>ERZ1026780.2-NODE-2-length-338306-cov-10.484025_pt1 | contig 338306 bp, 308 predicted proteins | sample MGYA00380126_ERZ1026780 | MGnify/ENA primary metagenome ERZ1026780 (study PRJEB33269, sample SAMEA4719762) | human gut metagenome | biome: human-associated habitat; feature: organic feature; material: feces | place: Cameroon | collected 2013-10 ... | reverse complement strand
AGTCATCGGGCATTATCTGAACATAAAACACTATCAATAAGTTGGAGTCATTACCTATGCAGGTCATGAAGATAAGAAAGCCCTGAGTAGCCAGTACCGAAATCATCCAGCGCGATGACAAAACCATTTTCATGCAGAATGTTCAACCGCTGAACCAGACTTTCATCAACATTCAATGGCTCACGCTCGGTGACTTCCAGAACAAGGTTTAAATCGCGGCGGGTAAAACTGTCACGGAAATTTAAACACTCGTCGACAAACGTCGGCGAAATAATATGCGAAGCGCTAAAATTAATTCCAATATGAAAACCTTCCGGCAATTTACTCGCGATAGCGTTCATCTGTCTGGCAACCTGATTCATCAGGCTTTGCGTAAGCGGAACGATTAATCCGGATTTTTCAGCAAGTGGAATAAATGCCGCGGGTGATATATATCCACCGTGAGGTTGTTTCCAGCGGGCTAACACCTCAACTCCCCGCAATGTCCCTTCCCGACCATTTACCACAGGTTGGTAAAAAGGGACGATCTCCCCATTATTTATTGCCCGTCGCAGGATCTCTTCAGGCGTTGCGCTTTTATTGAAATATCTATCAAGCAGGAAGGCAGCGGCGCAGGCGATTAACAGAATAAATATTAAAATCCCAAAGCCTTTATCGATAAGTCTGTAGAAGCTAAAGAGTGGCGGCGGGTTAAAGATAATAGTGAAATGATATTTTGTGGAGTGAACCTTCTCGGTATAGGGATAATGTCCATTAAGCGTCATCACATCACCCGTTGGTCCAATAATGTCATCCGCCACGCGTAATACATACCTTACCCCTTTCAAGGGTACATTAAGCGCCCCGCGAATATGTTGATCACTTATCGTAACCAAAATGCGCGTATCTGCAAATTGGCTCTGATAGAGCAGGATAGGTAATCTATTAACGGTGTCGATTGCCGGAGCCAACAGTAAATTACTGTCCGGGACAACAGGAATACGAGACAGCAGGACCCGATTCCCAGGCAGGGATGTACACCAGACTATTCCCTGTTTGAGAATGATGATTGTGCGCAGGTGAGGTTTCAGAGCTGCTTCAGTGCCAAGCTGATATTGCTCCTCGAGGTCGCATTCCTTCCCGGCAATGTTAACCGCTGTTTGAGTCGCCTGTGACGCTTCTTCAAGTATATGATTGATATTGTTGGCGGCATATCTTGCTCCCGCCAGGTACTCTGCTTTTGCGGAATACCAGAGCTGGATGTTCAAAATAGCGACACCGGTAATAAACAAGCATATCGCAACGAGGATGGGTATGAGTGTATTGCGCATTTGCTTGTCCCGGCCAAAGGGTTTAATACATGAAAATGCCATTCATTCGCTCGCGCTGGCATCTACAGAGAGCATGGTAGAGAGCATAAGAAATATCCACGCCGAAGATAAAATTTTCTCCATCTTGATCTAACCCATTAATTATTGAGCATAATGTAGGCAGTACAAAATAAGTTAGGCGGGATATCAGGCGTCAAGAATGGAGAGCGAGAACTCTCCATTCTTGACACCTGATATTGCGGACATAATAAGAAAGCATAACGCCTGAAATGCTCACTTTGTATCAGCATGGTGATACAGCTGATGTTTATTCTAAAACCTTACTCAAGTTCTAAGAGAGCACGGATTCCCTGTCATTAATAATGATATCCGTTAGTGTAGTCTTATGCATTTCAATGTACTGCAATATTTGCAGATAGAGATCAGAAAGAATCACACTGGTTTCATCTTTTAAACGCAAGCGTAAAGCCTGATCAATAATATGACTATCAACATACCCATGCGTCATGAACACCTCCCTCTCGAGATTTTTAAACAAAGCACATTGAAAAATAAATCTCTCTGGGATTGAATTATTCATGTCAGCCTCGTAGAAATATTAACCTAATAAAATTATGCTGTGTATAGTCTAAAGCGACAGACAAAAATAAGATGAATGAGTTTTCTATAAACTTATACTTAATAATTAGAAGTTACATATCATCAGCTGTGTATCGCAACACGATTTCCAGTGTTTTTCTAATCACATCAGCTTTGAGAATATCACTTGTTGTTTCCAGGGAGTGTATCAGACTTAAGATAATATTTTTATTATTAACATTATCGCCTGAAAGCATTAAATTGGTGACAGCCTGCCCTAACACTGCTGACTCTTCTTCTAACAAATTACCCGAACTGCGAAAGTAACTTGCTAACGCTTTATCAGTTATTGCATTATGAATTGTAGTATCTTCAAGCATGGTAACCTCTCATCTTACTTATGAAATTTTAATGTATTCTGTTTATTTTCTTACCATTGAACATACTTTTATTGTCAGCTGTCGCTGTTCTTCGGTTTGGCCCTCCTGAATCACTATTGCTAAAATCACGAATTATGCTGTCAATTAAATCGCGTCGGAAAGCATCTTCCTCAGCCGATTTCATTACGAGTAATTGCTTAATAAGAGTCTGCAATGAAAAATTTATCTTCATGCGCAGTATCTGGAGCACCGCCTGGCCAGTAATTTCATATTTTATACGTTCATTATCAGATGTCTTCATAACGACTTCATAGCTAACCTGTTAAATAATCAGGCTGTTGCATTATTCAAAAAGCAACCCAATTAGTGCATTATAATGTTTCTGTTCCTCTTCCCCTGTCGCTTGTTCCAGTCGGCAAAGAAGTTTGGCACAAAGCGACTTTCGACTCAGATTACGTCCATCTTTCAAAATCTCAGTCACAATTTCCCCGAGAGTTTCCTGCTGAGTAGGCAAGTTAGCTTTTGCAAAGTAACGAGTGATTGCTCCCGCAGAATCTAAAGTCACTGAATTTTGATGCATGCTACGCCTCTGTTAAAAATGTTAATCAATGTTAAGTGAGGTAACAATAGCAAACTTGTACGAAATATGTGTACAGAATGATAAATTAATTTTTTGCAATTAGTGCTAATACATATAAAACAATGTGTTATGATAAAACATATTGCATCATTTAACTGACAATCTATACAAGATTTTTCGCCAACTAGTGTTCAACTTTTTCCATTTTTTATCAATGTAAAGAAACGGTTATGTTTTGGTATTAAAAGAAAGACACAAGAAGATATGTCTGTTACCGTCTTACTCTCGCCTCACCCATTACCCTGGATTGTTAATGCTTACCACCCTTATTTATCGTAGCCATATACGTGACGACGAACCTGTCAAAAAAATCGAAGAAATGGTTTCGATAGCAAATCGCAGGAACATGCAGTCTGACGTAACAGGGATCTTACTGTTTAATGGTTCTCATTTTTTCCAGCTTCTGGAAGGTCCGGAAGAACAGGTTAAAATGATATATCGGGCTATATGCCAGGATCCACGGCACTATAATATTGTTGAGCTGCTGTGCGATTACGCGCCTGCTCGCCGTTTTGGCAAAGCGGGAATGGAATTATTTGATTTGCGCCTGCACGAGCGAGATGACGTTTTACAGGCCGTATTCGACAAAGGCACATCAAAATTTCAGCTAACTTATGATGACAGAGCGCTACAATTTTTTCGTACTTTTGTCCTTGCAACCGAACAATCAACCTATTTCGAGATCCCTGCCGAAGACTCCTGGCTTTTTATCGCTGACGGATCTGATAAAGAACTTGATTCCTGTGCCCTTTCACCAACTATAAACGACCACTTTGCCTTTCATCCTATTGTCGATCCCTTATCGCGGCGGATAATCGCTTTTGAAGCCATTGTGCAAAAAAATGAAGATAGCCCATCAGCCATAGCGGTTGGGCAGCGTAAAGACGGGGAAATCTACACAGCGGATCTCAAAAGTAAAGCGCTTGCATTCACGATGGCACACGCACTTGAGCTCGGTGATAAAATGATTTCAATCAATCTATTACCTATGACCCTGGTTAACGAACCTGACGCAGTCTCTTTTTTACTTAATGAAATAAAGGCCAATGCTCTGGTGCCTGAACAAATCATCGTTGAATTTACTGAAAGTGAAGTCATATCTCGGTTTGATGAGTTTGCCGAAGCGATTAAATCGCTAAAGGCTGCTGGTATCAGTGTAGCAATTGATCATTTTGGCGCAGGTTTTGCTGGTTTGTTACTCCTGTCACGCTTCCAGCCTGACAGAATTAAAATCAGTCAGGAATTGATTACCAATGTTCATAAAAGTGGGCCACGGCAGGCAATTATTCAGGCGATCATAAAATGCTGTACATCACTTGAAATTCAAGTCAGTGCTATGGGCGTGGCAACACCAGAAGAGTGGATGTGGCTTGAATCCGCAGGAATTGAGATGTTTCAGGGAGATCTGTTTGCTAAAGCTAAATTGAATGGTATCCCTTCCATAGCGTGGCCAGAGAAAAAATAATTTTCAGCACATTCTTTCACATGATTTCAGTAAATCATCGTGAAAATGAATACGTTACGTTTAAATTTAATCCACATTAAAAATAATGTTTCATCCAATTTAGCTGAAATCTTATTTATACTTTGTACAATTTTAGCGTATATTGTACAAAGTATTATTGGGTCGTGTACAGGCGACGGAGATTTGTGACCGCAAGGAGGAATTGTGGCTTATTACAGCATTGGTGATGTTGCTGAACGTTGCGGGATTAATCCTGTCACTCTCCGGGCCTGGCAACGCCGCTACGGTTTGTTAAAACCACAGCGCAGTGAAGGCGGACACCGACTCTTTGATGAAGAAGACATACAACGCATCGAAGAGATCAAGCGTTGGATAAGTAATGGCGTCCCTGTAGGCAAAGTTAAAGCATTACTGGAAACCACCAGCCAGGATACGGAAGATGACTGGAGCCGCCTGCAAGAAGAGATGATGTCAATTCTTCGCATGGCTAATCCTGCCAAACTACGCGCGAGAATTATTTCACTGGGTCGAGAGTACCCAGTAGATCAATTGATTAATCATGTTTACCTTCCTGTTCGCCAGCGTCTCGTGCTTGATCACAACACCTCCCGCATTATGAGCAGTATATTTGACGGCGCATTAATTGAATACGCAGCAACCTCGCTTTTCGAAATGCGCCGTAAGCCCGGTAAAGAAGCCATTCTGATGGCGTGGAATGTTGAAGAGAGAGCACGATTGTGGCTGGAAGCATGGCGTTTATCATTGTCAGGATGGCACATTTCTGTTCTTGCTGATCCCATTGAATCGCCGCGCCCGGAACTGTTCCCGACGCAAACATTGATTGTCTGGACAGGCATGGCACCAACGAGAAGGCAAAACGAACTTTTACAACACTGGGGTGAGCAAGGTTATAAAGTCATCTTTCATGCCCCCTAATTTCACCTTTATCCCGCCCCTTAGACAGAATGTTATAATCTGAACCCACAACAGCGTTTGTACCGGAGCTGGTCCGTTGCAAAATGCTCACCGGGAGAATTCAGATATTCCCTCTATCACACTCTGTACATATCACAGCCAAAGGACAGACCAGATTGAAGTGGTAAAACCGATCGTGCACACTACGCAGTCTCACAACTAACAAGAGATTATTATCCTGATGGATCAGGTCGTTGTTTTTCAAAAGATGTTTGAGCAAGTGAGAAAAGAGCAAAACTTCTCCTGGTTTTATTCAGAATTAAAACATCACCGTATTGCACATTACATTTATTATCTGGCTACGGATAACATCAGAATTATTACTCACGATGATACGGTTTTGTTATTAAGAGGAACCAGGAACCTGTTAAAAGTTAGTACGACCAAGAACCCTGCTAAAATAAAAGAGGCCGCATTGCTTCATATTTGCGGAAAATCTACATTTCGGGAATACTGTTCAACACTGGCAGGCGCGGGCGTTTTCCGGTGGGTTACTGATGTTAATCATAACAAACGCAGTTACTACGCCATTGATAATACGCTTTTATATATTGAAGATGTAGAAAATAATAAACCATTAATCTAGCTAAAGTTGGATACTTAAGAAATGCTTCATAATTCAGTAAGGCACTAGCATAATGGAAATAAAAGTGCAGAGACTATCTCTATGGATGATTAATACTGTCTTTTTATTGTCACCCATAAATAATCACCAGACTAATACTATCAACTTGATATTTGAAATGTGATCACTTGACTTTTGATACGTTATTTTATAACGGTTAACATATTTATAAAAACAACGGCCGTGCCACACGTCCGTTTCAATACTTAACGCACATGTATTTTGGTTTAGTCATCATCCGGTTATATGTATTTTAGCCAGGAACAGGTTAAATCATTCCTATATAACTCAAAAATTGAAACCTTATTCTCATGTCATGCTTATATTCATTATTATCGTTATATAAAAAGGCAACCATAATATTTAGCAAATTGGCACAAAGTAGCATAAAGGCTATGTTTTAATTACAGGATGTTCAGTCATTTGAATGTATAACATTATAGCTAAACAAATCTAAAACGAAGTCAATAATTTATTGCTTTCACAAAATCTCATTTTGTTTAACATCCATTGAGATTCCTTGCTTTAAATTTTATTTTATATAAGCCATCATTTTAATTAATTTATTTTTTTGAGGGGGGGTAATATACTCATATGCAAAATCAAGAAATAAACATCCTAATGAACCATATTAAATACCGTGGGATAAGACATAACAAATGAAGTGGATAGTAATTGACACGGTAATTCAACCTACATATGGTATATCTTTTTCAGCCATATGGGGTAATATGAAAATGATCATCTGGTATCAATCTACTATATTTCTCCCTCCTGGCAGTATATTTACACCGGTTAAGTCTGGTATTATCCTTAAGGATAAAGAATATCCTATTACTATTTATCACATCGCACCATTCAACAAGGATTTATGGAGTTTACTCAAAAGCAGTCAAGAGTGTCCTCCAGGAGAAAGCAAAATAACAAATAAATGTTTACATAATAGTTGCATTATAAAAATATGCCCATATGGGCTCAAGTAATGGGCTTCATATAAATATGCTCGATATGCTATTAATAATATCCACATAAATAAAACAACGGGCGTGTTATACGCCCGTTTCAATATTTAACACATGGAGAGATTACATGTTTTCGATGATCGCTTCACCAAACTCTGAACATTTCAGCAGCTTAGCGCCTTCCATCAGACGTTCGAAGTCATAAGTTACGGTCTTGGCATTGATTGCGCCTTCCATACCTTTAACAATCAGGTCAGCCGCTTCAGTCCAACCCATATGGCGCAGCATCATCTCAGCGGAGAGGATGATAGAGCCTGGATTTACTTTGTCCTGACCGGCATATTTCGGCGCAGTACCGTGGGTGGCTTCAAACAGGGCGCATTCGTCACCGATGTTTGCACCAGGGGCGATACCGATACCGCCAACCTGCGCTGCCAGGGCGTCAGAAATGTAGTCACCGTTCAGGTTCATACAGGCGATAACATCATATTCAGCCGGACGCAGCAGGATCTGTTGCAGGAATGCATCAGCGATCACGTCTTTAATGACGATCTCTTTGCCAGTGTTCGGGTTTTTAACTTTCAGCCACGGGCCACCGTCGATCAGTTCACCGCCAAACTCTTCACGCGCCAGCTGGTAGCCCCAGTCTTTAAACGCTCCTTCGGTGAACTTCATGATGTTGCCTTTGTGCACCAGAGTCACAGAGTCACGATCGTTAGCAATTGCGTATTCGATCGCTGCACGAACCAGACGTTTGGTGCCTTCTTCCGAACACGGCTTAATACCGATACCACAATGTTCCGGGAAGCGAATTTTCTTCACCCCCATCTCTTCACGCAGGAATTTAATCACTTTCTCGGCGTCGGCAGAGTCTGCTTTCCATTCGATACCCGCATAAATGTCTTCCGAGTTTTCACGGAAGATAACCATATCGGTCAGTTCAGGGTGTTTAACCGGGCTTGGAGTGCCCTGATAGTAACGTACCGGACGCAGGCAGATGTAGAGATCCAGTTCCTGGCGCAGGGCAACGTTCAGAGAGCGAATACCGCCACCAACAGGAGTGGTCAGCGGACCTTTAATGGCAACGCGATATTCACGAATCAGATCAAGGGTTTCAGCAGGCAGCCAGACATCCTGACCATAAACCTGTGTGGATTTTTCACCGGTGTAAATTTCCATCCAGGAGATTTTACGCTCGCCTTTATAGGCTTTCTCGACTGCAGCGTCGACCACTTTCAGCATGGCTGGGGTTACATCTACACCGATTCCATCACCTTCAATGTAAGGGATAATCGGATTTTCAGGAACGTTGAGTTTGCCGTTTTGCAGGGTGATCTTCTTGCCTTGTGCCGGAACAACTACTTTACTTTCCATTCACCTCTCCTTCGAGCGCTACTGGTTTGCTCGTCTGCCACCACGTTGCATATGCGTTTGCGTCCTGCGATACGGATGCTTTAGAGCAATTTTTTGTTAATGATTTGTAATTGGCTTGTCAATACTACCCTATTGTTTGCCGTCATGAAAGATGCGCGTTATTAGGCTATAATGCGGCAATTCATAATCTCTGAAAATACCATGCAAAAAACTTCTTTTAGAAATCACCAGGTTAAGCGATTCAGCTCGCAACGTTCTACCAGGCGTAAACCTGAAAACCAGCCCACGCGTGTGATCCTCTTCAATAAACCCTACGATGTTCTTCCGCAGTTCACCGATGAAGCCGGACGCAAAACATTAAAAGAATTCATCCCGGTTCAGGGCGTTTATGCAGCAGGTCGCCTTGACCGCGATAGCGAAGGGTTGCTGGTGCTGACCAATAACGGCGCGTTGCAGGCGCGTTTAACCCAGCCGGGTAAACGCACCGGAAAAATCTATTATGTGCAGGTGGAAGGTATTCCCACACAAGACGCACTTGAAGCCTTGCGCAATGGCGTAACCTTAAATGATGGCCCTACCCTGCCCGCAGGCGCGGAGCTGGTTGACGAACCCGCGTGGTTATGGCCGCGGAATCCACCAATTCGTGAACGCAAAAGTATTCCCACCAGCTGGCTGAAGATCACCTTATATGAAGGACGTAATCGCCAGGTGCGCCGCATGACCGCCCATGTTGGTTTCCCTACGCTGCGACTGATTCGCTATGCGATGGGAGATTACTCTTTGGATAATCTTGCCAATGGCGAATGGCGAGAAGTGACAGATTAAGGATGCAAAATGTTTAAACCGCACGTTACCGTTGCTTGCGTGGTGCACGCAGAAGGCAAATTTTTAGTCGTTGAAGAGACGATTAATGGTAAAGCGTTATGGAACCAACCTGCCGGGCATCTGGAAGCCGATGAAACCTTAGTGGAAGCCGCCGCCCGTGAACTGTGGGAAGAAACCGGCATCAGCGCGCAGCCGCAACACTTTATTCGTATGCATCAGTGGATTGCGCCAGATAAAACGCCGTTTTTGCGTTTCCTCTTTGCCATTGAGCTTGAGCAAATATGCCCGACCCAGCCTCATGACAGCGATATCGACTGCTGCCGTTGGGTCAGCGCCGAAGAAATTTTACAGGCGTCAAATCTTCGTTCGCCGCTGGTGGCGGAAAGTATTCGTTGTTATCAAAGCGGGCAACGTTATCCGCTGGAGATGATTGGCGATTTTAACTGGCCTTTTACAAAGGGTGTCATCTAAAAGGCTGCGTGATAGAATACGCCGCCTTGAAGTTCAATGTCGTGAGTGATCCAATGTCTGAAACCGCAAAAAAAGTAATCGTCGGCATGTCCGGCGGTGTCGATTCCTCCGTTTCTGCCTGGCTGTTGCAACAACAGGGATATCAGGTCGAAGGCCTGTTTATGAAGAACTGGGAAGAAGACGACGGTGAGGAATATTGCACAGCGGCAGCGGATCTGGCTGATGCCCAGGCTGTCTGCGACAAGCTCGGCATTGAACTGCACACCGTTAACTTTGCTGCCGAGTACTGGGACAACGTCTTCGAACTGTTCCTTGCCGAATATAAAGCCGGTCGCACGCCGAATCCGGATATTCTGTGCAACAAAGAGATCAAATTTAAAGCCTTCCTCGAATTTGCCGCCGAAGATTTAGGTGCCGATTATATCGCTACCGGTCATTACGTACGTCGGGCCGATGTCGATGGCAAGAGCCGCCTGCTGCGTGGTCTGGACAGCAATAAAGACCAGAGCTACTTCCTTTATACGCTCAGCCATGAGCAGATTGCGCAAAGCCTGTTCCCGGTCGGCGAACTGGAAAAACCGCAGGTGCGTAAGATTGCTGAAGATCTTGGTCTGGTCACCGCGAAGAAAAAAGACTCTACCGGCATTTGCTTCATTGGCGAACGTAAATTCCGCGAGTTCCTGGGCCGTTATCTCCCGGCGCAACCGGGCAAAATCATTACCGTCGATGGCGATGAAATTGGTGAGCACCAGGGGCTGATGTATCACACTCTCGGTCAGCGTAAAGGTCTGGGTATCGGTGGCACCAAAGAAGGTACCGAAGAACCGTGGTATGTGGTGGACAAAGACGTCGAAAACAACATTCTGGTTGTCGCTCAGGGCCATGAACACCCGCGGCTGATGTCTGTCGGGTTGATTGCCCAGCAGTTGCACTGGGTCGATCGCGAACCATTCACCGGCACTATGCGTTGCACGGTAAAAACCCGCTATCGCCAGACCGATATCCCTTGCACCGTCAAGGCGCTGGACGATGATCGCATTGAAGTGATTTTCGATGAACCGGTTGCCGCCGTGACGCCGGGCCAGTCTGCCGTCTTCTATAACGGTGAAGTGTGCCTCGGTGGCGGTATTATTGAGCAGCGTCTGCCGCTGCCGGTCTGATTATTATCTTTACTTAAAACAAGGAAGCAGTGAACGTGGCAAAGAATTACTATGACATCACCCTCGCCCTGGCCGGTATTTGTCAGTCGGCACGCCTGGTGCAACAACTCGCTCACCAGGGGCATTGTGATGCCGATGCGCTACACGTCTCACTCAACAGTATTATTGATATGAACCCCAGCTCGACGCTGGCGGTTTTTGGCGGTAGCGAAGCCAACCTGCGCGTCGGGCTGGAAACCCTGCTCGGCGTGCTCAATGCCAGCAGTCGCCAGGGCTTAAACGCCGAATTAACCCGCTACACACTCAGCTTGATGGTGCTTGAGCGCAAACTCTCCTCAGCGAAAGGCGCGCTCGACACTCTGGGCAACCGGATCAACGGCCTGCAACGCCAGCTCGAACACTTCGATTTACAGTCCGAAACGCTGATGAGCGCGATGGCTGCTATCTATGTTGATGTGATTAGCCCACTTGGCCCGCGCATTCAGGTCACCGGTTCCCCTGCTGTACTGCAAAGCCCACAAGTGCAGGCGAAAGTTCGCGCAACCCTGCTGGCAGGCATTCGCGCCGCCGTGCTCTGGCACCAGGTCGGCGGCGGACGTCTGCAACTGATGTTTTCTCGTAATCGCCTGACCACTCAGGCAAAACAAATTCTTGCTCATTTAACCCCGGAGTTGTGATCTATGGAATTATCCTCACTGACCGCCGTTTCCCCTGTCGATGGACGCTACGGCGATAAAGTCAGCGCGCTGCGCGGGATTTTCAGCGAATATGGTTTGCTGAAATTCCGTGTACAAGTTGAAGTACGTTGGCTGCAAAAACTGGCCGCGCACGCAGCGATCAAGGAAGTTCCTGCTTTTGCTGCCGACGCAATCGGTTACCTTGATGCAATCGTCGCCAGTTTCAGCGAAGAAGATGCGGCGCGCATCAAAACTATCGAGCGTACCACTAACCACGACGTTAAAGCGGTTGAGTATTTCCTGAAAGAAAAAGTGGCGGAGATCCCGGAACTGCACGCGGTTTCTGAATTCATCCACTTTGCCTGTACTTCGGAAGATATCAATAACCTCTCCCACGCATTAATGCTGAAAACCGCGCGTGATGAAGTGATCCTGCCATACTGGCGTCAACTGATTGATGGCATTAAAGATCTCGCCGTTCAGTATCGCGATATCCCGCTGCTGTCTCGTACCCACGGTCAGCCAGCCACGCCGTCAACCATCGGTAAAGAGATGGCAAACGTCGCCTACCGTATGGAGCGCCAGTACCGCCAGCTTAACCAGGTGGAGATCCTCGGCAAAATCAACGGCGCGGTCGGTAACTATAACGCCCACATCGCCGCTTACCCGGAAGTTGACTGGCATCAGTTCAGCGAAGAGTTCGTCACCTCGCTGGGTATTCAGTGGAACCCGTACACCACCCAGATCGAACCGCACGACTACATTGCCGAACTGTTTGATTGCGTTGCGCGCTTCAACACTATTCTGATCGACTTTGACCGTGACGTCTGGGGTTATATCGCCCTTAACCACTTCAAACAGAAAACCATTGCTGGTGAGATTGGTTCTTCCACCATGCCGCATAAAGTTAACCCGATCGACTTCGAAAACTCCGAAGGGAATCTGGGCCTTTCCAACGCGGTATTGCAGCATCTGGCAAGCAAACTGCCGGTTTCCCGCTGGCAGCGTGACCTGACCGACTCTACCGTGCTGCGTAACCTCGGCGTGGGTATCGGTTATGCCTTGATTGCATATCAATCCACCCTGAAAGGCGTGAGCAAACTGGAAGTGAACCGTGACCATCTGCTGGATGAACTGGATCACAACTGGGAAGTGCTGGCTGAACCAATCCAGACAGTTATGCGTCGCTATGGCATCGAAAAACCGTACGAGAAGCTGAAAGAGCTGACTCGCGGTAAGCGCGTTGACGCCGAAGGCATGAAGCAGTTTATCGATGATCTGGCGTTGCCAGAAGAAGAGAAAGCCCGCCTGAAAGCGATGACGCCGGCTAACTATATTGGTCGAGCTATCACGATGGTTGATGAGCTGAAATAAACCTCGTATCAGTGCCGGATGGCGATGCTGTCCGGCCTGCTTATTAAGATTATCCGCTTTTTATTTTTTCACTTTACCTCCCCTCCCCGCTGGTTTATTTAATGTTTACCCCCATAACCACATAATCGCGTTACACTATTTTAATAATTAAGACAGGGAGAAATAAAAATGCGCGTACTGGTTGTTGAAGACAATGCGTTGTTACGTCACCACCTTAAAGTTCAGATTCAGGATGCTGGTCATCAGGTCGATGACGCAGAAGATGCCAAAGAAGCCGATTATTATCTCAATGAACATATACCGGATATTGCGATTGTCGATCTCGGATTGCCAGACGAGGACGGTCTGTCACTGATTCGCCGCTGGCGTAGCAACGATGTTTCACTGCCGATTCTGGTATTAACCGCCCGTGAAAGCTGGCAGGACAAAGTCGAAGTATTAAGTGCCGGTGCTGATGATTATGTGACTAAACCGTTTCATATTGAAGAGGTGATGGCGCGAATGCAGGCATTAATGCGGCGTAATAGCGGTCTGGCTTCACAGGTCATTTCGCTCCCCCCGTTTCAGGTTGATCTCTCTCGCCGTGAATTATCTATTAATGACGAAGTGATCAAACTGACCGCGTTCGAATACACCATTATGGAAACGTTGATACGCAATAATGGCAAAGTGGTGAGCAAAGATTCGTTAATGCTACAACTCTATCCGGATGCGGAGCTGCGGGAAAGCCATACCATTGATGTACTGATGGGACGTCTGCGCAAAAAAATTCAGGCACAATATCCGCAAGAAGTGATTACCACCGTTCGCGGCCAGGGCTATCTGTTCGAATTGCGCTGATGAAAAAATTACTGCGTCTTTTTTTCCCGCTCTCGCTGCGGGTACGTTTTCTGTTGGCAACGGCAGCGGTAGTACTGGTGCTTTCGCTTGCCTACGGAATGGTCGCGCTGATCGGTTATAGCGTCAGTTTCGATAAAACTACGTTTCGGCTGTTACGTGGCGAAAGCAATCTGTTCTATACCCTTGCGAAGTGGGAAAACAATAAGTTGCATGTCGAGTTACCAGAAAATATCGACAAGCAAAGCCCCACCATGACGCTAATTTATGATGAGAACGGGCAGCTTTTATGGGCGCAACGTGACGTGCCCTGGCTGATGAAGATGATCCAGCCTGACTGGCTGAAATCGAATGGTTTTCATGAAATTGAAGCGGATGTTAACGATACCAGCCTCTTGCTGAGTGGAGATCATTCGATACAGCAACAGTTGCAGGAAGTGCGGGAAGATGATGACGACGCGGAGATGACCCACTCGGTGGCAGTAAACGTCTACCCGGCAACATCGCGGATGCCAAAATTAACCATTGTGGTGGTGGATACCATTCCGGTGGAGCTAAAAAGTTCCTATATGGTCTGGAGCTGGTTTATCTATGTGCTCTCAGCCAATCTGCTGTTAGTGATCCCGCTGCTGTGGGTCGCCGCCTGGTGGAGTTTACGCCCCATCGAAGCCCTGGCAAAAGAAGTCCGCGAACTGGAAGAACATAACCGCGAATTGCTCAATCCAGCCACAACGCGAGAACTGACCAGTCTGGTACGAAACCTGAACCGATTGTTAAAAAGTGAACGCGAACGTTACGACAAATACCGTACGACGCTCACCGACCTGACCCATAGTCTGAAAACGCCACTGGCGGTGCTGCAAAGTACGCTGCGTTCTCTGCGTAGTGAAAAGATGAGCGTCAGTGATGCTGAACCGGTAATGCTGGAGCAAATCAGCCGCATTTCACAGCAAATTGGCTACTACCTGCATCGTGCCAGTATGCGCGGCGGGACATTGCTTAGCCGCGAGCTGCATCCGGTCGCCCCACTGCTGGACAATCTCACCTCGGCGCTGAACAAAGTGTATCAACGCAAAGGGGTCAATATCTCTCTCGATATTTCGCCAGAGATCAGCTTTGTCGGTGAGCAGAACGATTTTGTCGAGGTGATGGGCAATGTGCTGGATAATGCCTGTAAATATAGCCTCGAGTTTGTCGAAATTTCTGCAAGGCAAACCGACGAGCATCTCTATATTGTGGTCGAGGATGATGGACCCGGTATTCCATTAAGCAAGCGAGAGGTCATTTTCGACCGTGGTCAACGGGTTGATACTTTACGCCCTGGGCAAGGTGTAGGGCTGGCGGTAGCCCGCGAAATCACCGAGCAATATGAGGGTAAAATCGTCGCCGGAGAGAGCATGCTGGGCGGTGCGCGGATGGAGGTGATTTTTGGTCGCCAGCATTCTGCGCCGAAAGATGAATAAATATGTCCATACTTCACGCATTACGTTAAGCATCCGTTATAATCGGTTGCAGATACCAGCCTGTGGATGCTTAACATGGAATACCAACTCACTCTTAACTGGCCCGATTTTCTTGAACGTCACTGGCAGAAACGCCCGGTGGTGTTAAAACGCGGCTTTAATAATTTTATTGACCCGATCTCTCCAGACGAGTTGGCGGGTCTGGCGATGGAAAGCGAAGTCGACAGTCGACTGGTCAGTCACCAGGATGGCAAATGGCAGGTCAGCCACGGTCCGTTCGAAAGCTACGATCATCTCGGTGAAACTAACTGGTCATTGTTAGTGCAAGCAGTAAATCACTGGCATGAGCCGACCGCCGCGCTGATGCGACCGTTCCGTGAACTACCGGACTGGCGTATTGATGATCTGATGATCTCTTTTTCTGTACCTGGCGGCGGCGTCGGCCCGCATCTCGATCAGTACGACGTGTTTATCATTCAGGGTACCGGACGTCGTCGCTGGCGAGTGGGCGAAAAGCTGCAAATGAAACAGCACTGCCCACACCCGGATCTGTTACAGGTCGATCCGTTCGAAGCCATCATCGATGAAGAGCTGGAGCCTGGCGATATTCTTTATATTCCGCCAGGATTCCCGCATGAAGGCTACGCGCTGGAAAATGCGATGAACTATTCCGTGGGTTTTCGCGCGCCAAATACGCGGGAATTAATTAGCGGATTTGCCGATTATGTGCTGCAACGTGAACTGGGCGGCAACTACTACAGCGATCCTGATGTTCCACCTCGCGCTCATCCTGCGGACGTTCTGCCGCAAGAGATGGATAAACTGCGTGAGATGATGCTCGAATTGATCAACCAGCCGGAACACTTTAAGCAATGGTTTGGCGAGTTTATATCCCAGTCACGTCATGAACTGGATATCGCGCCGCCAGAGCCGCCTTATCAGCCGGATGAAATCTACGATGCGCTGAAACAAGGTGATGTGCTGGTGCGCCTTGGTGGTCTGCGCGTATTGCGCATTGGCGACGACGTGTATGCCAATGGTGAGAAGATCGATTCCCCGCACCGTCCTGCACTGGATGCACTCGCCAGCAACATTGCGCTGACTGCGGAGAATTTTGGCGATGCGCTGGAAGATCCGTCATTCCTCGCGATGCTCGCGGCGCTGGTCAATAGCGGGTATTGGTTCTTCGAAGGGTAAGTTTGGATTTAAGCCGGATGCGGCATCACATGCCGCATCCCTTTTCGCTTACTTCCGTTGCGCCGTTAACTCGGCAATACGGACGATCACCTGCACCGCTTTTTCCATACCTTCCAGAGTCACAAACTCATGCTTACCATGATAGTTGTAACCGCCAGTGAACAGGTTCGGGCACGGTAATCCCATAAACGACAACTGCGCGCCGTCGGTACCGCCGCGGATCGGTTTCAGTTCCGGTTCAATATCGCAGTCACGCATCGCCTGCTGGGCGATATCGAGAATATGCGGATGCTCAACCACTTTCTCGCGCATATTGTAGTAACTGTCTTCAATCACCAGTTCAATGTAGCAATCAGGATGTAACCCTTTGCCCACTTTTTTGGCGATCTCCATCATTTTACGTTTACGCGCTTCAAACTGTTTACGGTCGAAATCACGGATGATGTAGTGCATATCGGCTCGGTCAACGGTGCCTTTCATGCTCGCCAGGTGATAGAAACCTTCATAGCCTTCTGTCATTTCCGGGCTTTCATCCGCCGGAACTTCCGCATGAATACGTGCCGCCAGCGACAGCGCATTTACCATCACTCCTTTCGCCGTGCCCGGATGAACATTGTTACCGACAATTTTGATATTGACCGATGCGGCGTTGAAGTTTTCAAACTCCAGTTCGCCTACGCCACCACCGTCAACAGTGTAAGCCCAGCGGGCATCGAAGGCATCAACATCAAAATGTTTCGCCCCTTTGCCCACTTCTTCATCCGGGGTAAAGGCGACGCGAATATCACCATGCGGAATGTTTTTCTGTTGCAATACCGCCAGCGCGGTCATGATTTCTGCAATACCGGCTTTGTCATCGGCACCTAACAAGGTTTTACCATCGGTGGTAATCAACGTCTGACCCAGTAGCTGATGCAGCACCGGGAACATAACCGGTGATAAAACTTCATCGCCGATACCCAGCGCAATATCGCCACCGCGATAGTTTTCAACAATTTGCGGATTAACATTTTTGCCGCTGCAATCCGGTGAGGTATCCACATGAGAAATAAAGCCAATCGCCGGGATATCGCCAGGGACGTTAGCCGGTAACGTCGCCATCAAAGTGCCCTTCTCACTTAAGGTCACATTGATAAGCCCCATTTCTTCGAGCTGCTCTTTCAGCAGATGCAATAACTTCCATTGGCCTTCCGTGCTGGGAACCTGTCTCACCCCTGCTTTTGATTGGGTATCCAGAGACACGTAGTTCAAAAATCGCTCAAGTAGTTTATCCATGTAGTCACCCTCACTTTTTGTGACAACATTATTAAGAAGCAAGAAAAGACAAATATTGCGTCAGGTCACTTTTACCCCTGCAAGCGGGAATATTTATCAGCATTACCTTAATGAATATAAAGCTAAGCCAGTAATTCACAACAAAGATTGGCGATTCAAGCGGTTTGCCGTAGAATTACCGCCCTCATTAAGAGTCACCAAGGTGGTTAACCACAAACCCCGCATCGGTAAGCCATCCGTTGCGTTTACATGGGACAGAGTAAAAAATTGAATAAACAACCGAGTTCGCTTTCACCGCTGGTGCAATTGGCGGGAATTCGCAAATGCTTTGATGGTAAAGAGGTCATTCCCCAGCTGGATCTGACTATCAACAATGGCGAGTTCCTCACGCTGCTTGGCCCTTCTGGCTGCGGTAAAACAACCGTTCTTCGCCTGATTGCAGGTCTGGAAACTGTTGATTCCGGACGCATCATGCTGGATAACGAGGACATCACCCACGTTCCGGCGGAAAACCGCTATGTGAACACTGTTTTCCAAAGCTACGCACTTTTCCCCCACATGACCGTGTTCGAAAATGTGGCCTTTGGGTTGCGCATGCAAAAAACCCCCGCTGCTGAAATTACGCCCCGCGTGATGGAAGCCCTGCGGATGGTGCAGCTGGAAACCTTCGCTCAACGCAAACCGCATCAGCTCTCTGGTGGTCAACAGCAACGCGTCGCCATTGCCCGCGCGGTGGTTAACAAGCCTCGTCTGTTGTTGCTGGATGAGTCGCTCTCAGCGCTGGATTACAAACTGCGCAAGCAAATGCAGAACGAGCTGAAAGCGTTACAGCGTAAGCTTGGTATTACCTTCGTCTTTGTCACTCACGATCAGGAAGAAGCGCTCACCATGTCAGACAGGATTGTGGTGATGCGCGAGGGTCGTATTGAGCAAGATGGTACACCGCGCGAAATTTACGAAGAGCCGAAAAACCTGTTTGTTGCCGGCTTCATTGGCGAAATCAATATGTTTAACGCCACTGTCATCGAACGTCTCGACGAGCAGCGCGTACGCGCCAACGTTGAAGGCCGCGAATGTAATATCTACGTTAACTTCGCCGTTGAACCGGGGCAAAAACTGCATGTTCTGCTGCGCCCGGAAGACTTACGTGTTGAAGAGATTAACGACGACAACCACGCTGAAGGGCTGATTGGTTACGTTCGTGAGCGTAACTACAAAGGCATGACGCTGGAGTCGGTTGTTGAACTGGAAAATGGCAAGATGGTGATGGTCAGCGAATTCTTCAATGAAGACGACCCTGACTTTGACCACTCTCTCGACCAAAAAATGGCCATTAATTGGGTAGAAAGCTGGGAGGTCGTACTGGCTGATGAAGAACACAAGTAAGTTCCAGAATGTAGTGATTGTCACTATTGTCGGTTGGCTTGTGTTGTTTGTCTTTCTGCCCAACCTGATGATCATTGGCACCAGCTTTTTGACCCGCGACGACGCCAGTTTCGTCAAAATGGTCTTTACGCTGGATAACTACACGCGTCTGCTCGATCCGCTCTATTTTGAAGTGCTATTGCACTCGCTGAATATGGCGCTGATCGCCACCCTCGCCTGCCTGGTGCTGGGCTACCCGTTTGCCTGGTTTCTGGCGAAGCTGCCACACAAGGTGCGTCCGCTGCTGCTGTTTCTGCTGATTGTTCCCTTCTGGACCAACTCATTGATTCGTATCTACGGGCTGAAAATTTTCCTCAGCACCAAAGGCTATCTCAACGAGTTTTTGCTCTGGCTGGGCGTTATCGACACACCAATCCGTATCATGTTCACGCCCAGTGCGGTGATTATCGGTCTGGTTTACATTCTGCTGCCGTTTATGGTGATGCCGCTGTACTCCAGTATCGAAAAACTGGATAAGCCGTTGCTTGAGGCGGCGCGCGATCTCGGTGCCAGCAAGTTACAGACTTTTATCCGCATAATTATTCCACTGACGATGCCGGGGATTATTGCCGGATGTCTGCTGGTGATGCTGCCAGCGATGGGCCTGTTCTATGTGTCCGACCTGATGGGCGGTGCGAAAAACCTGCTGATCGGTAACGTCATCAAGGTACAGTTCCTCAATATTCGTGACTGGCCGTTTGGTGCAACCACCAGCATTACGCTGACTATCGTAATGGGCCTGATGTTGCTGGTTTACTGGCGCGCTTCTCGTCTGCTGAATAAAAAGGTGGAACTCGAATGATCGGTCGACTGCTTCGCGGCGGTTTTATGACCGCTATCTACGCGTACCTGTATATCCCAATCATTATTTTGATTGTGAACTCCTTTAACAGCTCGCGCTTTGGCATCAACTGGCAGGGTTTTACCACCAAATGGTATAGCCTGCTGATGAACAACGACAGCCTGTTACAGGCAGCGCAGCATTCACTAACAATGGCGGTGTTTTCGGCGACGTTTGCTACGCTTATCGGTTCACTGACGGCAGTTGCGCTGTACCGTTATCGCTTTCGCGGTAAGCCGTTCGTTAGCGGAATGCTGTTTGTGGTAATGATGTCACCAGATATCGTGATGGCAATTTCGCTGCTGGTGCTGTTTATGCTGCTGGGTATTCAGCTTGGCTTCTGGTCGCTGCTGTTCTCGCATATCACCTTCTGCCTGCCATTTGTGGTGGTGACGGTGTATTCGCGCCTGAAAGGTTTTGACGTGCGGATGCTGGAAGCGGCGAAAGATCTCGGTGCCAGCGAATTTACCATTCTGCGAAAAATCATTCTGCCACTGGCAATGCCAGCGGTGGCGGCGGGCTGGGTGTTAAGCTTTACCCTGTCGATGGACGATGTGGTAGTTTCTTCGTTCGTCACCGGACCAAGCTATGAAATTCTGCCGTTAAAAATTTATTCGATGGTCAAAGTCGGCGTATCGCCGGAAGTTAACGCGCTGGCAACCATATTACTGGTGCTGTCGCTGGTGATGGTTATTGCCAGCCAGCTTATTGCTCGTGATAAAACGAAAGGTAACACAGGGGACGTTAAATGAAAAAATGGTCACGCCACCTGCTCGCGGCGGGTGCTCTGGCACTGGGCATGAGCGCCGCTCACGCCGATGACAACAACACGCTGTATTTCTACAACTGGACCGAGTACGTGCCGCCAGGACTGCTTGAACAGTTCACCAAAGAAACCGGTATTAAGGTTATCTATTCGACTTACGAGTCGAACGAAACCATGTATGCCAAGCTGAAAACGTACAAAGACGGTGCCTATGACCTGGTGGTTCCTTCAACCTATTACGTCGATAAAATGCGTAAAGAAGGGATGATCCAGAAGATCGACAAGTCGAAGTTAACGAACTTCAGCAATCTCGATCCAGACATGCTCAATAAGCCGTTTGACCCGAATAACGATTACTCCATTCCGTATATCTGGGGTGCGACGGCGATTGGTGTTAACGGTGATGCGGTGGATCCAAAATCTGTCACCAGCTGGGCCGATCTGTGGAAGCCTGAGTACAAAGGCAGCCTGCTGTTGACCGACGATGCCCGTGAAGTGTTCCAGATGGCGCTGCGTAAGCTGGGCTACTCCGGTAACACCACCGATCCGAAAGAGATTGAAGCTGCATATAATGAGCTGAAAAAACTGATGCCAAACGTCGCAGCGTTTAACTCCGATAACCCAGCTAACCCGTACATGGAAGGCGAAGTTAACCTCGGCATGATCTGGAACGGTTCTGCTTTCGTTGCACGGCAGGCGGGTACGCCAATTGACGTGGTGTGGCCGAAAGAAGGCGGCATTTTCTGGATGGACAGCCTGGCGATCCCGGCAAATGCCAAAAACAAAGAAGGCGCGCTGAAATTGATCAACTTCCTGCTGCGCCCGGATGTGGCAAAACAGGTTGCTGAAACTATCGGTTATCCAACGCCAAACCTTGCGGCGCGTAAGCTGTTAAGTCCGGAAGTGGCGAACGATAAAACGCTCTACCCGGATGCTGAAACCATTAAAAATGGCGAATGGCAGAATGACGTTGGCGCAGCCAGCAGCATTTATGAAGAGTATTATCAGAAGCTGAAAGCAGGACGTTAATTCAGCAAGCGGGCGGTGGCATTACCGCCCGTTTTTTATTTAGCAAGGATGTGGCTAATGAGTCAGGACAGTAAAGTTTTATCCCGCTCTTTCGTCGGTATTGTGGTCCCCTTGCAGGCCTGATAAGCGTAGTGCATCAGGCAATGCTTCCCGCTTTTAATCCCTTCAGCAACTTTTCAACAAACTCAGGCACCACCTGGCTTGCCGGGCCGTAATATTTCTCGGCAAATTCATTACCAACCTGACTCGGTTCAAGATTCAGTTCCACGGTGTGCGCGCCATGCAGTTTCGCTTCGTGAACAAACCCAGCCGCCGGATAAACATGCCCGGATGTGCCAATGGCAATGAAAATATCGGCCATCGACAACGCCATATAAATTTCATCCATGCCGAGTGGCATTTCGCCAAACCACACTACATGCGGGCGCAAGGGTGCCGGAAACTGGCAACAATGGCATTTATCTTCTGGGGTAACGTCTCCTGTCCAGTCGAGAACCTGACCACTTTGTGAACAACGCACTTTCAGCAGTTCCCCATGCATATGAATCACATTGGTATTACCTGCGCGTTCATGCAGGTTGTCGATATTCTGCGTCACCAGCAAAAAGCGATCGCCGAGGGCGTCTTGCAGTTTAGCCAGCGCAAGATGCGCGGCGTTAGGCTGAATTTCTGGCTGCTGCAGCTGTCGACGACGGGCGTTATAAAACGCTTGCACCAGTTCAGGATCGCGATCGAAACCTTCCGGCGTTGCCACATCTTCAACCCGATGTTCTTCCCACAGGCCATCTGCGGCGCGAAAGGTACGAATACCTGATTCCGCAGAAATTCCTGCCCCTGTCAGTACGAGTACTCTTGGTTTTTCCATTGCTTCCGGCACCACTTTATCTCTGAAAAAAATACGCTGACGCAAACGCTCGCGCAGGCGGCGTTTATTTTTACGAAAACGACTTAACCGATGACCCCGACGCGACAGCATAGCAACCTCTGTTGTTTAATCGGTTAGATGTAGGAAGGCCGCACCACGCATTCCTCCCGCATCACCGTGGCGCGCGCGTTCAATGCGCGGAACACGAGCTACAGGTAAGAGATGACGAGGCAGCCTGTCCGCCAGTTGCGTTGTGATTGCCGGGAAATTCGATAAGCCACCACCAATGACGACCAGGTCAGGGTCAACAATGGTCAGGATATTTCCCAGACAAACCGCTAATAAATCCAGATAACGCTCAACGTGCGCCCTTGCCTGCTCATCGCCTTGATCATAAAGCGCAATAATTTCGGGAGCCTGCAACGGTTGATGATAATAGTGTTGATACAGCCACGCAAAACCGCGACCAGACAGATAATTTTCAATGCAGCCATGCTGACCACAGCCGCAGCGGCGTAACGGGAAATCCAACCCCATCATGGTTAACGCATCAACCGGCAGACGCATATGGCCAAACTCGCCGGTAATGTAGCTTTTACCGGTAATCGGTTTGCCGTTGAAAATCAGCCCGCCGCCAACGCCGGTGCCGAGAATCAACCCCATCACCAGTGGATATTGAGTAAATTCATCATCCCAGGCTTCTGAAAGGGCAAAACAGTTGGCATCGTTATCAAGGCGTACATCGCGATCAAGACGTGCGCTCAGGTCGGCACGCAGCGGTTTACCGCTGGCAGCGGGGACATTGGCGGCATACAGCGTACCATCTTCTGTTTCCGGCATTCCCGGAATACCGATGCCGACAGAACCTTTACAGCCAAAACGTTGGTCAGCTTCAGCTACCAGCTCACACACTGCATCTAAAAATGCGTCATAGCTGTCACGCGGTGTCGGCACCCGCTTTTCCCACTGCAACTGCCGACCGCTATCAAACACGCCAAGCGCAATTTTTGTTCCACCAATATCAAACCCGTAATACATTGCCGCTCCTTGTTTTAATGTACTGCCTTTACTGGCCGCTAAGGACTCGCGCAGGGTCAATATTACTGGCGCGCCGCGCCGGATACCAACTTGCCAAAAGACTCAGCAACAATGCTGTGACCAGTACGTAGAAGACGTCCAGCCAGTGCAATTCCGATGGCAGGAAATCAATAAAATAGATATCGCTGGAGAGGAACTGATGACCGATCAACTTTTCAATCCACTCAATAATCGGGGTAAGTTGCAGTGAAACCACTACGCCGATAATCACACCACACAGGCTGCCGAACAGCCCTGCCAGCAATCCATACCAGACAAAGATGGCGCGAATTAAACCATCTTTCGCCCCCAGCGTTCTTAATACTGCGATATCGCCACTCTTGTCTTTCACCGCCATCACTAAGGTGGAGACGATGTTGAAACAGGCCACGCCAATCACCAGTACCATCGCCAGATACATAATGGCGCGGATCATTTGGATATCGCGATACATATAGCCGTAAGTACCAATCCAGCTTTTAATATAAACATAGCTGTTGGTCACTTCACCCGCATCGCGTACCAGCTTATTGGCGTTGAAAACATCCGTCATTTTAAGGGCAATACCTGACACGCTGGAACCCATATCAAGATATTGTTGGGCATCCGCCAGCGGGATCATGGCAAAACTGTGATCGAGTTGACCACTCAACTGCAAAATACCGGCAACGTGCAAACGCACACGTTTTGGCTGCATCAGTTTATGCTCGGGATTCGAGTTGGGGATCATAATCGACACCCAATCCCCCTGCTTCACTTTCAGCGCATCCGCCACGCCTTTGCCGATGATAATTTGCTGTTCGCCCGCTTTAAAATTGCGCCACGCATCGCCCTGGACAAACGAGGGTAATGCGCTCAGACGCTGTTCCTGTTGCGGGTTAACGCCCTTCACCTGGATTGCGCGAAGATTCGCGCCACTTTCCACCAGCCCGGTGAAATTGATATACGGCGCGGCAGCGGCAATACCCGGCACTTTTTGCACGTGATCCAGTGCTTCCTGCCAGTTAGTCCACGGCTGATCCACCGCCTCGATTTCACCATGCGGCACCACCGCCAGAATACGGTTGTTCAGTTCGCGTTCAAAGCCGTTCATCGCGCTTAAACCGACGATCAATACCGCCACGCCGAGGGCAATGCCAATGGTAGAAATAACGGAGATCAGCGACACCATGCCGCCGCGCCGCCGTCCGCGACTAAAACGCAGGCCAATTAATAACGATAAAGGCATCGCCATTACTCCGCCCCCATCAGGCTCAGTTCCGCCGTCAGACGACCATCACGCATTTCTAACTGGCGGCTCATACGTTTCGCCAGTTGCAGGTCGTGAGTAACCACCAGGAAGGCGGTGCCCTGCAAGCGATTCAATTCCCCAAGCAACTGGAAGATGCTGTCGGCGTTACGCGCATCGAGGTTACCGGTAGGTTCATCCGCCAGTACCAGGCGCGGGTTATTCACCAGCGCACGGGCAATCGCCACACGCTGGCGTTCGCCGCCAGAAAGTTCAGATGGGCGGTGATTCGCACGATGATCCAGCCCCACCGCTTTTAACATCTCAAGTGCACGGCTGTTGATTTCAGCGGGCTTTTTCTTGCCAATCAGCAGCGGCATAGCCACGTTTTCCAGGGCGGTAAAATCCGGCAGCAGGTGGTGAAACTGATAAATAAAGCCCAGCTTCTGGTTGCGCAGCTCTGCTTTCGCCGCCGAAGACAGTTTGCTCATCGGTTGACCGTTAAAGATCACATCGCCGGAGGTTGGCGTATCCAGCCCGCCCAACAAGTGCAGCAAGGTGCTTTTACCGGAACCAGAGCTACCGACGATCGCCATCATTTCACCTTCGCCGACGCTGAAACTGACATTGTGCAGCACATCGGTTTGCACACTGCCTTCCTGATAGCGTTTGCACAGGTTGTCGCATTGCAACAGGATCTTATTCATAACGTAAAGCCTCAGCGGGTTGAGTGGCGGCAGCGCGCCATGAAGGGTAAAGCGTAGACAGCAGCGCGATAGCCATCGCCACCAGCGCAATAACAATGACCTGTAAAGGTTCGATAGCGACCGGCAGCGCCGCGCCATCAAGCAGGACGCCGATTATCGGCATCAGATTATTTAACTGGCTGGCAAGCAGGGCGCCAAGCGCCGCTCCGAGGATCGCACCGATAATCCCGGCGCTGGCCCCTTGCACCATAAAGACCATCATGATTTGTCGCGGAGTTAAGCCTTGCGTTTGCAGGATCGCTACTTCGCCCTGCTTCTCCATTACCATCAGCCCTAGTGAGGTAATAATGTTAAACGCCGCAACGGCGACAATCAGGCTCAGCAGTAAACCCATCATATTTTTTTCCATGCGTACGGCCTGGAACAACTCGCCTTTACGATCACGCCAGTCCTGCCATTTGCTGCCTTCAGGCAGTTTTTGCTGACTTAATGAGTCGACTTTCAGCGGCTCATCCAGCCACAAACGCCAGCCGGTAATATTGCCTGCCGGATAACGCATCAGACGCGAGGCATCCTCAATATTCACCAGCATTTCATTGCCATCGACTTCACTGTTGGCGGCGAAAGTGCCAACCACATTGAACAGGCGCTGACTTGGAATACGCCCCATCGGCGTGAACTGGCTGGCAGATGGTACCATCATGCGGATTTGATCACCGCGATTAACGCCTAGCTGTGAGGCAAGTTGTTCGCCGAGGATGACATTATATTTCCCCGGCTCGAGGTCAGTTTGTTTCACATTGACCAGATACGGCGTTAGTGGATCTTTTTGCGCCGGGTCGATACCGAGCATCACCCCGACCGCCACGCTGCGCGCGCTTTGCAGTACCACATCACCGGTAGTAATAGGTGCGACGCGATTAACGCCGTCCAGTTTGACTGCCGTTTCTGGGAGTTGCTGCGGGTTAAGAGAGCCATGCTCAGAAGAGAGAATTGCCTGTGGCATCAGGCCAAGGATGTTGTTTTGCAGCTCGCGCTCAAAGCCGTTCATCACTGACAATACTGTGACCAGCGCCATCACCCCGAGGGTAATGCCGATGGTAGAAAGCCAGGAGACGAAACGACCGAAGCGATCCGCTGCACGCCCACGCATGTAACGCAGGCCAATAAATAGAGCGACAGGTTGGTACATGAAATCCGTCTGGTTGCTGTAGCAAAGACACGAGTATATAAGCGAAAGCAAGATGGGTAAACGTCTGAACTGTAAGTGATCGTCAGGGCTAATCTGAAAAGCCCCCGTGAATCAATCGGCTAAATTGCCATGTTTTATCATCAATCTTGCCGCCTGATCTTAATCTGAAAAATCATCCAATACAGACAGATACCCATTACACATAGGGTCATAACCCGCAGGATCAACCGCATGTAAATTAAAAAAGAGCGTGTTGTCCTGATGAAACAAAAAGAGCTATGGATTAACCAGATCAAAGGGTTATGTATTTGTCTGGTGGTGATTTATCACTCGGTCATTACCTTTTATCCGCATCTGACCACTTTTCAGCATCCGTTATCGGAAGTCCTGAGCAAATGCTGGATCTATTTCAATCTTTACCTTGCACCCTTTCGTATGCCGGTTTTTTTCTTTATTTCCGGCTATTTGATTCGCCGCTATATCGACAGCGTACCGTGGGGAAATTGTCTCGATAAACGCATCTGGAGCATCTTTTGGGTGCTGGCGCTTTGGGGCGTGGTGCAGTGGCTGGCGTTAAGTGCGCTTAACCAGTGGCTGGCACCTGAGCGCGATTTAAGCAACGCTTCCAATGCCGCGTATGCCGATTCCACCGGTGAGTTCCTGCACGGGATGATCACAGCCAGCACCAGCTTGTGGTATCTGTATGCGTTAATTGTCTATTTCGTGGTATGTAAAATTTTTAGCCGTCTGGCGCTGCCACTATTCGCCTTGTTTGTACTGCTGAGTGTGGCGGTTAATTTCGTTCCCACGCCGTGGTGGGGAATGAACAGTGTGATCCGCAATTTGCCTTATTACAGCCTTGGCGCATGGTTTGGCGCAACATTAATGACCTGTGTTAAAGAGGTGCCGTTGCGCCGCCATCTGCTGATGGCTTCTTTGCTTACCGTTCTGGCGGTCGGTGCCTGGTTGTTTACTATCTCGCTGCTGTTGTCGCTGGTATCGATTGTGGTGATCATGAAGCTGTTTTATCAATACGAGCAACAATTCGGTATGCGCTCCACCAGCCTGCTGAATGTGATTGGCTCCAACACCATTGCTATCTACACCACCCATCGCATTCTGGTTGAAATATTCAGCTTAACTCTGCTTGCGCAAATGAACGCAGCACGCTGGTCGCCGCAAGTCGAACTGACACTCCTGCTGGGTTACCCCTTTGTTAGTTTGTTCATCTGTACTGTTGCGGGCTTGCTGGTAAGAAAACTTTCACAGCGCGCATTCAGCGATCTGTTGTTCTCCCCGCCTTCTCTGCCCGCGGCCATCAGTTACTCCCGCTAAGCCATCGCCCCAGCCGGGGCGATTCAATTTGCTAAACCATGTCGATTACGGATAATGAACAGCATTGCTTATCAGAGATATGACCCCATATGTTGAGGCATATCCTAACGAGAATCTGACAACCGTTATGCCTGAACAATATCGTTATACGCTGCCCGTCAAAGCGGGTGAGCAGCGTCTGCTGGGCGAGTTAACCGGCGCTGCCTGCGCGACGCTGGTAGCGGAAATTGCCGAACGTCACGCCGGTCCGGTGGTACTCATTGCACCAGATATGCAAAATGCTCTGCGTTTGCATGATGAAATCAGCCAGTTTACCGATCAAATGGTGATGAATCTGGCGGACTGGGAAACTCTTCCCTACGACAGTTTTTCGCCTCATCAGGACATTATCTCCTCGCGCCTTTCCACCCTTTACCAGCTACCGACGATGCAGCGTGGCGTACTGATTGTTCCGGTGAATACGCTTATGCAGCGCGTTTGCCCGCACAGTTTTCTTCACGGTCATGCGCTGGTGATGAAAAAAGGTCAGCGTCTGTCACGAGATGCATTAAGAACCCAACTGGACAGCGCCGGTTATCGCCATGTTGACCAGGTAATGGAGCACGGCGAATACGCCACGCGCGGCGCGTTGCTGGATCTCTTCCCGATGGGGAGTGAGCTGCCTTATCGTCTTGATTTCTTTGATGATGAAATCGACAGCCTGCGGGTGTTTGACGTCGACAGCCAGCGCACGCTGGAGGAAGTAGAAGCGATCAATCTGCTGCCCGCGCACGAATTTCCGACCGATAAAGCGGCAATTGAACTGTTCCGCAGCCAGTGGCGCGATACCTTCGAAGTGAAGCGCGATCCAGAACATATTTACCAGCAAGTGAGTAAAGGCACATTACCTGCCGGGATCGAGTACTGGCAGCCATTGTTCTTCAGCGAACCACTGCCGCCGCTGTTCAGTTATTTCCCTGCCAATACCTTGCTCGTGAATACTGGCGATCTGGAAACCAGTGCCGAACGTTTCCAGGCTGACACGCTGGCGCGTTTTGAGAATCGCGGCGTCGATCCGATGCGCCCGCTGTTGCCACCACAATCGCTCTGGCTGCGGGTGGACGAGCTCTTCTCAGAGCTGAAAAACTGGCCCCGGGTGCAGCTAAAAACTGAACATTTACCGACAAAAGCCGCGAATGCCAATTTAGGTTTCCAGAAACTGCCAGACCTGGCCGTTCAGGCGCAACAAAAAGCGCCGCTGGATGCGCTGCGTAAGTTCCTCGAGACTTTCGACGGTCCGGTGGTGTTCTCGGTAGAAAGTGAAGGTCGCCGTGAAGCGCTGGGTGAACTGCTCGCACGAATTAAAATTGCTCCGCAACGCATTATGCGTCTTGATGAAGCCAGCGACCGTGGGCGTTATCTGATGATTGGCGCTGCCGAACATGGTTTTGTCGATAAGGTGCGTAATCTGGCGCTGATCTGCGAAAGCGATCTGCTCGGTGAACGTGTTGCCCGCCGTCGTCAGGATTCTCGCCGCACCATCAACCCCGATACACTGATCCGTAACCTTGCGGAGCTGCATATTGGTCAGCCGGTGGTCCATCTGGAGCACGGTGTCGGGCGCTATGCCGGAATGACCACGCTCGAAGCGGGCGGCATTACTGGCGAGTATTTGATGCTCACCTATGCCAACGACGCCAAACTGTATGTTCCGGTGTCGTCACTGCATCTGATTAGCCGTTACGCAGGTGGCGCGGAAGAAAACGCCCCGCTGCATAAACTTGGCGGCGATGCGTGGTCACGCGCGCGGCAGAAAGCGGCGGAAAAAGTGCGTGATGTGGCGGCGGAATTGCTGGATATCTACGCGCAACGCGCCGCCAAAGAGGGCTTCGCGTTTAAACACGATCGTGAGCAGTATCAGTTGTTCTGCGACAGCTTCCCGTTTGAAACCACGCCGGATCAGGCGCAGGCCATTAATGCGGTACTTAGCGACATGTGTCAGCCGCTGGCAATGGATCGTCTGGTGTGCGGCGATGTTGGCTTTGGTAAAACAGAAGTGGCGATGCGCGCCGCTTTCCTGGCAGTAGATAACCACAAGCAGGTGGCGGTGTTGGTTCCTACCACCCTTCTCGCGCAGCAGCATTACGACAACTTCCGCGACCGTTTCGCCAACTGGCCGGTACGTATCGAAATGATCTCCCGTTTCCGCAGCGCCAAAGAGCAGACGCAAATCCTTGCGGAAGTGGCGGAAGGGAAAATCGATATTCTGATCGGTACGCACAAACTGCTGCAAAGTGACGTCAAGTTTAAAGATTTAGGCCTGCTGATTGTCGATGAAGAACACCGCTTCGGGGTGCGTCATAAAGAGCGCATTAAAGCGATGCGCGCGAACGTGGATATTCTGACGCTTACTGCAACGCCGATCCCACGCACGCTGAATATGGCAATGAGCGGAATGCGTGACCTGTCGATTATCGCCACGCCGCCCGCCCGTCGTCTGGCAGTTAAAACCTTTGTCCGTGAGTATGACAGCCTGGTGGTCCGGGAGGCGATCCTGCGTGAAATTTTGCGCGGGGGGCAGGTTTATTATCTCTACAATGATGTGGAAAACATCCAGAAAGCTGCCGAACGGCTGGCAGAACTGGTGCCAGAAGCGCGGATCGCCATCGGTCACGGGCAGATGCGCGAGCGCGAACTAGAACGGGTGATGAATGATTTCCATCATCAACGTTTCAACGTGCTGGTTTGTACAACCATTATCGAAACCGGGATCGACATCCCGACAGCCAACACCATTATCATTGAACGCGCGGATCACTTCGGTCTGGCGCAGCTGCACCAGTTACGCGGTCGCGTCGGACGTTCACATCATCAGGCATATGCATGGCTGCTGACGCCGCATCCAAAAGCGATGACTACCGATGCACAAAAACGTCTTGAAGCGATTGCCTCGCTGGAAGATCTCGGTGCAGGCTTTGCGCTGGCAACGCACGATCTGGAGATCCGCGGCGCGGGTGAACTGCTTGGCGAAGAACAAAGTGGCTCAATGGAAACCATCGGTTTCTCGCTGTATATGGAGTTGCTGGAAAACGCCGTCGATGCACTGAAAGCCGGACGCGAGCCGTCGCTGGAAGATCTCACCAGCCAGCAAACAGAAGTCGAGCTGCGGATGCCGTCGCTATTGCCAGATGATTTCATTCCTGACGTGAATACGCGTTTGTCGTTCTATAAACGTATTGCCAGCGCCAAAACGGAAAACGAACTGGAAGAGATCAAAGTCGAGCTTATCGATCGCTTCGGCCTGCTGCCGGATCCGGCGCGTACCCTGCTGGATGTTGCCCGTCTGCGCCAGCAAGCGCAGAAACTGGGGATCAGGAAGCTGGAAGGTAATGAGAAAGGCGGGGTGATCGAATTTGCCGAGAAGAATCACGTTAATCCGGCCTGGTTGATTGGTTTGCTGCAAAAACAGCCGCAGCATTACCGCCTTTATGGTCCGACGCGCCTGAAATTTATTCAGGATTTGAGTGAGCGGAAAACGCGTATCGAATGGGTACGCCAGTTTATGCGTGAACTGGAAGAGAACGCGATCGCTTAATGGTAAATCGGGGGCGTTTCTGCGCCCCCATCTGCAACATTTACAAATTCTTTGCACTTCCCTGCACTATCCGACACTGTCACCATCCATAATTCAGGCTTATCTGTTTATTACAATAACCTTATATTTATTATGGATTTTTGGTGATGATCAAAACGCGTTTTTCTCGCTGGCTAACGTTTTTTACGTTCGCCGCTGCCGTGGCGCTGGCGCTACCGGCAAAAGCCAACACCTGGCCGCTGCCGCCAGCGGGCAGTCGTCTGGTTGGCGAAAACAAATTTCATGTGGTGGAAAATGACGGTGGTTCTCTGGAAGCCATCGCCAAAAAATATAACGTCGGCTTTCTCGCTCTGTTACAGGCTAACCCTGGCGTTGATCCTTACGTACCGCGCGCGGGTAGCGTGTTAACGATCCCGTTGCAAACCCTACTTCCAGATGCGCCGCGCGAAGGCATTGTGATCAATATTGCGGAGCTGCGTCTCTATTACTACCCGCCGGGTAAAAATTCGGTAACCGTGTATCCAATAGGTATTGGTCAGTTAGGTGGTGACACACTGACACCGACAATGGTGACCACCGTTTCAGACAAACGTGCAAACCCAACCTGGACGCCAACGGCAAACATCCGCGCCCGTTATAAAGCACAGGGAATTGAGTTGCCTGCGGTAGTGCCGGCTGGACCGGATAACCCAATGGGCCATCATGCGATTCGTCTGGCGGCCTATGGCGGCGTTTATTTGCTTCACGGTACGAACGCCGATTTCGGCATTGGCATGCGGGTAAGTTCTGGCTGTATTCGTCTGCGGGATGACGATATCAAAACACTCTTTAGCCAGGTCACCCCAGGCACCAAAGTGAATATCATCAACACTCCGATAAAAGTCTCTGCCGAACCAAACGGTGCGCGTCTGGTTGAAGTACATCAGCCGCTGTCAGAGAAGATTGATGACGATCCGCAGCTGCTGCCAATTACGCTGAATAGCGCAATGCAATCATTTAAAGATGCAGCACAAACTGACGCTGAAGTGATGCAACATGTGATGGATGTCCGTTCCGGGATGCCGGTGGATGTCCGCCGTCATCAAGTGAGCCCACAAACTCTGTAAATCCTGGATAAAAAAAATCCCCGCGACACGGCATGTCGCGGGGAAAAAATCAGCAGTAGCAGGCATTAATGAGGGTTAATGCTTATTTATAAATTACTGCTGTTCCATGGAGGGTATTCGGACCGGTTACAGAAGTAATACGGAAAGATTTTGCGCCCATCTCATCCGCTTTTTGCGCCAGCTGCTCTTCCAGCGATCCCAGATTTGTCCCCGCGTTAGCACTGATTGTACCGACTTTTTGTTGGCCTTCTGGCGTTGACTGAACTTCGACAGCCGCAAAGCTGGCAAATGACATGGAGCTTAAAATCGCCGCAGCGATGAGGGTTTTTACGTTTTTCATAATAGTGGCCTTATGCAGATGAATGACGTCGCAAGCAATTACTTAACGATCGATAACTAAATGATAGATGTGATCTGGATCACATACAAGATATTTTTTATAACAATCATTAATTAATTTAAAAATCTTTAAATTTCAGTTAAATAGAAAGCAATTATTTTTATGGGATCTGGACTGGTGAACGGAGGTGATTATTTTTATAATAACCTTTCATTCACAGTCACCAGGTACAACGGCATCATGGCAACTGACTCAACACAATGTGTAAAAAAAAGCCGTGGCCGCCCAAAAGTGTTCGACAGGGATGCCGCGCTTGATAAGGCCATGAAATTGTTCTGGCAACACGGTTATGAAGCGACTTCTCTTGCGGACCTCGTCGAAGCGACCGGAGCCAAAGCGCCCACGCTATACGCGGAATTTACCAACAAAGAGGGGTTATTTCGTGCCGTTCTCGACCGCTATATCGATCGTTTTGCCGCTAAGCATGAAGCACAGCTGTTTTGTGAAGAGAAAAGCGTGGAGTCTGCGCTGGCTGACTATTTTGCTGCCATCGCCAACTGCTTTACCAGCAAAGACACCCCGGCAGGCTGCTTCATGATCAACAACTGCACCACCCTCTCCCCAGATTCAGGAGATATCGCCAATACGTTGAAATCACGCCATGCGATGCAAGAGCGCACTTTGCAGCAGTTTTTATGTCAACGACAAGCGCGCGGGGAAATCCCGACCCACTGTGACGTGACACATCTGGCAGAATTCCTTAATTGTATTATTCAGGGGATGTCGATCAGCGCACGCGAAGGTGCATCGCTGGAAAAACTAATGCAGATTGCCGGAACGACTTTGCGTTTATGGCCCGAACTGGTGAAATAAGGCGCAAAAAAAGCCCCTCTGCCTGAGCGAATGAGGGGCCAAATTGCAGAGTACAGCCTTGTTATACTTTGTTATTCAAAATCAGTTGCCCATTACTATCTAGCGGGATCTGCGTACCCGGATCGCGGTCCATGCGGATTTTGCCCTGCTGATCGCCAATCTTATAGGTCACATCATAACCGAGCATTTTTTCTGACTTGTCATACACCGTTTTACAACGCTGTTGCGTAGTCGTGTAAGTATCGCTTTCCTGGAGAGAGCCCTGGATCTGGTTACCGGCATATCCACCACCCAGCGCCCCCACAACAGTGGCGACATCTTTACCACGACCACCACCAAACTGATGCCCTATCACGCCGCCAGCAACAGCGCCGAGCACCGACCCGGTAATGCGATTTTCATCCTGCACCGGTCGACGATGGGTCACTGTGACGTTGCGACACTCCTGACGCGGTGTTTTAACCGTTTCCTTGATTGGGGTTGCAGAAACAACCTGAGCGTATTGCGGGCCCCGTTCAAACACGTTCAGACTGGCCACTGCCGCTACGCCCAGCGCAACTGCGACACCAATCCCGATACCCGCCAACATTGATTTATTCACGGGAACACCTCCTTCTTTGCAGTTATGCCAATCATGCAAGCGAAGGAGAAAAGCAGCTATCAGACAGAAGATGAAAAGCGCGGGAATGGCTGGAAATACTTAAGGATTCGGAGGAGTCTGAAGGAATGCCTGATGCGACGCTTAACGCGTCTTATCAGGCCTACCGCTCGTACCATTTGTCCAGGGCGGATGAGGCGTTTATGCCACATCCGCCAGTGTACGTCGATTAATGCAACTTCAAACGCGGACGGATAACGCGGTTAATACTCCCCACCAGCATCATTAATCCGGTTTTAAAGTAACCATGCAGCGCAATCTGATGCATTCGGTATAGCGAGATATATACAAAGCGCGCAATTCGTCCTTCAATCATCATTGAGCCGCGCGTCAGGTTACCCATCAGGCTACCGACGGTGGAGAAGTTCGACAGCGATACCAGCGAACCATGATCTTTATACTGATAATTTTTCAGCGGCTTACCGTTCATCTGCGCCAGTATGTTGTTCATTGCGCAAGTCGCCATCTGGTGTGCAGCCTGAGCACGCGGCGGAACAAAGCCCCCTTCCGGACGCGGGCATGACGCGCAGTCGCCAATAGCGTAAATGTCTGGATCGCGGGTGGTTTGCAGCGTCGGTTCCACCACCAGCTGGTTGATACGGTTAGTTTCAAGACCACCGATATCTTTCAGGAAGTCTGGCGCTTTGATCCCGGCTGCCCACACCATCAGATCAGCCTCAATATATTCGCCATCTTTAGTGTGCAGGCCGCCTTCATCAGCACTGGTGACCATGGTTTGCGTCAGCACGCGAACGCCAAGTTTCGTTAGCTCGTTGTGGGCCGCAGCAGAGATACGTGGCGGTAATGCAGGCAAAATACGTTCTCCCGCTTCTACCAGCGTTACGTTCAGGGCTTCGTTGGTCAGGCCTTTGTAACCGTAGCTGTGCAGTTGCTTGACCGCGTTGTGCAATTCAGCGGAGAGTTCTACACCCGTCGCGCCGCCGCCGACAATCGCAATGTTCACTTTGCCATTTGCGCCCAGGTTGGCGGAGTATTTCAGGAAGAGATTCAGCATCTCCTGGTGAAAGCGACGCGCCTGGTGCGGGTTATCGAGGAAAATGCAGTTCTCTTTGACACCTGGCGTATTGAAATCGTTAGAGGTGCTACCCAGCGCCATTACCAGGGTGTCATAGGCGATTTTACGTTCCGGAACCAGCAGTTCACCTTTCTCATCGCGCAGTTCTGCAATAGTGATTGTTTTCGCTTCACGATCAATATCAATGACGGAACCCAGCTGGAACTGGAAACCATGATTGCGCGCATGGGCCAGATAGCTCAACGCATCGACGCCTTCATCAAGCGAGCCAGTCGCCACTTCGTGCAGCAGCGGTTTCCACAGGTGGCTGTGGTTACGATCGACCAGCGTAATTTTGGCTTTTTTCTTACGTCCCAGCTTATGCCCCAGCTGTGTTGCCATTTCCAGCCCACCAGCACCGCCGCCGACAATCACAATCTTTTTCAATGGCGTAGTCAACGTGACCCCCTTAAATTTATTAACCAATTGTTAATTAATGGTTATTAACATAGCTCTTAATTAACAACAGGTTACAGCAATGAAAATGTTCTTCGCTATTGAGAATAACATGAATGGTGCATTGGTCATACCAAAATTGATGTTAATCAAGTTTTGTTGCTGAAAAGATAGGCGACTTTACCGGGTGAGATCAAAAAATAGAGTTTATTGTTTATTATTTGAGCAAATTCGGAAGAGTAATATAGGGTGAAGCGTATATCGAGGGCGTTTGGTCGTCCTGATAAGATGCGCAGCATCGCATCAGGCATTGATGCTCGACTGTCGGATGCGGCGTGGACGCCTTATCCGACTTACAGAATTCGGAGCGCATCAGGTACCGGCAAGGTTACCTGATGCGACGAGGGCATTTACCCGAGGGTTTTGAACGCTTTAATGCGCTGTAAATGCGGGGAGATATTCTTGAATTTGTGCGTCTGCTCTTCGTCCCAGACAATCTCGTAATAATGATGCAACTCTTCAGATGTCCGCTGGCTGTTAAGTGCTTCATCATTACGCGACAAAATAACCAGACAACGATCGCGATTCTTCTCGCGGAAGTTGGTCACACACTTAGTGGCAATATCGGCATACTCTTCCGGGCGATCAATCTTGCCTTCCATGTTCTCATAAGGGAACAAATTAGGGTTGAAGATCACCTGGCGGATGTCGCAAAGAAAACCAATCCGTTCCGCCCAGTATCCGCCCAGGCCAACGCCGCAAATTAGCGGACGCTCGTCAACGTTCAGTTGCAACATTTTGTCCACTTCTTTAAGCAGATGCTGCATATCATGTTTCGGATGCCGCGTACTGTAGCTTATCAAGCGTACATCCGGGTCAATAAACTGCAATTGTAAGACTTTCTCGTGGTTACCCGGACTGTTAGAGTCAAAACCGTGTAAATAGATAATCATCGCTTCCTCACATAAGCCAGGGTTAGTGACCTGCTTTCTCTTCCTGCCAGCGTTCGTGTAACTGATTCAGACGGGTGCTGATCGCTTTCCAGCAAGCCGAGTCCATCAGTTCCTGTCGCGAAAATGAATCTTTATGATACAAACGTGTAACACGTTCTGCCTTGATCGGTGACAGATTATCTAACACGCTGACGGCCCCTTTACGATTATTGCAGACCAGGATCATATCGCAACCCGCATCCAGTGATGCCTGCCCGCGTTCGGCATAACTGCCCATAATCGCGGCACCTTCCATCGATAAATCGTCAGAGAAAATCACGCCGTCAAAACCCAGTTCCTGACGCAAAACGGTTTTCAGCCAGTAGGGAGAACCGCTCGCCGGACGCGAATCAACATCACTGTAGATCACATGCGCAGGCATAATGGCGTCGAGTTTATTTTCGCGGATTAAGGAACTGAAGACCGACATATCTTTAGCGCGAATCTCCGCTTGTGGACGTGGATCGCACGGTGTTTCTTTGTGTGAGTCTGCCGTTACTGCACCGTGTCCTGGGAAGTGTTTCCCGGTCGTTTTCATTCCGGCTTCATGCATACCATCAATAAACCGGCTGGCAATTGCCAGGGCTTTTTGTGGATCGGCATGATAAGAACGCTCGCCAATCGCCGCGCTGATATGCCCGACATCCAGCACTGGCGCAAAGCTGATATCAATATCCATAGCGATCATTTCGCTGGCCATCAGCCAACCCGCCTCTTGCGCCAGTTTGCCGCCCTCTTCCATTCCTGACAGCGCAGCGAATGATTGCGCCGCTGGCAAGCGGGTAAAACCTTCACGAAAACGCTGCACGCGTCCACCTTCCTGATCTACCGCCACCACCAGATGATTGCGCGAAGCTGCGCGGATCTGGCGCACCAGTTCACGTAACTGGGCAGGATCATGATAGTTACGCGTAAAGAGAATCAGCCCTCCCACCAGCGGATGCGCAAGTATTTCACGCTCTTCCGCGTCCAGTTCGTAACCTTTGACATCCAACATTACTGGACCCACACTGCTCTCCTTATTGTTTTATTAATAGCTGCCGCCAGGTGTCATCGGCCAGCCTGATAAATTGTTGATCGCCGGTTTGTCGCCAGCGGTACTCAAACCACCCTGCTTTGAGCATCAGCAGCCAGGGAAACCATCGCCTGACCTGACGCCATAATTGCGCCGGATAAATCTTCGCGCGAGTGGCATAGTCATTGACCAATTGCCGGTGCTGTTCAGTATTTTCCACCCACACCGCCGCCAGTTCCAGCGCGATATCACCATCTCCGGCATACTCCCAGTCGATGAGTTTTAACCCTGACGCGCTATGCACTAAATTTCCGGCGTGGACATCCATATGCAATGGACTTAAGCGTAAAGGCCGTGGTTCCCGCGCTTTGCGCAGACGTTTTAACATTCGCAGCCAACCCACTGTCCGCCGCGCCGGATCGCTTTGCTGCCAGTACAGTTCCAGTAACGGCAACAGCGTTATTCGCCAGCCAAAACGTGGTTGTTGATGTAGATAATACAGCAAGCCTGCCAGTTCGTTGGTATCCGGCAAATACGTTTTTACCGCGCCGGGCAGATAGTCGACTACCATCCAGTCACGGAGATATAAATGCGGCTTCGGTGCAATGCTTGCGGATAGTTGTGATAAAGCCCGATACTGGCGCAAGAACGCGGACTGCGGCGCATCAGGATCGTGCGGCTGACGCACAACAAAACGCTGGCCCTGATGTTCAATGAGAAAACTCCCGCCACTAAGCCCACTATTAAACGTCGTGACGGGATGAAACTGCGGGAAAAAGCGCGACAGCAATTCGTCGCGCATGATGGGATTATTGCTGCGAAACGGCACCTTTACCTGACCAGATAATTTCGCCCGTCTGCACCAGCATCAGCTGCATTTGTAGGGTCGGAGCGTTAACGTTGCCAGAGGCGCTGGAGTACAGCACGTAATGAGCGCCGACATTGCGGGCAATGCCTATGGCTTTACTACGGGTACCTAAACTGTCCTGCGGCGACAAACCTAACTGTTGCTTAGCCATCGACAGCTGCTGGGCGGAAACCAGGGTAAATTTCCCGTTATTAGCCAGCGCATTTCGCAGCGTTTCGGTCGCTTCTGCGGCATTCAGCGAACCGTTAGTACGGTTGTTAACGCTATCAACCAGCAGGACGCTACCCGCAGTCACCCCGTCAGCCCCAAGCATCTTACTGACCATCGGCTGCATTGCGCCATTCCAGTCATAATGGCGAATATGCGGCGCAGGCGGTGCCGTTTGATCTTCGTGCTCAATTGGGCCTGGCTGCTGCGGGATCGTCGGCACCGAGGGCACTGTGGGGACAGGCTGTTGTGGCTCGGCTGGTTGTTCCGGCGCTGGTTTCACTTCTTCTACCGGTGCAGGTTCACGTTGCCCCACACACCCGGCGAGAAACATCGCCAGCGCGGTAATCAAGGCGTAGCGACTCATTTTTGTCATCAAGATTCACCCCTTACAAATATAGATAAAGTCTGACTTTGTGCGCCCCCAGAAAATTGGCGCTGCCGTACAGCGTTACCGCCGAATGTGCGGGAATGCTAACGCTGCGTGGCCTTTCCAGAGGATGCATCTCCAGCCCTCTGGCGTCATACCAGTAAAAACGATAATGAACGGTAACGGGTTCTTGCCTTTCGTTATAAAGCGTTGAGGATGCTGAAGGTTGAATATCAGACGTCGAAAGGACGGGCTTTTCTGCACTGATGCCCGCAGCCAATAAAGATGACTCCATCACCAGCGATTGCTCATCATTCACCGAAATTTCCGGATGTGAACGACAGCCCACCAGCAGTAACAACGCCAGAGACACCAGCCCAAAGCATCCTTTTCTCATCGTTACAGACCTTTATGCGCCAGCATTGGTCCCAGCGGACGGCCACCCAACAAGTGCATATGGATGTGGTAAACCTCTTGTCCGCCATGGCGGTTGGTATTCATGATCAGACGATAGCCATCTTCGGCAATACCTTCTTGCTCAGCAATTTTTGCCGCTACGGTGATCATGCGTCCCAGCGCCTGCTCATGCTCAGCTGAGACGTCGTTCACAGTCGGAATGAGGATATTCGGAATGATCAGAATATGCGTTGGCGCTTGCGGCGAAATATCGCGAAACGCCGTTACCAGATCATCCTGGTAGACGATATCGGAGGGGATCTCACGACGAATAATTTTGCTGAATATAGTTTCTTCTGCCACGACATTTTCCTTTTTCAAATAGCCATGCGTTGCGCCATGCTACGCCGCGCCACACTGCGAGTATAGAGTATGGTCGAGTTAAACCTGCTCTTTCAACCTTAACTCACGATTTCTTAAGCAAAAAATCGTTTTGCTGCCGTATATATCGCCATTATTCCCATTTCTGCCTGCGAATGCGCTGAAAAGACATTCTCTGTTTGGTTTACACGACAAATATGAATGCGTATATTTCTCATTTGCATTTACAAACAAAATTATTCGCACACTAAATATAACCGCTCATCACCCTCCTCCGGCATGAGCCTGACGACAACATAAACCAAGAGATTTCAAATGCTTTCAACACAATTTAACAGGGATAATCAATATCAAGCCATCACCAAACCGTCACTACTTGCCGGTTGCATAGCACTGGCACTATTACCTTCTGCCGCTTTTGCTGCACCAGCCACTGAAGAAACGGTGATTGTTGAGGGTTCAGCCACAGCTCCAGATGATGGCGAAAATGATTACAGCGTAACGTCTACCTCTGCGGGTACCAAAATGCAGATGACTCAACGTGATATTCCTCAGTCGGTCACTATTGTTAGCCAGCAGCGGATGGAAGATCAGCAGTTACAAACGCTGGGCGAAGTGATGGAAAACACGCTGGGGATCAGCAAAAGTCAGGCGGATTCCGATCGTGCTCTTTATTATTCCCGCGGATTCCAGATCGATAACTATATGGTTGATGGTATCCCCACCTATTTTGAATCGCGCTGGAATCTGGGCGACGCACTTTCTGATATGGCACTCTTTGAACGCGTAGAAGTAGTGCGTGGCGCGACAGGACTCATGACCGGGACGGGTAATCCATCTGCGGCAATTAATATGGTTCGAAAACACGCGACCAGTCGTGAATTTAAAGGCGATGTCTCGGCGGAATACGGTAGCTGGAACAAAGAACGGTATGTGGCGGATTTACAAAGCCCACTCACCGAAGACGGTAAAATCCGCGCGCGAATTGTCGGCGGCTACCAGAATAACGACTCATGGCTGGACCGCTACAACAGTGAAAAGACCTTCTTCTCGGGCATTGTCGATGCTGATTTAGGCGATCTTACGACGCTTTCAGCCGGTTACGAATATCAGCGCATTGATGTTAATAGCCCTACCTGGGGCGGTTTACCGCGCTGGAATACTGATGGCAGCAGCAACAGTTACGATCGTGCACGCAGTACCGCACCTGACTGGGCGTACAACGATAAAGAGATCAACAAGGTCTTTATGACCCTGAAGCAGCGGTTTGCTGATACCTGGCAAGCGACACTGAATGCCACCCACTCTGAAGTCGAATTTGACAGCAAAATGATGTATGTCGATGCCTATGTAAACAAAGCGGATGGTATGCTGGTTGGGCCATACAGTAATTATGGACCTGGCTTTGATTATGTCGGCGGCACCGGTTGGAACAGTGACAAACGTAAAGTTGATGCGCTGGATTTGTTCGCTGACGGTATTTATGAATTGTTTGGTCGTCAGCACAATCTAATGTTTGGTGGCAGTTACAGCAAACAAAACAATCGTTACTTCAGTTCATGGGCCAACATCTTCCCGGATGAAATTGGCAGTTTCTACAACTTTAATGGCAATTTCCCACAAACCGACTGGTCACCACAGAGCCTGGCACAGGACGATACCACACATATGAAATCGTTATATGCTGCCACTCGAGTCACCCTTGCCGATCCGCTGCATCTGATCCTCGGCGCACGTTATACCAACTGGCGGGTTGATACGCTGACTTACAGCATGGAGAAAAACCACACCACGCCTTACGCTGGTCTGGTGTTTGACATCAATGACAACTGGTCGACCTACGCCAGCTATACCTCTATTTTCCAGCCGCAAAATGATCGTGACAGTTCAGGCAAATATCTGGCTCCAATCACCGGTAACAACTACGAGCTGGGTCTGAAATCGGACTGGATGAATAGCCGTCTGACCACCACGTTAGCCATCTTCCGTATTGAGCAGGATAATGTCGCTCAGTCCACCGGTACACCTATCCCCGGCAGCAACGGCGAAACCGCCTATAAAGCGGTGGATGGGACAGTCAGTAAAGGGGTGGAATTTGAACTCAACGGCGCAATTACCGACAACTGGCAGCTGACATTTGGCGCAACGCGCTATATTGCAGAGGATAACGAAGGAAACGCCGTTAATCCTAATCTGCCACGCACCACGGTTAAAATGTTCACCAGCTATCGGTTGCCTGTCATGCCAGAGTTGACAGTCGGCGGTGGTGTTAACTGGCAAAATCGCGTGTATACCGACACCGTGACACCGTATGGCACCTTCCGCGCCGAGCAAGGTAGCTACGCGCTGGTGGATCTCTTCACCCGCTACCAGGTGACGAAAAACTTCTCGTTACAGGGGAACGTCAATAACCTGTTCGACAAAACCTACGATACCAACGTGGAAGGTTCTATCGTCTACGGCGCACCGCGTAATTTCAGCATTACCGGCACGTATCAATTCTGAATAACACCTGTAAAAAAGGCAGCCATCTGGCTGCCTTAGTCTCCCCAACGTCTTACAGATTAGTGGTTACGGATGTACTCATCCATCTCGGTTTTCAGGTTGTCGGATTTAGTACCGAAAATCGCCTGAACACCAGAACCAGCAACCACTACGCCCGCTGCGCCCAGTTTCTTCAGGCCGGCCTGATCCACTTTAGACACATCAGCAACGCTGACGCGCAGACGGGTAATACATGCGTCGAGGTTAGTAATGTTTTCTTTACCACCAAATGCAGCAACCAGAGCCGGTGCCATTTCGCTGGTACCTGTCGCTTTTGCATCTTCAGTCGCGTCTTCACGACCCGGCGTTTTCAGATCCAGTGCTTTAATCAGCACGCGGAAGATGGTGTAGTAAACAATCGCATAACCGATACCGACGATCGGGAACAGCCACAGTTTGCTGCTGTTACCAGACAGAACGATGAAGTCGATCAGACCGTGCGAGAACGACGTACCGTCACGCATCCCCAGAAGAATACAGATTGGGAATGCCAGGCCTGCCAGAATCGCGTGGATGATGTACAGGATCGGCGCAACGAACATGAAGGAGAACTCGATCGGCTCGGTGATACCGGTCAGGAACGAGGTAAGCGCCGCGGAGATCATAATACCGCCCACTTTCGCGCGGTTTTCTGGTTTAGCAGAGTGCCAGATAGCAATTGCGGCAGCTGGCAGACCGTACATTTTGAACAGGAAGCCACCAGACAGTTTACCCGCAGTCGGGTCACCCGCCATATAACGCGGAATGTCGCCGTGGAAAACCTGACCTGCTGCGTTGGTGTATTCACCAATCTGCATCTGGAAAGGTACGTTCCAGATGTGGTGCAGACCAAACGGTACCAGGCAACGTTCGATGAAACCGTAAATGCCAAACGCAACTACCGGGTTCTGGTAAGCAGCCCACTGAGAGAAGGTCTGGATTGCAGAACCAATCGGCGGCCAAATGAAGGACAGCACAACGCCAGTAAAGATGGCAGCCAGGCCAGAAATGATCGGCACAAAGCGTTTACCGGCAAAGAAGCCAAGATACTCAGGCAGCTTAATACGGTAGAAACGGTTAAACATGTACGCTGCGATCGCACCGGAGATAATCCCTCCGAGTACGCCAGTATCCGCCAGGTGTTTAGAGGCGATTTCTTCAGCAGGTAAATGCAGTACCAGTGGCGCAACCACGGCCATGGTTTTAACCATGATGCCATAGGCAACAACTGCGGCCAGCGCGGATACGCCATCGTTATTGGTAAAGCCGAGGGCGACACCGATCGCAAAAATCAGTGGCATGTTTGCAAAGACGGAACCGCCTGCTTCTGCCATAACATGCGATACAACGGCGGGCAGCCAGCTGAAATTCGCGGAACCGACGCCCAGCAGAATACCTGCGATAGGCAGTACGGATACCGGCAGCATCAGCGATTTACCGACCTTTTGCAGGTTAGCAAATGCATTCTTAAACATAATTGAGAGTGCTCCTGAGTATGGGTGCTTTTTTTACGTTCTCACGCGTGGCAAGGGGGGAGAGCCTCGCCGTGTACAGGGCATCTAAGCGCCCTTTATTTATTACACAGAGTAAAATAATTCAGTGCCAATTTGTTTGACGACTATCACGTTTCAACTTCAGATCATTGGAGAAGTTGCACATTTTGACAAAACATATGTCACAATATTTCAAACGTGGTTATTCACCGCCAAATTTTCGGCGGTGAACTTTACTCGTTTTAGCCATTAATTACGAGCTTTAAAAAAACTCATTCAACGGATGGATTGAAGGCGGGAAGCGTCGATGTGAAACAGACGGGCGAAGTTATCGGTGGTTACCTGCGCCAGTTCTTCAACGGCAACACCTTTCAACACAGCCATGTATTCTGCAACGTCACGAACCATCGCAGGTTGATTCTCTTTTCCTCGATGCGGTACCGGCGCAAGGTAAGGTGAGTCAGTTTCCACCAGTAACCGATCCAGGGGGACATAACGCGCAGCATCGCGCAGTTGCTCCGCATTACGGAAGGTCACAATGCCGGAAAAGGAGATGTAAAATCCGAGATCCAGTAATTTGCCCGCCGTTTCTCTGTCCTCTGTAAAACAGTGTAGTACGCCACCGCAATCCGTCACTTTTTCTTCGCGCAGAATTGCCAGCGTATCGGCGCGGGCGTCACGGGTATGGACGATAACCGGCTTGTTCAGTTCACGACCAATCTGGATATGATGGATGAAGGACTCTTGCTGACGAACTTTAGTTTCCGGTGTGTAATAATAATCCAGCCCGGTTTCTCCCAGCGCTACAACACCCTCTTCTGCCGCCAGACGGCGTAAATCTTCTACATCGTAGGGATCATTCTGGTTGAGTGGATGCACGCCACAAGAAAATACGACGTTGTCACGTTCGCCTACCAGCTCCCGCATATGTAAATAACCCGGTAATGTTGTGGCGACTGCCAGACAAAATTTCACATCGCGTGCGGCGGCTTTCGCCAGAACGTCATCCACGTCCTTATGCAAAGATTCATAATCCAGACCATCGAGATGGCAGTGTGAGTCGACTAAAAACATGATGTCTCTCTTAAAGATGAGGAACCGGTAGCACAACGCCCGGTTGCAGGTAATGCTCAATACGCAGTAAAAGATCGGTGATGAGAAGCTCGCGGTTGATGCCTGTGACAGACATTAACTGTTCACGAATGTGGCAAACATCCCCCAGTATAGCCTGCAGGCGCGAGGGAGAAAGATGGTTTGCCAGTTCGGCGACCAGGCCCGGCACATCAACATTGGTCACCTGCGCAGCGCCATGATGGCGTTTTAGCGCATCCATCAGCAACGTTGCCAGCCAGTGTAAACGCGCCGGAGCTTGTTCATGATTAAGGGCCGCCAGCAGCGAATACCAGTCGCCCGATGGTACGCTATATGCCAACGCCTGACACAATGTTTCACGAGCCTGCCAGTTATCTCCCTGAAACAACGCCAGTGCCGCGCCAGGCGAACCGGCGCTTAAGCGCAATGCGGCAAGTAATGCATCCTGTGACATTGTCACTTCGCGTGAAAGCCAGGTCACGGCGTACTGTTCCGGCGGCGGCGCAAGGTAATGTAACCGACAACGACTACGTAATGTTGCCAGTAAACGTTCAGGCTCGCGGGTAGCCAGGAAAAACCAGGTTTCTGCTGGTGGCTCTTCAAGCGTTTTCAGCAATGCGTTAGCCGCGGCGTCGGTTAGTAAGGCAGCATCGGTTACCCAGACAACTTTCGCACCACCTAAGCGTGCGTGCTCATTCAGCTTTTCGGTGACCTCACGTACCGCATCAATGCCCAACGCATTTTTCCCTTTTTCGGGAGCTAGGGTGTAGTAATCGGGATGCGTGCCAGCCTGCATCAACTGACATCCACGACAGTGACCGCAACTTTTGTGACCCTGCGGTTGTTGGCAGAGTAAATAACGGCTCAGGGCGTAGATTAAAGCATCATCGCCCATGCCCGGTAACGCCTGAATGAGCAGCGCATGGTGACCTCTTCCGGCCTGATAGCTGGCTACCAGTTTTTCGAAATCAGGTCGTAACCATGGATACCATCTCATGCGTCCAACTCCTTCACCCAGTGGGTCACGGTAGTGCGGATTGCATCCATCACGGCCTCCAGCGGCTGGGTGGCATCAATGGTATGAATGCTTTTATCTTGTGCTGCCAGTTCCAGATAGCGGGCGCGGGTGCGATTAAAGAAATCGAAAGACTCTTGCTCAATACGATCCAGCTCGCCGCGCGCACGCGCGCGTTTTAAGCCAACTTCCGGGGTAACATCGAGATAGAGCGTTAAGTCGGGGCGAAAATCACCGAGAACAGCATCACGCAGTGTTGCCAGCATATGTTGGTCAATACCACGTCCGCCGCCCTGATACGCCTGAGTGGAGAGATCGTGGCGATCGCCAATCACCCAGGTGCCGTTAGCCAGCGCAGGTTTGATGACTGTTTCTACCAGTTGAACGCGCGCGGCATAAAACATCAGAACTTCGGCTTTATCGGTAATGACTTCATCGCCTACCGATTTGATATCCAGCACCAGGCTTCTTAACTTTTCGGCAAGTTGCGTACCGCCAGGTTCCCGAGTGAAAACCATGTCGCGGATACCCAGTTGCTCGAGCGTCTCAACCACCACATTACGCGCGGTAGTTTTGCCTGCGCCTTCCAGCCCCTCAATGACGATATACTTACTGCGCATTTTTTTCCTTAAGCACTTTCAGATAATCCTGCACAGACTTGTTATGACTGGCAAGATTGGTATTAAACGTGTGACCACCTTTACCATCGGCCACAAAATAGAGATACGGCGTTTTTGCCGGATGCGCAGCAGCCTTCAGCGAATCCGCCCCCGGCGTAGCTATCGCACCCGGCGGCAAACCGGTAATGGTATAGGTGTTATACGCTGTCGGCGTTTCCAGGTCTGCACGAGAAAGTTTGCCATTATAACGCTCTCCCATCCCGTAAATCACGGTTGGGTCGGTCTGCAAGCGCATACCAATGCGTAAACGGTTGATAAATACCGAGGCAACCTGATCGCGTTCACTGGCAACGGCGGTTTCTTTTTCGATAATTGATGCCATCGTCACCAGCTGATTTTTATCTTTATAAGGCAGACCGTCCGCACGCCCTTCCCAGGCGCTATCGACCGCTTTCACCATTTTCTTGTGCGCTCGCTTGAGTAACGCGACATCGGTGGTATTGGCGGTATACATCCAGGTGTCTGGCCAGAACCAACCTTCAATCCACTCCGGGTTTTCCAGTTCAAGTGCCTGCGCTACGGTGGCGTACTTATCGTCACTCAGCGTGTGCTTGATATACGGAGCCTCACGCAATTGCTTGAGGTAGTCGCTCAGACGCATCCCTTCTACCAGTCGCAGCGGGAACTGTGCTTCTTTACCGCTTTCCAACAATTTCAGCATCTCGCGCACGGTCATCTGCGGTGTAAAGCGGTAAGTCCCGGCTTTAAAGTGAGAAAGATCCGGTTCGATACGCAGCAGCCATTGAAAAACCCGTGGGCGATTGATGATCTTATCAGCATAAAGCTGTTCACCGAGCGCCAGACGTCCGGTCCCTGGCTTCAGGGTAAATATCGTCTCTTCTTTGATAAGCAATTTGCTGTCGGCAAGATGGCGAACCTTCCAGACGCCCACACCAGCGGCGATACCCAGTACCACCAGCAATAACAAGATTATCAATAACACTTTTTTCATGACTAATTCGGGCGCTCACAAAGTGGGGCTAAATATTCATATAACGTTGCTGACGAAAAGGAGACATCGCCACAGGCACGTACGGGCATCACTGGCATTAACGCATTACAAATAACCATCTCATCTGCCTGCAACGCCTCTTCCAGAGAAGCTTGCACTTCGACAAGCTGATAAGAGGATTGTGCCAGCAAACGGATACAGAATTGTCGCATAATGCCGTTAACACCTGCCTGATCCAGTCGCGGCGTATAAACTACGTTGCCCTTCCGCCAGAACAAATTAGCCGCACAGCATTCCGTAACCCACCCTTCGCTGTCAAGGACCAGCGCCTCATCAGCGTTTGTCTGCTCAAGATGAGAGCGAATCAATACTTGCTCAAGCCGATTAAGATGTTTAATACCTGCAAGATGAGGATTGCGCCCCAGCCGCACCGGGCTTAGCACCAACGTCATCCCCTCGTTACGCAAACGGTCGTAATGTGCAGGATAAGCCGTAACGGAGAGAATCCGCGTTGCTGGTCCGCTGTTCAATGTGCTGTACCCTCGCCCGCCACTACCGCGACTGATCACGACTTTCAGTACACCATTTTGCTGTTCTGCTGCCAGCGTTTTCATCTCTTGTTCAAGCTGAGGCCAGAAGTCACAGGAAATCATCAACCGCTGACAAGCATCCTGTAGTCGCTGGATATGCGCCGATAACAAACTGACTTTACCGTCGATAACTCTGGCAGTGGTAAAACAACCATCACCAAACTGCGTTGCCCGATCGCTTACTGCCAGCGATTCCTGCTTATAACCGTTAATTAAGAACATACCGGCTCCTTATCAGAGAATTGTTAGTGTGGCAGCATGTTCACTACGGAACAAGTCGGAATAAAAGCTAAGAAAAAAGGCCCGCAAGCGGACCTTTTATATGGGTGGGAAATGACAACTTAGATCTTTTTAAAGATCAAAGAACCATTAGTGCCACCGAAGCCGAAGGAGTTACACAGCGTGTATTCCATTCCGCTGACCTGACGTGCTTCATGCGGTACGAAATCCAGATCGCAACCTTCATCCGGGTTATCCAGGTTGATGGTTGGCGGAACAGCCTGATCGCGCAGCGCCAGGATGGAGTAGATAGACTCTACTGCCCCCGCCGCACCTAACAGGTGACCGGTCATAGATTTCGTGGAGCTTACCAACACACGGCTTGCAGCTTCACCGAAGATGGCTTTCACCGCCTGCGCTTCAGCTTTATCGCCAGCCGGCGTAGAAGTACCGTGCGCGTTAACGTAGCCAATCTGACTCGCTTCAATGCCTGCATCACGCAGAGCATTTGCCATTGCCAGAGCTGCGCCTGCGCCATTTTCTGGCGGTGACGTCATATGATAAGCATCGCTGCTCATACCAAAGCCGACGAGTTCAGCGTAAATTTTCGCACCGCGTTTTTTCGCGTGTTCGTACTCTTCAAGTACCAGCATACCGGCACCATCGCCCAGTACGAAGCCATCACGCTCTTTATCCCACGGGCGGCTCGCCGCTTGCGGGTTATCATTGCGGGTAGATAATGCACGTGCCGCGCCAAAACCACCAACACCCAGCGGCGTACTGGCTTTCTCTGCGCCACCTGCAACCATCACGTCAGCATCGCCATACGCGATAATACGCGCAGCATGGCCAATGTTGTGCACGCCGGAAGTACAGGCGGTCGCGATAGAGATGCTTGGGCCACGCAGGCCATACATGATAGTCAGATGACCTGCCACCATGTTCACAATCGTTGACGGAACGAAGAATGGGCTGATCTTACGTGGACCACCGTTCATCAGAGATGTGTGGTTTTCTTCGATCAGTCCGAGGCCGCCAATCCCGGAGCCAATTGCGGCACCAATGCGGGTTGCGTTCTCTTCCGTTATTTCAAGGCCAGAATCCTGCATGGCCTGAACGCCAGCGACAATTCCATATTGAATGAAGGCATCCATCTTGCGCTGTTCTTTGCGCGAGATAATGTCCTCACAGTTAAAATCCTTTACTAAGCCAGCAAATTTCGTTGCATAGGCGCTAGTATCGAAATGGTCGATTAGGCTGATGCCACTCTGACCGGCAAGCAGAGCTTTCCAGGTAGACTCTACGGTATTGCCGACAGGAGACAACATGCCCAGTCCGGTCACAACTACACGACGCTTAGACACGTTTGTCCTCCAGGGAGGGAAAAAATGATTCTAGTGGGACAAAAAGATAAAACTCAGGCGGTCGAACGACCGCCTGGAGATGTTCACTTACGCCTGGTGGCCGTTGATGTAATCAATGGCAGCCTGAACGGTGGTGATTTTCTCAGCTTCTTCGTCCGGAATCTCAGTATCAAACTCTTCTTCCAGAGCCATTACCAGCTCAACGGTGTCAAGAGAATCCGCGCCCAGGTCTTCAACGAAAGAAGCATTGTTGGTAACTTCTTCCTGCTTAACGCCCAGCTGTTCGCCGATAATTTTCTTAACGCGTTCTTCGATAGTGCTCATACTCTTAAATTTCCTATCAAAACTCGCTTTCGCGATGGTTTTCGTAGTGTATAAAATGTTGAAAAATTTGCAACTAAATCCCGGCAGGTCTTACCACGATTTTACGTTATTTTGAGGCCTTACCCCCCAATAACGCAAATCATTTTGCACTAATTATTACTCATAACCACGCAGACTGCGCGCAACATGAGCATTTTGTGCAAATCGCGGTCAGACCATGTACATCCCGCCGTTCACATGCAAAGTTTCACCCGTGATGTAAGCTGCTTCGTCGGATGCCAGGAATGCAACCGCGTTGGCGATTTCCTGTGCGCCGCCGAGGCGACCCGCAGGAACCTGCGCCAGGATACCCGCACGCTGGTCATCGCTCAGCGCACGTGTCATGTCCGTTTCAATAAAGCCCGGAGCAACAACGTTTACAGTAATACCGCGTGACGCAACTTCGCGCGCCAGTGATTTACTGAAGCCGATCAAGCCCGCTTTCGCCGCAGCGTAGTTGGCCTGGCCGCCATTTCCCATGGTACCAACCACAGAACCGATAGTGATAATACGACCATGACGCTTTTTCATCATAGCGCGCATTACCGCTTTTGACAGACGGAAAACAGATGAAAGGTTGGTTTCGATAATATCGTTCCACTCTTCATCTTTCATTCGCATTAACAGGTTATCACGAGTGATACCGGCATTATTGACCAGGATATCCACTTCACCAAATTCCGCGCGAATTTTTTCCAGAACAGATTCGATAGATGCCGGGTCGGTCACATTCAACATCAGACCTTTGCCGTTAGCACCTAAATAATCACTGATCGCCTGAGCGCCATTTTCACTGGTCGCAGTGCCAATAACTTTCGCGCCACGGGCTGCGAGCGTTTCAGCAATTGCGCGGCCAATTCCGCGGCTTGCACCGGTTACCAGTGCGATTTTTCCTTCAAAATTCATGATTTTCCTCTTTTAAAGCTCGAGCGCCGCTGCCATCGCTGAAGGTTCGTTCAGCGCCGAGGCGGTCAGGGTGTCGACAATGCGTTTCGTCAGGCCAGTAAGCACTTTGCCCGGGCCGACTTCATAGAGATGTTCTACGCCTTGCGCTGCCATGTACTCAACAGACTTCGTCCACTGAACCGGGTTATACAACTGACGTACCAGTGCGTCACGGATGGCATCACCATTGGTTTCGCATTTCACATCAACGTTATTCACAACAGGAACTGTTGGTGCGTTAAAGGTGATTTTCGCTAATTCTACTGCCAGTTTGTCGGCTGCTGGTTTCATCAGCGCACAGTGAGACGGTACGCTCACTGGTAACGGCAGAGCGCGTTTTGCGCCCGCAGCTTTACAGGCAGCGCCAGCACGCTCAACCGCTTCTTTATGACCGGCAATAACCACCTGTCCCGGAGAGTTAAAGTTTACCGGAGAAACGACCTGACCTTCTGCAGCTTCTTCACACGCTTTCGCAATAGACGCATCATCCAGACCGATGATTGCCGCCATAGCGCCCGTGCCTTCCGGTACGGCTTCTTGCATGAACTTGCCGCGCATCTCAACCAGACGCACCGCATCAGCGAAATCAATCACACCAGCGCAAACCAGCGCGGAGTATTCCCCCAGGCTGTGACCGGCCATCATTGCCGGTGCTTTACCGCCCTGCTGCTGCCATACGCGGTACAGCGCAACAGATGCAGTCAACAGCGCTGGCTGGGTTTGCCAGGTTTTATTCAGTTCTTCAGCTGGCCCCTGCTGGGTCAGCGCCCACAGGTCGTAGCCCAGCGCCGCAGAAGCTTCAGCAAACGTTTCTTCGACAATTGGATAGCTCGCCGCCATATCAGCCAGCATTCCAACGGTTTGAGAACCCTGTCCAGGGAACACAAATGCAAATTGCGTCATGTTTTAATCCTTATCCTAGAAACGAACCAGCGCGGAGCCCCAAGTGAATCCACCGCCAAAGGCTTCAAGCAGAACCAACTGCCCCGGCTTAATGCGCCCGTCGCGTACAGCTTCATCCAGCGCGCACGGGACAGAGGCCGCAGAGGTATTACCGTGGCGATCCAGCGTCACCACGACATTGTCCATAGACATACCGAGTTTTTTCGCCGTTGCACTGATAATACGCAGGTTAGCCTGATGCGGAACCAGCCAGTCCAGTTGAGAACGGTCAAGATTATTTGCCGCCAGCGTCTCATCAACGATGTGCGCCAGTTCCGTTACCGCAACCTTGAAGACTTCGTTGCCCGCCATCGTCAGATGAATTGAATTCTCTGGATTCACACGGTCAGCATTAGGCAGCGTCAGCAACTCACCATAGCTACCGTCGGCATGCAGATGGGTGGAGATGATTCCCGGCTCTTCAGAGGCAGCCAGCACCGCAGCGCCCGCGCCATCGCCAAAAATAATAATAGTCCCACGATCGGTTGGATCGCAGGTGCGCGCCAGTACATCGGAACCGACGACCAGAGCATACTTCACCGCCCCAGATTTCACGTATTGATCGGCTACGCTTAATGCATAGGTGAAACCTGCGCAGGCTGCTGCAACGTCAAATGCCGGGCAACCTTTAATGCCCAGCATGCTTTGAATCTGACAAGCTGCGCTCGGGAAAGCGTGCGTAGCAGAAGTCGTTGCCACAACGATCAGGCCAATCTGGTCTTTCTCAATGCCCGCCATCTCAATTGCGCGTGTCGCCGCTTCAAAGCCCATGGTTGAAACGGTTTCGTTTTGCGCGGCAATGTGGCGTTCGCGGATACCGGTACGAGTGACAATCCACTCGTCAGAGGTGTCCACCATTTTTTCCAAATCGGCGTTTGTCCGCACTTGTTCGGGCAGATAGCTGCCAGTACCAATAATCTTCGTATACATGTACGCTCAGTCACTTTTCGGTTATATACCGTCACTTGCAAACTGCGAGTTCGCTGGCAGCGTCCTGCTACCGCAGAGTTCCGCTTTTGCCACCGTCCAGCAGCTCAAAACCAGCTGGGTATACAGATTCCAGGCGAGCGGCAATTCGCTGAGGAACTTGTCGCTGCACCGCCTGCACTGCCTGTTCAATCGCGACCGCAAAAGCTCGCTGATTGGCTGCACCATGACTTTTTATCACCGTGCCGCGCAATCCTAACAGACAGGCGCCGTTATACTGGTCGGGGTTGAGGTGACTGAATCGCCTCGTCAGGCTCTTTTGTAGCCAACGCTTTAATAACAGTAGCCACCACGACCGTTTTTTCCCTTCACCCTGAGATTTCAGCAGAGAAAGGAACATCCTGACAACACCTTCCATCGTCTTTAATGTGACATTTCCTGTAAAGCCGTCACAAACCAGCACATCTGTCTTGCCAGTTAACAACTCATTGGCTTCAAGATAGCCGATATAATTGATAGAAGGGATTGTTTTAAGCACCGCTGAGGCATCCCGAATACTGTCGAGACCCTTTACTTCTTCTTCACCAATATTGAGCAACGCCACGCGAGGATTGGGAATTTCCACCACCTCTTCAGCCAGAACTGAGCCCATAATGGCAAATTGCACCAACATTGTACTGTCACAATCGACGTTGGCCCCTAAGTCAAGGACCACCGTTTTGCCCTTTTGCTGATGTGGTAATACCGTCACCAGCGCCGGACGCTCAATCCCCTCCAGGGGCTTGAGTAATAATTTTGCCAGCCCCATCAGTGCCCCGGTATTACCGGCACTGACACAGGCTTGCGCTCGACCTTCTTTCACCAGCTCCAGGGCCACGCGCATTGAACTCCCACGACTGGCGCGGATAGCTTGCGAAGGCCGGGCATCACTGGCGATAACTGACTGCGCAGGAATAATCTGCAGACGCGAACGTTGTTCAAAGTCAGCTTTAGCAAGTAATGGCGTGATGGCGTCGGGATTGCCGACTAAAAGAAGAGTGAGTTGCGAATTAGAATTCAGTGCCTGCAATGCTGCAGGCACTGTCACGGAAGGGCCAAAATCCCCTCCCATGACATCTAACGCCAGGGTTAGACGTGTCAAGGTATCGTCGCCGCCCGGTTTGGTCTTTCCCCAGTTGCCTGGGGAAAATCCTCACTAAGCTTCATCACGCAGACGCGTGATTACTTAGCGATGACCTTGCGGCCGCGGTAGTAACCGTCGGCAGTGATGTGGTGACGCAGGTGTTTTTCACCAGAAGTTTTGTCTACAGACAGGCTGGTGACTGCGGTCAGCGCGTCATGGGAACGACGCATGCCACGTTTGGAACGGGTTGGTTTATTCTGTTGTACGGCCATGGACCTTACTCCTCAATTACGGTTTATCCCCGATCCAACGGGGAGCACCAATTACTTACGCTTTAAGCTGGCTAATACGGCAAATGGGTTTGGCTTTTGCACTTCTTCAGGCAGTTCACCAAAGACCATGTCCGCTTCGGACACTTCACAGTGTTCAGAATCATGCACCGGAACTACCGGCAAGGCGAGGATGATTTCATCTTCAACCATTGCAAGCAGATCGATTTCACCGAATTCGTTAACCTCAATCGGTTCATACGCTTCCGGCAGTGTTTCAGCCTGTTCGTCTGAACGCACAGGACTAAAACAATACGTTGTGTAGACCTGATGAGTAAACGGCTTCCCGCAACGCTGACACTCGAGCGTTACCGTCACCTTCGCATCGCCGTTTAACACTGCGAGACGTTGGTTATCGATAGCGAACGACATGGAGCATTCCACATCACTGTCCACACTGACTACGGATTCGGCGACGCGCTCAACCTGATCAGGGGTATAGATACCCTGGTAATCAAGGCGTTTTTGAGCCGTACGAACCGGATCGAGAGTCAGGGGTAATTTTACCTTTTGCATAGGGCGCGCATATTAACTTTGTAACGTCATAGAGTCAAAGAAAAAGGCAGCCTGTGGTTGCCTTTTGCCAATAATTCGCACACATTGCGGGTTACTGCTTTATTTTCGTTCAGTGCTGATAACGAACATCAACCTGCAAAACGAAGCGCATAGTTTAAAATGGCTATCATCAATACGCTATATCTGATGGAAAAAAATATGCCTAAACTTATTTTAGCCTCCACCTCGCCATGGCGTCGCGCTCTTCTGGAAAAACTGCAAATCTCTTTTGAATGTGCAGCACCAGAGGTCGACGAAACCCCACGCAGCGACGAATCACCGCGACAGTTGGTGCTTCGACTGGCACAAGAAAAAGCGCAATCTCTGGCGTCACGTTATCCGGATCATTTAATTATTGGTTCAGACCAGGTATGTGTTCTTGATGGCGAAATCACCGGTAAACCGTTAACGGAAGAAAATGTCCGTCTGCAATTACGCAAAGCCAGCGGCAATATCGTCACCTTCTATACTGGACTGGCGTTGTTTAATTCGGCGAATGGGCATCTGCAAACAGAAGTGGAGCCTTTTGACGTCCATTTCCGTCACCTGAGCGAGGCGGAGATTGATAATTACGTGCGTAAGGAGCATCCCCTGCACTGCGCGGGTAGCTTTAAGAGTGAAGGATTTGGCATTACGCTGTTTGAGCGTTTAGAGGGACGTGACCCTAACACGCTGGTTGGTTTACCGCTAATCGCGCTGTGTCAGATGTTACGTCGGGAAGGGAAAAACCCGCTGATGGGATAGTTGTTTGCGCCGGATGCGGTTACGTCGCATCCGGCAATCGGTGCAGGCGGCCTGATGCGGCGTAAACGCCTTATCAGGCCAACCGCCCATTATCAGGCTTATATGCTTGTATTAGCGCGCGTTACGCAGCTTTTGCAAACAACGCTTCAAACCTTCATCCATCGGCGCTTCGATACGCATCACCTCACCGGTCCCCGGATGGGTAAACTTCAACGCTGCGGCGTGCAGGAACAGACGATTTAATCCCGTGCCTGCTTCAGTGAGCTGTCTGTCAAATTCACGGTCACCGTAGCGATCGTCAAAGGCAATCGGATGACCCGCATACTGTGTATGCACACGGATCTGATGAGTACGTCCGGTTACCGGGCTACAACGCACCAGGGTGGCAAATGCATAGCGTTCTTCCACTTTAAAGCGTGTTTCCGACGGTTTGCCTTCCTGACTGACACGCACGATACGTTCGCCGCTTTGCAGAATATTTTTCAATAACGGCGCTTGAACGCTCTTCACATGCGACTGCCACTGACCGCGCACCAGCGCCAGGTAATCTTTTTGCATCCCTTTTTCACGTAATTGCTCATGCAGAGAACGCAACGCCGAGCGTTTTTTCGCTACCAGCAAAACACCTGAGGTGTCCCGGTCAAGACGATGAACCAGTTCAAGGAACCGCGCTTCCGGGCGCAACGCCCGCAAACCTTCAATAACGCCGAAGCTTAAACCACTGCCGCCATGTACCGCCGTACCGGAAGGTTTATTCAGCACCAGGATGTGATCATCTTCATATAAGATGACGTCCGCCAGCGCCGCCACCTTTTGCAGATGTGGCGAAACCGCCTCTTCTTCCCGCTCAGCAACGCGAACCGGTGGAATACGCACCTCATCACCCGCTTCGAGTTTATATTCAGGCTTAATACGTTTTTTGTTCACCCGCACTTCGCCTTTACGCAAAATACGGTAAATCATACTTTTTGGTACGCCTTTCAATTGGGTACGCAAAAAGTTATCGATACGTTGCCCCGCTTCGTCAGCGGTGATAGCAACAATTTTTACGGATGGAGTCTCTGTTTTCATGGTTGGCGATTCTAATTAGCCAACAGGATTCGCGCCACTCATTTTTCTATGCTTATATTTACTTTTGCACCTTATTACTTCACTGCGTGATCACTTTATTGATGGTTATTAAACCAATCACCAGCAAGAAGTGAAAAAACTGTGAGTAAGCGGGTGATAAATGGTAAAAGTCATCTTGCTATAACAAGGCTTGCAGTGGAATAATGAGGCCGTTTCCGTGTCCATCCTTGTTAAAACAAGAAATTTTACGGAATAACCCATTTTGCCCGACCGATCATCCACGCAGCAATGGCGTAAGACGTATTGATCTTTCAGGCAGTTAGCGGGCTGCGGGTTGCAGTCCTTACCGGTAGATGGAAATATTTCTGGAGAGTAATACCCAGTCTGTTTCTTTGATAATTGCGCTGTTTTTCCGCATGAAAAACGGGCAACCGACACTCTGCGCCTCTTTGAGCTGACGATAACCGTGAGGTTGGCGACGCGACTAGACACGAGGCCATCGGTTCACACCCGGAAAGGCGTTACTTTGCCCGCAGCTTAGTCGTCAATGTAAGAATAATGAGTAAGTTACGATGAAAAGAATGTTAATCAACGCAACTCAGCAGGAAGAGTTGCGCGTTGCCCTTGTAGATGGGCAGCGTCTGTATGACCTGGATATCGAAAGTCCAGGGCACGAGCAGAAAAAGGCAAACATCTACAAAGGTAAAATCACCCGCATTGAACCGAGTCTGGAAGCTGCTTTTGTTGATTACGGCGCTGAACGTCACGGTTTCCTCCCACTAAAAGAAATTGCCCGCGAATATTTCCCTGCTAACTACAGTGCTCATGGTCGTCCCAACATTAAAGATGTGTTGCGTGAAGGTCAGGAAGTCATTGTTCAGATCGATAAAGAAGAGCGCGGCAACAAAGGCGCGGCATTAACCACCTTTATCAGTCTGGCGGGTAGCTATCTGGTTCTGATGCCGAACAACCCGCGCGCGGGTGGCATTTCTCGCCGTATCGAAGGCGACGACCGTACCGAATTAAAAGAAGCACTGGCAAGCCTTGAACTGCCGGAAGGCATGGGGCTTATCGTGCGCACCGCTGGCGTCGGCAAATCTGCTGAGGCACTGCAATGGGATTTAAGCTTCCGTCTGAAACACTGGGAAGCCATCAAAAAAGCCGCTGAAAGCCGCCCGGCCCCGTTCCTGATTCATCAGGAGAGCAACGTAATCGTTCGCGCTTTCCGCGATTACTTACGCCAGGACATCGGCGAAATCCTTATCGATAACCCGAAAGTGCTCGAACTGGCACGTCAGCATATCGCTGCATTAGGTCGCCCGGATTTCAGCAGCAAAATCAAACTGTACACCGGCGAGATCCCGCTGTTCAGCCACTACCAGATCGAGTCGCAGATCGAGTCCGCCTTCCAGCGTGAAGTCCGTCTGCCATCCGGTGGTTCGATTGTTATCGACAGTACCGAAGCGTTAACTGCCATCGACATCAACTCCGCACGCGCGACCCGCGGCGGCGATATCGAAGAAACCGCGTTTAACACCAACCTCGAAGCTGCCGATGAGATTGCTCGTCAGCTGCGCCTGCGTGACCTCGGCGGCCTGATTGTTATCGACTTCATCGACATGACGCCTGTACGCCACCAGCGTGCGGTAGAAAACCGTCTGCGTGAAGCGGTGCGTCAGGACCGTGCGCGTATTCAAATCAGCCATATTTCTCGCTTTGGCCTGCTGGAAATGTCCCGTCAGCGCCTGAGCCCATCACTGGGTGAATCCAGTCATCACGTTTGTCCGCGTTGTTCTGGTACTGGCACCGTGCGTGACAACGAATCGCTGTCGCTCTCTATTCTGCGTCTGATCGAAGAAGAAGCGCTGAAAGAGAACACCCAGGAAGTTCACGCCATTGTTCCTGTGCCAATCGCTTCTTACCTGCTGAATGAAAAACGTTCTGCGGTGAATGCGATTGAAACGCGTCAGGACGGTGTTCGCTGCGTGATTGTGCCAAACGATCAGATGGAAACCCCGCACTACCACGTGTTGCGCGTGCGCAAAGGGGAAGAAACGCCGACCTTAAGCTACATGCTGCCGAAACTGCATGAAGAAGCGATGGCGCTGCCGTCTGAAGAAGAGTTCGCTGAACGTAAGCGTCCTGAACAACCTGCACTGGCAACCTTTGCCATGCCGGATGTGCCGCCAGCGCCAACCCCAGCTGAACCTGCCGCGACTGTCGTAGCCCCAGCACCGAAAGCTGCAACGGCAACACCAGCAGCTCCTGCACAACCTGGGCTATTAAGCCGCTTCTTCGGCGCACTGAAAGCGCTGTTCAGCGGTGGTGAAGAAGCCAAACCGACCGAGCAACCAACACCGAAAGCAGAAGCGAAACCGGAACGTCAACAGGATCGTCGCAAGCCTCGTCAGAACAACCGCCGTGACCGTAATGAGCGCCGCGACACCCGTAGCGAACGTACTGAAGGCAGCGATAATCGCGAAGAAAACCGTCGTAATCGTCGCCAGGCACAGCAGCAGACTGCCGAGACGCGTGAGAGCCGTCAGCAAGCTGAGGTAACGGAAAAAGCACGTACCACCGACGAGCAGCAAGCGCCGCGTCGTGAACGTAGCCGCCGCCGTAACGATGATAAACGTCAGGCGCAACAAGAAGCGAAGGCGCTGAATGTTGAAGAGCAATCTGTTCAGGAAACCGAACAGGAAGAACGTGTACGTCCGGTTCAGCCGCGTCGTAAACAGCGTCAGCTCAATCAGAAAGTGCGTTACGAGCAAAGCGTAGCCGAAGAAGCGGTAGTCGCACCGGTGGTTGAAGAAACTGCCGCTGCCGAACCAATTGTTCAGGAAGCTCCAGCTCCACGCACAGAACTGGTGAAAGTCCCGCTGCCAGTCGTAGCGCAAACTGCACCAGAACAGCAAGAAGAGAACAATGCTGATAACCGTGACAACGGTGGCATGCCGCGTCGTTCTCGCCGCTCGCCTCGTCACCTGCGCGTGAGTGGTCAGCGTCGTCGTCGCTATCGTGACGAGCGTTATCCAACCCAGTCGCCAATGCCGTTGACCGTAGCGTGCGCGTCTCCGGAACTGGCCTCTGGCAAAGTCTGGATCCGCTATCCAATTGTACGTCCGCAAGATGTACAGGTTGAAGAGCAGCGCGAACAGGAAGAAGTACATGTGCAGCCGATGGTGACTGAGGTCCCTGTCGCCGCCGCTATCGAACCGGTTGTTAGCGCGCCAGTTGTTGAAGAAGTGGCCGGTGTCGTAGAAGCCCCCGTTCAGGTTGCCGAACCGCAACCGGAAGTGGTTGAAACGACGCATCCTGAAGTGATTGCTGCCGCGGTAACTGAACAGCCGCAGGTGATTACCGAGTCTGATGTTGCCGTAGCCCAGGAAGTTGCAGAACAAGCAGAACCGGTGGTTGAACCGCAGGAAGAGACGGCAGATATTGAAGAAGTTGTCGAAACTGCTGAGGTTGTAGTTGCTGAACCTGAAGTTGTTGCTCAACCTGCCGCGCCAGTAGTCGCTGAAGTCGCAGCAGAAGTTGAAACGGTAGCTGCGGTCGAACCTGAGGTCACCGTTGAGCATAACCACGCTACCGCGCCAATGACGCGCGCTCCAGCACCGGAATATGTTCCGGAGGCACCGCGTCACAGTGACTGGCAGCGCCCTATTTTTGCCTTCGAAGGTAAAGGTGCCGCAGGTGGTCATACGGCAACACATCATGCCTCTGCCGCTCCTGCGCGTCCGCAACCTGTTGAGTAATAATTAGCTCAAAGTAATCAAGCCCTGGTAACTGCCAGGGCTTTTTTATTTCATCTTTGAATCAACATATTAAAATTCATCGAATGGCATCCTTGCTAACCAACAATGCAAAATAGGCAAAAAAATGCCCGCCCCAGCGATCCCAGAGCAGGCAGACAAAACATACCCAGTTTCATGATATGTTTTAAAGCGAAATTATTTGTTGAGCTGGAAGAGCGACAATCCCTGCATATCGGTAAATGCTTTATACGATGCCTGCAATGCCGTTTGCTGCATGATGTAAGATGAAATAGTTGCATTCCAGTCCACATCAACCAGATCGCTCATCTGCTGCGTTTGCCCTAAAGCGCGATCGCTACCTAATGAATCCAGCGACTCCAGTTCGTTCAGCTGCGTGCCTAATTCCGCGCGAACAGTCAGCACATTGTTCAGCGAGTTTTTCAGTCCGCGGTTGGTTTTATCTAACGCCGCAGCGGCGGTTTCTTTATCCGCTTCGCTATCCGCGACCGGCGTTTTCAGGGCTGCGATGGCGCTATCCAGCATGGCAAAAAGATTGGTTTCAGAAGCGCTACCGTCTGGTTCCGCTACCGCGTTACTGGTAATACTGTCGAAAATTTTGTCGCCCGTATGTCCTATCACCATCGAACGCGAAGCATCGACCTGTTGCTTAATACTTTCTGTTCCGCCGACATAATCACCGTTAGCCTCACTAAACGGCGCAGTCTCTGTTTTATAACCGGCAAAAATGTAGCGCCCATTACCGTCAGTGGTGTTCGCCAGATTCAGCAACTGGTCACGAAGCCCCTGAATATCCGTAGCCAGCGAGGCCCGGTCATCGTCACTCAAAGTGCCATTGCTGGCATAGACAATTTTTTCCTGAGCATTCTGGATAGCAGTGGTGACCTGGCTAAGTACACTCTCTTCCAGTGACACTTTTTGAGTGGCGAAAGTTCGCGCCAGCGTGTACTGGCTGTTTTGCGCCTGTGCCTGGGAGAGAACTACCGCTTGTGATGCTGCAATGGGATCGTCAGAAGGGTTAACGACTCGCTTACCCGTCGACATCTGCTCGCCGTACTTCATCCATTCTGCCTGAGAATTGGTGATGCCGCGCATGTTTTGCTGGTACATCATCTGGGTACTGAAACGCATTTTATCTCCCCTTAGCGAATGTTAATCAGCGCATCAAAAATCGCGTTTGCCGTCTGCAGAACCTGCGCATTCGCCAGGTAATACTGCTGAAAACGTTGCAGATTTCCGTACTCCTCATCGAGATTGACACCGGAAATCGACTGCTGCTGATTGGAAAGCTGCGTCACCACATTACCTTGCGTGGTGCTACTGGTTTTCAACGTCGCGGTTTTATTACCGATATCACTCACTAACGAGGCATAAGCGTCGTTAAAGGATTTCGCTCCGCCCACCGTTTTACTCTTGCTTTGCAGATCCAGCAGGGCCTGACCGTTGCGGTTGTCGCTATCACCCGCATCTTCTTCGCTCGCCATCGCGATTTTCGCTTCGTCGGTGATTAATACATCCATGTTGACGATGGCGTCACTTACTGGTTTCAGCGTGAAGCTGTCGTTAACGGCAGGCGTTCCTGTAAACGTCAACTCCAGACCATCAAATGCCACTTTACCGTTGGCATCTGGTGTCACCGTAAAAGTGGTATTGCTGGCAAGGCGGGTGACCTGCCACTGATTATTATCGAACGAGATTTTGTAATCTGTCGCCAGTACCACGGAGGCATCAGTTACCGTGGCACCGATCGCAACGTTACCGTTGTTTTTAGTGTTTTGCAGAACCGCGGGCTTACCGATAGCAAAGAAATCTTCACCCTCATCGCCGTTGGCATCAAATCCGGCTTTGTGTTGGCTGTTGAAAGCCTCGGCAAATGCCAGCGCCAGTTGTCCAAGCGTATTACGCGTCTGGTCCAGATCCTGAGAACGGAATGTCAGAATGCCGCCCAGCGACCCGGTATTCAGTAATTTCTCCGGGATCTCAATATTGCCTGCCGTCCCATCAACGTAAGCGACAGTCGTACGAGAAGGGTCGGCGCTGGAAGGAACTGCCGCCAGTTGCCGCGCCGTACTTCCCTGAACCAGTGAGTAACCATTGGCCATCGTGATGTTATAAGTACCGCCATCCTGAACGCTGACTTCTACGCCAACAATCTGGTTTAATTCGCTCACCAGTTGATCGCGTTGATCCAGCAGATTGTTAGGTGAGGCCCCTGCCCCCACGCCTGTCAGGCGCGAGATTTGATCGTTCAGGCTGGCAATTTGTTTAGCGTAATTGTTGATCTGATCAACGCTGGCACCTATCGCGATATTGACCTGTTTGTCCTGGTCGCGCAGATATTGATCGGTGGTTTTAAACTGATTCACCAACCCTTCTGATTTCCCAATCAGCGCCTGGCGCGCTGCCGGGTCTTCCGCGTTACTCACCAGCGTTTGCAGGCTGGTGAAGAAATCCTGCATCTGTGTTGCCAGCGAAGAGGTACTGGTGGAGAGCATATTGTCGATTTTCGACATCTGCTCATAGCGGGCAGTCAGGCCGCTACTTTGCGTCTGCGCCGCACGTAACTGGTTGGTAATAAAAGCATCATACTCACGCTGCACACCAGAAACGTAGACACCATTGCCAACCCAGCCGCCAGCGCCCAACGTGCTATTGGCCTGCGCCATAATAGTGGTTTGGCGGGTATATCCGGCAACGTTATAGCTGGAGATATTATTACTTGCCGTATTTAACGCCGCCTGGGCCGCGTTCAGTCCGCTCATGGCGTTATTGATCAAGCTGGACATGGAGGTTCCTTATAAGCCTTCAATTACAGAGTATTATCGGCAGCGACCCGCCGGACTTGAGTTATTCAGAACAGATTATCAATGTTCATGCTGTAGGTTTTGCTCACCTTGTCGCTTATCGATTTCATCTGCTGGATCATGTTGGTGAGTTTACGGGCATAGTGAGGATCGGTAGCATACCCCGCGTCCTGTAGGGCCTGCGCCCCCTGCTCCGCACTCGCGGCGGTCGTCACGGCGGCGTAGCGCGGGTTACGTGTTAACAGCCCAACGTAATCCGACAATGCTTCCAGATACGAGCTGTAGACCCGAAACTTCGCTTTTACTTTCTTCGCTTCGCCGTTTTCATATTCAGTCGTGGTGATTTCAGTAACTGGCCCTTTCCAGTTGCCAGAGGCTTTGACACCAAACAGGTTATAGCTCGGCTCGCCGTTTTCGCGGCGGATTTGCCGTTGCCCCCAACCAGATTCCAGTGCCGCCTGAGCGAGGATCAAATGATGTGGCACACCGCTTTGCTGGCTTGCCAGTTGGGCGGGCAGCGAGAGTTGCGCGAGGAATGCTTTACTGTCACCCGGCAGCGAATCATCGTAGTTACGTGGCACGGCCTTTTGCACCAGCTGCGAAAGCGCCTGATTTTGATAACGCACCACAGTTTCGAGCGGGAATTTCATCGGTGCTGCTGGCGTAGACTCCTCTGGCAATGGTTGTTCTGGCGTCATCTGTTTAACCATCATCTCTGCAAGCCCCAGACCTTTGCCCGCCGTCATCTGTTGGGCAATCTGCTGGTCATACATACTGGTATACAGGCGAGTGTGCTCGCTGCTGAACAGGCCATCTTTTGGTAAAGCGTCGCGCATGCTTTTCAACATCATCTGCACGAACATCCCTTCCACCTGACGGGCCACCGGACGGATATTTGCCGCCGGATCTTCGCCCGCTTTCGCCTTTAGTTCGTTGAGTGATTGCGCATCCCAGGCCGCACTTGCCAGTAGTTTGCTGTCGCTGATCATCAGATGATTTCCAGTTTTGCCCGCAGACATCCCGCACTTTGCATTGATTGCAGTATGGACATCAGATCCATCGGCGTAGCGCCCAGCGCATTGAGCGCGCGCACCACGTTATTGAGGCTGGCGCTGGAACGTACGCTTTGCAGCGAACCGCCGCTCTGGCGTAAATCGATCTGCGTTTGTGGAGTAACCACAGTCTGTCCACCACCAAACGGTGTATCTGGCTGGCTGACATTGGCCTGACGATTAACTGTTACTGAGAGATTCCCCTGCGCTACCGCGCAGCTGTCGAGGGTCACTTCGCGATTCATCACCACCGAACCGGTGCGCGAGTTAATCACTACTTTAGCGTCCTGCGGGGTGACATTAACATGCATATTCTGAATATCGGCAAGGAAGCGGACCTGGGAACTGTTGCCACTCGGTACGCGCACCTGAATAGTCCGCGCATCTAACGCGGTGGCGCTGCCATATCCACGCACGCGGTTGATGGTATCAGCGATTTGCTGCGCCATGCTGAAATCTTCGTCGTTAAGTTGCAAATTAAGGGTATTCCCGACGCCAAACTGGCTGGGCAATTCACGTTCAATAACCGCACCATTGGTGATCCGTCCACCGTTCAGTTGGTTAACCTGAACACTGCTACCGCCAGCGGAGGCTCCTGCGCCGCCAACCAGAATATTGCCCTGCGCCAGCGCATACACCTGACTGTCAACGCCCTTAAGCGGTGTCATCAACAACGTACCTCCACGCAAGCTTTTGGCATTACCCATGGAAGAAACCACCACATCGATGGTTTGCCCCTGACGTCCAAACGGAGGAAGTGACGCTGTCACCATTACCGCAGCGACGTTTTTTAGCTGCATATTGGTGCCCGTCGGAACGGTAATTCCCAGCTGTGAGAGCATGTTATTAAGCGTTTGTGTGGTAAACGGCGTCTGGGTTGTCTGGTCACCGGTGCCATCCAGCCCCACCACCAGACCATAGCCAATCAGTGAGTTTTGCCTTACCCCCTGAACACTGGTGAGATCGCGAATACGCTCAGCCTGAGCCGCCGTCGTGACCAGTAGAAGAATTAATGCAGAGAGAAATTTAATCACCACAGCCTCACTTACATTGGCGACAGGTTAAGGAAGAAACGCTGCAACCAGCCCATATTTTGCGCTTCGTTAATGTAGCCATTGCCTACGTATTCAATGCGCGCATCCGCCACCTGAGTAGACGGTACGGTATTGCTGCCGCTGATAGTGCGTGGATTAACCACGCCAGAGAAGCGAATAAATTCGGTACCCTGATTAATGGCAATCTGTTTTTCACCCACCACATGCAGGTTGCCGTTGACCAGTACCTGGTCAACCGTCACCGTCAACGTGCCGCTAAAGGTATTGCTGGCATTGGCCCCGCCCTTTCCGTTGAACGTGTTACCACCGGAGGCTTCGACATCGGCACGAGCGTTACCAAACAGCCCCTGCAAATAGCGCGGCACAGTATCAAAGCCAAAATTAGTTTTACCGTCACGGCTGGCATTCGCAGAGGAGCTTTTGCTGGCGCTGACGTTCTCCTGCAACACGATGGTCAGCGTATCGCCAATATTGCGTGGTCGACGATCTTCAAACAGCGGTTGATAGCCATAGTTAATCGGCTGAGCAGACTGGAAAATAGAACCGTTGGCGACGGGCGTCGGACCGGGAACCGGTTGTGCACTGGTCGCCCCCTGCACCAGCGGCGTGGAGGGTATCCAGGCGCAGCCGGTTAGTGAAAGCACCAACAAGCTGGAAATGGCATAAGTATGCGCAGCGTTTTTTTGCATGGCTATCATCTTCAAAAATCAGTAAACCGGTGAACCTGCCACCGGTTAAGCCTTAGAGTTGCGTCAGTTTTTGCAGCATCTGATCGGTGGTGGACACCGCTTTACTGTTGATTTCGTAAGCGCGTTGCACCTGAATCATATTGACCAGTTCTTCCGCCACGTTGACGTTAGACGTTTCAACATACCCTTGATACAGCAGTCCCGCGCCGTTCAGGCCCGGCGTGCTTTCGTTCGGTGCACCGGAGGATTGCGTTTCGGTGTAGAGGTTTTCGCCAATGCTCTCCAGCCCGGTATCATTCATAAAGGTGGTGAGATTGAGCTGCCCAACCTGAACCGGAGCTGCCTGGCCTTGTTGGGTTACGCTGACCACGCCATCACGACCGATGGTGATACTTAACGCATTCGCCGGAATGGTGATCGCTGGCTGTACCTGAAAACCACCAGCCGTCACCAGCTGCCCGTTCTGATCCACCTGGAAAGAGCCGTCACGGGTATAGGCTGATGAGCCATCTGGCAACATCACCTGGAAAAAGCCCTGCCCTTTAATCGCGACATCTTTGCTGTTGTTGGTCTGCGACAGGTTTCCCTGGCTGTGTAAGCGTTCAGTGGCGACCGGGCGTCCCCCCGTGCCGATTTGTAATCCGGAGGGTAAGGTGGTTTGTTCGGAAGACTGTGCCCCCGGCTGGCGAATGGTTTGATAAAGCAGATCTTCAAACACCGCGCGCTGACGCTTAAAACCGTTAGTACTGACGTTTGCCAGGTTGTTGGCAATGACGTCCATATTGGTTTGCTGGGCGTCAAGGCCCGTTTTGGCGATCCATAATGAACTGATCATAAAATGTCCTGTAGTGGATTAGTGACAAAGTGCATATGTCTTCTTGCCGGATGCGGCGTAAACGCCTTATCCGGCCTACAAGTGCTCGCAAAATCGATAAATTGCGATTGCCCCCATAGACCCGATAAACTTGCGCATCGGGCAACTTATACTTGTCATGTATCCTTTCAATTAACTCATCGACAGCAGTTGGTTGGCACGGCCTGCGTTATCATCGACGCTGCTGATCACCTTCATCTGCATTTCAAAACGCCGCGCGCTGGCAATCATGTCGCTCATTGCCGCAACGGCATTGACGTTACTGCCTTCCAGAACCCCCGACATCACACGCAAGGTTGGATCTGCCTGCAGTATCGGCCCACGCGTGGCCTGGCTTTCTGCGCTTAAACGAAAAATGCCGTCGTCACCGCGTTGCACTTCGCTGCCCGTGGCTTTCACCAGTTTCAGACGCCCCACTGGCGCAACCGTATTTGCCGGATCGCCCGGATTGAGCGCCGAGATTGTGCCATCGGCAGCAATAGTGATTTCCGCCCCTTCCGGCACAGCAATTGGCCCCGCCTCGCCTATCACCGGATGCCCCTGAATTGTCAGTTGCCCGGTGGGATCAACCTGAATGCTGCCATTACGCGTATACCCTTCGCTGCCGTCAGCGGTCTGCACGGCCAGCCAGCCATCCTGCTGCAACGCAACGTCCAGCGGGCGCGAGGTGTAATCCATCTTGCCGGGCGTCATGTCTGCACCCGGTGTTGACGCCGTTACCAGCGTGCGCGTAGGCAGTGAAAGCCCTTCCACCGGCACTGCACGCAAGGCGTTTAACTGCGCGCGAAAACCGGGCGTTGAGGCATTGGCCAGATTACTGGCGGTTACCGCCTGTTGATTCAGCGTCTGGCTGGCTGCTCCCATCGCGGTATAAATTGCGTGATCCATTGAGCTATCCCGTCAGCGATTAGCGTAAGTTAACCAGCGTGTTGAGGATCTGGTCCTGGGTTTTGATGGTCTGGGCGTTAGACTGATAGTTACGCTGGGCAACGATCATATTGACCAGTTCTTTACTGAGATCGACGTTGGACGCTTCCAGCGCACCGTTGGTCAGGGTGCCAAAGTTGCCCGTCCCGGCTGTCCCCAACAGCGCCACGCCAGAAGATTGCGTCGCAGACCAGACGTTGTCGCCTTCGGATGCCAGACCTTCGTTGTTGGCAAAGTTCGCCAGTACAATCTGCCCCAGCAGTTGGGTTTGTTCGTTGGAATAGTTGCCGACAACCGTACCGTCATCATTGATTTGATAACTCACCAGATCGCCCGGTTTGTAGCCATTCTGGGTGGTTGCCACAATGTTGTTAGCGCCGGTATTTTGCTGCATGGAGTTGAGGAAGCTCAGGCTAAACGTGGCGGGTTCTGCGCCGTTAATTGCGCCGGTTGCGATATTATTCGCCATCGCACCATCCACTAATGTGCCATTAGCATTAAATTTCAGTGTTGTCGCTGTCTTCGCAATGCTGTTTGGATCACTGCTATCCTGGGTGTAGACCTGCCAGTTATTATCCCCGGTCTTCACAAAGTAGACGCTCATGTCATGAGCATTACCCTGACTGTCGAAAACAGTCACCGAACCTTTTTTGTTATAGCTATCCGCATTGCTGGCATCAAATGCGTTAACAGAGGGAAGCGGATCGCTGGAATTCAGGTTGATCTGCATCGACGCCGTAGTGGTAGTTTTCGCTGCCATCAGGGTATTCGGGATCGAAATATTAGTCGGATTCGCCCCTTGCTGAATAGTCGGCGGCGTACCGGTTGCCGGGTAACCCGTCAGCTGTAAACCTTGCATATTCACCAGGTTACGGTTTTCATCCAGCTTAAATTGTCCGTTACGGCTGTAGAACACCGAACCGTTGCTATCTACCAGACGGAAAAAAACGTTCTGGCTGATAGCAACGTCCAGACCGCGCCCGGTGTTGGTGGTCGTGCCATCGGTAAAGTCCTGAGTGATACCGGCAACTTTTACCCCCAGTCCCACTTTCGAACCGGCAAACATATCGGCAAAAGAGGCCGTGCCTGATTTAAAGCCGTAGGTGGCGGAGTTGGCGATATTGTTGCCAATAACATCGAGGTTGGTGGCGGCAGCGTTTAATCCGCTAACCGCTTGAGAAAAGGCCATGACTGACTCCTGAAATGTGAAGGCTTAAATTATCTGCCGTACTTCGTCGAGGGTGGTGGTGCCGTAAGTGCCGAGATCCAGCGTATTACCGTTGTTGCCGCGGATCACACCCTGCACCAGAGCAAACTGCAGCGGCTGGGCAATCAATTGTGTACCACCGTTACTGGCGCTAATCGCTACGTTGTAAGAACCGTTCGGCGCAGTGCTGCCGTCAGTCAACGTACCGTCCCAAGTGAAACTGTGGACTCCGGCGGTCAGTTCACCAATATCAATGGTGCGCACAACCGCGCCATTTTTATCGGTGATGGTGGCCGTAACTTTGTCTGCCGCCTGTTGCAGCTCAACACCAAACGGCGTGGTCGTGGTCACAGCCCCTTCTTCACTACCGGTTCCCGCAAGAACAGTGGTGCCGGGGATCATCACGCCGTGACCGATCAGGTTACTGGCCTGTAACGACTGGCTGTTATCAATCTGTCCGGAAATAGAGCCGAGCGTGGTATTGAGTTTTTCAATCCCGCTGACCGTGCTGATTTGTGCCAATTGCGACGTCAGCTCGTTGTTTTCCATTGGATTGGTCGGGTCCTGGTTTTTCAGCTGCGCCACCAGCAAAGTCAGAAAACTGCTTTGTAAATCTGCGGCGTTGCTGCCCGTGAGCGAACTACTGCTGGTGGTACTGACGCCGGTATTTGTCGGATCGGTGGTGGTTACCGCAATGGACATAGCTTTCTCCTTTATTGACCGAGCGTAAGGGTTTTCAGCATCATGCTTTTCACCGTGTTGAGCACTTCAACATTGGCCTGATAGCTGCGTGACGCCGACATGGTGTTAACCATCTCCCCGACGACATCAACGTTCGGCATTTTTACGTAGCCCTTTGCATCTGCCAGCGGATTACCCGGTTCATAAACCAGTTTGTCCGGGGCCTGACTTTCTATAACATCGGCAACCTTTACGCCGCCTGTCGCAGCACCTGGTGCAGCGTTAACCTGGAATACCACCTGTTTTGCCCGATATGGCTGTCCATCAGGACCGGTCACGCTATCAGCATTTGCCAGATTACTGGCCGCCACGTTCAGGCGCTGGGACTGGGCAGTTAACGCCGACCCGGCGATATCAAAAATATTCAGCAGTGCCATCCGTTAATTTCCGCTCTGTAAAACGTTCATCATGCCTTTGATTTGCCCGCTCAACGCGCTAAGGCTCATCTGGTATTGCAGGCTGTTATCGGCAAACTGGGTGCGTTCGCGATCCATATCGACGGTATTACCGTCAAGCGAAGGCTGGTCCGGAATACGGTATTGCAGTTCTGCGGTAGGAGGCGTCAGCGCCTGCGCCGGGATGTGTTGCGTTGAGGTCATCGTCAGTGCAACCACACTGGTTGCATCCCGTCCACGTTGCATGACTTTTTTAAGTTCACTGGCAAAATCGATATCGCGCGCCTGATAACCAGGGGTATCGGCATTGGCGATGTTTGCTGCCAGCACTTCCTGACGCTGGGCGCGCAGATTGAGCGCCTCTTGTTGAAAACGTAAGGCGGCGTCGAGCTTATCGAGCATATCTCCTCCGCAGGTATCAAAATTCTGCCATCAGCTTAAATGCCTTTACGCGCGCGTTATCGGCGGAATAAACGCAAAATGGGTCGCTATTTATGCCGTTGATGACCATTGCGGACAGGTACAATTCACGTTGTAGAAATGGCTGGGGGGCGAAAATGCTGGCAATAAAACGTAGCGTGGCGATCATTGCGATACTGTTCAGTCCGTTAAGTGCGGCGAGCAATCTCACATCGCAATTGCAAACCTTTTTTAGCGCCCAGCTCGCGGGGGTAAGTGATGAGGTTCGTGTTTCTATTCGTACAGCGCCCAATCTACTACCGCCGTGCGAGCAGCCATTGCTTTCGATGAGCAATAATTCCCGCCTGTGGGGCAATGTGAATGTGTTGGCACGCTGCGGTAACGACAAACGATATTTACAGGTTAATGTACAGGCCACAGGAAATTATGTGGTTGCCGCGATGCCCATTGCGCGGGGAGGAAAGCTGGAAGCTGGCAATGTCAAACTGAAACGCGGACGGCTGGATACCCTGCCACCGCGTACGGTGCTGAATATCAATCAACTTGTTGATGCCATTAGCCTGCGCGATCTATCACCCGATCAACCTATCCAGTTAACCCAGTTTCGCCAGGCATGGCGGGTAAAAGCGGGACAACGCGTCAACGTGATCGCCAGCGGTGATGGGTTTAGCGCCAACGCAGAAGGTCAGGCGCTGAACAATGCAGCCGTCGCACAGAATGCGCGGGTGCGCATGGTATCGGGACAGGTAGTCAGCGGCGTTGTTGATGCAGATGGGAATATTCTTATAAACCTGTAAGCTGTTAAAGATTACCCGTCCCTTGCCGATAAATAAGCAACACATGATAAAAGCGCCCTCAATGAGGAATAAACCATGAGTATTGATCGCACTTCGCCTCTGAAGCCTGTAAGCACCGTTCAACCGCGCGAAACCACTGACGCGCCGGTAACGAACAGCCGGGCGGCAAAAACAACCGCCTCCACCAGCACCAGTGTGACGTTAAGCGACGCGCAAGCAAAACTGATGCAACCCGGCAGCAGTGATATCAATCTTGAACGTGTCGAAGCGTTAAAACTGGCGATTCGTAACGGTGAACTAAAAATGGACACCGGCAAAATTGCCGATGCGCTGATCAACGAAGCTCAGCAAGATTTGCAGAGTAACTGATCGTATGACACGTCTTGCAGAGATCCTCGACCAGATGTCCGCTGTGCTTAACGATCTCAAAACGGTAATGGATCAAGAGCAGCAACATCTCTCTATGGGGCAGATCAACGGCAGCCAGTTGCAATGGATTACAGAACAAAAAAGCTCACTGCTGGCGACGCTGGATTACCTCGAACAGTTACGCAAGAAAGAACCCAATACAGCAAATAGCGTTGATATTAGTCAACGCTGGCAGGAAATTACTGTGAAAACGCAGCAACTACGCCAAATGAATCAACATAACGGCTGGTTACTGGAAGGACAGATTGAGCGCAATCAACAGGCGCTGGAAATGTTGAAACCGCATCAGGAACCGACGCTATATGGGGCGAACGGTCAGACCTCAACAACCCATCGCGGCGGTAAAAAGATTTCGATCTGAATATTATCTCCGGCCTGCACTGCAGGCCGGAATGCATTGTTACACCGTCCGGCGGGCAAATTCTTTAACTTTGAAGCCCAGTACCGCCAGTGCAGCGAAGTACGCGGCAATCCCCGCCAGCACGACCGCCATTAAACGCAGTAAGCGCCAGGGCATGGTACCCAATGACCACTCCGGCATGATATGTAACATACCTAAAAGCACGCCAGACATCACCAGTACCGCCACCACCAGACGCAACAGAAACGCCATCCAGCCGGGTTGCGGAGTAAAGATTTTCTGCTTACGCAACTGCCAGTAAAGCAGCGAAGCATTCAGACACGCCGCCAGACCAATAGAAAGTGACAGCCCGGCATGTTTCAACGGACCAATAAACGCCAGGTTCATCAATTGCGTTAAAATCAGCGTAACGATGGCAATTTTCACTGGCGTTTTAATGTCCTGGCGGGAATAAAAGCCAGGAGCCAACACTTTCACTACAATCAGGCCAATCAAACCCACCGAGTAGGCAATTAACGCCCGCTGGGTCATCAGCGCATCAAACGCGGTAAATTTACCGTACTGGAACAGCGAAACGGTTAACGGACCTGAAAGAATGCCCAACGCAACCGCACTCGGCAGCGCCAACAGGAAACAAAGACGCAACCCCCAGTCCATCAAACGGTTGTATTCATCATGATTGCCACTGGCAAAACTTTTCGACAGCGATGGCAGCAAAATGGTGCCAAGCGCCACGCCCAGCACACCGGAGGGAAACTCCATTAAGCGGTCGGCGTAATACATCCAAGACACCGAACCGGAAGCAAGAAACGAGGCAAAAATGGTGTTGATGATTAAGGAGATCTGGCTCACAGAGACGCCAAGGATCGCCGGTCCCATCTGTTTCACCACGCGCATTGCTCCGGCATCGTGGAAGTTAATGCGCGGCAGGACCAGCATGCCGATCTTCTTCAGGTGCGGTAGCTGATACACCAACTGCAGGATGCCGCCGACCGTAACAGCCCACGCCAGCGCCAGCACCGGTGGGTTAAAGTACGGTGCGGCAAACAGCGCGAAACCAATCATGCTGATGTTAAGCAGTGTTGGCGCAAACGCCGGAATCGAGAAGCGGTTCCACGTATTCAGAATCGCTCCCACCAGCGACGCCAGGGAGATAAGCAAGATATAGGGAAAGGTAATCTTTAGTAGCTGGCTGGTCAGGGCAAATTTGTCAGCTGTGTCAGCGAAGCCTGGCGCGGTCACCATGATCACCCACGGTGCGGCGAGCATGCCAGCGACCGTCACAACCGCCAGCGCAAGTGTCAGCAGGCCAGAAACATAAGAGACAAAGACCCGCGTGGCGTCTTCACCCTGCTTACTTTTATATTCCGCCAGAATCGGTACAAATGCCTGGGAAAATGCCCCTTCGGCAAAGATACGGCGTAACAAGTTAGGAAGTTTAAAAGCGACGAAAAAGGCGTCGGTTGCCATCCCTGCGCCAAAGATTCTGGCGACAATTGCGTCTCGTGCGAAGCCAAGCACACGCGAAAACATGGTCATCGAGCTGACGGCGGCCAGCGATTTTAATAAATTCATCGGTGTTCTAATCCAGACCCACGGGCAAAACGCCTGCAAGGCAGGCGCTGAAAGAGGCGAATAGTCTACCTGGATTATGGTGAATTGCTACCGCCAGATGTTACAGGGTTTATTCACTCATCGCATCGCGCCAGATCTTGTCAACGATACGTTGCGCCCGCACTGCCTGTTCGCCGGCGGTTTGCGGAACTGTCTGATTTTGCACACATTCAATGAAGTGCCGCGCACAGCCGACAAATCCACGTTGCTCAAGAGTGCTCTGCCAACCAGGAATCGGTTTATTCACTACGCCCTGCCCACGCTCCTCACGCCATTCGCGCATATCCGTAATGTCGATGAGCGCACCGTCAGTCACGGCCTGCACGGTTTCACGCTGGCTTCCGGCACGGCGATGCATACAGGTGGTGATCTGCAAAGGACCGGCCGAAAAATGGTGCTCGGCAAACAGCATTTCGCCAGCGTCGTTAGTCAGTAGCGTACCGCCATCCATAGAGGCTTTGCCGCCCGACAACCACAGCGCGGTATCCACCACATGCAGATAATCATCCAGCAACGTGAAATAAAGATCGTGTGGCCCGACGCTATTGCTACGATGTTTATCCATTCTTAGCGAGGCTGCGGTGGCGAGTTGCGTTTTTAACTCACCGTAGAGTGGTGCGAAACGACGGTTAAAACCGACCATCAACGTCAATTTTTTCCGCGCCGCCAGTTCCACCAGCCGTTCAGCATCGCGCAGATTTTCTGCCAGCGGTTTATCGACACAGACATGTACCCCCGCATTGAGTAACGTACTAACCACGTCAAAGTGGCTGGCGGTGCTGGAATGCACAAAAACCGCATCGCAACTGGCGGCAAGGCTGGATAACGAATCGGCATAAGGAATGCGCCAGCTTTCACAAATTGGCAGGGCTTTCGCGCGCGTAGGCGACCAGGCTCCTTGTAACATCCAGTCAGACGCTGCCGCCAGCACCGGTAACCACGCTTTTTGCGCAATGCCGCCTAATCCCACTACGCCGATACGTAATTTTTTCACTTTAATCTCCCAGATGGGCCAGCAACGAATCAAGACGCTGTTTCAGTTCTGCCACTTCGATTTCCAGAGCTTCGACGCGGGCCTGTAAATCACCGTCAACCGCGTTCGACATATCCGTTACCGCCGGCTGATCTTCAACCTCACCACTGAAAAGATGCATGTAGCGGCTTTCACGTTTACCCGGTTCGCGGGCCAGACGCACCACAAAAGGACCATCTTCGCGATTTGCCAGTTGTTCCAGCGTCGACTCAACTTCCGCCATATCGCTGAATTCATACATTCGCGCGGCGCGGCTGCGCAGTTCACCCGGCGTCTGGGCACCACGCAATAACAACGTGGTGATTAACGCCACTTCTGCGGCGCTCAGTTTCAGATCGCCAAATTCTGAATTACAAAAACGTTGTTCATATTTGGTGACCCGATTACCAAAGCCACTCACCGTGCGCAGATAATGGCGTTTGACCAGATTATCCAGTTGCTCCTGCACCTCGGATTCACTCAGATTCATGACCGGTTCACGGTTCGTTTTCTGATTACAGGCCGTGACTACACCATTGACTGAGAGCGGGTATTGCTCCGGCGTGGTCACCTGCTTTTCCAGCAAGCAACCAATCACACGAGCTTCCAGGGCAGTAAGTTGATATTTCATGAGATTCTCCTTAGCGGCCGGGCGTCCAGTCTGGGGTAGTTAATGCCGTCAGTACGTGATCGCGCCATTGTCCATCAATCAACAGATAGTCTTTCGCATAGCCTTCTTTTTCAAAACCCAGTCGTGCCAGTAAATCACCGCTGCGTTTATTGTGCGGCATATAATTAGCCATAATGCGATGAATATGTTGGGTGCGCTGCATATAACGAATGGCTGCGGTCAGGGCTTCAAACATGAGTCCTTTGCCCTGCCATTTTTGCCCAATCGAATAACCGAGATAGCAGGCATGAAAAGAGCCGCGAACAACATTGGAAAAATTGGCAACGCCAATAATCTCTTTTTCGTCCGGGTCGAATAAGCCAAAGTAGAACGCTGAACCTTGTTTATGAAATTCGTTAATCATCCCCAGCCTGGCCTGCCAGCCTGATGGATAACAGTGGCTTTCGTCGCGCACTGGCTCCCAGGGCTTGAGGAAATGGCGATTCTCTGCGTAATAATCCGCAAGACGCCAGGCATCACGATCATGCACCAGACGCACGACCAGCCGGTCTGTGGTTAAGCGCACTTTTGGCACGTTACTGCGATAGCCAAACATTCTATACCTACTCCTTCCCGTAACGTCTTTAATACGCTGTAAGTATTACTATACCTGCGCAACCAGACCCTGTGAAAAGTCCAAAATGCCATTGTCTGCATTATTCACATATTTGATAAAAACTCTCTATCAAAGCGACGTTTTGATAAAAAAATATTGTCCCCGAAGTGATGGGAAAAGTCTTAGCGGCAATGCAGAATAGAAAGTGCTCATCTTTTATTTCCCGGGAGGGGAAATGTCCCGCGTATCGCAGGCGAGGAACCTGGGTAAATATTTCCTGCTCATCGATAATATGCTGGTCGTGCTGGGGTTCTTTGTTGTCTTCCCGCTGATCTCTATCCGCTTCGTTGATCAAATGGGCTGGGCCGCCGTCATGGTCGGTATTGCTCTCGGTCTACGCCAGTTTATTCAGCAAGGTCTGGGTATTTTCGGCGGCGCAATTGCCGACCGCTTTGGTGCCAAACCGATGATTGTTACCGGTATGCTGATGCGCGCCGCCGGATTCGCCACAATGGGTATCGCCCACGAACCGTGGCTATTGTGGTTTTCATGCCTGCTCTCGGGACTCGGCGGCACGTTGTTTGATCCGCCGCGTTCGGCGCTGGTGGTGAAACTAATCCGTCCACAACAACGTGGTCGTTTTTTCTCGCTGTTGATGATGCAGGACAGTGCCGGTGCGGTCATTGGCGCATTGTTGGGGAGCTGGCTGTTGCAATACGACTTTCGCCTGGTCTGCGCCACAGGGGCCGTTTTGTTTGTGCTGTGTGCGGCGTTCAATGCGTGGTTGTTACCGGCATGGAAACTCTCCACCGTACGCACGCCCGTTCGCGAAGGCATGACCCGCGTGATGCGCGACAAGCGTTTTGTCACCTATGTTCTGACGCTGGCGGGTTACTACATGCTGGCTGTACAAGTGATGCTGATGCTGCCAATTATGGTCAACGACGTGGCTGGCGCGCCCTCTGCCGTTAAATGGATGTATGCCATTGAAGCGTGTCTGTCGTTAACGTTGCTCTACCCTATCGCCCGCTGGAGTGAAAAGCATTTTCGTCTGGAACACCGGTTGATGGCTGGGCTGTTGATAATGTCATTAAGCATGATGCCGGTGGGCATGGTCAGCGGCCTGCAACAACTTTTCACCCTGATTTGTCTGTTTTATATCGGGTCGATCATTGCCGAGCCTGCGCGTGAAACCTTAAGTGCTTCGCTGGCGGACGCAAGAGCTCGCGGCAGCTATATGGGGTTTAGCCGTCTGGGTCTGGCGATTGGCGGCGCTATTGGTTATATCGGTGGTGGCTGGCTGTTTGACCTGGGCAAATCGGCGCACCAGCCAGAGCTTCCGTGGATGATGCTGGGCATTATTGGCATCTTCACTTTCCTTGCGCTGGGTTGGCAGTTTAGCCAGAAACGCGCCGCGCGTCGTTTGCTTGAACGCGACGCCTGATTTGATACTCCCCCCTGACTCCTCCATACTGAAAGTGAACTGACAGCCAAATGGAGGAGTCACGTGAAGCTATACATTTACGATCACTGCCCTTACTGCCTCAAAGCCCGCATGATTTTCGGCCTGAAAAATATCCCCGTCGAATTACATGTTCTGCTCAACGACGACGCAGAAACACCCACCCGGATGGTCGGTCAAAAACAGGTTCCCATTCTGCAAAAAGATGACAGCCGCTATATGCCAGAAAGCATGGATATCGTTCACTATGTCGATAAACTCGACGGCAAACCGTTACTGACCGGCAAACGTTCCCCTGCCATTGAAGAGTGGCTGCGCAAGGTCAATGGCTACGCCAACAAACTGCTGTTGCCGCGTTTTGCCAAATCGGCATTCGATGAGTTTTCTACTCCCGCCGCGCGCAAATATTTCGTCGACAAGAAAGAGGCCAGCGCGGGTAATTTTGCCGACCTGCTGGCCCACTCTGACGGTCTGATTAAGAATATCAGCGATGATTTGCGTGCGCTGGACAAACTGATCGTCAAACCGAACGCCGTGAATGGCGAACTTTCGGAAGATGATATTCAGCTATTCCCGCTACTGCGTAATCTGACGCTGGTAGCCGGAATTAATTGGCCAAGCCGCGTTGCTGATTACCGCGATAATATGGCGAAACAGACACAAATCAATTTGTTATCATCAATGGCGATTTAATCCTGACCCGCCGCGGCAGCCTGTATTCGCGGGTTGCCGCCGTTTTCAGTTTTTTCTGCTGGCGAGTTTATCGCTGGTGACACATGCTGCGTTGTGTCAGGATATTGACGCAGATTTCATGTCGAGGACTACCATGAACAAGTTTTTATTTGCCGCTGCATTGATCGTCAGTGGCCTGCTCGTTGGCTGTAATCAACTCACCCAATACACCATCACCGAACAAGAAATTAACCAGTCGCTTGCGAAACATAATAATTTCTCAAAAGATATCGGTTTACCCGGCGTGGCTGACGCCCATATTGTTCTGACAAACCTGACCAGCCAAATTGGTCGCGAAGAGCCGAATAAGGTTACCTTAACCGGAGACGCCAATCTGGACATGAACTCCCTGTTCGGTAGCCAGAAAGCGACCATGAAACTGAAGCTGAAAGCGCTGCCCGTGTTTGATAAAGAAAAAGGCGCGATCTTCCTGAAAGAGATGGAAGTGGTCGATGCGACGGTACAACCGGAAAAAATGCAAACGGTGATGCAAACGTTGCTTCCCTATTTGAACCAGGCATTACGCAATTACTTTAACCAGCAACCTGCTTACGTCCTGCGCGAAGATGGCAGCCAGGGCGAAGCAATGGCGAAAAAACTGGCGAAAGGCATTGAAGTGAAGCCAGGCGAAATTGTCATTCCGTTTACGGATTAATCACGAGGGCGCATTCGCGCCCTTTATTTTTCGTGCAAAGGAAAACGTTTCCGCTTATCCTTTGTGTCCGGCAAAAACATCCCTTCAGCCGGAGCATAGAGATTAATGACTGCACCATCCCAGGTATTAAAGATCCGCCGCCCAGACGACTGGCACCTTCACATCCGCGATGGCGACATGTTAAAAACTGTCGTGCCGTATACCAGCGAAATTTATGGACGGGCTATCGTAATGCCCAATCTGGCTCCGCCCGTGACCACCGTTGAGGCTGCCGTGGCGTATCGCCAGCGTATTCTTGACGCCGTACCTGCCGGGCATGATTTCACCCCATTGATGACCTGTTATTTAACAGATTCGCTGGATCCTAATGAGCTGGAGCGCGGATTTAACGAAGGCGTGTTCACCGCTGCAAAACTTTACCCGGCAAACGCAACCACTAACTCCAGCCACGGCGTGACGTCGATTGACGCAATCATGCCGGTACTTGAGCGCATGGAAAAAATCGGTATGCCGCTACTGGTGCATGGTGAAGTGACACATGCAGATATCGACATTTTTGATCGTGAAGCGCGCTTTATAGAAAGCGTGATGGAACCGCTGCGCCAGCGCCTGACTGCACTGAAAGTCGTTTTTGAACACATCACCACCAAAGACGCAGCCGACTATGTCCGTGACGGAAATGAACGACTGGCTGCTACCATCACTCCGCAACATCTGATGTTTAACCGCAACCATATGCTGGTTGGTGGCGTGCGTCCGCACCTGTATTGTCTACCCATCCTCAAACGCAATATTCACCAACAGGCACTGCGTGAACTGGTCGCCAGCGGTTTTAATCGAGTATTCCTCGGTACGGATTCTGCGCCACATGCACGTCATCGCAAAGAGAGCACCTGCGGCTGCGCGGGCTGCTTCAACGCCCCAACCGCGCTGGGAAGTTACGCCACCGTCTTTGAAGAGATGAATGCTCTGCAGCACTTTGAAGCATTCTGTTCTGTAAACGGCCCGCAGTTCTATGGGTTACCGGTCAACGACACATTCATCGAACTGGTACGTGAAGAGCAACAGGTTGCTGAAAGCATCGCACTGACTGATGACACCCTGGTGCCATTCCTCGCCGGGGAAACGGTACGCTGGTCCGTTAAACAATAAAAATCGTAGCTTCCTGTTGTCATTAGGTTATTTTACCTGTATAAATAACCAGTATATTCAACAGGGGGCTATTATGCGAATTGAAGTCACCATAGCGAAAACTTCTCCATTGCCAGCTGGGGCTATTGACGCCCTGGCTGGCGAACTTTCCCGCCGTATTCAGTATGCGTTTCCTGATAATGAAGGCCACGTATCAGTACGTTATGCCGCAGCGAATAATTTATCGGTTATTGGCGCGACAAAAGAAGATAAACAGCGCATTAGCGAAATTCTCCAGGAAACGTGGGAAAGCGCCGATGACTGGTTTGTCAGCGAATAATATGCAGTGATTTTTGTTTTTGCCGGGTCGCCCCGGCTTTTTTATTTTACTTACGAATTTTGAGTACAAAATTTCTACACTTCCTCAAAATAATTGCACAATATGCTAAAAAAATATGAATGACATGCTGTTTTATTGTTCATATAAATCTTAAAAGCAGAAATTTATCTGTTCCCCCCTTTAAAAATTCGGTGAATACCCTTACTTATTGGTATACTGAAGTTGCTTCAGATAAAAACGCATTGAACCTCGAATAACGTTGTCTAGTAACACGAATTAGGGGGCCATGATGGAAAAAAATAATGAAGTCATTCAGACTCATCCGCTCGTAGGGTGGGACATCAGCACCGTTGATAGCTATGATGCGCTGATGTTGCGTTTGCACTACCAGACCCCAAATAAGTCCGAGCAGGAAGGGACTGAAGTTGGTCAGACGCTCTGGTTAACCACTGATGTTGCCAGACAATTTATTTCGATATTAGAAGCAGGAATCGCCAAAATTGAATCCGGTGATTTCCCGGTAAACGAGTATCGGCGTCATTAACATGACATGACCATCCACCCAAAAGGCACCTCACCGGTGCCTTTACCATTTCTGGGTTGTATATCTGCATTCAGTTAATTACTCTGCTTAAACCATGAGAGCAGAGAGAAAAAAATGAAATACGATCTCATCATTATTGGCAGCGGTTCCGTAGGCGCTGCCGCCGGGTATTATGCAACCCGCGCCGGTTTAAACGTGCTAATGACCGACGCCCATATGCCACCGCATCAACACGGCAGCCACCACGGCGATACGCGATTAATTCGCCATGCTTATGGTGAAGGCGAAAAGTATGTCCCACTGGTACTCCGCGCGCAAACACTGTGGGATGAGCTCTCCCGCCACAACGAAGATGATCCCATTTTTGTACGCTCTGGTGTCATTAACCTCGGCCCGGCTGACTCCGCATTTCTCGCCAACGTCGCCCACAGCGCCGAACAGTGGCAACTCAACGTCGAAAAGCTCGACGCGCAAGGGATTATGGCCCGCTGGCCAGAAATACGCGTCCCGGACAACTACATCGGCTTATTTGAGACTGATTCCGGTTTTTTGCGCAGCGAACTGGCGATTAAAACCTGGATCCAACTGGCGAAGGAAGCGGGCTGTGCGCAGCTGTTCAACTGCCCGGTCACCGCAATTCGTCATGACGATGATGGCGTAACTATTGAAACGGCTGACGGAGAGTATCAGGCGAAAAAAGCGATTGTCTGCGCGGGAACATGGGTAAAAGACCTGCTCCCGGAGCTGCCTGTCCAGCCCGTACGCAAAGTATTTGCCTGGTATCAGGCCGATGGTCGCTATAGCGTGAAGAATAAATTCCCGGCGTTTACCGGTGAACTGCCCAATGGCGATCAATATTATGGTTTTCCGGCAGAAAACGACGCGTTGAAGATTGGCAAACATAACGGAGGCCAGGTTATCCATTCAGCGGATGAACGTGTTCCGTTTGCGGAAGTGGTCAGCGATGGTTCGGAAGCCTTCCCGTTCTTGCGCAATGTCTTGCCGGGTATCGGTTGCTGCCTGTACGGCGCTGCCTGCACCTATGATAATTCGCCTGACGAAGATTTTATTATCGATACCCTACCCGGTCACGATAATACACTGCTCATTACCGGCCTGAGCGGGCACGGTTTTAAATTTGCGTCTGTTTTAGGGGAAATAGCTGCCGATTTTGCGCAAGACAAAAAAAGCGATTTTGATTTAACGCCATTCAGGCTTTCCCGCTTCCAATAATCATCATTACGGCCTCCAGAATGAGGCCGTTTTTACAGGAGTATTTAATGCGTCGGCTGTTGCACTATCTCATCAATAATATTCGCGAGCATCTGATGCTTTATCTTTTTCTCTGGGGATTGTTGGCAATTATGGATCTGATCTATGTGTTTTATTTTTAGTTTTCCGCACTGACATAAACTGACAAATATTTAATCTCCCTTTCATTTAGCGTGAAAAATTGAATGAGATTATTCCTGCTTCTACAGCACTCACCAGACATCTCTGATGCTGAACCCACTAAACTTATGAAGATTCTTTCATTATTAATTCAAAATTATTGAAATAAAAATAAATATCATTCAATTTGTTATTTTTGTGTTGCAATTCATTCTCCGACACGCCATTTTCTTTCTCTCGCAAATTCGTTTTGGATGCACTTATGTCATTCACAAATACCCCTGAACGCTATGGTGTTATATCTGCGGCCTTCCATTGGCTAAGCGCAATTATTGTCTACGGCATGTTTGCTTTAGGTCTGTGGATGGTCACGCTCAGTTATTACGATGGCTGGTATCACAAAGCACCCGAACTGCATAAAAGCATCGGTATTTTGTTAATGATGGGGCTGGTTATTCGCGTTCTGTGGCGTGTCATATCTCCACCGCCGGGTCCGCTGCCGAGTTATTCGCCCATGACTCGTCTTGCCGCAAAAGCTGGACATCTCGCATTGTACCTATTGCTGTTCGCAATCGGCATCAGCGGCTATCTGATCTCAACTGCCGATGGTAAACCGATCAGCGTTTTTGGCTGGTTTGACGTCCCCGCGACCCTTGCCGACGCTGGCGCACAGGCAGACTTTGCCGGTGCCCTGCATTTTTGGCTCGCGTGGAGCGTCGTAGTACTGTCCGTTATGCACGGATTTATGGCCCTGAAGCATCATTTCATCGATAAAGACGACACTCTGAAGCGCATGCTGGGAAAGTCGTCATCTGACTATGGAGTATAAAAAATGAAAAAAAGCCTGCTTGGTTTAACCTTCGCGTCCCTGATGTTCTCTGCCGGTTCAGCGGTTGCCGCCGATTACAAAATTGACAAAGAAGGTCAGCACGCCTTTGTTAATTTCCGCATCCAGCACCTTGGCTATAGCTGGTTATACGGCACCTTTAAAGATTTCGACGGTACTTTTACCTTTGACGAAAAAAATCCGGCTGCCGATAAAGTGAATGTGACAATTAACACCACCAGCGTCGATACTAATCACGCCGAACGCGATAAACATCTTCGCAGTGCAGATTTCCTCAATACCGCAAAATATCCACAGGCAACATTCACCTCCACCAGCGTGAAGAAAGACGGTGACGAACTGGATATTACCGGCGATCTGACACTGAATGGCGTAACCAAACCCGTCACGCTGGAAGCGAAATTAATTGGTCAGGGCGACGACCCGTGGGGCGGTAAACGTGCAGGCTTTGAGGCCGAAGGCAAAATTAAGCTCAAAGACTTCAATATCAAGACAGATTTAGGTCCAGCTTCTCAGGATGTGGATCTGATTATTTCAGTGGAAGGCGTACAGCAGAAGTAAGCGTGAAATGTTGCCGGATGGCACGCATCCGGCAATGATATTTATTCTGTTGGATCAGGAATGCCCAGTGTTGTATTCAGACGTCCACGAGACTTATTAAAGATCTTATTGCCATTTTCACGTCCTGCCCGACGGCGTCGCTGTTCTTCTGGCGGTAACGCGCTTTCTTCGCAGCAAATCTCACTACAACAACCTTTGTATTTTTCCGCGCATACTGGACACTGAATAAACAGCAGGTGGCAGCCATCATTTTTACAGTTGGTATGGCTGTCGCACGGCGCGCCGCACTGGTGGCAATGCGCGATAATCTCATCCGATATACGTTCGCCCATCCGCTCGTCAAAAACAAAATTTTTGCCAATAAAACGCACCGGCAAGCCCTGCTCGCGCGCCTTACGGGCGTATTCAATAATTCCGCCCTCGATATGCCAGACTTTGTTGAATCCGTTATGTTTCATCCAGGCACTGGCCTTTTCACAACGAATGCCGCCGGTGCAGTACATGACGATTTTTTTATCTTTATGTGCCTGCATCATCTCGACTGCTTTTGGCAGCTGCTCACGGAAGGTATCTGCCGGAATTTCGAGCGCGTTTTCAAAGTGCCCCACTTCATACTCATAGTGGTTACGCATGTCGATAAACAGTGCATCGGGATCGTCAAGCATGGCGTTCACTTCCGCCGCTTGCAGATACTCACCAACATTGCTGGCATCAAAGTGAGGATCGTCAATACCGTCGGCAACGATACGATCGCGGACCTTCATGCGCAGTACCCAGAAGGATTTCCCGTCATCATCCAACGCGATATTCAGGCGTAAGCCATCTAAAGCCGAGTCGAAGGCATAGAGCTGCGCGCGAAATGTTTCAACATTGCTCGCAGGTACGCTGATTTGCGCGTTAATGCCCTCATGCGCCAGATACACTCGCCCAAAAACATTCAGCGCGGTAAACAGCTGATATAAAGCGTCACGGGTCGCCTTAGGATCGGCGATGTGGAAATACTTGTAAAACGAAATGGTGGTTCGCGGTTCGCTCTCAGCCAACATTTTGGCTTTTAGCGCGTCGTTGGAAATGCGGTTGTGTAACACTGGCATGGTGTACGGTTCCTGCGAGATGGGAAAGTAAAAATCCGCGGCATGATATAGCAATTATCGATAATTAACATCCACACATTTTACGCTACATTTGCGCATTAAAAATTATTTGTTATTTACAAGCGCGGCAATTTCGCCCAGTCTTCAGCCACAAATTTTGGTTGCGGGCGAAAAAATGCGACAATACATACAATTGCCCGAATAGGTTGAAAAACAGGATTGATATGACGAATCTACCCAAGTTCTCCACCGCACTGCTTCATCCGCGTTATTGGTTAACCTGGTTGGGTATTGGCGTACTTTGGTTAGTCGTGCAATTGCCCTACCCGGTTATCTACCGCCTCGGTTGTGGATTAGGAAAACTGGCGTTACGTTTTATGAAACGACGCGCAAAAATTGTGCATCGCAACCTGGAACTGTGCTTCCCGGAAATGAGCGAACAAGAACGCCGTAAAATGGTGGTGAAGAATTTCGAATCCGTTGGCATGGGCCTGATGGAAACCGGCATGGCGTGGTTCTGGCCGGACCGCCGAATCGCCCGCTGGACGGAAGTGATCGGCATGGAACACATTCGTGACGTGCAGGCGCAAAAACGCGGCATCCTGTTAGTTGGCATCCATTTTCTGACACTGGAGCTGGGTGCGCGGCAGTTTGGTATGCAGGAACCGGGGATTGGCGTTTACCGCCCGAACGATAATCCACTGATTGACTGGCTACAAACCTGGGGCCGTTTGCGCTCAAATAAATCGATGCTCGACCGCAAAGATTTAAAAGGCATGATTAAAGCCCTGAAAAAAGGCGAAGTGGTCTGGTACGCACCGGATCATGATTACGGCCCGCGCTCAAGCGTTTTCGTCCCGTTGTTTGCCGTTGAGCAGGCTGCGACCACGACCGGAACCTGGATGCTGGCACGGATGTCCGGCGCATGTCTGGTGCCCTTCGTTCCACGCCGTAAGCCAGATGGCAAAGGGTATCAATTGATTATGCTGCCGCCAGAGTGTTCTCCGCCACTGGATGATGCCGAAACTACCGCCGCGTGGATGAACAAAGTGGTCGAAAAATGCATCATGATGGCACCAGAGCAGTATATGTGGTTACACCGTCGCTTTAAAACACGCCCGGAAGGCGTTCCTTCACGCTATTAAATCTCCCATGCCGGATGCTTCAGAATGGCATCCGGCATTACCACAGCAAATCCCCCTGATTTAGCGATAAAAGCTCTCTGGATTGCGCCCCCTGGAAGTCGGGCGCATAATTAGTGTGCTTATCTTTTCTTCTTATGTTCACCGCGCCTGGCGCACCAACAGCGGATTGCTATGTCACCCTGTGAAAATGACACCCCTATAAACTGGAAACGAAACCTGATCGTCGCCTGGCTAGGCTGTTTTCTTACCGGGGCCGCCTTCAGTCTGGTAATGCCCTTCTTACCCCTCTACGTTGAGCAGCTTGGCGTTACCGGTCACTCCGCCCTGAATATGTGGTCCGGTATTGTCTTCAGCATTACATTTTTATTTTCGGCCATCGCCTCACCGTTTTGGGGTGGACTCGCCGACCGTAAAGGCCGAAAACTCATGCTATTACGCTCTGCTCTCGGCATGGGCATCGTAATGGTGTTGATGGGACTGGCACAAAATATCTGGCAGTTTTTGATCCTACGGGCGCTTCTTGGGTTACTTGGCGGATTTGTCCCCAACGCTAATGCTCTTATCGCCACACAAGTACCGCGTAATAAAAGCGGCTGGGCGCTGGGTACGCTCTCCACAGGCGGCGTTAGTGGTGCGTTGCTCGGCCCAATGGCTGGCGGCCTGCTCGCCGATAGCTACGGCTTACGTCCGGTATTCTTTATTACCGCCAGTGTGCTCATACTCTGCTTTTTCGTCACCCTGTTTTGCATCAGAGAAAAATTCCAGCCGGTCAGCAAAAAAGAGATGCTGCACATGCGGGAAGTGGTGACATCACTTAAAAACCCGAAACTGGTACTCAGCCTGTTTGTCACTACGTTAATCATCCAGGTGGCGACGGGCTCAATTGCCCCCATTCTGACGCTGTATGTCCGCGAACTGGCGGGTAACGTCAGTAACGTCGCCTTTATCAGTGGCATGATCGCCTCGGTGCCAGGCGTGGCGGCTCTGCTAAGTGCACCACGACTCGGCAAACTTGGCGATCGAATCGGACCCGAAAAGATCCTGATTACAGCGCTGATCTTTTCTGTACTGCTGTTGATCCCAATGTCTTACGTTCAGACGCCATTGCAACTTGGGATTTTACGTTTTTTGCTCGGTGCCGCCGATGGTGCACTACTCCCCGCCGTACAGACACTGTTGGTTTACAACTCGAGCAACCAGATCGCCGGGCGTATCTTCAGCTATAACCAATCGTTTCGTGATATTGGCAACGTTACCGGACCATTGATGGGAGCAGCGATTTCAGCGAACTACGGTTTCAGAGCGGTATTTCTCGTCACCGCTGGCGTAGTGTTATTCAACGCAGTCTATTCATGGAACAGTCTACGTCGTCGTCGAATACCCCAGGTATCGAACTGATTTTTCGCCTTTCATACTTGCAAAAGCGGAGAATCAGCTATCCTTTTCCCTGAAACCTCATCAACTCAAAGGGAGAATCGTGATGACCATGTACGCAACGCTTGAAGAAGCCATTGACGCTGCACGCGAAGAATTTCTTGCAGACAACCCCGGCATCGACGCCGAAGATGCGAATGTGCAACAGTTCAATGCCCAAAAATACGTTTTGCAGGACGGCGACATCATGTGGCAAGTTGAGTTTTTTGCCGACGAAGGGGAAGAAGGTGAATGTTTACCTATGCTTAGCGGTGAAGCCGCGCAAAGTGTTTTTGATGGCGACTATGATGAGATAGAGATACGCCAGGAGTGGCAGGAAGAGAATACATTACATGAATGGGACGAGGGGGAATTTCAGCTTGAGCCACCGCTGGATACCGAGGAAGGACGCGCAGCAGCTGATGAGTGGGATGAACGTTAATCACTCATACGGGCCATGATGAATGTCGATCGGCAGCAGTAAAGTATCAAAAACCAGGGAGAATGGCAGATCAAGGATTGTGACATAACGCCAGGCGGAGTCACGCACATCCCATTGCACACCGGGATAATATTGGTTGCCATGCCCCTGCCCCGGTATAGTGCGACTAATAATGCTGCCACAGCCACTCAGCAAGGTCACCATGATGCTCACCACAATTAAACGCATTTGATACCTCTTCCGTAAAAAAATACCGGCATAACGCCGGTATTTTTATTGGCTCGTTGTTTTTGCCGGATGCGGCGTGAACGCCTTACCCAACCTACAAAATCTTGCAAAATCAATAAATTGCAGGAACGATGTAGGCCTGATAAGCGTAGCGCATCAGGCAACTACGTTTTTATTGCGAAGCCGCATCCGGTTTACGCAATGCCAGTGGATTGAGCTTTATCCCTTCGTAATAACTCACCCATGAAGAATATCTCTCCGGGGAATTCCAGACGCGGAAATGCAGACGGGCCATCGTCACCGGATCGCTTAGCAGCACCAGGCGACGATCGCGATTCAGCTTCTCTGGCGTCTCGTTAAGCGCCTGTTCAACGTGGCGGTCACGGGCGATTTCCAGCACCTTACTGGCGCGGTGACGCGCGGTCGCCATTGCGGTTGCCAGAGCGTTAAATGACGGGTTAAACACCGCGTGCATAAAACCATCATCAAGGGAGCGTTGACGATTCATCTCAAGGAAGCGATCGGTATCAACCAGCACCTGCGGCGGTGAATACTCTTCCGGGATCAGGAACAGTTTCCAGCGTTTGGTTCGCAGACCAACGGTGGCACGGCTGGAAATCACCGAAACAAACGGTGACAGGATCAACGAGAAGACAATCGGTGCCAGCCAGAACAGGAAACGCAGATCCAACCACGCCATACCAACAGCCCACACTAACCCTAACAGCAGCTGTGAGCCGTGGCGTTTGAACGCTTCACCCCAGGAAGTGGAGTCATCATCACGCTGCGGTGAATTCCACACAACTTCCCAGCCAAGGAACGCGCTGACGACGAAGACCGTATGGAACAGCATGCGTACCGGAGCCAGCAGCACGGAAAACAGCACTTCCAGCAGCAACGATAATGTAACGCGCCAGAATCCGCCGTATTCTTTCGTTCCTTTGCACCAGATAAGCAAAATGCTCAATAACTTCGGCAGGAACAACAGCACCATAGTCGAAGCAAAAAGTGCAATCGCCAGCTCAGGACGCCACTGCGGCCACACCGGGAACAACTGCCGTGGTTGCAGGAAGTATTGCGGTTCGGTCAACGCATGTACTACCTGCAATGCAGTAGAGAGCGCGAGGAACATAAACCACAGCGGAGCGGAGAGATAAGACATCACGCCCGTCAGGAACACCGCACGGTGAACCGGGTGCATACCCTTCACCAGGAACAGACGGAAGTTCATCAGGTTACCGTGGCACCAGCGGCGGTCACGTTTTAGCTCATCAAGCAAGTTAGGCGGCAATTCTTCATAAGAACCCGGGAGATCGTAAGCAATCCAGACCCCCCAACCTGCACGGCGCATCAACGCCGCTTCCACGAAGTCATGTGACAGGATTGAACCGGCAAAGGAACCTTCGCCCGGCAGCGGAGCCAGTGCGCAGTGCTCGATAAACGGTTTCACGCGGATAATCGCGTTATGTCCCCAGTAGTGCGACTCGCCAAGTTGCCAGAAGTGCAAACCGGCTGTAAACAGTGGCCCATACACGCGGGTCGCGAACTGCTGACAGCGCGCATACAGCGTATCCATACCGGACGCTTTCGGCGACGACTGAATGATCCCGGCGTTCGGGTTGGCTTCCATCAGGCGCACCAGCCCGCACAAACAATCACCGGTCATTACCGAGTCAGCATCCAGCACCACCATGTAGCTGTACTGGCTGCCCCAGCGACGGCAGAAGTCATCGATATTACCGCTTTTACGCTTCACGCGGCGACGGCGGCGGCGATAGAAAATCTGACCTTCGCCACCGACTTCAGCGATAAGCTCCATCCAGGCTTTTTGCTCTGCGACGCAGATATCCGGGTTATAACTGTCACTAAGAATGTAGACATCAAAGTGTTTGGCATTCCCGGTGGCTTTTACTGATTCCCACGTTGCACGCAGGCCAGCAAAAACACGGTTCACGTCTTCGTTACAGATAGGCATGATCAACGCCGTGCGATGCTCCGGGTTTAATGGTTCATCGCCAACTGTTGACGCAGATATACTGTATTTATCGCGACCAATAAGCAGTTGCAGGAAGCCCATTAACGCCGTCCAGAATCCGGCGGACACCCAACAGAACAGTACCGCAAAGAGGATCAGGATACCGGTTTGCAGCATATAAGGCAGAAGCTGCATAAAGGAAACCCACAAATCCTGACCAACCATATCCATAGGATTAATCAGCGCCCAACCCTGATAAGGAAGAATGGTCTTCATATACCAGGTCGCGACGACAGTTTGCGCGAGCGTCAGGATCAACAGAATGTAACGGCGGATGGTACCGACGGTACGCCACTTTTGCTCGCTCTCCTGCTCTTCTTTGGTCAAACGAGCCAGATAGCGCGGCGTGACATCGCGTCCACGCAGGCGATCCCAGAAACGGCCTACCGGGTTGGTACGCCACGGGTCGGGAAACATCGAGGAGCGTTTTGCTTCTGGCATCGCCTTCAGCTGATCGCGCCCTTCGTCGTCTTTAATTAACTGTCCATCAGCAAGTGAATCTGGCCAGGCTTGTTCCAGACGCGCCTTTACCGAGCCTTGCGGGGAATCATCCTCCCGCGCCCAGGTGCGGTGTTCGGCATCCAGCGCCTGATGAACGGCGCGGATATCAGTCTTCGGCAATGCCGCTTTCTCGCTTGCGGCGATGGGCATTGCGTCAATGTACTCAGTTGTCTTATTCATTGGCAGGTAACTGGTAGCTCCAGGTTTCACTCAACGTCTGATCGGCATTCACCAGCGCAGCACGCATTTCAGTGGTTTTCTTGGCATCTTTCACTTTCACACGCATCACCAGACGCCAGCCTTTGGTAACCGGGTTATAGCGCACCGTGCTTTCAACTATCTCACCATTATCACCAATGCTGGTTTGCGCTGTGACCGGGGTATCCTCTGGCAGTTTTTTCATCTCTGCGCCGGTAAAATCGACCACAAAGGCGATAGTACCGTCAGGCTGGCGAATCAGGTTCGACTGCTTCACATCCCCCGTTGAACGACGCGTTTGTTGCACCCATGCGTTATCTGGCGCATGCAGTTTGTCTTCATCACGGCTGAAGGTGATGGTGTATTTAAAGTTCATCTCTTTACCCGGCTCCGGCAGCTGATCCGGCGTCCAGTAAGCGACGATGTTATCGTTGGTTTCATCGTTGGTTGGAATTTCCACCAGCTCAACGCTGCCTTTACCCCACTCCCCTTTCGGAGTCACCCATGCGCTTGGACGAAGATCGTAACGATCATCGAGATCTTCAAAGCGGGAGAAATCACGACCGCGCTGCAACAGACCGAAGCCTTGCGGGTTCTCCATCGAGAAGCTGCTGACCGCTAAATGTTTCGGGTTATTCAACGGACGCCAGATCCATTCGCCATTACCGGCATGGATAGACAGACCGTTAGAGTCGTGCAACTCCGGACGATAGTTATTTGCAGGCGACGGTTGGTTCGGCCCAAACAGGAACATACTGGTTAACGGTGCAACCCCCAGTTTGCCGACTTTATCGCGCAGATAGATTTTCGACTGCACATCCACAACCGTGTCACGCCCTGGCATAACCACGAATTTGTAAGCACCTGTCGCGCGCGGCGAGTCAAGCAATGCATAAATGGTTAAACGTTTATCAGTCGGTTTTGGACGCTCGATCCAGAACTCTTTGAAGCGTGGAAATTCTTCACCCGATGGCAAGGCGGTATCAATTGCCAGGCCGCGGGCAGAAAGGCCATAAACCTGACCTGCACCAATCACGCGGAAATAGCTGGCCCCGAGCATGCTGACGATTTCATCGTTTTTATCTTTGCTGTTGATCGGGTAAAGCACTTTAAAACCGGCAAAACCAAGGTCTTTTACCGTGTCTTTGTCATGCTGAACATCGCCGAAAGTGAAATAATCCGGGCTGTATTTGATTCGTTTGACTGCGGTGGCAGTCACTTCATTTATTTTGACCGGGGTATCGAAGTACATACCCTGATGGTAGAACTCGAGTTTGAATGGGGTCTTCAGATTGTTCCAGTACGCTTTGTCATGATTAAACTGGATCTGCTGATAGTCCGCGTATTTCATATCGCGGAAAACGGAGGGCAAGTTGCTTTTGGGCGCCTCATAGCCTTTCCCGGCTAAGGATTGAGCTTGCTTTGCGACATCATCAATACTGAAAGCCCAGCTTGAAGATGTATACAGGGTTAACATTACTGCAGCACTCAACCAACGCATTTTCATCATTTGTAGTTTATGTTTCATAATTAGTAAGCACTTCCCCCTTTGTGTGCTTATATCGATCCGATCTATTTTAATGGATAACCAGCCATTCCGACAACAGAATCCCGGTATCGTTCAGCACGCTGGCTCATGGATTAAGCACCTGATTGCAACCGTTTTCACTTTCCGTGCTTCTCCTAAAGACAGAAGCATCGACTTCGTGTAGGGTTTGCCAGCAATTTTATTTATCAACCGTCTTACAGACGCTTCCATTCTGGTTAGTGGTTGCGATGATGCTATGCATAAAAACCTTGAAGCCTGCGCCTGGCGCGGTCAGGTCGGTGTCGCTATGGCAACAAGCCTAAAGGCATAACCCGACAGGGATAAGACGAAAAATCCGAGATTAGTTAACCATATATGAATCCAGTACCCGCGCAACGTGAATATTTCCTTGACTCCATCCGCGCCTGGCTGATGTTGTTAGGGATCCCTTTTCATATTTCTTTAATCTATTCGAGCCATACATGGCATGTGAATAGCGCCGAACCGTCATTGTGGCTGACCCTTTTTAATGACTTCATCCACTCGTTCCGCATGCAGGTATTTTTCGTTATATCCGGCTACTTTTCCTACATGCTTTTTTTACGCTATCCCTTGAAAAAATGGTGGAAAGTACGTGTCGAACGTGTAGGTATCCCGATGTTAACAGCCATCCCCTTACTGACATTGCCGCAATTTATTATGCTGCAATACGTCAAAGGGAAAGCGGAAAGTTGGCCTGGGCTGTCATTGTATGACAAATATAATACGTTGGCCTGGGAATTAATATCACACCTGTGGTTTTTACTGGTGTTAGTGGTCATGACGACGCTGTGCGTATGGATATTTAAACGCATCAGAAATAATTTAGAAAATTCTGATAAAACGAATAAAAAATTCTCGATGGTAAAACTATCGGTGATTTTTTTGTGCCTCGGCATCGGTTATGCGGTAATAAGAAGAACGATTTTTATTGTGTATCCGCCCATTCTGAGTAATGGCATGTTCAATTTTATTGTCATGCAAACGCTATTTTATTTACCGTTCTTTATCCTCGGCGCACTGGCTTTCATTTTCCCTCATCTTAAAGCCTTGTTTACCACGCCGTCTCGTGGCTGTACCCTCGCTGCAGCATTGGCGTTTGTCGCTTATTTACTCAACCAGCGCTATGGCAGTGGCGATGCCTGGATGTACGAAACCGAGTCAGTGATCACCATGGTCCTCGGTCTGTGGATGGTGAATGTGGTCTTCTCCTTTGGCCACCGTTTGCTTAACTTCCAGTCAGCGCGGGTGACTTACTTTGTTAACGCATCGCTATTTATCTATCTGGTTCACCACCCGTTAACGCTGTTTTTCGGCGCATACATTACACCGCACATCACCTCCAACTGGCTTGGTTTTCTCTGTGGCCTGATATTCGTAGTAGGGATTGCGATAATTCTGTATGAAATTCATTTACGCATCCCGTTACTGAAGTTTTTGTTTTCTGGTAAACCGGTTGTTAAGCGTGAGAACGATAAAGCACCAGCCCGTTAAGCCACATTTACAATAACCATTCCACGGGCAATATCGACGCCAGTCTGACCATAACCCGCTTCCAGAAACTGGTGGCGGGTTCTTTTTTGAGAATAATCTCTTTCTTTGCATGACGATCAACCCAGTTGATCCGTCCCCACCTGTCCAGACGGAGCTGCCAGGCCGCATCATACTGGCTCTGAATAAAGCGTTTATCAATTAACTGTGCCAGCGTTTCGCTCTCTATCACGAAGCCCATTTCAGTATTGAGCAATGTTGAACGCGGATCGAAATTGAAAGAGCCGATAAACACCGTTTTACCATCGATGCTAAAAGTTTTAGCATGCAGGCTAGCTCCGGAATTACCGGTTATGCCGCGATCGTGTAACGTACTACTTTGTTCACGCGTCGGCTTGAGTTCATATAATTCCACGCCATAGCGGAGCAATTTTTTGCGCCAGCGCGCGTATCCGGCATGGACGACAGCAACATCGTTAGCGGCAAGAGAATTGGTTAGGATCGCAATCTTTACCCCTTTTCTCACCATCCGTAAGAGTTGCGCCACACCTGCGCGTGTCGGTACAAAATAGGAAGAGATAATATCGATGCGTTCACTGGGTGAGCCCATGATATCGAACAGGCGCTGCGGTAACAGTGAATGCCGTTTTGCCTTGCCCTCCCCTTTCGCCGGATCATCACTTAATAAACGTGTTTTCGCCCAGATAAGCGGCAACGTTCCATCAACCAGATGATTTATAAACGGACTGGATTCCATTTGGCGTAAGTAACGATGCGTCATGGCATCGTTATGCCAGGAGGCGGGTAACTCGATGCGATCCGCCATTTCACCTTCCGGGACATCCAGCACCTGCTGTAAGGGTGAAACCGATTTGCAATACCAGTAGCGGGCGAAATCATCGGCAACGTCCTCTACCACGGGTCCTATTGCCATAACATCTAAATCCGAAAAAAGTGGCTCTTCCCCTGCCCCAAAATAGGCATCACCAATATTTCGTCCTCCCACCAGGGTAACCACGCCATCGACAGTGAAACTTTTATTGTGCATACGGCGATTGAGACGGGAAAAGTCGGTGATATAACCAAGCGGACGCAGCAAGCGAAACGAGAAAGGATTAAAAAGCCGGACTTCAATGCGGGGATGGCTGTCAAGCAAGCGTAAAATATCGTCAAGTCCGGGCGTATTGTTGTCGTCCAGCAACAAACGGACGCGAACGCCACGCTTTGCTGCGACTAACAGGGCGGAAAACAGTAACCGACCCGACATATCGTCCTGCCAGATGTAATACTGAACATCCAGCGTATGCTCTGCCATTTCGGCCAGACGATACCGGGCTGCAAACGCATCCAGACTTTTCTCCAGAGGAAAAAGGCCACACTGACCGGGATGTTGCGAACACAGTGGCAGCACCGCGCTCGCCAGCCGGGGCAAATCATTCATCTCCTTGTTGAGTAAGGAGTCTTTCGTAGAGGTGGGCGTTTTCTTCATCATAACAGACAAAGTATACCTGTTCGGGTAAAGCGTGACGGGTAATAAATTCTGAAACGGTTTTTACTGCGATTTCAGCCGCTGCCGCACGAGGGTAACCATAAACCCCAGTACTGATTGCAGGAAAAGCCACTGACGTAAAGCTGTTTGCCGCCACCAGTCGTAGGCTATTGAGATAGGCATCCTGCAAAAGCTGGTCTTCATTTTGTTCACCACCACGCCAGACTGGCCCGACGGTGTGCACTACGGCTTTAGCAGGAAGATCGCCTGCAAGCGTAATAACGGCATGCCCCGTAGGGCAATCGCCCTGCTGTTGCCTGACTTTTAAACAAGCATCCAGCAGGGCCGGACCCGCTGCGCGATGAATGGCCCCATCGACGCCGCCGCCTCCCATTAATGACGGATTAGCCGCATTCACAATCACATCAACGGCCAGTTTGGTAATATCACCCTGCACAACATGAATACGCGTTTTCATAACGCCTCCTTACACCTTCTTGTTTCTTAAGTGTACAGCAGGCTTTTTGGTTAAATCGCATTTTTCTGCTCAGCAACGTGAGTTGTTCAGAAACTTAGTTATATTCGATGTTCATTACAGCCAGCTTTTTCTGTTTATCAAGATACTGCACTTTTACTGAGGCTATTTGCGCGTTTTTGACATTGCCGCTCATTAACGCTTTGCTGGAGTAGGTTTTGCCCGGAATAGAACCATTCTGTGGGCAGTTCATTTCTACGGGTGATGACTGGGTGCTGACGTCACATGCAGGTTCCACAATTTGGCCATAAAAATGGATCACGCCCCCTTGCACGGTGCTTCCAGCAATGGCAATAAAAGGAAAAAACAAACTGCCGAGCATAAGAGAGTTTAAAAAAGGTCTGAACATTTATTCTATTTCCTCAATGATTAGTCATCCTTGAGGGTTGTGTTATCCATACTTTCAGGTTGGCTGATTCGCAGCAGACCATTCTCTCCAGATTCATCTTATGCTCGATATTTCAACAAATTAAGACTTTTCTGAAGAGGGCGGCCATTGTTGTGATAAATGAAGTGACTGTCCATCAGAAACAGTAACAACTATTTTCACCCGATCGTCCGGGGAAATATTTAAACTCAACCTCGTCAAAGCAATGGGTTGATTAGCAGGCAATGAAAGGGTCTTTTCTTGCTTCGTCTGACTTTGCCCTGAACTGCCTTCGCGCAGGGACAATATTTGTACTCTGCACAGACAAGATTGAGTAAGAGTGACTTCAGGAATAATGGTATACACATCCCCTTGCTGGGTCGTATTAAAGGTTATCTGACTGGAAAGTGCCGCAAGGAGTAATAACGCATTCATATTCTTCTCCCGAAAAAAAACAGGGCTTGCGCCCTGTTTCTGTAATACAAATGATGTATTAGTACTGATGAGCGGTCGCGTTGTTACCAAAGCCAACCTGAGTCACGTTGACGGAGGAGTTAGATGCAGTCTGGTCAACTGCAGCACCGTTGCCACCACCGAACTGTTTAACCGTCATTTCAGAATTTTTGCCGTTCCACTGATCAAGAGTAGCGCTGTTACCGAAGCCACGTTGGGTCAGATCGATTGAGCTGTCATCTGAGCCCTGACCAACATCTGCACCATTACCGCCGCCATGCTGGGTAATAGTCAAGTCAGAGTTACGGGCATCAGTTTGCAGAGCAAGTGCAGAGTTACCGCCACCGTACTGGTAAATGTTCAGCTCAGAATTTGGGGCGCTATTATTACCGCCACCACCGTGGTTACCGCCGCCGCCGTACTGAGGAACAACACCTGCCAGAGCGCTACCGGAGAATACGATTGCTGCAATTGCTGCTACTTTTAAAAGTTTCATGTAAAACCCCCATCGGATTGATTTAAAAGTCGAATGGAAATTAACGTTGTGTCACGCGAATAGCCATTTGCGACTGTCTCTGCACTACAATTGCCGTTTTTTGAGTACCATACTGTGTAATATTTGCTTTATTACCAGAACCTTTCTGGATAATCATCGCAGTATTACCATAAGCACCTTGCGAAATACTGGCATCGTTGGCACTGCCCGCCTGATCAATATATGCAAGGTTATAATCTCCTGTCTGGTCAATCTTTGCCCGGTTGCTACTACCTTCTTGCGCAACAACCGCCAAAAGTTTTGAGCCTCCCTGCCGTAACTGAGCACTATTATTAGTCCCAGCTTGACCAATTATGGCTGCCTGATTAAATGAAGACTTACTCAATTCATTTACCGCGAAGTTATATTCTGAATTAGCTAAATCATAACCTGCTGCGGCTGCAATCCCAGGCGCACCCAGTATTGTTAACATCATAAATAACAATTTGTTTTTCATGTTGTCACCCTGGACCTGGTCGTACATTTAAGAAATTAAATCATTTCAACTTGGTTGTTAACGCAACCTGTATTTTGTTAACGCTGCGTTACGATGGAAAGTATGTCTGCGGAAATATTTTTAATAACTCACCCGCGCGTTGTATTTTTCTTTTTTAGTTCATACCAAAGTATTAAAACCCACGTAAATACGCTGTTATCTACGCAAAAAAATATTTTGTTTTCTTTTAAATCTCCGTTTTCCGCTATCAAAAAGCACCAGACAGTCATTCTTCTTGCCCGTCGCTGATTGCTGCGATATGTCTTGCGCACAAGCCGTGACAAACCTCGTCTTTTTGCAGTAAAAAATTGTCCACGGAGGTGTGGAGAAAAAAAAAGAACGTTTTACATGACGAAAGGACTACACCGAAATATTTTTTATATGCATTATTAGTAAGTTATCACCATTTGTATGATTTTTTAAAATTGTGCAATAAAAACCAAATGTACAACTTTTCTATCATTTCTAAACTTAATAAAACCTTAAGGTTAACATTTTAATATAACGAGTTACATTTAGTTACATGTTTAACACTTGATTTAAGATTTGTAATGGCTAGATTGAAATCAGATGTAATCCATTAGTTTTATATTTTACCCATTTAGGGCTGATTTATTACTACACACAGCAGTGCAACATCTGTCAGTACTTCTGGTGCTTCTATTTTAGAGGCAGCTGTCAGGTGTGCGATCAATAAAAAAAGCGGGGTTTCATCATGTTTAATGAAGTCCATAGTATTCATGGTCATACATTATTGTTGATCACTAAACCTTCTTTGCAGGCGACAGCTCTCTTGCAGCACCTTAAACAATCGCTGGCAATTACAGGAAAATTACATAATATTCAACGTTCTCTGGACGATATCTCTTCAGGCTCTATTATTCTTCTGGATATGATGGAAGCGGATAAAAAGCTTATCCATTATTGGCAGGATACTTTGAGCAGGAAAAACAACAATATCAAAATATTGTTGCTAAATACGCCTGAAGATTACCCGTACCGCGACATTGAAAACTGGCCTCATATCAACGGCGTTTTTTATTCCATGGAGGATCAAGAACGTGTTGTCAATGGGTTGCAAGGCGTCCTGCGCGGCGAATGCTACTTTACGCAAAAGCTTGCCAGCTACCTGATTACGCATTCAGGTAACTATCGTTATAACAGCACGGAATCAGCCCTCCTTACTCATCGGGAAAAAGAGATCCTGAATAAGCTGCGTATCGGCGCGTCTAATAACGAGATCGCTCGTTCGTTGTTCATCAGCGAAAATACGGTTAAAACGCATCTTTATAATCTTTTCAAGAAGATAGCCGTAAAAAACCGGACACAAGCGGTTTCCTGGGCAAACGATAACCTCAGGCGATAAAGCCATGAAACGTTATTTACGCTGGATTGTGGCGGCAGAATTTCTGTTCGCCGCAGGGAATCTTCACGCCGTTGAGGTAGAAGTCCCGGGATTGCTAACTGACCATACTGTTTCATCTATTGGCCATGATTTTTACCGAGCCTTTAGTGATAAATGGGAAAGTGACTATACGGGTAACTTAACGATTAATGAAAGGCCCAGTGCACGATGGGGAAGCTGGATCACTATAACGGTCAATCAGGACGTTATTTTCCAGACTTTTTTATTTCCGTTGAAAAGAGACTTCGAGAAAACTGTCGTCTTTGCACTGATTCAAACTGAAGAAGCACTAAATCGTCGCCAGATAAATCAGGCGTTATTAAGTACGGGCGATTTGGCGCATGATGAATTCTAAATAAAAAATTGTTCGGAGGCTGCAATGCGTGTCAAACATGCAGTAGTTCTACTCATGCTTATTTCGCCATTAAGTTGGGCTGGAACCATGACTTTCCAGTTCCGTAATCCAAACTTTGGTGGTAACCCAAATAATGGCGCTTTTTTATTAAATAGCGCTCAGGCCCAAAACTCTTATAAAGATCCGAGCTATAACGATGACTTTGGTATTGAAACACCCTCAGCGTTAGATAACTTTACTCAGGCCATCCAGTCACAAATTTTAGGTGGGCTACTGTCGAATATTAATACCGGTAAACCGGGCCGCATGGTGACCAACGATTATATTGTCGATATTGCCAACCGCGATGGTCAATTGCAGTTGAACGTGACAGATCGTAAAACCGGACAAACCTCGACCATCCAGGTTTCGGGTTTACAAAATAACTCAACCGATTTTTAAGCCCCAGCTTCATAAGGAAAATAATCATGCAGCGCTTATTTCTTTTGGTTGCCGTCATGTTACTGAGCGGATGCTTAACCGCCCCGCCTAAAGAAGCCGCCAGACCGACATTAATGCCTCGTGCTCAGAGCTACAAAGATTTGACCCATCTGCCAGCGCCGACGGGTAAAATCTTTGTTTCGGTATACAACATTCAGGACGAAACCGGGCAATTTAAACCCTACCCGGCAAGTAACTTCTCCACTGCTGTTCCGCAAAGCGCCACGGCAATGCTGGTCACGGCACTGAAAGATTCTCGCTGGTTTATACCGCTGGAGCGCCAGGGCTTACAAAACCTGCTTAACGAGCGCAAGATTATTCGTGCGGCACAAGAAAACGGCACGGTTGCCATTAATAACCGAATCCCGCTGCAATCTTTAACGGCGGCAAATATCATGGTTGAAGGTTCGATTATCGGTTATGAAAGCAACGTCAAATCTGGCGGGGTTGGGGCAAGATATTTTGGCATCGGTGCCGACACGCAATACCAGCTCGATCAGATTGCCGTGAACCTGCGCGTCGTCAATGTGAGTACCGGCGAGATCCTTTCTTCGGTGAACACCAGTAAGACGATACTTTCCTATGAAGTTCAGGCCGGGGTTTTCCGCTTTATTGACTACCAGCGCTTGCTTGAAGGGGAAGTGGGTTACACCTCGAACGAACCTGTTATGCTGTGCCTGATGTCGGCTATCGAAACAGGGGTCATTTTCCTGATTAATGATGGTATCGACCGTGGTCTGTGGGATTTGCAAAATAAAGCAGAACGGCAGAATGACATTCTGGTGAAATACCGCCATATGTCGGTTCCACCGGAATCCTGACAGATAAAAAAGCCGGAATTATCATCCGGCATTTTACTGTTTAAGCGAAAGCGTGAGTGCCCCTCACGCTTTATTTTTGATTTCCTGCTCACGGTGCGCCGTCTTTGCACTACGCGCCGCCAGCCACAGGCCACTGTTTTTCATTGCGTAACCAAATATCAGCCCAAGCGCCAGCGAAGGTAACACCAGTTTCCAGTCACCCTGCCCGGCAAACGTCGCGCATGCGCCTATAAACGTCCCCGGAACAAATGAAAGCAGCAGCTGTTTGGCCTGAATACACATCAGAAACGCGACAATACCGGTTATGACATAACCGAGAATTTCCAGATGTGGTGCCAGTGCACTACCGTAAATAATGACCATCGCCCACACCACGCCACTAAGCAGGGTTGCAGCGGAGATCGCCAGCCCTTTCAGCCCACCTTGCGGGCAGGCAAAGTAGGCCGTACAGCCCAGGAAGCCCGCCCAGCTTAGTAAGCCCAGGGAAACAGCCACCCATCCCCAGATACCGGAGAGAATGCCTGTTGTGATTGCAATAGAGAGAAGTATGTTCATGCCGCGCATGATAGCAGAAAACGCGGCCATGAATGAGATCGAGCACACATTTTATGCAACAACAAATTATCCGTTGCAGTTATGAGTGACGTAGATCACACTTATTCTTCAGAATCTTCTTCCAGCTCGTCCCACATTGCACTAATGGCATCGCGGGTTAGCGGTGCCATGGTGCGCCAGAAAGGCGTGGTTGCATGGGCCTCCACTTTGCCAAGGAACGCACCACACCAGGGTAACAGATACTCACTGAACAGTGTTTCCAGTGCTTCGCTCTCATCTTCCGTTGACTGATCTTCCAGCCAGGAAGCCGCAAGCAGCAATGTGCCGATGTGATCGGCTGGCGTATCCGCCAGTGGCATCCCTCGTTCGGAAAGAAAAGCGCGCACTTCCGCTTCCGTTGCGTCCTCAACCCATGCGCTACGATATGGCGGCACGGCACATTCATCGCCGATAAACAACGCATTGTAATCGGCAGAGACTTGCGCCATATCACAGCTTTTCTGTAAACGCGTCAGTAACTCATCCTGCTCCAGTGGCCAGTTCGCAGCCAGTTTCCCCTCACGAATCAGGGTAAACAGCGGCACCAGTAAAGGATCTTGCGGTTGGCGGTAATAGAGCGAACCCAGCACACGACAGAGGATAGAAAACTCGTTCATTAATATATTTCCATTACTAGTAATTAAAGGTCTGCAAATTCCGCAATCGGTGCCATACCGCGAGATTCAAGGAAGTTCAGTAAACGGCGCGGAGAAACATTCAAAATGCGCTCTGGCGGAAAATCTACCGCGTCGAGGATTTTAAGACACTCTTCAAATTCCCCCATGGTAAACGCGGTGTGAGAATCCGAGCCTAATGCCACCCAACCTCCAGCATCACGTACCGCTGCGGCTACCGCACGACAGTTGTCTTCACTGCCCTTACGTGAGTGTAAAAATGAAGAATTATTGATTTCCAGCGCCACCTGATGTTTCGCGGCTGCTTCAGCAACGGCTTTCACATCTATTTCATATTTGGGATTTCCGGGATGGCTTATTATATGCACATTGCCGCTGGCGATAGTGGCGATCATCGCTTGTGTATTGGTCGCTTTGTCATGTGGTGCAAAAACCGGCTCATGAAAACCGGCAATAATCAGATCCAGCGAGTCAAACATTTTACCGCTGCAATCAATTTCACCATCAACATTTTTAATGTTAGCTTCGATGCCGCGCAGGATCCCTACCCCATCAACCACTCGCGGCCAGATACGCATGTTAATGAAGTGCCAGTGATGCGGAGCATCTTCCATATCCGGGCCATGATCGGTGATCGCAAAAAGTTTAATGCCCTTTTGTTTGGCCTGGGCAATGTAATCACTCAATGTGCTATATGCATGTGTGCTGGCAACGGTATGCATATGAAGGTCGACGGGATACATAACTCTCTCCTGTATTCAATTCCCGCCAAGGATAGCAGGAATCCTGATGCTTTATTAGTAGCCGCGTGCGCGGTCGACTTGCCCGCAGACCTTCTCCCCTTTTTCGAGCTGGGCAATAGTGCGAGAAATGTACTCCACAGCTTCAGCGGGACGGGTAATCGCGGCGACATGTGGTGTTATCGTCACGCGTGGATGTTGCCAGAGCGGACTTTCAGGCGGTAAGGGTTCACGATTAAAAACATCCAGCATTGCGCCTTTAACTTTCCCGCTATCCAGCGCCGCGAGCAGGTCATCTTCCACAACATGAACACCACGCGCCAGGTTGAGGAGATACGCGCCATCCGGTAATTTTTCGAGTAATTGTTGATTAATAATGCCGACGGTTTCAGGGGTATTCGGTAACAAATTAATCAATACCCGACATTGGCTCAGAAATGCAGACAGTTCTTCCCGTCCGGCAAAGCTTTGCACGCCAGGCCACGATTTACGGGTTCGACTCCAGCAACGCAGCGGAAAGCGCCAGGTTTGCAGACTCTGAGCAACTTTACTGCCCAGTACGCCTGCGCCCAAAATGCCGATGGTAAAATCTTCCCGATGATATTCAGGCAGCGGTTGCCAATGCGAACTATTTTGCTGGATGCGATAATCGTCAAAACGTCGAAACCAATGCAGCACCTGACTGACAGCATATTCCTGCATTTGCTCGCCCATACCGGTATCTTCCAGGCGAAAAAGTGGAACAGAAGGGTTCAGCATTTCAGGGTGTGCCTGTAGCTTGCTCAAAATAGAATCAACACCGGCCCCGAGTGCGAACACCGCTTTAAGATCGCGCCCTGCCAGCATTTCAACAGGAGGATGCCAGACTAAAGCATAATCAGCAGAGTCATTATCTCCGCTTTTCCATGCTCTGACTCTTGCCTGAGGAATAGCTTTGCGCAGTGCCTCAATCCACCATTGGGTATCGAACGTTGGGTGATAAAAGATGATATCCATACTGACTCCCGAAAAGCGTTGTGCGAAATTTATTCGCACTTATCGTTATGATCTACAAAAGCCACCAGCATAACAAATCCGTGGTCGGTGGCAAAAAAAGCAGATTTCGCTTATTAAAACTGCATATTGATTGAAGTTTGAATAAACGCGCGATTTTTTAAAAAAGTTTGTTGACCTCAGGTCATGATTTCCCTAAATTAGCGCCCGTTCCAGCAAGACAGGAACGACAATTTGGTGAGGTGTCCGAGTGGCTGAAGGAGCACGCCTGGAAAGTGTGTATACGGCAACGTATCGGGGGTTCGAATCCCCCCCTCACCGCCATATTTAAAGAAGAGCTCGTACGAAAGTACGGGCTTTTTTTTCGTATATTGCACACACCGGGTGCCCCCGCCCACGTCTGTTAGGGCGAGGGGAAATCGTGCACATCAACTGTCTGGTTACTCAGTCAACAATCAAAATGCGCAAGAGAGTACAGAACATATATGTATTATCTGGTCACTTCCTATCACTTCCTCACTTATTAAAATGCCCCCAACGGAAATACATGTCACATGCCATCATAAAATCGTTATGCCAGAGGAATCGACAATAGAAAAAATAGTAAATTAAGCACGGTACATAGCAGAGTAAAAAATAGGCTTCAAACCAAATCCGCCATTCCACAAGCGTTGCCAATACCGACACCAGCGTAATCCACATCACTTCAATAACCAGCAATATGAATAACCGAAGCCAAAGCGGCTTGGCAAAAAAGGTCGACAACGCATTTTCACTGGAGAAAAACAGATCGATTTCCTGCAAAAAAAGCCTGCCCAGAAAAGCGTACCGCTTGGAGAAGCGCAGAAAAAACAGATTAATCGCCAACACTACGCCACAAAGAATGAGCAATGCAATTATCGATTTAAACGTTAACCACTGCCCCTCTGTCACAAAAGAATCACTGTTACGCAACGGGCTGATAGTAAGCAGGTTAACAACCGTTGAGATGCACACCGAAAGCAGCACATAGCGAGTCAGACTTTTATATTTTACTTTTTTCGCTACTGAAATAGCGACCTGCTTGACATAACTGGTGCGGATCATCCGAAACAGCAGAAAGATGACCAACGGCCCAAGTAACGAAATCAGGAACAGCGCATATAACGAGGGTAGAAGCTGGTATAGCCCCCAACTCATTGCACTCAACATGATTAACGACAGAAATCCTGCCACCAGAGGTTGTGTAAGAAATAATTCTATTTTGTGGTTCTGCTTTTTCTTAAACCACGAAAAATCGATATTCTTCGTGACGCATTTATAAGCCCAGTACGCCTTGAGATCAAAAATAAAATTATACAGCACCAGAGCCAGAATCCCACTAACTACACCAATATCCTCTGATGGAAAAGTAAACCCTGCATTCTTCCAATAAAAGCCTATCAGAATAAGTCCAATAGCATAAATGTATATCAGATTTCGTTTATCCTGAAAGCGAATAAAAGTTAAATAATCAGGAATCATTTGAATACCTTTGCATCACTAAATGCTTTACGACAATGCATAACTCGTTGCTGATCCACGCCAGCAAAATCATTTAACATATTCCCCAAATAGGGCTTATTACTTATTTCAAGGAAAGCTACCGGGGTTGGCATATTCAGAAATGTATCGAGAGATTCAGTCCATTTCACCGTATGAGTTAAGTGTAATGAGAGATTTTCTTTGATAATTGACGGAGCGACCTCGCTTTTTGCTGTTACGTTCATCAGAACCTGATGCTCTGGCGAAGCGATATCCAGTCCGGCAAGATAATCGCGCATTGCCTGAACGCCGTCTTCCATCAAACGCGTGTGCCAGGCACTGATCTTACCCAGCAATAGTGGACACGCGGCTAAGTGAGTAAACTCTCAGTCAGAGGTGACTCACATGACAAAAACAGTATCAACCAGTAAAAAACCCCGTAAACAGCATTCGCCTGAATTTCGCAGTGAAGCCCTGAAGCTTGCTGAACGCATCGGTGTTACTGCCGCAGCCCGTGAACTCAGCCTGTATGAATCACAACTCTACAACTGGCGCAGTAAACAGCAAAATCAGCAGACGTCTTCTGAACGTGAACTGGAGATGTCTACCGAGATTGCACGTCTCAAACGCCAGCTGGCAGAACGGGATGAAGAGCTGGCTATCCTCCAAAAGGCCGCGACATACTTCGCGAAGCGCCTGAAATGAAGTATGTCTTTATTGAAAAACATCAGGCTGAGTTCAGCATCAAAGCAATGTGCCGCGTGCTCCGGGTGGCCCGCAGCGGCTGGTATACGTGGTGTCAGCGGCGGACAAGGATAAGCACGCGTCAGCAGTTCCGCCAACACTGCGACAGCGTTGTCCTCGCGGCTTTTACCCGGTCAAAACAGCGTTACGGTGCCCCACGCCTGACGGATGAACTGCGTGCTCAGGGTTACCCCTTTAACGTAAAAACCGTGGCGGCAAGCCTGCGCCGTCAGGGACTGAGGGCAAAGGCCTCCCGGAAGTTCAGCCCGGTCAGCTACCGCGCACACGGCCTGCCTGTGTCAGAAAATCTGTTGGAGCAGGATTTTTACGCCAGTGGCCCGAACCAGAAGTGGGCAGGAGACATCACGTACTTACGTACAGATGAAGGCTGGCTGTATCTGGCAGTGGTCATTGACCTGTGGTCACGTGCCGTTATTGGCTGGTCAATGTCGCCACGCATGACGGCGCAACTGGCCTGCGATGCCCTGCAGATGGCGCTGTGGCGGCGTAAGAGGCCCCGGAACGTTATCGTTCACACGAACCGTGGAGGCCAGTACTGTTCAGCAGATTATCAGGCGCAACTGAAGCGGCATAATCTGCGTGGAAGTATGAGCGCAAAAGGTTGCTGCTACGATAATGCCTGCGTGGAAAGCTTCTTTCATTCGCTGAAAGTGGAATGTATCCATGGAGAACACTTTATCAGCCGGGAAATAATGCGGGCAACGGTGTTTAATTATATCGAATGTGATTACAATCGGTGGCGGCGGCACAGTTGGTGTGGCGGCCTCAGTCCGGAACAATTTGAAAACAAGAACCTCGCTTAGGCCTGTGTCCATATTACGTGGGTAGGATCAAAATGCCGCTTTATGGTGACTCACAAAAATTCACCACATCCCTCACAACCACCTTATTACGCCCGGTCTCTTTCGCCTCGTAAAGTGCGTTATCAGCCAGTCGATAGATCTCATTTGGGTTTAACGCATTTTCCTGAGTCACAACAGCGCCAATACTAATCGTCACTTTTTGTGGTATAGCGTATTCAGGATTATCGCCAGTTAAACGCTCAACATTTTCCCGAATCCTTTCCGCTAAAGCTTTCGCACGTTCAGTATCGATGTCCGTCAGCAAGACGCCAAACTCTTCGCCGCCGACGCGCGCTAAAAGGTCATCTGGTCGTATGCTTTTCCCAATGATATTCACCACTGTTTTTATCACCTGATCGCCAACCGGATGCCCCCAGGTGTCGTTGACTTTTTTGAAGTGGTCGATATCCATAATCATGACGCAATAAGGCGTTTTTTGGGCTGATGCTGATTGAACTGTCAGTTCATTAAAAAAATAATTTCTGTTAAATATATTGGTTAAGGGATCGCGATGTGCAATGTTCTTTGTTACTCGTAGCGCACTGAATATATGGCACATAAATATTACCATAACGGTTAACTTACTGACTACTTCAATAGTGCGACTAATATACCAAGTGGACACGCTATACCTGCTCATAAATAACAGAGAGATATTGTACAGTACGGCACAAAAAGCAATCACCGTCACTCCATTCCAGATATCATAGCGTAAACCATTAAAGTATAGATTAACCGAAAGCAAGGTTAACCACATGAAAATCATTATGGTAACATATGAGGCTTTCCAAACCACCTGACCATTTTCATTGGTTAACTCGGCAATGTGTAAATTGTAGCTCTCATAATGACTAGAAAGTATGTGAGCAACTATCGGCCCCCCAAAAACAAAAAACAAACTTATGCACAAAGTCATTTTTTTGGAAAATAAATTGCGCTGCTTTGTGTTTTCACTAACTTTATTCACCAATGCCAGAAATATTAATATGCACAAACTCATCTGACGAAACAAATAATAGATTGCAATGTCATTTTGGACAACACTGCTTGTCAAACGCTCCTCAATAATTTGCTGAATGATAATGACGGTTTTAACAAAGTAAATCAAACAACTCAGAAAAGCCAAACTAAGTACACAGTTTGAAAATTGCCTACGGTCATAAATGAAATACAACTGCATAAAAATAAATGCAACAGTATCGATAAAAAATAAAGCAATCATTACCATCAGATAGGTTGATCGTGGAACAACTTCCTCAACGCCTGGCTGATTAAACCAACTATTCACCAAAACCAAAGCAAGCCCAAACAATAAGCTCACTAATACAGTACTACTAATTCTCAAATAGTCTTTTTCCATAAAGCTACACCAATCTGTAGGTTGTAGATCCCTTTCTATTATTAATAGATATAAGAACTGTACTGTTGTCAATATGAAATTCCGCCCACAAACAATACCGATGATGATAGTTGCTGAATGTAATTATTATTGCCTAAGTGCTTTATACATTGTTTGCAACAAGCCAGGCTTGAAAATACTTATAAATGGTTATAGAAAATCCTTATAAAACATTAATTCATAGATACATTAGGAATAACAATTAAATCCGTGAGTGCCGTAGCGCAGCCTTTCATCAGGACTTTCGAAAAATCCGAAATCATGCATCGGAATTTACTGATTTAATTATTTTAATCCTAATTTATTTTGAAAAAGGCATTGGGATTTATGCCGTATTCCTGAAGATCCTCATCATTGGAATGGATTTTCGGGCGAGAAAAGGATTTTATATGGACACTCTGCTCATCATTTCTTCTTCTCATCATCAACAATTCACGTCTCTCTTCCGCGTTTAATAACGGATTATGAGGTGCAAAAATATCTTTCTTTTCAGTTACCTGTAATTAGATACAGAGAGAGATTTTGGCAATACATGGAGTAATACAGGATGTATTCAAGTAGCAGAAAAAGGTGCCCGAAAACCAAATGGGCTTTGAAACTTCTTACTGCCGCATTTTTAGCAGCGAGTCCCGCGGCGAAGAGTGCTGTTAATAACGCCTATGATGCATTGATTATTGAAGCTCGCAAGGGTAATACTCAGCCAGCTTTGTCATGGTTTGCACTAAAATCAGCACTCAGCAATAACCAAATTGCTGACTGGTTACAGATTGCCTTATGGGCCGGGCAAGATAAACAGGTTATTACCGTTTACAACCGCTACCGTCATCAGCAATTACCAGCGCGTGGTTATGCAGCTGTCGCCGTCGCTTATCGTAACCTGCAACAATGGCAAAACTCGCTTACACTGTGGCAAAAGGCGCTCTCTCTGGAGCCGCAAAATAAGGATTATCAACGGGGACAAATTTTAACCCTGGCAGATGCTGGTCACTATGATACTGCGCTGGTTAAACTTAAGCAGCTTAACTCTGGAGCACCGGACAAAGCCAATTTACTCGCAGAAGCCTATATCTATAAACTGGCGGGGCGTCATCAGGATGAATTACGGGCGATGACAGAGTCATTACCTGAAAATGCATCTACGCAACAATATCCCACAGAATACGTGCAGGCATTACGTAATAATCAACTTGCTGCCGCGATTGACGATGCCAATTTAACGCCAGATATTCGCGCTGATATTCATGCCGAACTGGTCAGACTGTCGTTTATGCCTACGCGCAGTGAAAGTGAACGTTATGCCATTGCCGATCGCGCCCTCGCCCAATACGCTGCATTAGAAATTCTGTGGCACGATAACCCAGACCGCACTGCCCAGTACCAGCGTATTCAGGTTGATCATCTTGGCGCGTTATTAACTCGCGATCGTTATAAAGACGTTATTTCTCACTATCAGCGATTAAAAAAGACGGGGCAAATTATTCCGCCCTGGGGGCAATATTGGGTTGCATCGGCTTATCTCAAAGATCATCAGCCGAAAAAAGCACAGTCAATAATGACCGAGCTCTTTTATCACAAGGAGACCATTGCCCCGGATTTATCCGATGAAGAACTTGCGGATCTCTTTTACAGCCACCTGGAGAGTGAAAATTATCCGGGCGCGCTAACTGTCACCCAACATACCATTAATACTTCGCCGCCTTTCCTTCGGTTAATGGGCACGCCTACGAGCATCCCGAATGATACCTGGTTACAGGGGCATTCGTTTCTCTCAACCGTAGCAAAATATAGTAATGATCTTCCTCAGGCTGAAATGACAGCCAGAGAGCTTGCTTATAACGCACCAGGAAATCAGGGACTGCGCATTGATTACGCGAGTGTGTTACAAGCCCGCGGTTGGCCTCGTGCAGCAGAAAATGAATTAAAAAAAGCAGAAGTGATCGAGCCACGTAATATTAATCTGGAGGTTGAACAAGCCTGGACAGCATTAACGTTACAAGAATGGCAGCAGGCAGCTGTCTTAACGCACGATGTTGTCGAACGTGAACCGCAAGATCCCGGCGTTGTACGATTAAAACGTGCGGTTGATGTACATAATCTTGCAGAGCTTCGTATCGCTGGCTCAACAGGAATTGATGCCGAAGGCCCGGATAGTGGTAAACATGATGTCGACTTAACCACCATCGTTTATTCACCACCGCTGAAGGATAACTGGCGCGGTTTTGCTGGATTCGGTTATGCCGATGGACAATTTAGCGAAGGAAAAGGGATTGTTCGCGACTGGCTTGCGGGTGTTGAGTGGCGGTCACGTAATATCTGGCTCGAGGCAGAGTACGCTGAACGCGTTTTCAATCATGAGCATAAACCCGGCGCGCGCCTGTCTGGCTGGTATGATTTTAATGATAACTGGCGTATTGGTTCGCAACTGGAACGCCTCTCTCACCGCGTTCCATTACGGGCAATGAAAAATGGTGTTACAGGCAACAGTGCTCAGGCTTATGTTCGCTGGTATCAAAATGAGCGGCGTAAGTACGGTGTCTCCTGGGCTTTCACTGATTTTTCCGACAGTAACCAGCGTCATGAAGTCTCACTTGAGGGTCAGGAACGCATCTGGTCTTCACCATATTTGATTGTCGATTTCCTACCCAGTCTGTATTACGAACAAAATACAGAACACGATACCCCATACTACAACCCTATAAAAACGTTCGATATTGTTCCGGCATTTGAGGCAAGCCATTTGTTATGGCGAAGCTATGAAAATAGCTGGGAGCAAATATTCAGCGCAGGTGTTGGTGCCTCCTGGCAAAAACATTATGGCACGGATGTCGTCACCCAACTCGGCTACGGGCAACGCATTAGTTGGAATGACGTGATTGATGCTGGCGCAACGCTACGCTGGGAAAAACGACCTTATGACGGTGACAGAGAACACAACTTATACGTTGAATTCGATATGACATTCAGATTTTAAGGATAAATATGTTACGTAATGGAAATAAATATCTCCTGATGCTGGTGAGTATAATTATGCTCACCGCGTGCATTAGCCAGTCAAGAACATCATTTATACCGCCACAGGATCGCGAATCTTTACTCGCCGAGCAACCGTGGCCGCATAATGGTTTTGTAGCGATTTCATGGCATAACGTTGAAGACGAAGCTGCCGACCAGCGTTTTATGTCAGTGCGGACATCAGCACTGCGTGAACAATTTGCCTGGCTGCGCGAGAACGGTTATCAACCGGTCAGTATTGCTCAAATTCGTGAAGCACATCGAGGAGGAAAACCGCTACCGGAAAAAGCTGTAGTGCTGACTTTTGATGACGGCTACCAGAGTTTTTATACCCGCGTCTTCCCAATTCTTCAGGCCTTCCAGTGGCCTGCTGTATGGGCCCCCGTCGGCAGTTGGGTCGATACGCCAGCGGATAAACAAGTAAAATTTGGCGATGAGTTGGTCGATCGAGAATATTTTGCCACGTGGCAACAAGTGCGAGAAGTTGCGCGTTCCCGGCTCGTTGAGCTCGCTTCTCATACATGGAATTCTCACTACGGTATTCAGGCTAATGCCACCGGCAGCTTATTGCCTGTATATGTAAATCGTGCATATTTTACTGACCACGCACGGTATGAAACCGCAGCAGAATACCGGGAAAGAATTCGTCTGGATGCTGTAAAAATGACGGAATACCTGCGTACAAAGGTTGAGGTAAATCCACACGTTTTTGTTTGGCCTTATGGCGAAGCGAATGGCATAGCGATAGAGGAATTAAAAAAACTCGGTTATGACATGTTCTTCACCCTTGAATCAGGTTTGGCAAATGCGTCGCAATTGGATTCCATTCCGCGGGTATTAATCGCCAATAATCCCTCATTAAAAGAGTTTGCCCAGCAAATTATTACCGTACAGGAAAAATCACCACAACGGATAATGCATATCGATCTTGATTACGTTTATGACGAAAACCTCCAGCAAATGGATCGCAATATTGATGTGCTAATTCAGCGGGTGAAAGATATGCAAATATCAACCGTGTATTTGCAGGCATTTGCTGATCCCGATGGTGATGGGCTGGTCAAAGAGGTCTGGTTTCCAAATCGTTTGCTACCAATGAAAGCAGATATTTTTAGTCGGGTTGCCTGGCAATTACGTACCCGCTCAGGTGTAAACATCTATGCGTGGATGCCGGTATTAAGCTGGGATTTAGATCCCACATTAACGCGAGTAAAATACTTACCAACAGGGGAGAAAAAAGCACAAATTCATCCTGAACAATATCACCGTCTCTCTCCTTTCGATGACAGAGTCAGAGCACAAGTTGGCATGTTATATGAAGATCTTGCCGGACATGCTGCTTTTGATGGCATATTGTTCCACGATGATGCTTTGCTTTCAGATTATGAAGATACCAGTGCACCGGCTATCACGGCTTATCAGCAAGCAGGCTTTAGCGGGAGTCTGAGCGAAATTCGACAAAACCCGGAGCAATTTAAACAGTGGGCCCGCTTTAAAAGTCGTGCGTTAACTGACTTCACTTTAGAACTTAGTGCGCGCGTAAAAGCCATTCGCGGTCCACATATTAAAACTGCACGAAATATTTTTGCACTTCCGGTAATACAACCTGAAAGTGAAGCCTGGTTTGCACAGAATTATGCTGATTTCCTAAAAAGCTATGACTGGACCGCTATTATGGCTATGCCTTATCTGGAAGGTGTCGCAGAAAAATCGGCTGACCAATGGTTAATACAATTGACCAATCAAATTAAAAACATCCCTCAGGCTAAAGACAAATCTATTTTAGAATTACAGGCACAAAACTGGCAGAAAAATGGTCAGCATCAGGCTATTTCTTCGCAACAACTCGCTCACTGGATGAGCCTATTACAACTGAATGGAGTGAAAAACTATGGTTATTATCCCGACAATTTTCTGCATAACCAACCTGAAATAGACCTTATTCGTCCTGAGTTTTCAACAGCCTGGTATCCGAAAAATGATTAATCGCATCGTATCGTTTTTTATATTATGTCTGGTGTTATGCATACCCCTATGCGTAGCGTACTTTCACTCTGGTGAACTGATGATGAGGTTCGTTTTCTTCTGGCCGTTTTTTATGTCCATTATGTGGATTGTTGGCGGCGTCTATTTCTGGGTCTATCGTGAACGCCACTGGCCGTGGGGAGAAAACGCACCAGCTCCCCAGTTGAAAGATAATCCGTCTATCTCCATTATCATTCCCTGTTTTAATGAGGAGAAAAACGTTGAGGAAACCATACACGCCGCTTTAGCACAGCGTTATGAGAACATTGAAGTTATTGCCGTAAATGACGGTTCAACAGATAAAACCCGTGCCATCCTGGATCGCATGGCTGCACAAATTCCCCATTTGCGGGTCATTCATCTGGCGCAAAACTAGGGGAAAGCCATTGCGCTTAAAACCGGAGCTGCCGCGGCGAAAAGTGAATATCTGGTGTGCATTGATGGCGATGCGTTATTAGACCGCGATGCGGCGGCATATATTGTGGAACCGATGTTGTACAACCCGCGTGTGGGTGCCGTAACCGGTAATCCTCGTATTCGAACACGTTCTACCCTGGTGGGTAAAATTCAGGTTGGCGAGTATTCCTCAATTATTGGTTTGATCAAGCGAACCCAGCGTATCTATGGAAACGTATTTACCGTTTCCGGTGTTATTGCCGCATTTCGTCGCAGCGCCCTGGCAGAAGTGGGTTACTGGAGTGACGATATGATCACCGAAGATATTGATATTAGCTGGAAGCTGCAGTTGAATCAGTGGACGATTTTTTACGAGCCACGGGCGCTGTGCTGGATATTAATGCCTGAAACGTTAAAAGGGCTGTGGAAACAGCGCCTGCGCTGGGCTCAGGGCGGTGCAGAAGTATTCCTCAAAAATATGACAAGGTTGTGGCGCAAAGAAAACTTTCGAATGTGGCCGCTGTTTTTTGAATACTGCCTGACGACAATATGGGCCTTCACCTGCCTGGTCGGTTTCATTATTTACGCAGTCCAACTTGCCGGTGTACCGTTAAATATTGAATTGACACATATCGCTGCGACACATACTGCCGGAATATTATTGTGTACGTTATGTTTACTGCAATTTATTGTCAGCCTGATGATCGAGAATCGCTATGAGCATAATCTGACTTCATCGCTTTTCTGGATTATTTGGTTCCCGGTTATTTTCTGGATGCTGAGCCTGGCAACGACATTGGTATCATTTACACGAGTCATGTTGATGCCTAAAAAGCAACGCGCCCGTTGGGTAAGTCCTGATCGCGGGATTCTGAGAGGTTAATATGAACAATTTAATTATTACGACCCGACAATCACCAGTACGTTTACTGGTTGATTATGTTGCCACAACCATCTTGTGGACATTATTTGCGTTGTTCATATTCTTATTCGCCATGGATCTGCTGACGGGTTATTACTGGCAAAGCGAGGCCAGAAGCCGACTTCAGTTCTATTTTTTGCTGGCAGTGGCGAATGCCGTCGTGTTAATTGTCTGGGCGCTGTACAATAAGCTGCGTTTTCAAAAACAGCAGCATCATGCAGCCTACCAATATACGCCGCAAGAATATGCAGAGAGCTTAGCAATACCTGATGAGCTCTATCAGCAACTACAAAAAAGCCACAGGATGAGCGTACACTTCACCAGCCAGGGGCAAATAAAAATGGTTGTTTCAGAAAAAGCGCTAGTCCGGGCATAAACACCCAAAACAAAGCCCGGTTCGCCCGGGCTCTGCACCGATAACACACTTAACTGTAGGCATGCAGCGTACGTTGGCAAAGTGCCGAACGTACGCAGTCCTCTTTACCGAACCGGACGATCCCAACCATTTCATCTTCTTCGAAACGTTCCAGCGCGTCACTTAATCCGGAGCACACGCCGCGAGGCAAATCGCATTGCGTGATATCACCGTTGACGATAACCGTCACGTTCTCCCCGAGGCGGGTTAAAAACATTTTCATTTGCGCGGCAGTCACATTCTGCGCCTCGTCAAGAATGACGACTGCATTTTCAAAGGTACGTCCACGCATATAGGCGAACGGCGCAATTTCCACCTTCCCTATTTCCGGTCGCAGGCAGTACTGCATAAAGGAAGCCCCTAAGCGCCGGACCAGCACGTCGTAGACCGGGCGAAAATAGGGAGCAAACTTTTCTGCGATATCTCCAGGTAAGAAGCCAAGATCCTCATCGGCTTGCAGAACTGGACGGGTGACGATAATCCTGTCGACATCCTTATGTATCAGGGCCTCTGCCGCTTTTGCTGCGCTGATCCAGGTTTTTCCGCACCCGGCTTCGCCCGTGGCGAATATCAGCTGCTTACTCTCAATAGCCTTCAGATAGTGCAATTGCGCTTCATTTCGCGCGAGGATGGGCGAGGTATCGCGACTGTCGCGGGCCATACCAATGGCTTCTACGCCGCTCATCTGCACAAGCGAGGTGACCGATTCTTCTTCACGCTGCTTATGGCTGCGCGAATCCCGTCTCAGCACACGTTTTGCCTCGCGACGAGCTTTGATCACTGCTTTTTGTCTTCCCATGGAGAGCACCTTGAGTTGTTTGTATTCATCACACGCGCCGTTGGCAGCGCGATTATGCGCACGAACATCAGAGGGTTGGCTTCCTTGTAAGCCATAGTTTGCTTTTGGATAAAATGCCGAAAAACGGCTACGCGTACCGTTTACGGCGTCGGTAACACATGAAAAGAAAGGATGAGGTTGAAAATGCAAAGTGACGAGATGACTACCGGAGGAGAAAACTCCGCGAGTGGTGGCGCGTTGATTATCTAAAACATGTCCAGTACAGGACGTTACCATCCGCAATCTCCATAGTGACTGACTATCACTGCCGGGAACTTCCGCTGCTACTTAATAAGTACAACAGATCTCGCATTTATTGCAACAATATATTTACTTATATTTAACTATAAAACACCATTTCAGTGACATTAGTTTCTACTGGAAAGATGACAGAGTGATGACAGATATGAAAAAAGCTGTGTGCTTTCAGCAGGATTCGCATCAGGCATCTGCGCACGAACGCCGTATGCGGCGTGAACGCCTTATCCGCCTACCGAACCCGCACCGATTGTAGGCATAAGAAGACGCGCAAGCATCGCATCAGGCATCTGCGCAAGAACGCCTTATCCGTCTAAAAACATTAAACCCGCAATAACGCGCTTCCGAGATAATCGTTCGCGTCCTTCACTCCCGGCAGCGCAAAAAAATAACCGCCGCCGATAGGTTTAACGTATTCCTCCAGCGCTTCGCCATTGAGCCTTTTTTGTACTGTCAGGAAGCCTTTTTCCAGATCGTGTTGGTAACAGACAAACAGTAGCCCCATATCCAGTTGCCCGGAGTTGGTGACGCCCAGTGAATAACTGTAGCCACGACGCAGCATCAGGCTGGACTCACTCTCCGCCGTGCGGGGATTCGCCAGCCGGATATGGCTGTCCAGCGCAATCACCTTCCCTTCCGGATCGCTGGCGTAATCGGGAACATCATGCTCATGCTGCATTCCCAGCGGCGCACCGGTTTGCTTATCACGACCAAAAATCGTCTGCTGTTCTTTCAGCGGAGTTCTGTCCCAAAATTCCACTCGAAACTGAATCAAGCGTACTGCCTGATAGCTACCACCGATTGTCCACGCAGGCTCCTGCTGATCTGCCGTCACCCACACCACTTTTTGCATCAACTTATCATTCTGGCTATCGGGATTGGCGGTGCCGTCTTTAAAGCCCAGCAAATTTATCGGCGTCTCTTTGCCTTTACTACGCGCTGCGTGATCGGAAATAAACCCTTCCCGCTTCCAGCGCACGCTGAGCAAATCCGGCGTGTGTTTGATGATATCGCGCAGTGAATGGATCACCGTGTCCTGGGTGTTGGCGCAAATTTGTAGCAACACATCACCATGACATAACGCCGCATCCAGCGAGTCATTAGGGAAACGCGTCATTTTCTGCAACTTTTTCGGCATCTGCGGTGTAAGGCCAAACCGCTCATCAAACAATGACTGGCCCACTGATAACGTTATGGTGAGATTATCGGGCGCAATGTAGCCGCCAAGAATGCCGGAATCGAGTGGTGGCAGGCGCGGATTTGGCGTTTCTGGTGCCGCTCCGCCCTGAGTCAGAAAAGCAAAACGCTGAGTCAACAAGCGAAACAACCGTTCAAGATCGGGTTTATCGCTGGCAAGCACATCAAACGCCACCAGCATCATTGCGGCCTGTTGTGGCGTCAGGATCCCTGCCTGATGCTCACCATAAAACGGCTGTTTCTCATTGCGTGCATCCGGTGAAAGCGTACCCGGCGCACTTTGCGTTTTTTGTGCATGAGCGACCGGACAACTTCCCGCCAGCGCCAGTGCACCAATGCCTTTCAGTAAACGTCGGCGTGACGGTTCATTCACGCCGTTTTTATCTTCATACTGCATAATGCTTAATCCAATCCCAGCACACCGCGAAGTTGCGCCAGATCTTCCGCCAGCGCAGTAATCGGTCCTTTCAGTGCATTCCGGTCGGCATCGGTCAATTTGTCGTAGGTTTCAAAACCGTCTTTAGTACGGTATTTCGCCAGAATGGTATCGACCTTTTTAAAGTTGGCATCGACTTTTGCCAACAGTTCCGGGTTGGCTTTTTGCAGTTGTGGACGCAGCAGATCGACAATTTTCTGCGAGCCTTCAACGTTAGCCTGGAAATCCCACAGATCGGTGTGGCTGTAGCGATCTTCTTCACCGCTGATTTTGCTGGCTGCCACTTCCTCAATCAGTCCGGCTGCACCGCCGACCACTTTTGAAGGTGGGAAAGCCAGTTCACTGATGCGTTTTTGCAAATCGACCACATCGGTATAAAGCTGGTCAGCGTACTGATCCATGCCTTTGGTGGTGTTGTCGCCAAACAATGCTTTTTCCAGACGGTGGAAACCGGTGAATTTTGGATCAGCGGCTTTTTGCTCGTAATCATCTTCACGGGCGTCAATGCTGCCATCCAGATCGGAGAACAGTTCAGCAATCGGTTCAATGCGCTCATAGTGCTGGCGCGTCGGCGCATACAGTGCTTTCGCTTTTTCGATATCGCCTGCTTTAATCGCGTCGGTAAAGGCTTTGGTGTCGGTCACCAGCTGCGTGGTTTCCGCCATGACATACGCTTTATATGCAGTAATTGCACCACCAAGACTTAACAGCGCATCACTTTGCGCCGCATCCGCCGTTGCCTCACCTTTGACGATCAACTTCCCTTTCGGGTTAGTCAGCAGACCGCAGGTCATATCGTATTCGCCAGGCTGTAAATTCGCCGTCATTTTCTGGCTAAAACCAGGGGCGATATTTTCCCGCTCTTCCACCACCATCACGCCTTTGAGGATCTCCCACTCCAGCGCCTTCTGGCTATGGTTCTGAATAATGAACTGTGTTTTCCCGGCGTTAACCGTAATGGTCATCGGTTCGCACTGCTTATCCGTCACGGTCACTTTGACCTGCGTCACATCAGCGGCGTTAGCCATAAAAGCAGAAGAAAACAGCGCAGCCACGCTCAACTGCAATGCGTTACGGCGGAAGTTAATGGTCATGACGAGACTATCCCTTTAAAGTATGTTGTAACTAAGCAAGAGTTTGCGTCGTATTTGTTACGCGGAGCGAGACGCTGTCGCCCCTGCGCGTGGTGGCAGAGCAAATGCCACCAGCGCCGGGATGAGATAAATAAACCAGACGGCGACTTCGCTGACGCTCGGCGCTTCCTGATAGCCAAAAATCCCTTCCATCAGCGTGCCAAACAGCGAGTGAGTTGAGAGCACCGCACTCATATCGAAGGCGATTTCCTGAAAGTGGTTCCACAATCCGGCTTCATGAAATGCGCGAATGGCACCAGCTGCCAGCCCTGCGGCGACGAAGAGAATAAACAGGCTGGTCCATTTAAAAAATGCACCAAGATTGAGGCGAATACCGCCCCAGTAGAGCAGGAAGCCTAGCACCACGGCAGTAGCAAGACCGAGCATTGCACCCAGCGGCGGCCAGATCCCGACATCTTGTTGAAATGCCGCCAGCAGGAAAAAGACCGACTCCAGCCCTTCCCTTGCAACGGCAAAAAAGACCATCATCACCAGCGCCCAGCCATGATGATTTCCACGCTGCAATGCGCTATCGACTGCCTGCTCCAGTTGTACTTTGACGTTGCGCGACACTTTGCGCATCCAGAAAACCATCCAGGTAAGGATCACCACGGCGATCACCGCCACGATACCTTCAAACAGTTCCTGCTCTTTTTGCGGAAATTCGCCGGTGGTTTCGTTAATGAAGATCCCCAAGCCCAGGCACAATGCAGCGGCAAGCAACACGCCAATCCACATCACACCAATCCATCGGCCTCGCTGGGTACGCTTAAGATAGCTGGCAATCAAACTGACAATCAGCGCGGCTTCAAGTCCTTCGCGCAACATAATGAGAAACGGAACAAACATGCCACCCACCCTTAAACGTTTTTCTGAGTCAATCTATGCAAAGAAAAGTAAATCGCAGTGATAGCGATTATCATTACGGTAAAGAAAAATACAAGCGGAATGTTTATAAAATGATGTTGAAATGTAAACAAAGAGAGGTAATGCCAGGGGATATAAACGATTATTCCAGGTACAAAGATGGGATTGTTTACAACGAGCCATGTGTTCTTGCCGGATGCCGCGTAAACGCCGTATCCAGCCGACAAAACCGTCCTGACTCAATACATCAAAACTTCCATGTAAAACTGATAAGCGGGTGTATCAAGCAATTTCGTCCATCCTCGATTATCAAATCTAACTTTTTGCCCGGAACATAATAACAGCTCGGGTGTTGGTGGCGTCAAAATCGCTGAAGCGTTCCCCGAAGGCCGGGACAGCAGGGGGCGGCGGCGATTGGCCGCCCCCTGCGCGCTCCCTGCACCATTCAATTTATATGGCGAGGCACATTAAGGGAGCGCAACCCGCTGCTGAAGCCAAACAAAACCGCCGCAGGCTAAGTCCCTTAGCTTTCCTGCAACCGTGACGGCGGAGCCGAATGATAGTGCGCATCGGCCTCGGCAAAGCGTTTTTGCATCGCCGCTGACGGCGCTTTACCCAGCAAACTAAACACTACAATCCCAATACTGCCGAAGATAAAGCCCGGAATAATTTCGTACAGTCCCAGCCAGCCGAACTGTTTCCAGACGATAACCGTCAGCGCCCCGATGATCATCCCCGCCAGCGCACCGTTGCGCGTCATGCGTGACCACATCACCGAGAACAGCACCACCGGACCAAACGCCGCGCCAAAGCCTGCCCACGCGTAGCTCACTAAGCCCAGCACGCGGTTTTCCGGGTTTGCCGCCAGCGCAATCGCCACCAGCGCCACCACCAGCACCATCACACGCCCTACCCACACCAGCTCTTTCTGGCTGGCCTGTTTACGCAGAAACGCTTTGTATAAATCTTCGGTAATCGCACTGGAACATACCAGCAGCTGGCAACTTAAGGTTGACATTACCGCCGCCAGAATTGCCGACAGCAGAATCCCGGCAATCCACGGGTTAAACAGAATTTGCGCCAGTTCGATAAACACACGTTCAGCATTCTGGTTTACCGCACCTGCTACCGCCGGGTGCTCATTAAAGTAAGCAATACCAAAGAAGCCGACAGCTACCGCCCCTGCCAGGCAGAGGATCATCCAGGTCATACTGATACGACGCGCATGGACAATGCTGTGGTGAGAGTCTGCCGCCATAAAACGCGCCAGGATGTGCGGCTGCCCGAAGTAACCCAGCCCCCAACCCATCAGTGAGATAATGGCGACAAAGTTCAGCCCTTTGAGCATATCAACGTTTTCGATGCTCTTTTGTTTGATCACTTCCAGCGAGTCACCAAAGCCACCGACACTGATAATGACGATAACCGGCGTCAGGATCAGGGCAAAAATCATCAGGCTGGCCTGTACAGTGTCAGTCCAGCTCACCGCGAGGAAACCGCCAATAAAGGTGTAAAGGATCGTCGCCGCAGCTCCCGCCCACAGAGCCGTTTCGTAGCTCATGCCAAAGGTACTTTCAAACAGACGCGCGCCTGCCACAATGCCCGAAGCGCAATAAATGGTGAAGAACAGCAAAATCACCAGCGCGGAGATAATGCGCAAAATGCGGCTTTTATCTTCAAAGCGCCCGGTGAAATAATCCGGCAATGTTAAGGCGTTATTGTTGTATTCGGTATGCACACGCAACCGCCCCGCCACCAGCTTCCAGTTGATCCACGCGCCTAATGTCAGGCCAATGGCGATCCAACTTTCGGAAATCCCGGAAAGAAAAACCGCGCCCGGCAACCCCATTAACAGCCAGCCGCTCATATCCGACGCACCCGCCGATAATGCCGTCACGAATGGCCCAAGGCTACGACCGCCCAGAATATAGTCGTCAAAGTTTTTCGTTGATCGCCAGGCGATAAACCCAATCAATATCATGCCAAAGATATAGACACAAAATGTCACCAACATCGGTGTGCTAATAGCCATCTAAAGTCTCCAAAAAATTATTATCGGCAATGTCGAAACTTGCCGTTATATCTGCCACCGGAACGGGGTAACAGAGTTTATGTTTTACCAGGGCGACCGTATCCTGCCGGAAGCGCTGGTTATTCACAATCGATTTAACACACCATTTACATTAAATTTTAGTGCTCAGCGACACTATTTTTCATCAGGTTGCACTCTCTCACATTTTTTGCGGTTGCACCTTTCAAAAATGTTAACTGCCGCAGAGAAAAAGTCTGAGTTATTTTTTTAATCCCTGTCATATCGATTTCTTTTATTAACATTTCATTCATTTTTAAGCTTGCTACGCATGTCACATTTAACATGGTTGCACAAAGTTGCAACATCATGGATATTTCACGATAACGTTAAGTTGCACCTTTCAGAACAACAGGAGTAATGGCATGGGAACCACCACCATGGGGGTTAAGCTGGACGACGCGACGCGTGAGCGTATTAAGTCTGCCGCGACACGTATCGATCGCACGCCACACTGGTTAATTAAGCAGGCGATTTTTTCTTATCTCGAACAACTGGAAAACAGCGATACTCTGCCGGAGCTACCTGCGCTGCTTTCTGGCGCTGCCAATGAGAGCGATGAAGCACCGACTCCGGCAGAGGAACCACACCAACCATTCCTCGACTTTGCCGAGCAAATTTTGCCCCAGTCGGTTTCCCGCGCCGCGATCACAGCGGCCTATCGCCGCCCGGAAACCGAAGCGGTTTCTATGCTGCTGGAACAAGCCCGCCTGCCGCAGCCAGTTGCTGAACAGGCGCACAAACTGGCGTATCAACTGGCCGATAAACTGCGTAATCAAAAAAACGCCAGTGGTCGCGCAGGTATGGTTCAGGGGTTATTGCAGGAGTTTTCGTTGTCATCGCAGGAAGGCGTGGCGCTGATGTGTCTGGCGGAAGCGTTGTTGCGTATTCCCGACAAAGCCACCCGTGATGCGTTAATTCGCGACAAAATCAGCAACGGTAACTGGCAATCACACATTGGTCGTAGCCCGTCTTTGTTTGTTAATGCCGCCACCTGGGGGCTGCTGTTTACTGGCAAACTGGTTTCCACCCATAACGAAGCCAGCCTCTCCCGCTCGCTGAACCGCATTATCGGTAAAAGCGGTGAACCGCTGATCCGCAAAGGTGTGGATATGGCGATGCGCCTGATGGGCGAGCAGTTCGTCACTGGCGAAACCATCGCGGAAGCGTTAGCCAATGCCCGCAAGCTGGAAGAGAAAGGTTTCCGTTACTCTTACGATATGCTTGGCGAAGCTGCACTGACTGCCGCAGATGCACAAGCGTATATGGTTTCCTATCAGCAGGCGATTCACGCCATTGGTAAAGCGTCCAATGGTCGTGGCATCTATGAAGGTCCGGGCATTTCAATCAAGCTGTCGGCGCTGCATCCGCGTTACAGCCGCGCCCAGTATGACCGGGTAATGGAAGAGCTTTACCCACGTCTGAAATCACTCACCCTGCTGGCGCGTCAGTACGATATTGGTATCAACATTGACGCCGAAGAGGCCGATCGTCTGGAGATCTCCCTCGATCTGCTGGAAAAACTCTGTTTCGAGCCTGAGCTGGCAGGCTGGAACGGTATCGGTTTTGTTATTCAGGCTTATCAAAAACGCTGCCCACTGGTGATTGATTACCTGATTGATCTCGCCACCCGCAGCCGTCGCCGTCTGATGATTCGCCTGGTGAAAGGCGCGTACTGGGATAGTGAAATCAAGCGTGCGCAGATGGACGGCCTTGAAGGCTATCCGGTTTATACCCGCAAGGTGTATACCGACGTTTCATATCTCGCCTGTGCGAAAAAGCTGCTGGCGGTGCCGAATCTAATCTACCCGCAGTTCGCAACGCACAACGCCCATACGCTGGCAGCGATTTATCAACTGGCTGGTCAAAACTACTATCCGGGTCAGTACGAGTTCCAGTGCCTGCATGGTATGGGCGAGCCACTGTATGAGCAGGTCACCGGGAAAGTTGCCGACGGCAAACTTAACCGTCCGTGTCGTATTTATGCCCCGGTTGGCACACATGAAACGCTGCTGGCGTATCTGGTGCGCCGCCTGCTGGAAAACGGTGCTAACACCTCGTTTGTTAACCGTATTGCCGACACCTCTTTGCCACTGGATGAACTGGTCGCCGATCCGGTCACTGCTGTAGAAAAACTGGCGCAACAGGAAGGGCAAACTGGATTACCGCATCCGAAAATTCCCCTGCCGCGCGATCTTTACGGTCACGGGCGCGACAACTCGGCAGGGCTGGATCTCGCTAACGAACACCGTCTGGCCTCGCTCTCCTCTGCCCTGCTCAATAGTGCACTGCAAAAATGGCAGGCCTTGCCAATGCTGGAACAACCGGTAGCGGCAGGTGAGATGTCGCCCGTTATTAACCCTGCAGAACCGAAAGATATTGTGGGCTATGTGCGTGAAGCCACGCCGCGTGAAGTAGAACAGGCGCTGGAAAGTGCGGTTAATAACGCGCCAATCTGGTTTGCCACGCCTCCGGCTGAACGCGCGGCGATTTTGCACCGCGCTGCCGTGCTAATGGAAAGCCAGATGCAGCAACTGATTGGTATTCTGGTGCGTGAAGCCGGAAAAACCTTCAGTAACGCCATTGCCGAAGTGCGTGAAGCGGTCGATTTTCTCCACTACTACGCCGGACAGGTGCGGGATGATTTCGCTAACGAAACCCACCGTCCATTAGGGCCTGTGGTGTGTATCAGTCCGTGGAACTTCCCGCTGGCTATTTTCACCGGGCAGATCGCTGCCGCACTGGCGGCAGGTAACAGCGTGCTGGCAAAACCGGCAGAACAAACGCCGCTGATTGCCGCGCAAGGGATCGCCATTTTGCTTGAAGCGGGTGTACCGCCAGGCGTGGTGCAGTTGCTGCCAGGTCAGGGGGAAACCGTGGGCGCGCAACTGACGGGTGATGATCGCGTGCGCGGGGTGATGTTTACCGGTTCAACCGAAGTCGCTACGTTACTGCAGCGCAATATCGCTAGCCGCCTGGACGCTCAGGGTCGCCCTATTCCGCTCATCGCTGAAACCGGCGGCATGAACGCGATGATTGTCGATTCTTCAGCACTGACCGAACAAGTAGTAATAGATGTGCTGGCCTCGGCGTTCGACAGTGCGGGTCAGCGTTGTTCGGCGCTGCGCGTGCTGTGCCTGCAAGATGAGATTGCCGACCACACGTTGAAAATGCTGCGCGGCGCAATGGCCGAATGCCGGATGGGTAATCCGGGTCGCCTGACCACCGATATCGGTCCGGTGATTGATAGCGAAGCGAAAGTCAATATTGAGCGCCATATTCAGACCATGCGTAGCAAAGGCCGTCCGGTGTTCCAGGCGGTACGGAAAAACAACGAAGATGCCCGTGAATGGCAAAGCGGCACCTTTGTCGCCCCGACGCTGATCGAACTGGATGACTTTGCCGAATTGCAAAAAGAGGTCTTTGGTCCGGTGCTGCATGTGGTGCGTTATAACCGTAATCAGCTGCCGGAGCTGATCGAGCAGATTAACGCTTCCGGTTATGGTCTGACGCTTGGCGTTCATACGCGTATTGATGAAACCATCGCCCAGGTCACTGGCTCAGCCCATGTTGGTAACCTGTATGTTAACCGTAATATGGTGGGCGCAGTGGTTGGGGTGCAGCCATTCGGCGGCGAAGGGTTGTCCGGTACCGGGCCGAAAGCAGGCGGTCCGCTCTATCTCTACCGTCTGCTGGCGAATCGCCCGGAAAGTGCGCTGGCAGTAACGCTCGCGCGTCAGGATGCAGAGTATCCGGTCGATGCGCAGTTGAAAGCCGCATTGACTCAGCCGCTAAATGCACTGCGGGAATGGGCAGCAAATCGTCCAGAATTGCAGGCGTTATGTACGCAATATGGCGAGCTGGCGCAGGCAGGAACACAACGATTGCTGCCAGGGCCGACGGGTGAACGCAACACCTGGACGCTGCTGCCGCGTGAGCGCGTGTTGTGTATTGCCGATGATGAGCAGGATGCGCTGACTCAGCTCGCCGCCGTGCTGGCGGTGGGCAGCCAGGTACTGTGGCCGGATGACGCGCTGCATCGTCAGCTAGTAAAGGCATTGCCATCGGCAGTCAGCGAACGTATTCAACTGGCGAAAGCGGAAAATATAACCGCTCAACCCTTTGATGCGGTGATCTTCCACGGTGATTCGGATCAGCTTCGCGCATTGTGTGAAGCCGTTGCTGCGCGGGATGGCGCAATTGTTTCGGTGCAGGGTTTTGCCCGTGGCGAAAGCAATATCCTTCTGGAACGGCTGTATATCGAGCGTTCGCTGAGTGTGAATACCGCTGCCGCTGGCGGTAACGCCAGCTTAATGACTATAGGTTAAACAGGTAGCCGGAGGATGTTACAACCTCCTCCGGCATCTTTAACGTGGTCGAATCCCCTCAATAATAATCCGCTGCACGTTTTCAACCGTTTGATTGAAAAATATCTCATCGCGCAACGTCGCGCCTGTCACCGCCTCCACCTGAGGGGCGAAATCGGCGTAATGTTGAGTGGAAGCCCAAATCATGAAAATCAAATGCTGCGGATCAATCGGCGCGAGTTTGCCGCTTTTGACCCAACCGGCAATCAGCGCCGATTTCTCATCAATTAATGCCTTCAAATCGCCCGTCAGTTCATCCATTAACAGCGGCGCGCCTGCCAGCATCTCCATACAGAACAGGCGCGAAGCCTGCGGATAATCACGGGAGACTTCCAGCTTCAGACGGATGTACTCTTTGATCGCCGCCAGCGGGGCGAAATCTTCTCGAAACGCTTTTAACGGTGCCAGCCAGATATCGAGAATCTGCCGCAGCACGGCAATATACAGCGCCTCTTTTGACGGAAAGTAATACAGCAGATTGGTTTTTGAAACACCCGCCAACTCTGCGATCTGCTCCAGCCTTGTGCCGTGAAAACCGAATTGTGAAAAAGTGTCCAGTGCTGCGCTAAGAATCGCTTTTTTCTTCGCGCTTACTACGCGCGAACGTTTACCCGTTGTTTTCACTGCGCCTTGCGTCATGCGCTCTCCCCTCTTGTAGATTGGCAACAGGATAGCAAAACCCCCGCCCGGCCTCGACCTTCTGCACTCTCATCGCGCACGGATGCATGTTTTATGTGCAACTGTTTTGACCGTTTAGTCCGCTTTTTACCAGATATTTTAGATAACTTAACATTAACACATTAATAACATTCACTTTTTAAAAACTGGCATCCACTTTGCAAACAAGCCATTACGCGGCTGAAAAGGATATGCAGGACGCAGTGCCCCGTCTGACTTTCACTTTACGAGACGAAGAGAGGTTGATGATGAAAATTGGCGTATTCGTACCTATTGGCAACAACGGCTGGCTCATTTCGACCCACGCGCCGCAGTACATGCCGACCTTTGAACTGAATAAAGCCATCGTGCAAAAAGCGGAGCACTACCATTTCGATTTCGCCCTGTCGATGATCAAACTGCGTGGCTTTGGCGGCAAAACTGAGTTCTGGGATCACAACCTTGAGTCGTTCACCTTGATGGCGGGGCTGGCGGCCGTGACCTCGCGCATTCAGATTTACGCCACCGCCGCCACCTTAACGTTACCTCCAGCAATCGTCGCCCGTATGGCCGCAACCATCGACTCAATCTCTGGCGGGCGTTTTGGCGTCAACCTCGTGACTGGCTGGCAAAAGCCCGAGTATGAGCAGATGGGTATCTGGCCTGGCGATGACTATTTCTCCCGTCGTTACGACTATCTCACCGAGTATGTTCAGGTGCTGCGCGACCTGTGGGGCACGGGAAAAAGCGATTTTAAAGGCGATTTTTTCACCATGAATGATTGTCGCGTCAGTCCGCAACCGAGTGTCCCTATGAAAGTGATCTGCGCCGGGCAAAGCGACGCTGGCATGGCGTTCTCCGCCCAGTATGCCGATTTCAACTTCTGTTTCGGCAAAGGCGTAAATACACCCACGGCTTTCGCCCCGACCGCTGCGCGGATGAAACAGGCCGCAGAGCAAACCGGGCGCGACGTTGGCTCTTATGTATTGTTTATGGTGATTGCCGATGAAACCGACGATGCCGCTCGCGCCAAATGGGAACACTACAAAGCGGGCGCGGATGAAGAGGCGTTAAGCTGGCTAACCGAACAAAGTCAGAAAGATACCCGCTCAGGTACTGACACCAACGTCCGTCAGATGGCCGATCCCACTTCGGCGGTAAACATCAATATGGGGACGTTAGTCGGTTCTTACGCCAGTGTCGCGCGCATGTTAGATGAAGTCGCAAGCGTGCCTGGTGCCGAAGGCGTGCTGTTAACCTTCGACGATTTTCTGTCGGGAATCGAAACCTTCGGCGAGCGCATTCAACCACTGATGCAGTGCCGCGCCCATCTCCCTGTGCTGACTCAGGAGGTGGCATGATGACGACATTAACCGCTCGACCGGAAGCCATTACCTTCGATCCGCAGCAAAGTGCGCTGATCGTGGTGGATATGCAAAACGCCTATGCCACGCCAGGCGGCTACTTAGATCTCGCCGGGTTTGATGTCTCAACCACTCGCCCGGTCATTGCCAACATTCAAACCGCCGTGACTGCAGCGCGAGCGGCAGGGATGTTGATCATCTGGTTTCAAAATGGCTGGGATGAACAGTATGTCGAGGCTGGCGGCCCTGGCTCACCGAATTTTCATAAATCGAACGCCCTGAAAACCATGCGTAAACAGCCGCAGCTGCAGGGGAAATTGCTGGCGAAAGGCTCCTGGGATTATCAACTGGTGGATGAACTGGTGCCGCAGCCTGGCGATATTGTGCTGCCGAAGCCGCGCTACAGCGGTTTCTTCAATACGCCGCTGGACAGCATTTTGCGCAGCCGCGGAATACGCCATCTGGTTTTCACCGGCATCGCTACCAACGTCTGCGTCGAATCGACGCTACGCGACGGCTTTTTTCTGGAGTATTTCGGCGTGGTGCTGGAAGACGCAACTCACCAGGCGGGGCCGGAATTTGCGCAGAAAGCTGCGTTGTTCAATATCGAAACCTTTTTTGGCTGGGTCAGCGACGTCGAAACGTTCTGCGACGCGCTTTCTCCCACGTCCTTTGCTCGTATCGCTTAAGGAGTTTAACGATGCCAAAATCCGTAATTATTCCCGCTGGCAGCAGCGCACCGCTGGCCCCCTTCGTTCCCGGCACGCTGGCTGATGGAGTGGTGTATGTCTCCGGTACGCTGGCTTTTGATCAACATAATAACGTGCTGTTTGCCGATGACCCAAAGGCGCAAACCCGCCACGTTCTGGAAACCATCCGCAAGGTGATCGAGACGGCGGGTGGCACGATGGCGGATGTGACCTTCAACAGCATCTTTATTACCGACTGGAAAAATTACGCCGCGATTAACGAAATCTACGCCGAGTTTTTTCCGGGTGATAAACCGGCGCGATTCTGCATTCAGTGCGGACTGGTAAAACCTGACGCGCTGGTGGAAATCGCCACAATTGCGCATATCGCCAAGTGAGGCCGCGATGAAACTTTCACTCTCACCTCCCCCTTATGCTGATGCACCCGTAGTGGTGTTGATTTCGGGTCTTGGCGGTAGCGGCAGTTACTGGTTACCGCAACTGGCGGTGCTGGAGCAGGAGTATCAGGTAGTCTGTTACGACCAGCGCGGCACCGGCAATAATCCCGACACACTGGCAGAAGATTACAGTATCGCCCAGATGGCAGCGGAACTGCATCAGGTGCTGGTAGCCGCAGGGATTGAGCATTACGCGGTGGTCGGCCATGCGCTCGGTGCGCTGGTGGGAATGCAGCTGGCGCTGGATTATCCCGCGTCGGTAACTGTGCTGGTCAGCGTTAACGGCTGGCTACGAATAAACGCCCATACGCGCCGCTGTTTTCAGGTTCGCGAACGATTACTGTATAGCGGTGGCGCGCAGGCATGGGTGGAAGCGCAGCCGTTGTTCCTCTATCCCGCCGACTGGATGGCGGCCCGCGCACCTCGCCTTGAGGCAGAAGACGCGCTGGCACTGGCGCATTTTCAGGGCAAAAATAATTTACTGCGTCGACTTAACGCCCTCAAACGCGCTGACTTTAGTCACCATGCGGATCGCATCCGCTGCCCGGTGCAAATCATCTGCGCCAGTGATGATCTGCTGGTGCCATCAGCATGTTCCAGTGAACTTCATGCCGCCCTGCCCGATAGCCAGAAAATGGTGATGCGCTATGGCGGACACGCCTGCAACGTGACCGATCCCGAAACGTTTAATGCTCTGTTACTCAACGGGCTTGCCAGCCTGTTACATCACCGTGAAGCCGCCCTGTAAGGAATTGCTATGAACGAAGCCGTTAGCCCAGGTGCGCTTAGCACCCTGTTCACCGATGCCCGCACTCACAATGGCTGGCGGGAGACACCCGTCAGCGATGAGACGTTACGGGAGCTTTATGCCCTGATGAAATGGGGGCCGACATCAGCTAACTGTTCTCCGGCACGTATCGTGTTTATCCGCACTGCAGAGGGAAAAGAACGTCTGCGCCCGGCGCTTTCCAGCGGCAATCTGCAAAAAACCCTGACCGCGCCCGTCACCGCTATCGTCGCATGGGACAGTGAATTTTATGAACGGTTACCGCAACTGTTTCCTCACGGCGATGCCCGCAGTTGGTTTACCTCCAGCCCACAACTTGCCGAAGAAACAGCGTTTCGCAACAGTTCCATGCAGGCGGCCTATCTTATCATCGCTTGCCGTGCGCTGGGACTGGATACCGGCCCGATGTCGGGTTTTGACCGTCAACACGTTGACGACGCCTTTTTTGCGGGCAGCACGCTGAAGAGCAATCTGCTGATTAATATCGGCTATGGCGATAGCAGCAAACTTTTTGCGCGCCTGCCACGTCTGTCCTTTGAAGAAGCCTGCGGGCTGTTGTAAGGAGCAAACTATGAACATTGTCGATCAACAAACTTTTCGCGATGCGATGTCCTGCATGGGCGCGGCGGTCAATATCATCACCACGGACGGTCCAGCCGGGCGCGCCGGGTTCACCGCCAGCGCCGTCTGCAGCGTGACCGACACGCCGCCCACATTACTGGTGTGCCTGAATCGTGGGGCGTCCGTCTGGCCGGTATTCAATGAAAATCGAACGCTGTGTGTAAATACACTTAGCGCCGGGCAGGAGCCGCTTTCAAACCTTTTTGGCGGCAAAACGCCCATGGAACACCGCTTTGCCGCCGCCCGCTGGCAGACTGGTGTGACCGGATGCCCGCAACTGGAAGAGGCGCTGGTTTCGTTTGACTGCCGTATCAGCCAGGTGGTGAGCGTCGGCACCCACGACATTTTGTTTTGCGCCATCGAAGCGATTCATCGTCACGCCACACCCTACGGGCTGGTGTGGTTCGATCGCAGTTATCACGCGCTGATGCGCCCTGCTTGTTAACCTCCTTAAGGAGACAGCTGATGGCAATGTTCGGTCTTCCTCACTGGCAGTTAAAATCGACCTCTACAGAGAGCGGCGTGGTCGCGCCGGATGAACGATTGCCGTTTGCTCAGACGGCAATAATGGGCGTTCAACACGCGGTGGCGATGTTTGGCGCGACGGTGTTAATGCCGATTCTGATGGGGCTGGATCCCAATCTTTCCATTTTAATGTCGGGGATCGGCACATTACTGTTTTTCTTTATTACCGGCGGGCGCGTCCCCAGTTATCTCGGTTCCAGCGCGGCTTTTGTCGGCGTGGTGATTGCCGCGACGGGCTTTAACGGTCAGGGCATTAACCCGAATATCAGCATTGCGCTGGGCGGGATTATCGCCTGTGGGCTGGTTTATACCGTCATTGGCCTGGTGGTGATGAAAATCGGTACACGCTGGATTGAACGGCTAATGCCGCCGGTGGTGACGGGTGCGGTGGTGATGGCGATTGGCCTGAACTTAGCGCCTATCGCAGTGAAAAGTGTATCGGCTTCGGCCTTTGATAGCTGGATGGCGGTAATGACGGTGCTGTGTATTGGGCTGGTGGCGGTGTTTACCCGTGGCATGATCCAGCGATTATTGATTCTCGTAGGATTAATTGTCGCCTGTCTGCTGTATGGCGTGATGACCAACGTTTTAGGGCTGGGAAAAGCCGTCGATTTTACTCTCGTCAGCCATGCTGCCTGGTTCGGTTTGCCACATTTTTCCACTCCTGCTTTTAATGGTCAGGCAATGATGCTGATTGCGCCCGTGGCGGTGATTCTGGTGGCGGAAAACTTAGGCCATCTCAAGGCGGTCGCCGGGATGACCGGACGCAATATGGATCCATATATGGGACGGGCATTCGTCGGTGATGGGCTGGCGACGATGCTTTCTGGTTCTGTCGGTGGCAGCGGCGTAACCACCTACGCCGAGAATATCGGTGTAATGGCCGTGACAAAAGTCTACTCGACGCTGGTGTTTGTCGCTGCTGCCGTCATCGCCATGCTGTTGGGCTTTTCACCGAAATTTGGCGCGCTGATTCATACCATTCCGGCCGCGGTGATTGGTGGTGCATCAATTGTTGTGTTCGGGCTGATTGCCGTCGCAGGCGCAAGGATCTGGGTACAAAACCGTGTCGATTTAAGCCAGAACGGTAATTTGATTATGGTCGCAGTAACCTTAGTGCTGGGCGCGGGTGATTTTGCTCTCACGCTGGGCGGTTTTACGTTGGGAGGGATTGGTACAGCAACCTTTGGCGCGATTTTACTCAATGCGTTGTTAAGCAGAAAGTTGGTTGACGTTCCACCGCCAGAAGTTGTTCATCAGGAGCCATAAACAGAAAACCGCCGGGATTACCCGGCGGTGCAGATTGTTGACAACGTATGCATTGTTCATGCCGGATGCGGCGTAAACGCCTTATCCGGCCTACAAAACAGTGCAAATTCAATATATTGCAATCTTCTGGTAGGCCTGATAAGCATCGCGCATCAGGCAAGCTTACATTTGTCATCAGTATCAACCACCGGGTAACCGGCGGTGATGGCTTTTTGACGAGCTACAGACAAAAATGCATTCGTCATTGATTAGCCCGGCTAGTTGTCGCTTTTGCCGTGACTGCTCTTGCCACCTTTTTTACCTGCTTCAGATGCGCGCTGCGGGTCATTCTTGAAATTACCCCCGCTGTGCTGTCCACCTTTTTTACCTGCTTCTGATGCTCTTTCGCGGTCTTCTGCAAAATTGCCGGAACCGCCTCGATGGTTTGCCATTACTGACCTCCGTCTGGGTATAGACATCATATTGCATAGAATTAACGCGGCGTATGGCGGCTGCCATATTTTCGCTACGTGGGACTAAGCTTAGTGAACTGACGCGGGCAGACCCGCGTTTGGTAATATCCTGCAACAGCTTCTTAGCGAGAATAGATATCATCTCCAATAATTATCCATAAGCCGCTCTTATGATTAAAAAAACGCGATGAGATAAAAATGTGTCATTTTGCGACAAAATTACGTGCTTGTGAAAGTTGTTATAAATCAAATAAGTGGTTGTGAAATTTGCACTCTGAAAAGGACGTCTTATCTTTAAATAAGTGGTAGCGAATCGCTACGGAATAGAGATAACACGAGGAGTGGTTAGAAATGGCTAAAGTTCTGGTGCTTTATTATTCCATGTACGGACATATTGAAACGATGGCACGCGCAGTCGCTGAGGGTGCAAGCAAAGTGGATGGCGCAGAAGTTGTCGTTAAGCGTGTACCGGAAACCATGCCGCCGCAATTATTTGAAAAAGCAGGCGGTAAAACGCAAACTGCACCGGTTGCAACCCCGCAAGAACTGGCCGATTACGACGCCATTATTTTTGGTACACCTACCCGCTTTGGCAACATGTCCGGTCAAATGCGTACCTTCCTCGACCAGACGGGCGGCCTGTGGGCTTCCGGCGCACTATACGGAAAACTGGCGAGCGTCTTTAGTTCCACCGGTACTGGCGGCGGTCAGGAACAAACTATTACTTCAACCTGGACGACCCTTGCGCATCACGGCATGGTAATTGTCCCCATTGGCTACGCAGCGCAGGAATTATTTGACGTTTCACAGGTTCGCGGCGGTACGCCGTACGGCGCAACAACCATCGCAGGCGGTGACGGCTCACGCCAGCCAAGCCAGGAAGAACTGTCTATTGCTCGTTATCAAGGGGAATATGTCGCAGGTCTGGCAGTTAAACTTAACGGCTAATCTTCAACAGGAGGATACGCATGCCAACTCAAGAAGCGAAAGCTCATCACGTCGGTGAATGGGCATCTCTGCGCAATACGTCGCCGGAAATAGCCGAGGCCATTTTCGAAGTCGCCGGGTACGACGAAAAAATGGCGGAAAAGATTTGGGAAGAAGGTAGCGATGAAGTGTTAGTCAAAGCCTTTGCTAAGACCGATAAAGATTCGCTTTTTTGGGGCGAACAGACCATCGAACGTAAAAACGTTTAACCAGCGGCTCCCCCGCTTCACGCGGGGGGGCTTTCAAATTGTTGACAAAGTGCGCTTTGTTCATGCCGGATGCGGCGTGAACGCCTTATCCGGCCTACATGATCGTGCAAATTCGATATAGTGCAATTCTCGGGTAGGCCTGATAAGCGTAGCGCATCAGGCAATCTCACGTTTGTCATCAATCTCATACTCCCCCGCTTCTCGCGGGGGAGTTTTCTGTTATTTCACCGCTTCATTCAACACGCTATCAAATTTATCCATCGGGCAGAAACCGTTGGCATCTATCGGGCAACCGCTTAATTCCAGCGTCACACGCTGAGCAGGTGCCTGCAGGGTTAACGCATCGGCATTACGTAACTGTTCCGCACTCTGATACACATATTCAATTTTCATCAAATCGCGATTGGCTTTGCTGTCATGCCAACGCTGGAAAACGATTTTGCCGCCAATCGGCGTGCGTTCGTTCTGGTCATGCAACTGATACGGTTTGAAATCCAGCGCCGTTAACAGAGAGGCAATGTTGGAGTCGTGCCCAACCAACACTGTAATTTTCGGTGCGCTGGTGCGATCGGTGACCAGAGCTTTGTCGATATAACTGACCAGCGGTTTCGCAACATTGCGCGCCACTTCCGGTGAGGTAAACAGGCTGTCCTGGTAGCCGTTTTTAAGCTTCGACAACACCTTCCACTGCTGGTCAGATTTGATTTCTCCCCAGGCCACCTGATCCATCGGAAAACCTTCGTAGTATTGCAAAGTAAACGCATCTACCAGCGAGTTGCCGACTTTCAGCGGCCCGGAAACACCTGGTTCTTGTTGATACTTCGCGCTAAAGGTATTTTTGCCATCCACCAGCGAACACTGTTGTTTCTCTTTACAGGCAGGGGAATCTTTATAGTTAACGATTTTTTCCAGTAGCTGGTAGCTGTCGGTAAGCTGGAGTTTGCTGAGCTCTTTCTCCATTGCCGCCACCGCCTGTTCACTGAATGCGGCGGAATCATCGGTGATCACCGGGTTAAAGGTTGGGTCCATAGTGCCCATTTTTTCCTGGTGATGCACAGGAATATCACACCCCGGGAATGCGCCGGTAATAAAGAACTGTGCGGTCGCAACGGTACGTTGCAGACTATTGGCATAGGCATAAACGGTGTACGGCGGCGGGCATTCCCCCGATTTCACCATCCCCTGCTCTGCCAGCCATTCACGCATGTAATGGCCCATATACACTTCGAGCACGCCACCTTTGGTGGTGAGTTGCCCACCGGGGACGTCCCATTCTGGCCATTTATTCGGCGTCGACTGCTCCAGCACACTGCCATTGTTCGCCAGCGGCGCACGTAAGTTATGGCGGCTCATCATGAGCACTTGCTGTAGCTGATAGCCTTCCGGTACGGTTTGTGCCTGAGCGTTTGAAGCGAGTAAAACTATCCCTGCCACAGCTGCGGCGATTAGCGTTTTGTTCATTCCTGGCACCTCTTTTGTTATCAATCACTAAAGAGTGTGACAGAAATATGACATTTTTCCGGGAACAGGTTCGCAAAATGGCTTGTTGAACGCCTGTTTTTCTATATACATCTTCAAAAACAGGCAAGGTTTGACGCAAACTATGCCTGATTAGCCCCTGCCTCGCGTACGCCGCTGATAATTGCACCTGTGGCTAAACAGAATATCTGCGGCGTTACCAATACAGAGACAATATTTACCAATAAAAAAGTGTGAGACTAATAACAATGGTTTTTAGCATATGCCTTTGCCATTAAATTGCATAACGATTTAAATAGTCGAGTTGCGCATTCATTTCCTTATTGTTTAACTTGTAAGCCTGAGCAAAAAGTTCAGGAGGGAGGTAAACGTCATAATGATTGCCAGTGTTCATTAAATAACCATACTCAAGATCTTCATCTGTTGAAAAGGATTCATTCCCCAAGGAGATTGATGCCACATTACTATTAACAATAAATAATGAGCAAATGCTATCTGAAAGAACAGCAAGAAAATTCTTCACCGCTTTAATCCTATCCGACGTGTCGGTATCTAAAGCAAGCAAGTTCTTGTTATCATTAAATATAAACTCGGGTAAATGCAGGATACATTTTTCGTTATTCAAGCAACTATCAATGAATTGTTTTTTAAAAAACAGAAAGCTCCATGACATAAGACTACTCTGCCCCTGAATTTGGTTGTCAGATTGTAGATCAACGCCAAATAACGTCTTTACATCTTCCCTGAGATTATAGAATGCCGTATCAACAAGAGCCTCGATCGTTTTTTTATCAACCATTTTAATGAATTCGTTGTAAACTTCCTTTTGCATCTTATAACTGACCAGCGCCCATGAATAATCATGTTGTTTTAAAACCAGTATAGCTCTTAACAGACAATATCCATCGCCATCTACAGGAGCATATTTTAATCCTAATGCCTGGTTAGTTTCACGCTGAATAAAAGATATACCAGACAAATCAATGTCAGAATCCAAATCAGATATTCCCGGCGTATTTATCCGCTCTGGCTGGACACTTATATTTTCATCATCAAAACAATACTCAGAAAAAACATCATCACACGCATTAATGTTTTCAATATATTCCATAAAGCCATACCAATAATAACCTTTAAAATCTGTGATAGACTCTGAAGCTCTGCCCGGCAAGGACACTCTAACAATATCAATATCTCGAACATATTGTATAGTATATGTAATACCTCCTGAAACCCCTGAATAAATTTGTGTATCATTAGTACGCAATGTTCTCATAAATAATGATAGATCATTATCATTCTGCATTTCCTCAAATTCTTTTTCTAGTGATTCACATTCCAGACATGGAGTATCCTCTTCATTTACTTTACGTCTGAGTTCATTGTATAACCGCATAAAACACACCAGTGTGTTTTCAAAAAGCGTGATTGAATATGTTTGATTTTTTTCGTACTCATTTTTTATATCGTTCCAGGCCTGTTTCAAATAATTATTTGCAGTGCAACTAATTCCATGTATATTACTACCCATATATAGCGTCTATAAAATTTAATAAATAATGACGCCCTAGTTAAACTTAAAGTGCCTGGTTCAACTATCAAAAATCGCTCACCCTTTTTCACCTGTTTAAAATATGTTCAGCAACCCATCTTGATGGCGACCTCCTCTCCACGATGATTTCAATAACATATTCTGTGTTGGCATATGAAATTTTGAGGATTACCCTACACTTATAGGAGTTACCTTACAGGGGTTCCTTCAATTTGTGTTGATTTACGCGAGATAACGCTATGGAATTAAAGGATTATTACGCCATCATGGGCGTGAAACCGACGGACGATCTCAAGACAATCAAGACCGCCTATCGTCGACTTGCCCGCAAATACCATCCTGATGTCAGCAAAGAACCGGATGCCGAAGCCCGCTTCAAAGAGGTCGCTGAAGCCTGGGAAGTGTTAAGTGATGAACAACGTCGCGCTGAGTATGATCAGATGTGGCAACATCGCAACGATCCGCAATTTAACCGTCAGTTCCACCATGGCGACGGTCAGAGTTTTAACGCCGAAGATTTTGACGATATCTTCTCGTCAATTTTCGGTCAGCATGCCCGCCAGAGCCGTCAACGCCCCGCCACACGCGGCCACGATATTGAAATCGAAGTGGCGGTATTCCTCGAAGAAACGCTTACTGAGCATAAGCGTACCATCAGCTATAACCTGCCGGTTTATAACGCCTTTGGCATGATCGAACAGGAAATTCCGAAAACGCTGAATGTGAAGATCCCGGCGGGCGTCGGCAATGGTCAACGCATCCGTCTGAAAGGCCAGGGGACGCCGGGCGAAAACGGCGGTCCAAATGGCGATTTGTGGCTGGTGATTCATATTGCGCCACATCCGCTGTTTGATATTGTCGGTCAGGATCTGGAAATTGTGGTGCCGGTTAGCCCGTGGGAAGCGGCGCTGGGTGCTAAAGTCACCGTTCCAACACTGAAAGAAAGCATTTTGCTGACTATCCCGCCAGGCAGCCAGGCCGGGCAACGATTGCGCGTTAAAGGCAAAGGTCTGGTGAGCAAAAAACAGACCGGCGATCTGTATGCGGTACTGAAAATCGTGATGCCGCCGAAACCGGATGAAAACACTGCCGCGCTGTGGCAGCAACTGGCAGACGCCCAGTCGTCTTTTGATCCACGTAAAGATTGGGGGAAAGCATAATGGCTAATGTTACGGTGACTTTTACTATTACCGAATTTTGCCTGCATACCGGCATCTCTGAAGAGGAGTTGAATGAAATTGTCGGTTTGGGGGTGGTTGAACCGCGTGAGATCCAGGAAACAACCTGGGTATTTGACGACCATGCCGCCATTGTGGTGCAACGCGCGGTACGCCTGCGTCATGAACTGGCTCTGGACTGGCCGGGGATCGCGGTGGCGCTGACGTTAATGGATGATATTGCGCACCTGAAGCAGGAAAACCGCCTGCTGCGCCAGCGGCTTTCCCGGTTTGTAGCTCATCCGTGATGTGTGTTTGCCGGATGCGATGACGCATCTTAACCGGTCTACAAAGATTACAGTTCCTGTGGGCCGGATAAGACGTTCACGCCGCATCCGGCAACTGCGCCATAATGCCTGATGCGACGCTAAACGCGTCTTTTCAGGCGCACAAACGACGTTATCTGTTTTGGTGGTCGCACTCCACTAACACCAGCAATAACTGGCTTAGTGCCGCGTAAAAACCAAAGCTGTCATACTGACGACAACGCGCAACAAACTCTGGTAACCATTGCCACAGCGCCGTCAGTGTTTTTTGCCGCAAACTGTCGATTCTTCGCGCAGGAACGGTCCCCTCTCCCAGCGAAAAATGCAGATGGCTGAGCAATTCGAGATAGATCGCCAGATGATCTGCCGGTTCGTTGAAATTGCCGCTGGTTTCCATCCCTGCCTCAACTAACAAGCGTTTAATCTCTTGCTCGTCCTGTTTGTAGGCCGATGCATACGGCAGCGCCGCTTGTTTGTCGGTCATCAGAAACAGGCCGCAAAAGTCAGCGGCCAGTTCCAGACGGGCATCGTCACGTACTGTCAGCGTGGCAATACAGTTTTCCAGCTCATTCACCGCCGCAGCCAGCGGCGGTTCGCTTTTCAGCAACGAAAACCATTCAGCCATCTGCGCACTGGCGATTTGCGTCAGTTGTTCATCGTCCAGCTCACGGGAGAACAACTGCGCTAGCCAGGCGTAAACACAGGCAATCTGTTGTGCTGTCAGCGTGGTCATGATTTCACCTGCGACGCGGGAACATATTCGCACTGCGCCACCATCTCCACGGGGCCGTTAAACGCCGTCACCTGCTCCACTGTTCCGTTGTACTTCTCAATTTCCACCAGCGTAGTGTGCGCACTGGTCGCCTGCGCCAGCTGCGATGTACCGATGTCGATGGTCAACACGTTGGGGTTACCGTATTTGCACAGCGCACCAGGCTCGCCGCCTTTATCTGGATCGTACCATGCCCCTTCGTGAATTCGTGCCACGCCGGGTGCATAGCGGTCAGAAACCACTGCCCCTGCCAACACCTGACCGCGAGCGTTAAAGACGCGTACCACATCACCGTTACGAATACCGCGCGCGCTGGCATCCTGCGGGTTAATGAATACTGGCTCTTTACCCGCTACCGTATATTGCTGACGCAGCGTTTCCGACTCACATAACTGCGAGTGAAGTCGGAAATCCGGATGCACAGATTGCAGATGCAACGGATACTTTTGCGAGCCAGGCCCACCGTGGGAGCGTTCGATTTTCTCAAACCACATCGGATGCCCCTGACAATCGTCGTAGTTCATATCGGCGATAGTTTTCGAGTAGATCTCAATCAGGCCACTCGGCGTGCCCAGCGGTTCGAGATCCGGATCTTCGCGGAATGCCTGGTGGCGAACAAACATCTGCGGATGGTCAAACTCGACGTACTCTTTGTTATTCCAGAAGTCATCAAACGCTGGCAGATGAACGCCGCGTCCTTTGCCTTGCTGTACACCTTCCTGCCAGATGCGTTTCAGCCAGCCCATTTCGTCCAGCCCTTCGGTAAAGGCTTCTTCGCGATTAAAGCGACGGCACAGCTCGCGGAAAATATCGAAGTCGTTGCGCGCCTCGAACTGCGGCGGCACCACCTGTTTCATGGCGATAATGCCACGGTTGGAGTGATTGCCGTACTGGTCGAGATCGTTACGCTCAAACTGCGTGGTCGCAGGCAGTACGATATCGGCAAAGCGGCAGGTTGAGGTCCACTGGTTATCTATGGCGATAACCGTTTCCAGCTTGCGCAAGCCTTCAATAATGCGGTTGATCTGCTGATGGCGATGGAATGGGTTAGTTCCGGCAAAAATACACATTTTCAGCGGCGGCAGTTTTACCGATTTACCGTTCCAGTTGATCACTTTCCCCGGTTCGAGGATCGCATCGATAAAACGGGCAATCGGAATAGTGCTGCTGTAGCCTTTGTAGTCACTGTTGTCGTGAACAGGCGGAATCGACGTAGAGCCGGAGAAACCACTCAGAATAACGCCTTTACGCCCCGGCGTGCCTGCGCCGTTGTAGTGCCAGCCAAAACCAAAACCACCACCTGGCAGGCCAATTTGCCCCAGCATCGCCGCCAGAACCACAATCATCCACGCCCACTGTTCACCGTGCTGCATACGCTGCACGCACCAGCCAGCAATAATTTGCGTTCTGTTCGCCGCCATCTGCCGCGCCAGCCCACGAATGGTTTCGGCATCAATGCCGGTCAGTTTTTCAGCCCATGCGGCATCTTTCGGCTGACCGTCTTTCTCACCCAGCAGATACGGCAGGAACTGCTCAAAACCCACACAGTAGTTAGCAAGGAAGTTTTTGTCGTACAGGTTTTCACTGTACAGCGTATGTGCCAGCGCCAGTTGCAGCGGCACGTCAGTTTGCGGGTTAACCGCAATGTGCTTCACATGCTCGCGCCCCAGATACTCATGGGTGGATGTGACAACCGGATCGATGCTGATGACCTCAATTTCACCGGCGGCGACTTTCGCTTTTAGCTGCGCGTAATATTCATAAACATCGTGATCCGGGCACCACCAGTTCGCTTGCTGGTTTTTCAGCAAATCGGAGCCCCACAGCACAATGGTTTTGCTGTTCTGCAATACCAGCGGCCAGGAGGTTTGCTGTTCATACACTTCCATCGAACCGACTACGCGCGGCAGGATCACCTGCGCAGCACCGGTAGAGTAATCTCCGCCCGTACCAACGCTATTACCATGCAAGGCAATAGCTTTCGCCAGCATCCCCGAAGCGTTATGGAACATCCCCGTCGATTGCCAACCACTGGCGGTCAGCAAGGCACTCGGCCCGTGAGTTTTCTGCACGCGTTCCAGTTCTTCATAGAACATGTCGAGGGCTTCATCCCAGCTCACGCGCACAAAACGGTTATCACCGCGCTGGGAGGTATCGCTGAGATGGCGCTTACGCAGCCAGTCCACGCGTACCATCGGATAACGAATACGCGCCGCGTTGTGTACGTGATCCGGCAATCCGGCAATCATTTTCGACGGATATTTATCCAGTTCGAACGGTTTTGCCGCCACAAAGCGACCATCCTTCACCGTCGCGCGGATAGCCCCCCAGTGCGACCCGGTAAGAATGCCCTCTTTCGAGATGACAGCGTCAGTCGCCGCTTGCGCCGCAGTCGCACGTCGCGGCGTTAACAATGACGGCCCCAGCATCCCGGCGACGGTTAAGCCGCCGAGTTGTGCCAGAAAACGCCGACGTGATGCCTGAAAGAGATCGTTATTGTTCATTATTTTTCTTCCTTCTTATCGCCGTGAGCCTTACCTGCGGTGTCAGACGCATTCATTTGCAGATATTTCAACAAGGTGCGTTCTTCACGTTTATCGAGACTGGTAAAGCCAATCATGCCGTTGAGCGTGCCGATCCAACCGTTAGCGTCAAAGTGGGCGATTTCCGGTGCGCCGTGGCACTGGTTACAGGTGCCGTTGTACAACGAATCCGCATAAGCCCAGATCGGTTTGATATCGTTCACCATGTCGCCTTTCTTCATCCACGCAGTGGCCTGCAACTTGCTCCACTCGGTATTGGTGTCGGCAACGGTGGTTTTCTCCAGCGTTTTTACCTGCTGCTGCACATCACCACGAATCGAGGCAACAAAGATGCGTTTACCTGGGAATTGGGTGAGTACACGCTGACGTCCGGCGCTTTCCGTCCAGCCGGTAATTTCAATTTGCAGCCAGTCGCCGTCACGTTTAAGGACTTTCACTTCCGAAGCAGGCAGCAGAGAACCAGAGGCTTCTTTATCGCCTTTCGCCGCATAAATTGGCTTAATATCAATAGAGTACAGCGTGTCACCACTGTCATTAGCACTGGCGCGCAGCTCATCGAACTGCTTACGGAAGCCGCTACTCATATCCGGTAACTGGTGGGCAATACCTTTATGACAGTCGATGCAGGATTGATTATCTTTCGCTGCCACCTTCATCTGACGTGCTGCTTCAGGATGCTGCTTCGCATGATCCATCGCATCGTAGTTATGGCAGGAGCGGCAGGTTGCCGAGTTGTTTTCTTTCATTCGCGCCCATTCACGCTCGGCAAGTTCCGCGCGTTTGGCTTCGAATTTTTCAGGTGTATCAATGGAGTGAGCAATAAAGGTCTGGTAGATATCATTGCTCGCTTCCAGTTTGCGCTTCACCATGCCTGGAATATCCGGCGGGATATGACAGTCATGGCATTCAGCTCGCACGCCGGAGGCGTTCTGGAAATGCACCGACTGTTTATATTCTTCATACACCGGTTGCATACTGTGGCAACTGACACAAAATTCGGTTGTGCTGGTGACTTTGATCCCAACGTGTGGCAATACAATCAGCGCAATGCCAATCACAATCCCAATTGCGACCAGCGCCAGTACCGACCAACGAGCACTGGGTCGGCGTAGCGCGTTCCAGAGTTTCCGCATAATAACCCCTGTAGAATTATGGTTTAGTGAAGCGATCTTAATGAGCAAATATGAACAGCGGCACTGGTCAGGATGAACGGCTTACGGCAGAATATGAACAGATATGAACAGAATGAGTAAAACCCTCTGATGCCACATCACATTGTTATTGTTGAAGATGAGCCGGTTACCCAGGCGCGATTACCATCCTACTTCACTCAGGAGGGGTATACCGTTTCCGTTACGGCGAGCGGTGCCGGGCTACGGGAAATTATGCAGAATCAGTCGGTAGATTTAATTCTGCTGGATATCAACTTACCCGATGAAAATGGCCTGATGTTAACCCGCGCCCTGCGAGAACGCTCAACGGTGGGGATTATTCTGGTTACCGGACGCAGCGATCGGATTGACCGTATTGTTGGGCTGGAAATGGGCGCAGACGATTACGTCACCAAACCGCTGGAACTGCGCGAACTGGTAGTACGGGTGAAAAATCTGCTCTGGCGAATCGACCTCGCGCGACAAGCTCAACCGCACACTCAGGACAACTGCTATCGCTTTGCCGGTTATTGCCTGAATGTGTCGCGCCATACGCTGGAGCGGGATGGCGAGCCGATTAAACTGACCCGCGCAGAGTATGAAATGTTGGTGGCATTTGTGACGAATCCGGGCGAAATTCTCAGCCGTGAACGTCTGCTACGTATGCTTTCTGCGCGTCGGGTGGAAAACCCTGACCTGCGCACCGTCGATGTGTTAATTCGTCGTTTACGTCATAAACTCAGCGCGGATTTACTGGTGACGCAACATGGTGAAGGTTATTTCTTAGCCGCTGATGTGTGCTGATAAAAATAGACCGGACGAAATCCCCCTGGTGACAGCGAGCGGCGAATATGTTCACGGTCGGCATTTTTCGGCGTCAGAACTAAAATCGGTGGGCTGACATTATCAGACACCGATTGCCCCTGTAATTGCCTGATGGCCTGCTCAACCGCCAGTTCCCCCTGCCAGACCATTTGATCGCTGGCAGCCATAATCACTCTTCCCCGCTTCAGCCCGCGATACACCTGATGTGAAAGATAAAACGACACCACGGTAAGCGGCGTTTTCAGGTTACGCCCTTCCCCCATTGCCGCCTCTGCCGCAATGGCCGTTCCGGCAACGACGTCGATTTCTGGATGGCGTTCCAGCATCTCCTGCAACAGGTTACGCTGGATTTCAATATCGTTATCACCAAGCGCAATATCAACAATACGCACCGGGCTTCCGGCAATGGCTGCGCGAAAACCCTCGACCATCTCCTTACTGCCCCCGGCGTTATCGGGTCCGGGCATCAACAGCACATTCAGTGGTTTACCGTGCGCCCATTGCACCAGATATCGCCCCGGTTGATAGCCCATCTGAAACCAGGGCACACCAACGCGGCTTTTCACCTGGGGAGCATCAATAGCATTTACCAGTTCGATCACCGGCAGACTTGCTACCTGCTTTTGCAGGTCGGGAAATGAGGTCGTGCTACTACCGAGCAAAATGGCCTCTGCGCCCCACTGTTTACACTGGTCGATTTGTGCTTGCTGGGTAGCCAACTGGCTGTAGCCGCCTGCCTCCAGCACTTTTAAATCCACACCGTAGCGGCGAGCAGCCTCCTGCATACCATAGTTCAACGATAACCAATATGAATCTTTCAGGCTGGGATAAAGCGCGCACAGTTTCCATGCGCGTTTGGCTTTAAGCGGCGTAGAGGCTTGCACCGTGAAATGCTGCGCATCATGCCAGCGCAACAGGTTATCAGCCGAAAATGCCGGCAACATGAAAAGGGAAAGAAGTAAAAATAGCAGTACGCGCATGATAGCCTCATCAATAATAAGGCTTTATGCTAGATGCATTCCGCTTTGCGACTCAACCTTTTTCACCTAAAGTGCACCGACCGTGAATTTAACCCTGACCCGAAGACTCTGGATGGGCTTTGCCCTGATGGCGCTGTTAACCCTGACCAGTACCCTGGTGGGATGGTACAACCTGCGCTTTATCAGCCAGGTGGAAAAAGACAACACTCAGGCATTGATTCCTACCATGAATATGGCGCGCCAGTTGAGCGAAGCCAGCGCCTGGGAACTTTTCGCCGCGCAGAACCTGACCAGTGCCGATAACGAAAAGATGTGGCAGGCGCAGGGGCGAATGCTCACCGCACAAAGCCTGAAGATTAATGCGTTGCTGCAAGCGTTACGGGAACAAGGTTTTGATACCACCGCTATTGAACAACAGGAGCAGGAGATCTCCCGTTCGTTACGTCAGCAAGGGGAACTGGTGGGGCAGCGTTTGCAACTGCGCCAGCAACAACAGCAACTCAGTCAGCAGATAGTCGCTGCCGCCGATGAGATCGCACGCCTGGCGCAAGGTCAGGCGAATAATGCGGCAACCTCCGCCGGAGCGACCCAGGCCGGGATTTACGATTTGATCGAACAACATCAGCGTCAGGCTGCTGAAAGTGCACTCGATCGGCTGATTGATATCGATCTTGAGTATGTTAACCAGATGAATGAACTGCGCCTTAGCGCCCTGCGGGTGCAGCAAATGGTGATGAATCTGGGGCTGGAGCAGATCCAGAAAAATGCGCCAACGCTGGAAAAGCAGCTCAATAATGCGGTGAAAATTCTGCAACGTCGGCAAATACGCATTGAAGATCCGGGTGTTCGTGCGCAGGTCGCAACAACGTTAACTACCGTTAGCCAATATAGCGATTTGCTGGCGCTGTATCAGCAGGACAGTGAAATCAGCAATCGCCTGCAAACTCTCGCCCAAAATAACATCGCCCAGTTCGCGCAGTTTAGTAGCGAAGTCAGTCAGCTGGTCGACACCATTGAGCTGCGTAATCAGCACGGACTGGCGCATCTGGAAAAAGCCAGTGCACGCGGGCAATACAGCCTGTTATTGCTGGGGATGGTTTCACTTTGCGCACTGATTCTGATCCTCTGGCGCGTGGTTTATCGCTCAGTCACGCGTCCACTTGCCGAACAAACGCAGGCGCTGCAACGGCTGCTGGATGGTGATATTGACTCCCCTTTCCCGGAAACCGCTGGCGTACGGGAGCTGGATACCATCGGGCGGCTGATGGATGCGTTTCGCAGCAGTGTTCATGCACTGAATCGCCACCGCGAACAGCTGGCGGCGCAGGTCAAAGCGCGTACAGCTGAATTGCAGGAACTGGTGATAGAACACCGACAGGCACGGGCGGAAGCAGAAAAAGCCAGCCAGGCAAAATCGGCGTTTCTGGCGGCGATGAGCCATGAGATCCGCACACCGCTGTACGGTATTCTCGGCACCGCACAGCTACTGGCAGATAACCCCGCACTTAACGCCCAGAGTGATGATTTGCGGGCAATTACTGATTCTGGTGAATCGTTGCTGACCATCCTCAACGATATTCTCGATTATTCGGCTATCGAAGCAGGCGGCAAGAATGTTTCGGTCAGCGATGAACCCTTTGAACCGCGCCCGCTGCTGGAAAGTACCCTGCAATTAATGAGCGGACGGGTGAAAGGTCGCCCGATTCGCCTGGCAACGGCAATTGCCGATGATGTACCGTGCGCGTTAATGGGCGATCCACGACGTATTCGTCAGGTTATAACCAACCTGTTGAGCAACACCCTGCGTTTTACTGACGAAGGGTACATTATCCTGCGTAGCCGCACTGATGGCGAGCAATGGCTGGTCGAAGTGGAAGACAGCGGCTGCGGTATTGATCCCGCGAAACTGGCAGAAATCTTCCAGCCATTTGTGCAGGTAAGCGGCAAACGCGGCGGCACCGGGCTGGGGCTGACTATCAGTAGCCGTCTGGCCCAGGCGATGGGCGGCGAACTGAGCGCCACCAGCACGCCGGAGGTTGGAAGCTGTTTTTGTTTACGCTTGCCGTTACGTGTTGCCACGGCACCCGTGCCAAAAACAGCCAATCAGGCGGTGCGTCTGGACGGTTTACGTTTGCTGTTAATTGAAGATAACCCGCTAACCCAGCGAATTACCGTTGAGATGCTGAACACCAGTGGTGCGCAGATTGTTGCTGTTGGCAATGCCGCGCAGGCTTTAGAGACACTGCAAAATAGCGAACCGTTTGCTGCCGCATTGGTGGATTTTGATCTGCCGGATGTCGACGGCATTACGCTTGCCCGACAACTGGCACAGCAATATCCGTCGCTGGTTTTGATTGGCTTTAGCGCCCATGTCATTGACGAAACGCTGCGCCAGCGTACCAGTTCATTATTCCGCGGGATTATCCCTAAACCGGTGCCGCGTGAAGTGCTCGGTCAGTTACTGGCGCACTATCTCCAACTGCAAGACAATACCGATCAATCGCTGGATGTATCGCAACTCAATGAAGATGCTCAGTTAATGGGGACGGAGAAGATCCACGAATGGCTGGTATTATTTACACAACATGCCCTGCCGCTTCTCGATGAAATCGACATTGCCCGCGCCAGTCAGGATAGCGAGAAAATAAAGCGTGCCGCGCATCAGCTAAAAAGCAGTTGCTCGAGTCTGGGAATGCGTATCGCCAGCCAGCTATGCGCACAACTGGAGCAGCAGCCATTATCTGCCCCCCTTCCACACGAAGAAATTACACGCAGTGTTGCCGCTCTTGAAGCATGGTTGCATAAGAAAGACCTGAACGCGATTTGAATCAATATCAGCCAGTTAAGAACAACTAGAATAGTGGTATTTGGTATGCAACTTAACGGACTGGCAAAATCATGGCAAAGAAAAAAAGAACCCGCTGGCAGCGGCGGCCAGGCACGACGGGCGGCAAATTACCGTGGAATGACTGGCGCAATGCCACGACCTGGCGTAAAGCGACGCAATTATTACTGTTGGCAATGAATATTTATATTGCCATCACGTTCTGGTATTGGGTGCGCTATTACGAAACGGCAAGTAGCACGACATTTGTCGCCAGACCGGGAGGTATCGAAGGCTGGCTACCGATTGCCGGTCTGATGAATCTGAAATATAGCCTTGCAACAGGTCAGTTACCGTCCGTCCACGCCGCCGCGATGCTGTTATTGGTCGCTTTTATCGTCATCAGTCTATTACTCAAAAAGGCCTTTTGCTCATGGTTATGCCCGGTTGGTACGCTTTCTGAATTAATCGGCGCTCTCGGTAACAAACTATTTGGTCGGCAATGTGTCCTTCCCCGCTGGCTGGATATTCCTCTGCGCGGCGTAAAGTATTTGCTGTTGAGTTTTTTTCTCTATATCGCGTTATTGATGCCCGCTCAGGCGATTCACTATTTTATGTTGTCGCCCTACAGCGTGGTGATGGACGTTAAAATGCTCGATTTCTTTCGTCATATGGGGACCGCGACATTAATCAGCGTGACCGTTTTGCTGATTGCCAGCCTGTTTATTCGCCATGCCTGGTGTCGTTATCTTTGCCCATATGGCGCGCTGATGGGCGTGGTTTCGCTATTATCGCCGTTTAAGATTCGTCGCAATGCCGAAAGTTGTATCGACTGTGGCAAATGCGCAAAAAATTGCCCATCACGGATCCCGGTCGATAAATTAATTCAGGTACGAACAGTGGAATGTACCGGCTGTATGACTTGCGTAGAGTCATGTCCGGTAGCCTCAACATTGACCTTTTCACTGCAAAAACCTGCGGCAAATAAAAAAGCTTTTGCGTTGTCTGGCTGGTTAATGACACTACTGGTTCTGGGGATTATGTTTGCGGTGATTGGTTACGCAATGTATGCGGGAGTATGGCAAAGCCCGGTACCGGAGGAATTGTACCGACGCTTAATTCCACAAGCGCCAATGATTGGTCACTAAATTAGCAACAAGCGGAACATCACCTCGCACGGGGTGATGTTCACAAAATCACATTATTTTGATTTTGACATCATAACTTTCAAGCCCGGTCATTTTTTCTCGTGCGGTGAAGCGAATTTCAGAGACTTCTTTCCCTGTATTCTTGTTCAGCTCGGCGATTTTTTGCGCGATAAAGTCGGCGATTTCCGTTTCGGCTTGTTTTTTTAACTCTTCAATATTCACTGTTAACCTCTTCTGGTCTTAAAAGACAGCAACACGCCAGTAAGGTGTTGGTTCCCGGTACCCTGGTCAGGTAAGAAATGTTATAAGCCATCTCCCCGAAAGATTCAATAATCAACAGGTTATCGCTTACTATACATACAGCGTTGAAGAAAAATAAGGCAGATATAAAAAAGGCTCCACGAGGGAGCCTGATATTATTTTGTGAAATCCAGCGGCGCATGGTCAGTGCGTATTTGCAGCGCGACGTTATCAAAGGTGATCATCGTCGATTTACAAAAAATACACTTAGCGCCCAAAGGGTTTCGCTCCGTCACATCGAATGCCGATGTGCGGTACTGTGAACCATGACAACATGGACAGCGGAAATGGAGATGTTGAGTAATAACGGCAACCTTAGAGCGTAACAACGTTCACTGCCGCGGGGCCACGTTGCCCCTGCTCAATAGAAAATTCAACTTTCTGATTTTCGTTCAGCGTGCGGAATTCATTGCTCTGGATGGCGGTGAAATGGACGAAAACGTCTTTGCTGCCATCATCAGGAGTGATAAAGCCAAAACCTTTATCTGCGTTAAACCATTTTACTAAACCAGTCATTTTATTAGACATATTTTACTTCCTTCATTTTGGGCCTTTCGGCAAACAGGGCTTTAATACAGAAACTACTTAGTGTTCAGGAGAGAGACTCAAAAGAAGGGGATAATGCCTGATAATGAGAACTGCTTTAGTAAACTACTTTGTATGCTGTCTGTCTTTCAAACCGACGCAGCTATTAACGCATGATAATTGAGATTAAGCAAATTTTATTTTAGCCGTCCGGCGGTCTTAAATATCGCTGGCTTTATTTTATTAACCCCGTATAGTGCAGCGCAGTATTTTCAGTAAGGAATTTGTTTGTCCCGTAAAATGACAGGAATTGTCAAAACCTTTGATCGCAAAAGCGGCAAAGGATTCATTATCCCCTCCGACGGTCGTAAAGAAGTTCAGGTCCATATTTCCGCATTCACTCCCCGCGACGCAGAAGTGCTTATACCAGGATTACGTGTGGAATTTTGCCGCGTAAATGGCCTGCGAGGACCAACAGCGGCAAATGTTTATCTCTCTTAATATGACGCTGCTTGTTTAAAGCTGACTGGTTTTATTGGAATAGTGCAATAGTCAACATCATACATTATAACATCAATTACTTTTCCACAAAGAAACTAATCCATTTAAGCGAATATCTCTGCACCTAATAGTTATAAATGCCATTTAACAGCCAGTTATAGTACCACTTGAAACTATATTACCAACAATAATTAATAGCTTTCGTAACAATTTCCTTATCTTTAATTTGTATTAAGATTTATCTTATGCTCACAAGTCGTATTTCCAGAGGGGGATAGTTAACAATCTTATATTTCCCTCTGCGCGCCTTTCCTACCCGCAGTATATAGTGCAAGCGGTATGAGGAAAGGGAGATTTCACAAGGATGTTATACTCAAAGTAGACAATCCTGATCTCAAGCGTACGTATTGTCCATGCGATGAATAAAGGAAAAGTTATGAAACACAAGCTTTCTGCAATCCTTATGGCCTTCATGTTGACGACGCCAGCTGCGTTTGCTGCCCCTGAAGCAACAAACGGGACCGAGGCAACGACGGGTACTACTGGCACCACAACGACCACTACCGGCGCAACCACGACTGCTACTACCACTGGTGGCGTGGCTGCTGGCGCTGTCGGCACGGCGACAGTTGTCGGTGTGGCAACGGCTGTTGGTGTGGCGACGTTGGCAGTTGTTGCAGCAAATGACAGTGGCGATGGCGGTTCTCATAACACCTCAACCACCACGTCCACTACACGCTAATACTGCTTTAACGCGTCGAAATTAAAGTTAAATGATACCCGGTTGCGATATTCGTACCGGGCTTTAGAGATTTGCATTTTTTTAATTAACCTTTCAAGGATTAAAGGTGCGCCCTCTTATTTTATCGATTTTCGCACTATTTCTTGCGGGATGTACGCACAGCCAGCAAAGTATGGTCGATACATTTCGCGCCAGCCTTTTCGATAATCAGGATATCACCGTAGCGGATCAGCAGATCCAGGCGTTGCCTTATTCCACGATGTATTTACGCCTTAATGAAGGGCAACGAATCTTTGTGGTACTGGGATATATAGAACAAGAACAAAGCAAATGGTTATCCCAGGATAACGCCATGCTGGTTACCCACAATGGACGTCTTTTAAAAACCGTCAAACTTAATAATAATCTGCTGGAAGTGACAAATTCCGGGCAGGACCCTCTGCGTAACGCGCTGGCAATAAAAGATGGCAGCCGCTGGACGCGCGATATTCTCTGGAGTGAAGACAACCATTTTCGCTCTGCGACCCTGAGTTCTACTTTTTCCTTTGCTGGATTAGAGACGCTGAATATTGCGGGTCGCAATGTGCTGTGTAATGTCTGGCAGGAAGAGGTGACTTCCACGCGGCCAGAAAAACAGTGGCAAAACACATTCTGGGTCGATTCGGCTACTGGCCAGGTTCGTCAAAGTCGGCAAATGTTAGGCGCAGGGGTTATTCCCGTAGAAATGACGTTTCTTAAACCCGCACCATGAATAAATTACAGTCGTATTTCATTGCCAGCGTACTTTACGTAATGACACCCCATGCCTTTGCGCAAGGAACGGTGACTATTTATCTGCCTGGCGAACAACAGACACTTTCCGTTGGCCCCATGGAAAATGTTGTCCAGTTGGTGACACAACCGCAACTGCGCGATCGCCTCTGGTGGCCTGGTGCCTTGCTGACCGACTCTGCGGCGAAAGCTAAAGCGCTTAAAGACTACCAACATGTCATGGCACAGCTTGCTTCCTGGGAAGCAGAAGCTGACGACGATGTGGCGGCAACGATTAAATCCGTGCGCCAGCAGTTACTCAATCTCAATATCACTGGTCGCTTACCGGTCAAACTGGACCCTGATTTTGTACGAGTGGATGAGAACAGCAATCCCCCGTTGGTCGGGGACTATACGCTCTATACCGTACAGCGTCCGGTGACTATTACTCTGCTGGGTGCGGTTTCTGGGGCCGGGCAATTGCCCTGGCAGGCAGGCCGTAGCGTTACCGATTATCTGCAAGATCACCCCCGCCTTGCAGGCGCGGACAAGAATAACGTTATGGTGATTACGCCTGAGGGTGAGACTGTCGTCGCCCCTGTTGCCCTGTGGAATAAAAGACATGTGGAACCACCGCCTGGCAGCCAGCTTTGGTTGGGCTTTTCTGCGCATGTACTGCCCGAAAAATATGCTGATTTAAATGACCAGATTGTGTCTGTTTTAACGCAACGTGTTCCTGACTGATGAAGAAGAATTCTTATCTTTTAAGCTGCCTGGCCATTGCCGTCTCCAGTGCCTGTCATGCTGAAGTATTAACCTACCCGGATCCGCTGGGTTCGTCGCAATCAGACTTTGGCGGCACAGGATTGTTGCAGATGCCAAATGCGCGCATCGCACCGGAAGGTGAATTCAGCGTCAACTACCGGGATAACGATCAATACCGTTTCTACTCCACCTCCGTGGCGCTGTTCCCATGGCTGGAAGGCACCATTCGTTATACGGATGTGCGCACACGTAAATATAGCCAGTGGGAAGATTTCAGCGGCGATCAGTCATACAAAGACAAATCATTCGATTTTAAACTTCGCCTGTGGGAAGAAGGTTACTGGCTACCGCAAGTGGCGTTTGGTAAACGTGATATTGCTGGTACGGGTCTGTTTGACGGTGAGTATCTGGTGGCCAGCAAGCAAGCGGGGCCATTTGATTTCACCCTCGGGATGGCATGGGGCTACGCCGGTAATGCGGGCAATATTACCAACCCGTTTTGCCGGGTGAGCGATAAATATTGTCATCGCGCAGAGTCTCACGATGCGGGCGATATCAGCTTTAGCGATATCTTTCGTGGCCCGGCTTCCATCTTTGGCGGCATTGAGTATCAAACACCGTGGAATCCCCTGCGTCTGAAACTCGAATACGACGGCAACAATTACCAGAATGATTTCGCTGGCAAACTGCCTCAGGCAAGCCATTTCAATGTCGGTGCAGTTTATCGCGCTGCCAGCTGGGCAGACCTCAACCTGAGTTATGAACGCGGTAACACGTTGATGTTTGGTTTCACTTTACGTACCAATTTCAACGATCTGCGCCCTGCCCTGCGCGATACGCCAAAACCGGCATATCAACCTGCGCCTGAATCTGAAGGATTGCAGTACACCACGGTAGCAAACCAACTTACCGCCCTGAAGTATAACGCGGGCTTTGACGCGCCAGAAATTCAGCTACGCGATAAGACACTGTATATGTCTGGTCAGCAATACAAATACCGTGACTCTCGTGAAGCGGTCGATCGTGCCAACCGGATTCTGGTGAATAACCTGCCGCAAGGCGTTGAGAAGATTAGCGTGACGCAAAAGCGCGAGCATATGGCGATGGTGACTACCGAAACCGACGTAGCCAGCCTGCGCAAACAGCTGGCAGGTACAGCGCCTGGTCAATCAGAGCCACTGCAACAACAACGTGTTGAAGCTGAAGATCTTTCTGCCTTTGGTCGGGGCTACCGTATTCGTGAAGATCGCTTTAGCTACTCTTTCAACCCAACACTTTCACAGTCGCTGGGCGGCCCGGAAGATTTCTATATGTTCCAGCTGGGGCTGATGTCCAGCGCCCGCTACTGGTTTACTGACCACCTGCTGCTTGATGGCGGTATTTTCACCAATATTTACAATAACTACGACAAGTTTAAGTCTTCGCTATTACCCGCGGACTCTACCCTGCCCCGCGTGCGCACGCATATCCGTGATTACGTTCGCAATGACGTTTATCTCAACAACTTGCAGGCGAACTACTTTGCCGACTTAGGCAATGGTTTCTATGGCCAGGTGTATGGCGGTTATCTGGAAACGATGTACGCCGGTGTCGGTTCCGAGCTGCTTTATCGCCCGCTAGATGCCAGCTGGGCGCTGGGTGTGGACGTTAACTACGTGAAGCAACGTGACTGGGACAACATGATGCGCTTCACCGATTATTCCACGCCAACAGGTTTCGTGACGGCTTACTGGAACCCGCCGACGCTCAATGGCGTACTGATGAAACTTAGCGTTGGGCAATATCTGGCAAAAGATAAAGGCGCAACGATCGACGTCGCCAAACGCTTTGACAGCGGCGTAGCGGTAGGGGTATGGGCGGCAATCAGTAACGTATCTAAAGATGACTACGGCGAAGGCGGCTTTAGTAAAGGTTTTTATATCTCGATTCCGTTCGACTTGATGACCATTGGACCTAACCGCAACCGCGCGGTGGTTTCGTGGACACCATTGACGCGTGATGGTGGACAAATGCTGTCACGCAAATACCAGCTCTATCCAATGACGGCAGAGCGAGAAGTACCGGTTGGACAATAACCTGACGTAATTCATAACATTACATTGACTGATAAATATAAACCAATGAAAAAGAACATTTTTAAGTTTTCGGTACTGACATTGGCTGTTCTGTCTTTGACAGCATGTACCCTTGTTCCTGGTCAGAATTTATCGACCAGTAACAAGGATGTCATTGAACTACCTGACAATCAGTATGACCTGGACAAAATGGTCAATATCTATCCCGTCACGCCAGGATTGATTGATCAGTTGCGCGCCAAACCGATTATGTCGCAGGCTAACCCGGAGCTGGAGCAGCAAATCGCGAACTATGAATATCGTATCGGGATTGGTGATGTGTTGATGGTTACGGTCTGGGATCACCCGGAACTAACCACCCCCGCAGGGCAATACCGTAGCGCCAGTGATACCGGCAACTGGGTTAACGCCGATGGTGCGATTTTCTACCCCTATATTGGTCGCCTGAAAGTGGCCGGGAAAACACTTACCCAGGTACGCAACGAGATTACAGCGCGTCTCGATTCAGTCATTGAAAGCCCGCAGGTCGATGTCAGCGTCGCGGCGTTCCGCTCGCAAAAAGCGTACGTCACCGGCGAAGTCAGCAAATCGGGTCAGCAGCCGATTACCAATATTCCTCTGACCATCATGGATGCGATTAACGCCGCGGGCGGTCTGACCGCAGATGCAGACTGGCGCAACGTGGTGCTCACCCAGAATGGCGTAAAGACCAAAGTGAACCTCTATGCTCTGATGCAGCGTGGCGACTTGCGTCAGAACAAATTGCTGCACCCGGGCGATATTTTATTTATTCCGCGCAACGATGATCTGAAAGTCTTCGTGATGGGTGAAGTGGGTAAACAGAGCACGCTGAAAATGGACCGCAGCGGTATGACCCTGGCGGAAGCGCTGGGTAACGCTGAGGGTATGAATCAGGATGTCGCTGATGCGACGGGGATTTTTGTTATTCGTGCAACGCAAAACAAGCAGAATGGAAAAATCGCCAATATTTATCAGCTGAATGCGAAGGACGCATCGGCAATGATACTCGGAACGGAATTCCAGCTTGAACCTTACGACATTGTTTATGTCACTACCGCGCCGCTGGCTCGTTGGAACCGTGTGATTTCTCTGCTGGTACCGACGATTTCCGGGGTGCATGACCTGACAGAGACTTCACGGTGGATTCAAACATGGCCCAACTAAAATTTAACTCAATCCTGGTGGTTTGTACCGGCAACATTTGCCGTTCGCCCATTGGCGAGCGCTTGCTGCGTAAACGTCTGCCGGGCGTAAAAGTCAAATCGGCAGGTGTTCATGGTCTGGTAAAACACCCTGCAGATGCGACAGCGGCAGATGTTGCCGCTAATCATGGCGTATCTCTTGAAGGACATGCCGGACGTAAGCTCACTGCTGAGATGGCACGAAATTACGATCTGATTCTGGCAATGGAGTCGGAACATATTGCTCAGGTTACCGCAATTGCTCCCGAGGTCCGCGGGAAGACAATGCTGTTTGGGCAATGGCTGGAACAGAAAGAGATCCCGGATCCCTATCGTAAAAGTCAGGACGCATTTGAACATGTCTACGGTATGTTGGAGCGCGCCAGTCAAGAATGGGCGAAGCGCCTCAGCCGGTAATTTGAGTTTATAAAATACGATGACAACTAAAAATATGAATACGCCACCCGGCAGCACTCAGGAAAATGAGATCGATCTGCTTCGTCTGGTCGGCGAGTTATGGGATCACCGTAAGTTTATTATCAGCGTGACCGCGTTATTCACGCTGATCGCTGTCGCTTACTCGCTGTTAAGCACACCAATTTATCAGGCAGATACTCTGGTCCAGGTTGAGCAAAAACAGGGCAACGCCATTCTCAGCGGCCTGAGCGATATGATCCCTAACTCATCGCCCGAGTCTGCACCGGAGATCCAACTGCTGCAATCGCGCATGATTCTCGGTAAAACCATTGCTGAACTGAATCTGCGCGACATAGTTGAGCAGAAGTATTTTCCGATTGTGGGTCGCGGCTGGGCGAGATTAACCAAAGAAAAACCAGGTGAGCTGGCGATCAGCTGGATGCATATTCCACAACTGAATGGTCAGGATCAGCAACTGACACTCACGGTTGGGGAAAACGGTCACTATACACTGGAAGGTGAAGAGTTCACCGTCAATGGTATGGTCGGCCAGCGTCTGGAAAAAGATGGCGTTGCGCTGACTATCGCGGACATTAAGGCCAAACCAGGAACACAGTTTGTCCTGAGCCAGCGTACCGAACTGGAAGCGATTAACGCATTGCAGGAAACCTTTACCGTTAGCGAACGCAGTAAAGAAAGCGGGATGCTGGAACTTACCATGACTGGTGATGATCCCCAGTTGATTACTCGTATTCTGAACAGCATCGCTAACAACTATTTGCAACAGAATATCGCTCGCCAGGCGGCGCAGGATTCACAAAGCCTTGAATTCTTACAGCGCCAGTTGCCTGAAGTGCGCAGCGAGCTGGACCAGGCGGAAGAAAAACTCAACGTTTATCGCCAGCAGCGCGATTCGGTTGACCTTAACCTGGAAGCCAAAGCCGTTCTTGAGCAGATTGTGAACGTTGATAATCAACTCAATGAGCTGACTTTCCGCGAGGCAGAGATCTCCCAGCTGTATAAGAAAGATCACCCAACTTATCGTGCGCTGCTGGAAAAACGCCAGACGCTGGAGCAAGAACGCAAACGCCTGAACAAGCGGGTATCGGCAATGCCTTCCACTCAACAGGAAGTGTTACGTTTAAGCCGTGACGTAGAAGCGGGCCGTGCGGTATATCTGCAATTACTTAACCGCCAGCAGGAGTTGAGTATTTCGAAATCCAGTGCCATTGGTAACGTGCGGATTATCGACCCGGCAGTCACTCAGCCGCAGCCAGTGAAACCGAAAAAAGCGTTGAACGTGGTGCTTGGTTTTATTCTTGGCCTGTTTATTTCTGTGGGTGCCGTGCTGGCGCGTGCGATGTTGCGTCGTGGTGTAGAAGCCCCGGAACAACTGGAAGAGCACGGCATCAGCGTTTATGCCACTATCCCAATGTCCGAGTGGCTGGATAAACGCACCCGTCTGCGTAAGAAAAATTTATTTTCTAATCAGCAGCGCCATCGTACTAAAAATATCCCCTTCCTGGCGGTGGATAACCCGGCGGATTCTGCTGTGGAAGCCGTACGTGCGCTACGAACTAGTCTGCATTTCGCTATGATGGAGACGGAGAATAACATTCTGATGATCACCGGTGCGACGCCAGACAGTGGTAAAACGTTTGTCAGTTCAACTCTGGCAGCGGTGATCGCCCAGTCCGATCAAAAAGTGTTATTTATTGATGCCGACTTACGCCGTGGTTATTCGCATAACCTGTTTACCGTGAGTAATGAACATGGCTTGTCGGAATATCTGGCAGGTAAAGATGAGCTCAACAAAGTGATCCAGCATTTTGGCAAAGGAGGCTTTGATGTGATTACTCGCGGTCAGGTGCCACCTAACCCGTCTGAACTGCTGATGCGCGATCGGATGCGTCAATTACTGGAATGGGCGAACGACCATTACGATCTGGTGATTGTCGATACGCCGCCGATGCTGGCGGTGAGTGATGCCGCGGTCGTGAGGCGTTCTGTTGGCACCAGCCTGCTGGTTGCGCGTTTTGGCTTGAACACCGCCAAAGAGGTGAGTTTGTCAATGCAGCGTCTGGAACAGGCAGGCGTCAATATTAAAGGCGCTATCCTCAATGGTGTGATTAAACGCGCCAGCACCGCTTACAGTTACGGCTATAACTATTACGGTTATAGTTACTCCGAGAAAGAGTAAAACTGAAAGTGGCCGGATGCGGCGTGAACGCCTTTTCCGGTCTACGCATTAGACAGTTCTTCGTTTGTCATCAGCCTCAGAGCATTCAGGTAACTGAATGCTCTTTTTTATGCATTACAAACTGCACGCCGGTATGCGTGCTTCATTCACGATTTGCGTAAAACCTGCCAACGAACACATGCCCTGCGCATTTCGCTCTTCACATCCTGCCAGGGTCAGTTTCACCTCTCCGGGCGGCGTATTTAATGACAGCGGCGTTTTATCACGCATCTGCTGTAAAGTCTGGAAGACCAGCGAAACCTGAATCCACTGGCTGTTATCGCTTAGCCGACGCCAGCGTTCAAACACCAGTTCACCACCTGGCGGCGTGTTATCCGGCTGACCGGGAAGCGTCCAGTTGAGCTCCAGTGCGCCGCCGAGATTTGCCAGATTAGTATCGTGTCCGGCGATAAACAGCACTGAAGTGGGTAATGTCACACCATACGCCTGTTTTTGCGGTGGATGGGGCGTCAACGCTGTCTTGATCAAATCTAATAACGGGGTGGCGCGGCTGCGGGCAACCTCTGGCGTGCGTTGTAGCAAATAAAATTGCGCGTTATGCAAACTTAGCAAGGTGTTCCACTGGTGTGAATCGGTGATCCTTCCCCACCCCGGCTCCGGCATTCCCTGTGCTTCTTGCAGGAGAAATATCTCCGTCAGCATTGATGCGAGGCTTACCGCACCGGTTAATGAGACATTGTCGGCGCTCACCTTGAGTTCCGATGGTAATGCCTGCGTTAATGAACAGCTTTCGTCCTGTTTCTCACATTTAAGGCACAAGTTTGATTGCGGAAAATTAAGCACCCGTTCCAGTTCGCGAAACGCCGTTTGCCGATGCCCGGTAAAGTCAGCAATTGACCCTCCTGCCCTGCTGAGGATCGCGTCAGTCACGTTCGCGTTATCCAGTTGGCAAACGCCAGTTTTTAGAGGATTAAATAACGGATCGGGACTGGACGTATCTGCCTGGGTATGTACGGTTATTGCACAGTCAGGTGCCAGCCCGGCGGCGAAGGCTTCGCCTGTTTTACGGGTACGCTCGTCGACATCAGCAATAATCGCGACCTGACCAGACTGCGGGCAGCCCTTTTTCGCCAGCAATCCGTCGGCTACCAGACGCTGGCGTTGGTAATGTCCGAGATAGGCGATTAGCTCACCACCGCGCGGTGTCAGCCAACCCAGTTTTACCGACCAAGTTGGCCATGCGTCTGGGGTGACATCCTGCATCAGTTGCGTGGCCTTGGTTGGAGCACGCACACCATGACGACTGACAATCACCACACTTTCCAGCTTCAGCTCCGGCTCACTCTGAGCGAATGCAGATTGCGGGGTTAACGGAATCAGAAGAGATAAAAATGGGATTAAGATCGCTTTCATCGATATGTTTCCGCTTTTCATATCTGACATTATTGATTGCCTGATGCGATGCTAATGCGCCGCATCAGGCCTACGTTCGTTAACTTTTCAGACGCGGGTCCAGCCATACCAACACAAGGGTGGAGAGCGAACACATCAACAAAATGCCGACGAACCAAAGTAAATACCACATTGTTCCTGCTCCTTAGTACAACTCGTTTTCGTTACGGCGGAGAGTTTCTGTTGTCATGCGTCCCCACATTTTGTAGTAGCTCCAGAGAGTGTAGAGCAACACAATGGGCAAAAATATCAGCACGATTACCAACATAATGCTCAGCGTCAGCTGACTGGAAGTGCTGTCCCACAACGTCAGGCTGGAGATTGGACTCACGCTTGACGGCATGACAAAGGGGAACAGCGTGATGCCTGCCGTGAAAATCACGCCAAATTGCATCAATGACGCCATTAAAAATCCCCAACCCGGGCGACCACGATAAATCGCCATCACCGTCAGCAATGGGCAGAAGAACCCCAGCAGCGGGAAGATCCACAAAACGGGCGATTCGACGAAATTATTCATCCAGGCACCAGGTAGCACTGCCACCAGTTTCATTAACGGATTGGAAGGACCGTTAGCATCCTGGGCGAGCAGTACAAAGCCATCAATACCGACCCACAGCCAGTAACCCGCCAGCAAAAAGCACAGCATCACCAACAGTGCAGCGCGTTTGGTGGCCAGCTGTGAACGCAGATGAATCACACCAACAGTTTTCAGTTGTAACCAGACGCCACCTTGCAAAATCACCATCCCAAGGCTGAGCAATCCGCACAATAAAGGGAATGGCGTCAGCAGTTGCCAGAAGCTGCCGAGATACTCCACGCGTAATTGCGGTGTGAAGGCAAACGGCACGCCGAGCAACAAGTTGCCGAAGGCGATACCGAAGACTACCGGCGGCACCAGACTGCCGATGACCAGACCGGCGTCCCACATTTTACGCCAGCGTGCATCGGCGATTTTTCCGCGATAATCAAAGGCCAGCGGGCGGAAGAACAGTGAGCACAGCACCAGGATCATCGCCACATAAAAGCCGGAAAACGCCGCTGCATACACTCTGGGCCAGGCGGCAAATAATGCCCCACCAGCGAGGATCAACCAGACCTGGTTGCCTTCCCAGTGTGCACCAACGCTGTTTATCACTATCCGGCGTTCATCATCATTACGCGCCACCAGCGGCAGCAGACAGCCGATCCCCATGTCAAATCCGTCGGAGATCATAAAGACCACCAGGATCACGCCAATCAGCAGCCACCAGATGAAGCGCAATGTTTCATAATCAAACATGATTTTCTCCTTTACCCCTGTTGCTGCGTCGGTTGTTCACTCTGCATCGCGCTCGGCCCCAGACGGGCATATTTCTGCATCAGGTAGACTTCGGCGATTAAGAACAGGGTGTAAAGCCCTACGATCATGATCAGTGAGAAAGCCAGTTGTCCTGTGGTTAAAGCGGAGTGCGCGGAGTATGTCGGTAAGATGTCCTGTATCGCCCACGGCTGACGACCAAACTCGGTCATAAACCACCCGGCTTCAATCGCAATCCACGGCAACGGCAAACTCCAGAGCGCCATTTTCAGCACCCAGCGATGCTGGTCGATTTTGCCACGCAGCGTCTGGACAAGCGCAATCAGCATCACCAGTAGCAGCAGGGAACCACAGCCCACCATGATGCGGAAACTCCAGAATACCGGCGCAACCTGAGGTATCGCGCCACGCATCGCCGCCTGGTACTGTGCGGCTGTGACATGATTCATATCCGGCGCATAGCGGGAGAGCAACATGCCGTAGCCCAGGTCACCTTCCAGTTCCCGGAATGCCTGCAACACATGCGGCTCACGATTGCCTTGCGATATTTCCTGCATTAACAGCCAGGCCATACGTCCGCGTTGCAAGCGTGGGTAGGTTTCAGCCATCAAATTCTTCAGACCCGGCACGGGTTTATCTAATGAGTGAGTGGCGAGGATCCCTAGCAGCGCGGGAATTTTGAGGGCAAAGGCGTTACACTCTTGATCCTGTTCCGGCCAGGCAACCACATGGAACGGTGCAGGTGCAGGTTCCGTTTGCCACTCCCCTTCCATCGCCGCCAGTTTTACCGGTTGTACTTGCGCGACTTCATACGCAGAACTGTCTCCGAGTTGCAGGGTACCGATAATCGCCAGAGTACCGAAGACGGAACCGATGGCAAACGAGCGTAATGCGACATCGCGCTCCCGTCCGCGCAGTAAATACCAGGCGCTGATCGCCATAATAAACATGGCCCCGGTCACGTAGCCCGCCATTACGGTGTGCACAAATTTCACCTGGCTGACCGGATTAAAGACCAGCTCGCTGAAGCTGGTCATCTCCATACGCAGGGTGTCGATATCAAAATGCGCACCGGTCGGGTATTGCATCCAACCGTTGGCATTCAATATCCACAACGCAGAGAGATTTGAACCGAACGCCACCAGCCACGTCACCAGCAGGTGCTGGTATTTATTCAGCCGTTGCCAGCCGAAGAAGAACAGCCCGACAAAGGTGGATTCGAGGAAGAAGGCCATTAATGCTTCCATCGCCAGCGGTGCGCCAAAAATATCGCCCACATAGTTGGAATAGAATGACCAGTTAGTACCAAACTGAAACTCCATGGTCAGGCCGGTAGCCACGCCAAGAGCAAAATTGATACCGAAGAGCTTACCCCAGAAGCGCGTCATATCGCGGTAGATTGTTTTGCCGGTGACCACGTAAATGGTTTCCATGATAGCCAGCAAAAAAATCAGCCCCAGGGTAAGGGGTACAAATAAAAAGTGATACAGCGCGGTCAGAGCAAACTGCCAGCGCGATAAATCAATGACATCCCACATGCGCACTCCTGTAGGCGAAGAGAGAAAAATAACCCGATAATGGTAGATCTCCCTCTTTATCCTGAAACTCTACGACCAGAGGTATTCGCCGATTGCGATATTCATAAGACTGAAAGCGATACTTACCGTCTTTTTACGTCGGTGCAGCTTCCGCCAGCCACTGACATACCTCGCTAAGCCGCTGCGCAGAGTCGACCAAATCTTCTGGCGCTGCCAGCACCACTTCCGGTATTGGGCAGATTTCATAACTTTCCAGTAACGGGCCTTTTAAGGTGTCCGTACAGCGTAAATGCCAGACATGGCGTAACCCCGTGGCGTTGATATAGCTCTCGCCATAGCCAATGGTACGAATCTGAATATTTCCCGGCCCACAGAGACGTGAGAGAAAAAGCCGATCAGCCTCGCTGATGGGTAATTGCGTCAGATTAATGCTGTGCGGCTGCGCGTCGGGGTTACGTACATGTGCCAGTAACTCATGCGCCAACGGTAGGCCATTCATCAGGCCATCAATGGGCGGCGGTAACAGCGAATCTGTCGGCAAGAGATTTTGCGTTGCCGCCTGCCACAACGCCAGCGGCGCGCAGCCAGCCTCCAGTTTGTCCTCCAGCAACTTTTCGCCGCGACGTCTGCGCACCCGCCATAATCCGCAGAAGATCGCCTCCTGTATTTCACTTTCACTGTCGTCAGCCTGCTGAATGCGCACTGACACTTCCCCTTCCCCGAGAAGCGTATTGATAAAGTGACGATCGTCGGCGTTGAGATTTAACAGATCGACTGCCAGCACCTCGCCCAACGGCGGTTGGCGTTCGCTTAGTTGATGTTGTAACTCGTTTAACAGCGCAATCACCTGCGGGCTGTGAGCACATTGCTCCAGGGCCGCCATACTCGGTTCATCATTCACCTGACAGGTGATCGGCAGTGGATTCATGCTGAAACTGTCATCGTTCGGTTGCGTTCCTGGCCCCAGCAGATGGAAAAAAGTTTCGCTCATGAGGCACGCTCCTGCTGCGGTTCGACAAGCCCGCGCATCAGGTTTATCAGTTCCGCCCACGGGTGAATACCATTCAGCACGCCGCGATAGTTTCCGCCGGTAAACACTAAAGTGGCAGGAAAGCGAAAGACGCCAAAGCGATCGCCGATGGCTTCGCTCTGCTCAAGGTCAGCAATCGCCACCTGCCATGTATAGTCGGGAAACTCGTGCAGTAATTCGCCAATCATTACCGGATTATCGCTGACCTCTGGCGTGCGTTTCGGGTCACTGCTTAATAACACCACGCCGTCTGGCGCTTGCGTAAGCCAGTCGTCAAGACGGGATTCACTGACTGGCGTCCAGCCGCGCGCCAGCATTCGTTGCCACAACGCATCAAATGGCGTGTCGTTGCTCATCCCTGCTCCTCCTGTGTCATCCGGTACTGGCGCAAGCGAACGCCTTCGTAATTTTCCATCGACAGACAGTCATAATTGAGACAGCGCGATTCATTAGCCGGTTGCGGCACAATTCCCCACGCAGCCAGCTGCGCCAGCGCCGCCTGTTCCGCAGCGGGCAGTTGCTCCCGTGCCAGTTCGCTCAGGCTACCGCCGTAGTCGTCGAGCATTGCGGGTTGCAGACCGACGAGGGCAATATGTGCTGGCAGATGTCCGCGGATATCCGCCAGCGCCAACACTTCGGAGAAACTGTTCTGATGCAGGCTCATTTTCTTCGCGCTGAGATAAGCCGGAATGCGTTCTCCGGCATAGGTTCGCAGCGTTCCAGGTTCCAGCCCGTAGTCAATGGCATCGAGAATCAACAGATGGCTGGCGCTTTCGACATACCCCAGCAAGTTCAGTCCCTGAGTACCGCCATCGACAATCTCCACATACTCGGGCCAGTGGTAATGGGCATACAGCCGTTCCGCCACCCGCACGCCGAAGCCTTCATCGGCCCACAGCAGGTTGCCCAGCCCCATGACCACCACGCGTTGCTCGCTCATGAACGCTCCTTGTTACTTATTTTGCCAAATTTGTGGCTACGGTAGCCGTTGACCATGGTGGAGATCACCGTGTCGTCGGACATGATGTCTTCACGCAGCGCCATGTAGACATGACCGATCACAAACGCGCCAATCAGCCACATCCCCAGCCGATGCCAGCTGTGAATGTCCATTGAGTTGCCACCCGTCCAGTAGAAAAATTCCACCACATAACGGAACGGCGCAAAAATAGCGTACTGGCTGTGTTCGCTGTACAGCGCAAAACCAGTGATGATCATAAAGACCGACATCAGGAAATAGCCGAACATCGCCGCCTGGGCGATGGGATTATGGCCTATATCGGCACTCGGACGTTTTGCCAGAAACAGATACCAGCGGATTTCATACCACACGCCCTGCCACCAGCTTTTACGCCATACCGGCACGATAAACAGCTCGCGGGAGTATCGATTGCCAACAAAAGCCCAGTAGATCCGCATCAGCAAAACCACGGTAAAAACCATCCCGGCGCTGAAGTGAATTAACCTGATGTAGCCCATATAGAACAGATACGTCGCCTCGCCGCTGACGGAAGGTAGCGGCTTGCCGATAAAGTATCCGGTGACCATCAACACCGCCATGCATAACACCGTCAACCAGTGCCAGATGCGGACTGGCGCTTCAAAGACATAGTGGCTGACAACGTTGTCGCTTTTCTGTTGCATGATGATTCTCCTTCGCTGTTAACGCACCTGCACGGAGATCAGCTCGCTACCGTCGTCGCCCAGCACGTGTGTTGAACAGGCGAGGCACGGGTCAAAGCTGTGCAGAGTACGCAGGATCTCCAGCGGTTGCTCGGGGATCGCCATTTTGGTGTTCATCAGCGCCGCTTCATAAGCGCCAATCTGCCCTTTGGGATCGCGCGGGCTGGCGTTCCAGGTGGTCGGCACCACGCACTGGTAGAGATCAATCTTGCCATCGCGAATGGCGGCCCAGTGGCCTAACGCCCCGCGCGGCGCTTCGGTAAAACCGACACCACGGCACTCTGTCGGCCAGGTTGCAGGTTCCCATTTTTCCGTGGAAGCAGTGGCGAGATTGCCGTTTTTCAGGTTGGTCATCAGCTTGTCGAAGAAATACTGCAACTTACCTGCGGCCCACTGCGCTTCGTGCGCGCGGCACAAAATGCGGCCTAACGTTGACTGGATACCGGAAAGCGGCAGGTTCAACGCCGACATCATGCGATCGACCGACTCAACGGTCGCAGCATCGCCTTTGTGATAAGCGATTAACGTGCGCGCCAGCGGCCCCACTTCCATCGCGTTACCGCGCCAGCGTGGCGCTTTGATCCACGAGTAGCGTTCCTGTTCATTCAGCTGCTGAATGTTGGTATCGCTGCCTTTGACATCGCCGGGGTTGTACCACGGGTCGGTGATGCCATCGAACGGATGACGCCCGACCTGATCGTTGGGATATCGATACCAGGCGTGGTCGACAAACTCCTGCACCTGCTGCGGATCAACCAAATCCACTGGCAGCACATTGTTGAAGTCGCCGTTAATCACCGCGCCGCCAGGCATCAGCAGACTTTTCTCGCCAAAGTCGTTGGCAATATCCGGGAATGCGCCGTAGCTGAGAACGCATTTATCAGAAAGACCAGTGCCGATTTCGCTCCACGGTTTGTTGAACTGACCGATGGCTAAGGCGTCGGGGATCATCACGTTGTTAATGAAGTCCGCCGTGCGGGTGATAATTGACTGCACCAGGTTCAGGCGTTCCATATTGACTGCCCCGACCGCGCCGCTTTCGTCAATGTTGATGGCGCAAGGCATCCCGCCGACAATCCAGTTTGGATGCGGGTTTTTACCGCCAAAGACCGCGTGGATTTTGACAATTTCACGCTGGAAATCGAGAGCTTCGAGATAGTGGGCAAAGCCCATCAGGTTAGCTTCTGGCGGCAGTTTGTACTGCGGGTGCCCCCAGTAGCCATTGCGGAAGATCCCCAACTGCCCGCCTTCAACAAATTTTTTCAGGCGGTTTTGTACGTCGAAGAAATAGCCAGGGGATGATTTCGGCCAAGAGGAGAGACTTTGCGCCAGTTCGGAGGTTTTCCGCGGGTCGGCTTTCAGCGCATCTAACACATCGATCCAGTCCATCCCGGCAAGCTGATAGAAGTGCACCAGATGATCGTGGCACCAGAGCGTTGCCAGCATAATGTTGCGGATGATATTGGCGTTGTCCGGCACTTTAATACCGATAGCATCTTCGATGGCGTAAACCGAAGCCAGGGCGTGTACGCCAGTACAGACGCCGCAGATACGTTCAACGAACGCCCACGCATCGCGCGGGTCGCGCCCTTGTAGGATGATCTCCAGCCCGCGAAACATGGTGCCGCAGGAGACGGCATTGGTGATCACATTCTGATCGTTAATATTCACTTCGCAGCGCATGTGGCCTTCGATGCGCGTAATCGGGTCGACCACCAGGCGGCGTCCGGCATTATTGATGGTGTATCCCTGAGTTTCGTACTGAGTGCTCATGCCTGTTTATCCTCATTGCCTGGCTGATGTTCGGTTTCTGTAGGTTGCTGGTTATGACGTCTGCGCTGGTCAACGGCGCTGGCGACTGCGTGCACACCAACAGCCGCTGCCACCACGCCAAGCGCGGTTAAACCGACGGTATCGGCGGTGGAATGAGTACCCATTTGCGGAATATCGACCACGCGGCTGTAGAACGAACCGCGATCCCAGAAACCATTTTCCGCACAGCCCAGGCAGCCGTGACCAGACTGGATTGGGAAAGAAACGCCATCATTCCAGCGTGTGGAGGAACAGGCGTTATAGGTGGTAGGCCCTTTGCAGCCCATTTTGTACAGGCAGTAACCTTTGCGGGCAGCGTCATCATCCCAACTCTGGACGAACTCTCCGGCGTCGAAGTGGGCGCGGCGATAGCATTTATCGTGGATTCGCTGACCATAGAACATCAGCGGACGGCCCATTCTGTCGACATCTGGCAAGCGATCAAAGGTCACCATGTAAGTAATGATGGCGCTCATCACATCCGGGATCGGCGGGCAGCCAGGTACTTTGATAATGGGTTTGTCGGTGATGACTTTGTCGATAGGCGTTGCCTGCGTCGGATTGGGTCGCGCGGCCTGCACGCAGCCCCAGGACGCGCAGGTTCCCCAGGCGATAATCGCGCTGGCTCCGGCAGCGGCACGTTTGAGTTTCTCAATAAACGGTCGACCGCTGCTGATACAGAACATCCCCTGCTCGCCCAGCGGCGGATTACCTTCTACTGCGAGGATATATTTGCCATTGTATTGCGTGATGATGTCTTCAAAGACTTCTTCCGCCTGGGTTCCGGCGGCAGCCATCAAAGTATCGTCGTAATCGAGGGAAATCAGGGAAAGGATGACGTCCTTCGCCAGTGGGTGAGCGGAGCGGATAAAAGATTCGGTACAGCAGGTGCATTCCAGACCGTGGATCCATACCACCGGAATGCGCGGTTTGTTCTCCAGCGCCCAGGCAATCTTTGGTGCCATTCCCGCGCCTAATCCCAGCGACGTGGCAGCCAGACTACAATATTTGAGAAAGCTGCGCCGGGTAACGCCCTGACGCCGCATGGCCTGGTAAAATGTTTCCTCGTTATTCATATCGCACGTCTCTCCTCCTTGCGACACCGGCAGGACACCGGGCGCTTATGGTCGGCAAGCGACGTCCCTGTAGCAAGGCAAACCATCGCTTCACGTGAGATGCTGAAAACGAAAGCTCATCCTTCTGCACTGGCGCACGTCGCCAGAAAGTATTGTTAATAAAGCGTAGTGAAACTTTTGCACAAAACAATACAAACTGTGTGGATTTATCTTTTAGCGATAAAAATGGACCTATTTTTCTTTTGGCCGGGCGGTGGGGATGTTTAGCCGGTTGCTAAACGAGTAAAAGATAAGGAATTCATGGTGATGAAATGATCAATCTGCTGTTATTTCACGCTATCAATGCACTTTTGGCTGTTTTTCAGGCAAACAAACAAATTAGGGGTTTACACGCCGCATCGGGATGTTTATAGTGAGCGTCATTCCGGAAGTGTGGCCGAGCGGTTGAAGGCACCGGTCTTGAAAACCGGCGACCCGAAAGGGTTCCAGAGTTCGAATCTCTGCGCTTCCGCCAGATAATCAAGGGGTTACCGAATGGTAGCCCCTTTGCCTTTTTGGCTCTTGGTATAAACTTGGTATACCAATTGGTATATTTTCTGCCAAAAAAATTCCTAAAATCCCCGCCAGCACAAACAATCACTTGCTCATTCATGCTTTATCAAGAAAATATCCCTGCAAGTTGTGTTGTTTCTTTCTGCGTCCCGACAGGGTGTTATGGTTCCCCACTTCTCTCGGGATGGACACTTAACGGACGGGAAATTTTCAGGTGTCATTCAGACGTGCTTCGCCCTGGATTTGCGAAGCACGCTTTTTTCTCAGCTTATTCCGTTTTGTCGTAATGTTGTTCCGGCCAGTATGCGGATGGAAAGTTTGCAACCAATATTGCCGCTGCCATCCCCCTCCTCCCGTGTTTCCAGATCCGACACATCTACTGCATACTGTGGTTTTCCTGTCAGCACAACCTTCAGCGCTATTTTTATTTCACTGGCTGTGGCTGTAACCGAGTCCATCAGATACTGCGCCGGTATGCATTTCTTTTGCTCATCAAGATAAAGATAACCAGGGGTAATTATGGGAGCAATCGCTATACCATATCCGCCAATTACGCCCGTATTCAACGGATTGCTGACGCCAATAGAAAGTGAATATACGCGGGTTCCGTCTGGCAGACTCCGGAAATTATTCAGTGTGGTTGTATAATTGTGCACCCCCATCTTGGGGATCAGTGGGTGGGCGCCATTCACAAACAGACCATCGCCCAGTCGCACCAGTATGTTTTTTTTATCGGCCGATATATTGGCTTTTTCGCCCTGAGACTTGATTTCTTCTGCATATTTTTTTGCTTTCTCTGCATGCTCCCCGGCTGTATCTTTTGATGCCCCGGCCTGTCGTGCATATTCCTTTGCCTCTTCGCTTGCAGTTTTAGCAGCCTGCAGATGTTGCCCGGTTTGCTGCGCATTCCTTTCCGCGTCTTGCGCAGATTTTTGTGCATTCTTCGCATGCAATGCCGCATCCCTTTCACTGGTCGCAGAAGATATGGCGCTGTTTCTGGCGGACTCCGCATGCTCTGAAGCGCTTCTCTCAGCCTGCTGTACTTTACTGGCTGCATTGCTTACTTTTTCAGTATCAGCACTGACCTGTTGCTGTTTTTTTCTTACCTCTTCCGCCAGACGATTAATTTCAGACGCTATTTCTTCAAAACGCTTAAGCACATCTGGCCGCAAATCATCTTCACTTACCGTTCCCAGGAAATAATTCAGCGTGCCCGGCGGCGAATCCGCATACACAGTAATGTCACCGGCATATGACGGTGGATACCCCTCAATAAAAAGCGAAACGGCATACCGCCCCGGCTCAACATTCATGCTGTAACGCCCGGCTTCATCCGGATTTTCTGAGGCAAGGGTATTCACTATCACGGTATCGGTCGTTCTTTTTGCCTTCAGAACGATCGTACACCCCTGAACAGGTTTTCCTGTGCCATCCTTCAGCACACCGGAAATCAGAACAGACATATGTCCTCCACCAAAAGGCCCGCAAAACTGCGGGCTGTCATAACGCGATATTCCCTGGCTAATCAGAATTTATAACCGACACCCACGATGAAACCGTCAGTGCGCCAGTCACCACTGCCGGAGCCTTCATAAGCAATATCAATGGCCACGGATTCGGTCGGGTTAAACTGCACGCCAGCCCCCCACGCCAGAGACGTGTTGCTGTGGCGACCGTCATCACTTCCGGTCAGCACATCGTGCGTTTTCCCCTTGCTGTCAGTTACGCGGAGATAATCCCCGGAAAAAGTCGAAACACGGCTGTAAGCCACACCTGCCATCGCATAAGCACTGAACCATTCATTCACGCGTACAGACGGCCCCGCCATCATGCTGAACCCGCGGTTACGCACTGAATCTTCATGCCAGCGGGTATCGCTGTAATGCGTTTTTTGCTCATCTTTGGCATTGGCATAACTGAATGACGTCACCAGCCCCAGCGTGTCCGTAAATTCATAACGGTATTTCACGTTAATGCCCTTCAGGTCATCGTTGCCGGGCATATCAGTATGGGTCTGAAGATACCCGGCGCTTAGTGTGGACTGATGCTCTGCTGCGCTCGCTGGCGTACCAGCGGCGACCAGCCAGACTACTGTGGACAGAATAACAGCACATAATTTACGCATAATTACCTCTCGCTTTTCTGCAATAAAAAAGGCGCCATTTCTGGCGCCCGTATCTGGGTTATAAAATTCAGCTGATACTGATGCCTGCAGTGGCTTTCTTCATCACAACAACCAGCAAATCGCTGATACTTGCTGTGGGATACCAGCCATTTACCCACCATGCTGATACAGAAAACTCCAGTGTCATTACGCCACTGCCTGCAGGCATATCAATAACACCCGTGTAAATCAGAGTATTATCCAGAGCCGTTCGGTTATAAATTTCAGCCCCGTTTTTCTTCACTATCAGGCGGCATGACGAATAAGTATCGCTATTCTCCCGTTCATGTCTGGCACCGCTGAAAGCCACCGCTGGAATAACAATTTGCCGGTCAAACGGCTGATCGTCATAAACCCTGACGGTAATGGTCCCTGATGGCCACCGCTCCGGTGCACGGGAGTCCCGGGGGAAAGCTTTGCCCACTGTTTTAACGAGATCGCCTTCAATCTGGTTCGCGGACAGTTTTCCCAGAACCCGACAGTTCTCGTTAATCGTGACGTTGTTGAGCGTCCCGGAGTTCGCATTCACGCTACCGCTGATATCGGCATTTTTCGCCGTCAGCCGCCCGTCCGGTGTCAGGGAAAATGCCGGAGGATTACCGCCGCTGGTAATGGTGGGAGCCGTCAGATATTTCAGGAACACTTCGTTCATGAATATCTGATCGCCCTGACCAACAAACATCGGCTTTGTGTTGCCATTCGCAGGATTAACCATCGCAATCCTGTCCGCCGCCAGCAGCACCTGACTCTGCATGCCGTCAGGGGTGTTCTCAATACCGGCACCAATACCCGCGATATAAAGGCGTCCGTCCTGCATCTGCTGCAGCTTCACAGCCCACATGCTGTTCAGGTTATTATTTGTATCAACCTGAACCTTCTGTATCTGCTGAATTGCCGCACTCTGGTCTTCCAGTTTCTTATTGACGGTCTGCGTGATTTCATTGCTGACATCCGTAATGGACGTCCTGATTTCAGCCAGGTCAGGCGCAAGCTGACCGTTATCAATCTGCGTCCACAGCTCCTGAGCCAGATGGCTTTTCCCTATCTCGCCTTTGAAAAAATCCAGATAGCCGGATGCATCATCACTCGGCTGGCCAACAGCCTCCACAAATGCCGATTTGCCAACGGTGTTCACACTGCGGATGTAAAAATAATAATCATGGCCCGGTTTGATATTGATACTGGCAGCTATCCAGTACAGCGCCGTGCCAAGATAGCGGGCTGTGGTTTCAACCTGCCTGATATCCGCAATCCGCTTTTCCGAGAACCAGAACTCAAACTGTACCGTCGGATCATAAACGGCAAGATGGGGCGTGGCGGTTATCTGAAAATAGCCCGGCGTCAGCTCAATCCGCGACGGCGCTGCCGGTGCGGCAATACGGAACGATACCGATGCCGGATCGCCCTGCTGCCCCCAGGCATTTGCCGCCCGGACTGTCAGCCTGTAGTTTCCCAGCGCCAGTTGCGTGAAGCGGTATGTGGTTTCCGTCGTCCGGGCCGTGCTGACCAGCCGCTCACTGCCGTCATCCGCTGCCACGGTCAGGCGAAGCAGGAAGCTCACGCCCTTCACCACCTTCGGTGTGTCCCATCGCGCCAGCACCTGATATTCCCCGCTGTCTGCAGTGACTTCTGCGGTCAGGTGCTGCACCGCTGGCGGCGTGACACCATTCACCGTGCCACTCTGTTCGCCGTCAAAGTGCGCCCCGTTATCCACGATGGCCTCTTTTTCCGGCACATGCTGCACGGCGGTGATGGCATACGTGCCGTCGTCGTTCTCACGGATACTCACGCAGCGGAACAGGCGCTGGCGCAGCGTCGGCAGCTTCAGCCCCCATACGCTGTATTCAGCAACACCGTCAGGAACACGGCTCACTTTTACCTTCACGCCGTCGGTGACGGACTGAACCTCCACGCTGACCGGATTGCCACTTCCGTCAACCAGGCTTATCAGCGTGGTACCGGAGGATGGCAGCGTGATTTCACGGTCGAGCGTCAGCGTCCGGGTCTGGCTGTTCACCGCCAGCACGCGACCACCGGTGCTGATACCGGCATAGTCATCATCGCAGATTTCAATAACATCGCCCGGCACATGGCGAAGCCCTTCTGCGCCCACGCTGAAATCCACGGTCTGCGTTTCCAGCAGTTCCGTTTTAATCAGCCACAGCCCGGCGCGGTGTGCCTGCCCCCGGCTGGTACAGCCAAAGGCATCCATCTTCGTGACATTACGACCGTAACGGGCAATGGCCTGCGTATCTTCAACAAGCTCTGTCGCCGTCTCCCAGCCGTTGTTCGGGTCAATCCAGTTCACCTCAACGGCATTATGGCGGTCCTTCAGGGCGCTGAAGCTGTAGCGGAACGGCGCGCCATCATCCGGCATCACCACATTACTGCGGTTATAGGTCCACACCTTATCCGACTGTCGGTCCTGCACGAACGTCAGCGTCTGCCCGTTCCATACCGGCATACAGCGCATCGCCGAGCAGAAATCACTGAGCACATCCCACGCCTTGCGCTGTGTGGTCAGGTACGCATTACAGGTGATGCGCGGCTCCGTGCCGCCAAAGCCGTCCGGCACTGACTGGTCGCAGTACTGGCCGATGACATACAGCGCCCATTTGTCCACATCCGCCACACCAAGACGTTTCCCCATGCCGTAGCGCGGGTGGGTCAGCATATCCCACAGACACCAGGCCATGTTGTTGCTGTATGCTGGTTTTAACGTTCCGTCCCAGATACCGCTGTATTGTCGCGTCTGCGGGTTATAGTTCGACGGCACCTGCAGAATGCGCCCGCGAAGATGATAATTACGGCTCACCTGCTGGCTGCCGAACTGCTCCGAGTCCACCTGTACGCCGACCAGTGCCGTGTTCGGGTAGCACTGTTTCACATCGATGATCTCGGTGTATGACGACCAGAGCGTTTTGTTCTGCAGCTGGTCTGTGGTGCTGTCCGGCGTCATCCTGCGCATCCGGATATTGAACGGGCGCGGCGGCAGGTTATCCACCACCACCGAGGCCAGATACTGCGAGGTGGTTTTGCCCTTAATGGTGATGTCTTTTTCCGTCACCCAGCCACCGTTACGCTGTATCTGAACCAGCAGGCGGACTTCCGACGGATTCCTGTCTCCCTTTGAGGTGGTTTCCACCAGTGCCTGTACACCGAAGGTAAAGCGCAGACGGTCGATGTTTGCCGACGTGATGGTCCGGGTGATCGGCGTTTCATATTTCACTTCCGTACCCAGCACCGTCTCGGAACCGGAGGATTCAAATCCCTCCGGCGGTGACTGCTCCTGCTCACCTGCCCGGAACACCACCGTGACGCCGGAGATATTGGTATTCCCCTCACTGTCCAGCACCGGCGTACTGTTCAGCAGCACGCTTTTTAATCCATCCACCGGACCTTCAATCGGCCCTTCGCTGATGGCATCAATCGCACTCAACAGCTGCGTGGATTTCAGGTTGTCCTTCGCTTCGCGCGGGGTATGCCCCTTACTGCTGCCTTTACCCATTCGTCATGCTCCATAAACGATAAAACCGCCCGGAGGCGGTTTCACATAAAACGTTTTTCATCAGCGACCAATCACCACAACCTGACCACCATCACCTTCATCTGCTGTGCTGATCTCCTGAGATACCACACGTGATCCCACGCGCATTTCACCGTACAGAACGGGCAGAACATTGCCCTGGGCAACCATATTATCCAGTGAAGAAAAATAGGTGTTCTGTTTGCCGTTATCCGTTGTCTGTGTGCGGGGGGTTTTGGGTTTAGGGGCCAGCATCTGTGCAACACCGCCAAGCGTCATACTGGCACCGAGAGAAAACAGCAGATTACTCGCCATAATTCCTACCCCCGGCATCCATATAGCAACCGCCATAACAGCCGCCCCCAGCACAGCCTGAAACACACCGCCACTTTTGGCTCCTGCCAGACGCGGCACGATATGGATCACAGCACCATTTGCCAGCGGTTCATTAAGACGGGCTGATAATTCCGTTTCACCTGTATCACGCCCGGCAATCCGTACCTGATACCAGCCGTCGCTCAGTTTCTGACGAAACGCCGGGAGCTGTGTGGCCAGCGCCCGAATGGCTTCAGCCCCCGTTTTCACACGAAGGTCGATGCGGCGGCCAAATCGTTGTAAATCCCCGTAAAGGCAGATGCGCGCCATGCCCGGTGACGCCAGAGGGAGTGTGTGCGTCGCTGCCATTTGTCGGTATACCTCTCTCGTTTGCTCAGTTGTTCAGGAATATGGTGCAGCAGCTCGCCGTCACCACAGTAAATGGCGGCATGATTCGGCACCGATGAACCAAAACAGCACAGCAGCACATCGCCCGGCTGCGCCGCTGACAACGGCACCTGATACAGCCCTGTGGCCTCCAGATTATCCAGATAGAGATTCTGACCGTGACGCCACCAGTCATCCCCGCGATGAAAGTCCGGCATCTCAATCCCCGCCAGATGATAAGCATCCCGGAACAGCGTGTAACAGTCCGTCACCCCGTGCTCAAAGCGCCGCCCGGTGAGATGCGGCACACAGCGGAACTTGTGAATCGCCCCCCGGCAGACCAGCCACCACGGCAAATCACTCTGCACCTGCAGCCGCCGGTCAGCCTCACTCAGCCAGGGCAGACCACCGGGATGGCTGTGGACCAGTGCCACAATCTCACCCTGCATCTCTGCCTGCAGCCAGTCCTCCGGAGCCATCCGGAAATAATCCTCCGGCTCACCGGAAATATTCACGCAGGGAAAATATCTTTCCCCCTCCGGCGCTCTCACCACGAAGCCGCACGACTCCGCTGGCGCACATCGCCGGGCGTGCGCCAGAATCGCTGATTCTGTCTCTGTCATGGGATTACTGCGAAAGTTTGTTAATGGAAAGGAAGCCGCCAAAGTTGCCGACGTTATTGCGAAACTTACAGCCGCTCAGGCATTTGCTGCATTTATCCTTCGTGATATCGGACGTCGGCTGGTCATATTCATCCGCGACTGCCGGACCGTGATAACCGCACTCATCACCGCGATAGGTCCAGGTGCAGGTGTTGGCCAGCATGATACGTCCCGGAAAAACAGCGCCATCCGTTTCCGTCGGCGTGGACAGTACAAAGGAGGCACTCACCGCGCTCAGTTCGCTGCACTGCTCGATGCGCCAGCGGCTGATCACCTCCTGCTCCGGATCGGCGTCACTGTTTCCGTTGACGAAGTTCACCGCATCCAGAAAACGGGCGTAAACCTTACGCCGGACCACCGTTCCGCCGACCAGACTCTGCAGATCTTCCGCCATCCCGGTGACCATACCGTACAGGTTAGAAACCGTCAGCGTGGGGCGCGTACTGGTGCCTTTGCCATTCAGTTCAAAACCGCTCCCCTGAATGGGATACGGCTGATACTGTCGCACCTGCCAGGTGACCGGCTCACCTTTTTCGTTCTGCTCATTACAGAAAAAATAACGTTCTCCACCGACCTCTGTCAGGTCGATTTCCCAGAGCACCACGCTGGCCGACTGCTCCGCACGGGTGCATTCATTCAGTGTTTCCTGCCGGATATCCTGCATCAGTTCACCACCTGTTCAAACTCTGCGCTGAACTCAACACGCAGCATACTGACCCGCGACGACCATTTTGCGCAGGTCACCTTTATCTGCCGCCACTCATAAGGCGGCGTCCACAGAAAGGCTTTCCAGCCCCCGTGCTCTTCCAGAAACGACTCCAGCGCCGTGGCCTCCCAACGGGGGACAGAAAGCGTCACGCTGTACGTTTTCAGGTTGGCATTCAGCCCGGCAGGCGCTCGCTGGGAATAGCCATCACCAAAGCGCACCTTTCTTACAGAAGGGGCCGAAGCCACATCCATACCGGGTTTCACTTTCCAGTGAAACGTTTTCATCGCCCGCCTCCTGAATACAGTCCGCCATCACGGGACTGCTGTTGCATAAAGTCCGCTGCCGCTTTTTTTCCGAGATCATAAACCACCTTCAGGGCAGCCGGACCTATCTGCCCGTTCGTGCCGTCGTTATTGATCTCGATGTTGTACTGCGGGGCAAACATCGCCATACCTGAACCACCAATATCCGCCACAACCCCCAGCTTACCGTCAGCACCACGACGCAGTGGCAGAATGGCTTCAGGTCCAGCTTCCCCCATCACACCCGCGCCTTTTGCAAAAGCAAAAAATGTTGGACGGTTAACCACCGTGCCACTGTAGCGACTCAAATCAGCAGACTGATAAACACCGCCATCCGCATTGGGCGTCACACTGGCAGTTGCTGCACTTCCCCAGCCAAACGCCGAACCAATCCCCTTCACTGCCTGCATCATGGCCATCTGCGACATGATTTTTGCAAGGTCGGAAAGAAGCGAGGCGGTAAAAGATTTGAAGTTCAGTTTCCCGGTGGTACAGAAGGTCGCCAGTGCATTACCTGCACTGTTAAATGCCGCTGTAAACATCTGCTCCGCAGTGCCTGCCGCATTATCCGCTTCTGCCGTAAAATTCTGAAACGCCCGCATGGCACCGTTTTTCCAGTTACCCTGCACAACTTCAAGCTGTTGCCAGTAGCGGCGATTCTCATTCAGTTGTCGGTTCAGGCTCTCCGTCAGCGCCTGCTCGACCTTTCTGTAGTCATCCGTGTTATATGTCCCTTTCTGCTCACTATCCCGCCTCAACTGCTCCAGCTGTTGCTGGTATTTCTGGCGAAGACTCAGTTGTACCTGATACCGCTGCCGCAACTGTTCGCCCATACCCACCGTGGCGATATCCAGGTCATGTTGCTGACGCTGAGCGCGTTCTTCTTCAGCCAGTTGACTGGTCAGCTGAATTGTTTTTTTCTTCAGCTCGTTGAGTGCCGTCTGCTTCTGAAGCTCCTGCTGTTTTACATCCAGCAACGTCAGTGCCTGAATCAGTTCATCTTTACGGGCCAGCACACTCTTTTCATCTGCCGTCAGTTTTTTCCCGTCCAGGTCGCTGATGCGCTGCTGCAGAGCCAGAAGCTGTTTATGCGCTTCTGTCATCCTGTCAGTGGCAATGCCTGCTGACTGTCTGGCAGCAGCAATCTGCCCTTCCACCTGTGCCTGTTGCTGACTGTACTGCAGCAATAACCGGGTGGCCTCATCATTACGGGTTTCGCGTGTTTTTTTCTTACCGGATGCCAGGGCTTTCTCGTAACGTTCATTTTCACGTTGTATCGCCGCATCCCTGACAGCCTGGTCGGCGTATTGCATGGCATTAATACGCGCAATTTCACGCTGATGTCGTGCTGCTTCCGTTTCATTCATCCGGTTCAGTGCTGCATTTTCAGCATTACGGCGTTTCTGTTGCTCCTGATAATTCCGCTCTGCCTGCTCTTTTGCATCCTGCAAATCCTTCTGGCGTTTTTTCTCCTGAAGATCGTTAAGACGCTGCTGATCGTACTCCACCTGAGTGGATGAATTCGTCCACGAAAACTTTTTCGCCCGTTGAATTTTTTCCTGTAAGGCAGCTATCTGCCCATCCAGTGAATCTTCACGACCGATGTTCAGGGCCGCGTCCCAGAAACGGCTCCACAAATCAGACAGATATTTCAGCGTACTGCCCAGCGCATTAAGATTATTATCAATATCCGCAGTACGCCGACCGGTTTCCTCTGCCAGTGCAGACATAGCTATCCGTGCAGCATCACTGGACCGTCCCTGTTCCCCAAGGACGCGTATCTGCTCAAGCTGAGTGGCAGTAAGAAAATGCAGCTCATTGTCCAGAGCCTTCGCGGCATTTACAGGATCATCCTTCAGCCGCTTAAACTGATTTATGGTATCGCTGACCGACTGACCAACCGATCGCTCCATCTGTGCGGCAGCTCTCGCCACCATACCGATATCGTTTCCACGAAATGCACCACTCCCCACCACCTGAGCCAGCGCACCGGCTGCAGCATGTTGCGTGATACCATTCCCGGAAATAGCACGACTGAGCGTCCACAGCTGCCCGGCAGTGACTCCGGCATAATGCCCCGTCAGCGACAGCTGGCGATTAAATTCTTCCCCCTCCTTCTGACCGTCATACCAGGCTTTACCCAGACCATAGACGGCCGCGGCAATACCGCCAATAACCCCGCTCAGCATCATACCTTTCGGTGACATCAGTGTGTCTATCCATCCGGCACGGTTAGCCAGCGTTATCCCGGATCCCCTCAGCGCCCCTAAATTACCGCGGGCCAGTTCACCTATCAGAACGCCTATCTCCCGGCGGGCCGCTGCACTTTTCAGCCCCAGCGAATGCGTGGCTTTTCCTGCCTGCTCCATTTTGCGGATATACACTTCTGCAGTACTGCTTACCCCCAGCTGGGCAGCCTTAGCACGAAGCAACTCAGAAGAAGAAAGATTCTGGCGGGTTGCCTGCTCTTTAAGCTGACGGATAAACGCCACTTTCTGTCGGGTAGCCTCTTCCTCAGCCTGTGTAAGAACACGGGTTTTCGCCGTAACCTCAGAAATCAGCGCCAGATAATCCTGCTGACCAATCCCGCCACTGTTTCTGGCCTGTCGGATCTGCTGCTGAATACGCTGTAATTCCTGCAGCCCCGTACTGGCCTGTTTCACACTGTCAATCTGACGATAAAACGCGGCAGCCGCTTTATCCTGAGCCTCCGCCAGAGCCATGGCCTGTGCCTGTTCCTCGCGCATTTTCTGGCTCAGCGCCTCCATGTGCTGGCGGGTTTGCTCCACCTCGCTGGCCATGCGTTCATGAGCCTGTGCGCTCTTCTCCACCGTCTGCGCATGGACGGATGCGGCTGTTGCAGCCGAAGACGCCGCCTGCGTTGTCTGCCGGGCGGCCTGAGTCTGACGCTCCATAAAACGCTGCATACGGGCAGAAGATCGTTCTGCATCGCTGGCTGCACCATTCAGAAGGTTTTTGATACGGGGAATTTCATTTTTAAACTCTGCCGCATCAATCCCTAAATCAATGACCAGGTTGGCTATCTGGTCCATAACGCACACCTCCGGAAATACCTTCCCCAAGATGCATCAGTTCTTCGTCCGTTCGCTCCGGTATCCCGTTCTCTTCCGGTAAAAGGCTGAAATCAACCACCGCAGCATCACTGCTGCCGGACACCATTCTCACGATCAATGCCTTCAGCGAGGCAAACTGCGCATCCATCCACACATCACTGAAGCTCTGCATCCGGAAATAATCGCCCCACTCACCAAGCTCAGTGGCCGACATTTCCGACAGCATCCGCCGCCAGTCTGCCCGCCGGAACTCCCGGGCAAGCCGCATGACAAACTGCATTTCCCGCGTCAGGACTTTTCCGGCGTCAGCGCCTCATGATCATCATCCCCGGCATTCTCAATGGCCCCCATACTGCTCAGCGACAGAACCATCTCCGCCCCCGCACCGAGGGCATCATACGACCATGTTGTAATAACGGATGCGCAAAGTGCCTCCACATCCTGAGACTGATCCGCATTCCACAGTGAGCGGGAAACCAGCCAGGCATTGATATCCATCCCCATCCGCAGAAAAGCAATCTGTCGTTCAGCCTCCGGCAGTTCTCCCTCCTGTGCATCAAACTTTGCCGTTCGCTGCTGAACAAACGCCAGATATTCAATTCTCTGCAGCCCGGACAGCTCACTGAGCACCACGGACTGTTTTTCATAATTAAACGTGCCCTGTTTCAGAAGCATCATGTTCTCCACCTGCAAAAAAGCCCCGGATAACCGGGGCAAATGATGAGTATCGTCCTGTTAACCTGCTGCGCTGACAGTCACCGCAGCCACAGCCACAAAATTCCCGTCAGCGGTCATGCCCACAATGCTGACACTGCCCTGCTTCACGCCTTTCACCGTGGCCACAAGCCCGCTCAGGGTCACCGTGGCAGTCTGTGGATCTGACGAATGCACACTGATCACTTTGTCACTGGCTCCGTCAGGTTTTACTGTAAAGGTCAGCGTGGTGGTTGCTCCCTCTTTTACACTGGCAGATGTCGGTGCCACCGTCAGCCCGGTAACGCTCACGGTTTCAGTGCCTTTCTCTGCCAGATACGGACGCCCCACACCGCTGATTTTCACAGTGCGGGTCATCACGTCTTTTGAGGCAATGGTTTTCCCCAGTGAGCTCAGCCAGCCGCGGAAAACATCAACAGTGCCGTTGGGATATTTGATACGAAACGCGCAGACTTCACCGGAGTCGAACAACTGAACCAGTTTTTTCTGCCCACTGTCACCCGGACGCCAGGCCAGCGTCGCCGAAGTATCACCAACGGATTTCTGCCCCTGGGTTGTCGTTTTCCAGTCTGCATCTTCATCATCGAGATAAGTGTCATCTTCTGCATCAGCGGTCATTTCGCCAGGTTGCAGATCCTTCACCATCGCAAGACGCAGCCAGTCAGTGTCCGACAAAGGGTTCGCAAACGCATCGCCGTTGCCGGTATACATCCAGAACGTCGTCCCCGCACCTTTCGTCTTTGCCAGTGGATTTGGTGTGGTCATTACCACCTCCTTAATTCGTGTACGTGATCTGGTACGTGATTTCCGCCATCGCCCAGGTGGCCATCTCATTATCACGTTGATAGTTAAAACCGAGTGGGTTCAGGGTGTCGATGAGTCCGGAAAGGGCCGGCATATCACTCAGGGCCGGAAAAATGGTGCTCTCCATCCACGTATCCAGCTCCGAATCCGGCGCCTGTGCCCGGATGAAGACGGCAATATGCAGAACAGCCTGCCAGTCATCTTCATCCGTCATTTTTCCGGTGTACTGTGCATCACTCAGCCACACCGCCACGGCAGGCAGTTCCTGCGCATCAACAAATGCCGGAAGCCCGTCAAAAAACGTGGCGCTGTCTCCACACTGTTCCCGAAGGCGTGCCAGTACGACCTGGCGGATTTGTGTATGTCGGTTCATCGTGTCAGCCATAACCTCAGTTGTTGTTTCAGTGCATACCCCAGCTGTTTCGGCATTTCCGCAGTAATGATGCGGTCGCGGGCATCTTCAAATGCCTGTGTCAGCGGTCCGGACAGCGGGATTTTCACCACATCAATGGGGTAACGATTTTTGCCATCAATACGCCGCATCACATGCCAGCGACCATTCGCCAGCTGCTGAATAAACGCATCCCGGAAAAGATATTTACCCACCTTCAGCACACTGCCACGGTACTGCAGTTTTCCACCACGCCGGGCCAGTCTGACCCGGGCCGTCCCCAGCTTAATGGCGGGCAGGTTGCCCCGGTTAACGCGGATCCTGGCCGTCATTTTTCCTGACGGACTGGCTTTAAACACCCGGACACGCTGACGTACCAGTTTCAGGGGTATCCCTTTCACCTGGTTATCTCCCGCAACGGTATTCCCGGCAACCTGCCGGGTGGCAACCGAGACCGCTTTCTGCGCCACACGGTTTATCGCCCATGCGCTGGCCTGTGGCACCATACGGGTATCAAGGCTGTTCAGATTGCGGATGGCATTCTCAAGCCCCTTCATCCCACACCTCTTTACTCAATAAAGATCATTGGCTTACCGTTAAAGCGTTCATGCCGTGTGACCGTCCATTGTTGTCCGTCATAAACAACGCGATCCCCGCGCCGTGGGCGGTATCCCGAAGAAAACACCACCAGAGAGACCGCAGGTCCGGACAGAGCATTCAGCTCTGCCAGTGTTTCTCCCGGGATCACTGTCATATCGACATCATTAATCGAGGCTGTCTTTCCCATCTTTCTGACCGTGATCGCATCCATACGCGCTGCCAGCCGGGAAAAGGGATCAGACATTGAGTTTTACCGGCACTTCTTCTGCACTGGTTCCGGCATCTGCCCAGACAACCCCGACCAGCGGATCAGAGCCGCTGTTAGTCAGCTGAACTTTTCCGGACTTCAGATAAACCTTCTTACCCGTTTTCATGTCATCCGTTTTCAGCTTCGGCAACATAAATACGCCTTCAGCGATACCATCTCCCGTTTCGCCTTTCGCAATATCGGTCAGTGCCACCGCAAAAATATCGCCCACCTGCACCAGTTCTCCGCTACTGATATTTGCACCAGCAACAATCGCCACCGTTTTTCCTTCTTCTACAAAATTCTTTGCCATAACTGTCTCCACACAGCCCCTGAGCGGGGCTGATTTCAGGTACAAAAAAAGCCCTTACGGGCCATCTGAGTTGTTGTCTGCGACGTTTACGCCGTACATTTCACCAGACCGCGGTGATCAACTGGCGCGACACCAGCGTCAATACGCACTTTCGTTGTCACGCCATCCACACTGAAGCCCTCCATCTGATCAATATATGGCGTATCCACACCGTTGAGATAAGCCACTTCAATCGTATCGGAGCCTCTGGACGCAGCCAGGTAGAAGGTGCTCTGGCTGTTATCATCAAGACGAGGCTCTGCAATAACGATCGCAAAATCTTTCACCGGGTTAATAATACCGGCGTTAATGTCAGCCCCCTTGACACTTGAGGAGCGAATGACCTGGTTAGCAACAGACTCCATCGCTGTCGGTACCAGTACGAACGCAGGACGAATATTCAGATGACGCACCCCCTCTTTCTGAACGCGCATCAACTGGCGAGCTTTATCCAGTGATGCCACGTCCATTGCAGCGTTCTCCAGTACGTTTGCATGTTTCGTTTTATCGAACAGGTTCACATTATCCGTGGAGATCTTCGGATTAGACGTCAGAATGGCATAAACCAGATCGGCAATCGTGGATTTTGCCGCACGCCCCAGTTTCATCGGAACATCGGTCAGCATATTCAGATCATCGTTGATAATGGCCTGACGGGTGATGCTGAACAGTTCACCATAAGTCGCCAGTGCAATCGTGGCCTGTTTATCTCCGGTGGTGACGTACTTATATTCCGCCCCTTCTCGCACCTGACGCAGAGAACTGAAGCCCCCCATCCCCACACGATGAGCAATTTTAAAATCAGACAGCTGACCTTTCCGGGTCCACTGTTCGTAAGTCTCAGGGGCTTCTTCCCATCCCTGCAGAATGGCTTTGTTCGCGACATCCAGCAGAATATTACCAAAATCAGACGTACTGTGCGTGAACGCTGCCCCGACCATCTGCATTGGGTTATACCCGGAAACCCCAATCCCCCGTTCTGTCAGTGACATTCGGGCATATTCACGCAGGGTCATCCCGTTATAGACGTTATCCTGTTCACGCTCAGCAAATCCGGCACGCGCCATCAGCGCCTGACGGATCCCGTCCCCCACAAAATTACCGTTGCCAGCATAAATATGGGCCGGGGTATTTTTATTTGATGGTGAAAATTCCTTACCCATTTCGTTAAGTAATTTCTCACGGGCCTGCTCAAGCGAGCACTCCGGATCGGAAAGACAACTGGCCTGCAATGTCTGATAGCGCCCGCCAAACATACCAAACAGTTCATTAATACCACTCACACGTGCTTTTTGCTCTGCCAGTACCTGCGCACGGATACTGCTTTCATCTGTGGAAGGTGCATTTGTGGTAGTCGCGGTTGTGGCAACCGGAGCCGTAGTCTGATCCTGTGTCTGAGATGCAGTATTTTTGTTTTCAGGTTCACGCGTTGCACTGTTGCGTGGCGGAATAATCATATTTCGAATGGATTCCGGCATTTTTTTAAATTCCTCTGTACGTTTTGACTGAATACATGCCATTGCCTTAACTTCCGGTGTCACCTGGTCAGCAAATCCGTGTGCCAGACATTCGGCACCGGACATCCAGGTTTCATCCGCCAGCATGGCAGCAATTTCATCGGTGGTTTTCCCGGTTTTCTGCGCATAAGCAGGCAACAGGACCGACTCAACTTTATCAAGCAGGTCGGCATAATCACGCATATCATCCGCATCGCCACCACTCACTCCCCATGGTTTATGGATCATCATGAATGCGTTTTCCGGCATGATGACGGGATCACCCACCATTGCAATGACCGATGCCATGGATGCCGCGACACCATCCACATAAACAGTGATGGACGCCCCATGATTTTTCAGCGCATTAAAAATGGCGATGCCTTCAAAGACATCGCCACCCGGTGAATTGATATGGAGATTAATGTGGGTGATATTACCCAGCGCATTCAGATCGCTGACAAACTGCTTCGCCGTAACTCCCCAGAAACCAATCTCGTCATAGATATAAATATCTGCGTCACTTTTATGACCCGCCTTCATTCTGAACCAGGAATTATTCTTCAGGCTGGCCTTCGGTTCGCCGCGAAACCACGCGTTCTGTTTCAGCATTACCACCTCCTTTATCGCAGGCCGGATCGGTATCAAACACCAGATCCAGCCTGCGGTTTTCATCAATTTCGGCCTTGCGCCGACGTTTAACATCATCCGGATTACGACCACAGGCGCGCACCCAGTCTGATTCTGTTGCCGCACCACCACGAATCTGGATTTTCCAGGCTTCAGCTTCCTTGACAGGATCAATCCACGGCATGACCGGACCAGAATATGTTGCGTTATATAATGTTTTTATATCCACATCCGACGGAATTTTCAGCAACCCCGCGGCAACCACCATATTCAGCCATGCCCGGTACACCGGACGGGTTACAGCACCAATAAAACAGTCCTGCAGGATCAGATAGCCATCGGTGGACTCAACCAGCTCCTGTCGCTGGGAACTGTAGGTACCGTTATAGTTACGTGCTGCACTGGAAAAACTCAGACGAGTGCCCGCCGCCATGGCCCGCAACTGACCATTACGAAAAGTTTCCAGATTAGGGTTAGGCCGATCAGATTTGACCATGCCAATATCTTCCCCCTTACGCAGATCGTCATAAATAATGCCGGGAGTGATATGCAGTTCCCGATCATTATCTTTATTCGTCACAGGTTCCTCATAATCCTGCCCGTCTCCTTTACGAATATACAGCCCCAGTGCCGCAGCAATGCGCGCCGCCACCAGCTCAGCATCTTCATATTCCTTAAGCGCACTGATCCGCATCAGCACACCTGACAACATGGATGTGCCACGCGTCTGATGAAGGCGGCGGGTAAACTTCAGATGCACCATATTTTCAGCGGCGATCTCTTTGGTTTCGCTCTGTCGCCCGGTAACCGGATAATTTTTATAAACCAGGTATTTTTTCGGCCTGCCCCATTTATCCAGAAAAACTCCCTGATTCATTCCCGCAGACTCATCACTGAGCATGGGCACAAAATCCGGCTCCATTGCCTCGAGCCAGAAAGGCACACCGGCAGTCCGCGCCAGCCCGGCACCTGCGCCTCTGACCATCTGGGCAAACACTTCTCCATCACGTAACCAGGTACGCAACAGCAGACGTTCGAGCATGGGGCGCGTATGCTGCCCGGTCACATCCGGACTGACAGACCATTCCGCCCACAAACGACGGATAATCATTGCCAGCTCTGTAGCCATATCACCATTTTTCAGTAATGGTTGTGGTTCAACAATGATCCCCTTTGCACCAATCACCCGCTCCTCAAGTTTGTCGAAAACACCGATTACCAGGTCATGATTGGTGTCCAGAAAACGGGCCTGTTCCCGCAGAGAAACCGCCCCGTACTTACTGAGCTGGTCGGCAGAACGGTTTTCCCGTCGGGCTTTGTGTGTGCGGGTGGGTTTCACGGCCTCATAAGCGCAAATTAACGCCCTTGAGCGCAACCTCGCAGCTTTCCAGCCGGGAGAAAAAACACCAATCACATCATCAAGAATTGCCATCAGAACCTCGCCAGTTTATACCCCGGATCCCCCCGTCGCCGCGCGGTCAGAGCCACAAGGCGGCGCTCCCACTCCTGCCGCCCCCGCCGGATCTCAGATAAGTTTTCCATGGTCATCTGCTGACCATTAAAGGTGACGGATTTTCCGTCCAGCACAGCCATTTCCGCATCAATATAACGCTGGATCATGGCTTCAATATCATTCTGATTCATAACCATCCTCCGGATGTCACCCAGGGGTTATCCTCATCGGGTGCCATTTTTTTTCGTTTCTTTTTTCTGGTCGGGGGACGTTCCGGCTCCGGCAGAACAGGTGGCTCCGCGTTGTCACTGACACACTCCAGCCAGGTTTCCCGGTACGCCCACTCCGGCGCATCAGGCCACTGAATTTTCTCGTACCCATGCAGAATGACCAGCGCCTCGGCATACACCATCAGGTCAAAGGCTTCGTTCGCACCGCGCCCCGGCTTACTCCATTTCCCGTCACTGCTCCGCTCTTCATACGTCAGTTCGTCGTAAAACCAGCTCCCCAGCCAGTCGGGAAAATGCACATAGCCAGGACCGGGAGAATCACGCCATAACGCGTTATTAACCCGGTCTTTCAGAACGTCAGTCTGAAGAAGCCAGAGAGGCACATCACCCGCAGCCTGCGCCCGTCGCCCCGTTCGTCCGGTGTTATCCGGAAATGTACGGGTTATCAGTTTTGCACGTCGGATACTGTCGCCCTTAAACAGGTAAATACGCTTGCCAAGACCATCAAGACGGCAACGACGCCAGAATTTATAGGCATTATCGGTAACCCCGTCTTCACCGCCGGAGTCCACCGCCATTGCCATTACCCGCATGCGCTGAGAAGAGTCAGAAACCAGCGGCCAGCCTTTATGAAAAACATCCGTCAGCAGAACATCCCAGTCTTCCGGATAACCGGCGGGATCAATACGCAAGCTTTCTCCGTTATTGTCACAACGCAGCGACTGCGTGATGTTGTAACGATCAACTATCCAGCGCTCGCCGCGACTACCATAGCCCGTTACCTGAACCACAAAACGGCGATGGCGTCCCGCCTGCACATCCACTGTCGCTACAAGGAAATTAACGCCATCCGGCACACTGCGGGGAGGAACTGGCTCTGCACGTTGCTCAAGCAGTTCGCTTTTTCGTTGCTCCATGCTGGCGCGGGGAAGATAAGGTAACCCCCAGTCAGTATTGATAACCGCCTTGAGAGTTTCTTCGCTTCCGGTTGCCTCGTATTCCTGTTCAGCGGTCAACAACTTATAAATCAGTTGCGCCCAGGTCTGATAAGCGGCAGCGGGTCCCTCCATCCAGAAGCTGGCTATCCTTGATTGACGTGGCATTCCGGTAACATTCCCTTCCATGTCAATCTGCTCACCATCCCGTAACCAGACCCCGCGCCCGTTCAACTCACGTTTCATGTCTGCGGTGATTCTGGAGCCACAATGAGGACATAATATATGGGCCGCTTTACTGGCTTTTACAGGATCGGGATTGTCACGGTACCCCGTCATGGCCTCCATGGAGGGTTGAAAATACCCCCCGCAATCCGGACAGGGCCAGTACCAGCGACGACGATCACCACGGTTATAAAGTGACAGGATCCCCGTGGTGGGTGGAGCTTCATGTGGAGAGGTTTTTCGCCACTTACTGTCCGAAATTTCGCGTCCAGGTGAACTCTCCACAAGAGTCATACCTGCTGACATAAACGTCGTGGTACGTTTTGAAGCCAGGGAGAAACCATCACCTTCACCATCAATATCATCAGGCCAGCGGTCATAATCTGTTAAGGCAACAAATCTATAATCAGATGACGACATAATATTGACTGAGGGCCAACCAATCTTTAGATAATTACCCGCCTTAAAAGTCTTATCATGAACGTTGTTATCATTGGTTCGTGGACTCATTCGCCGTGCGACTTCTTTACTGACCCGAAATGTGCGATCAAGACGTTTTCTGGAATGCTCTCTTGCTTTCTCTTCTGTCATTTGAATTAACAAAAAATCTGCAGGCTCACAAACCACGCTGTATACAATCCAGCCATCAATTAACCCAACCGTTTTTCCTGTTCGTGCTGGCCCGACAAAAACAACCGCATCATAGTCACGGGAAGACAAGCAATTCATTGGCTCAATGATATAAGGCGTCAAAGATGCATCCCATGGCAATGAACTTCCCCCGCCCAGTGGTACTCGCATATATTTCTCAACCGCTTCTGCCACTGGCATTCTTGTGGGGGGTTTTAGCAATTCGGAAACATCACGCCTGATAGCACTTGCTGAGGCAAAAACCATTATTCCTCCTCATCATCTCTTTCTCTCATTTCAGTTGATAATGCCTCACGGATATCATCAACTGCTCGTTGAGCCTCAGCGATTTGTGATGCATTCCAGCCCCGATCTCGCTCCAGTTTGTCAGGCCACGTATCCAGTACCTGAGTAACAACCTTCAACATCAACGCCATTTCGCGATGCACATCACTGGCAGGAACAAGTTGTTTTAATGTTGTTTCCATCTTGATACGTTCGTTTTCTGACTGGAACCAGTCTTTACGCTCTTTCGGTTCCATTCGTGACGGATCATGTATATCGGAATCAATGACTGATTTACTCTCAAACAAAGCAGGTCCGACATCTCTCAATGCATAAACAGGATTACCACGAACGGTGCCGGCAACAGGGATATTGGCCTCCAGTAGTCTTTTTTTAACCACCTTTCTGTCCATAGCAAAGGCTTCTGCGATTTTCGCGATACTCCAGCGATAAACGTCTCCGATATTACTGATATTCGACATCCCCACCTCTTCACACCAGCTCGAATATCATTTTTCTTTTTAAAAACAGAATATTAAAAACTGGTCAGATGTCCCACAAAAAGCAAAATTGGACAGGTGAAAATCAATTTTTATTTTACTTTTCAACATGTTAATTGATGTAGTGGTGTCCCATGAAAATTCAAAAACTAGCCTTTTTCCGCGACGCTCCCGCCCCGTGGCAAGGGTACCCCACCGGGAGGACCCGCAAAATGAGAGGGATTATCATTTGTACACACTCTAACACCTGCATTATCGCAGCCCCTCGCTGAAGGGCTGCTGTAATGCATGTTACTCAGTAACAACTGCGCCTTTCGGTAATTCCATACCGGCAAATACCGGACAACCAGGATGACGATCATCTTCTGTTGCTTCCAGCATTGACTCACCAAACCACTCCGTCGTGGCGCGACCATCAGCAGCTTTGTAGTGGAGCAAGTACTGGTTTTCGCCATCCGCATACTGCGCGCGGGCTTTAACCTCACCCCATTCATCACTGATGCGCATCTCCACCAGTTGAGACAACTCAAACTTAAACGGGACAGCAGCGGCACCAATTACAACCGGTTTGTTTTCTGTTTTTTCCATCATCATCTCCAGATATAAAAAAGCCCCGCATTTGCGGGGCTACAAACAGGCATCACAGCCAGTTAGCTAAGTCCGACAGACATAAAATCATCACTACCTAAACGATGGGAACCATAACGAACTTCATACTCCCCATTCAATTCAGAGCGTTTAGACTTTGCGCCATCCTCCGTTGCATAAATGCCGACCAGATGCCAGGGTTTGTCACGTACTACAGCCCAACCCAGAACCCATCCCTGATTATCAGGATCAGCCTTCAGGTTATTTTCTACAAACATAGTGTTCTCCTTTTGGGTACCCAGAGACATTCTATGTCATTCATGAAATAGGCAACAACGTGGCCGTTACAATCCCCGCCATATTTGCGTTCAGATCACATTCAACAGAAATTTCTTCATCCGTGGCATCCACTTCATATGTCCGGGAATAACACTCCGTGCATTTACCACTGAAGATATCCTTAACCAGAACACGTCCACGCTGCAAAACCCTGAATGGAATCGTTCCGTTAAAGGGCTTTACGGTTACCAGTAATCTCTTCATATCCCCTCCGGATAAAAATGCCCCTTGCCGCCCGGGCTGTTGTTCAAAGTTCATCCTGATTCGGCAAGATTCAGAATGTATAAGACAAATTGACACACACGGCAGAATTTCATGCTTTCCGGACGCTGGCGCATCCTTCATTTTTCAGCGAAATATTCTGCTCTTACAGGCGATCAGTTCTGCAGACACTGCCGGATGCCATCAATCAGCGGACAGGCCTGAGGAGCTGCATCAAATAATTGGCGCAGCCGGGACTTTACTTTTTATTTACTGGTATGAGTGCGACATCTGGCTATTTCATCCCGGGCTTTACTGTCACCGCGACAGATACAACGCACCGTGTCTCCGGTCAGTGTGGTAATGTAAACCTCATCCTCTTTTTCTACCGGAATACATGGAGTATTCCCGTCCCGGCAATACTCAATTTTTGCAGCAAGATGAGTGTCACGCGGATAGAACTCCAGGCGATACATATCCCCAAGGACATGCACTTCCTCAACCTGGCGACCATCTTCAGTTACCGTAATTTTTTTCAGTGCGTACATACGTACCTCCGTTCTTTCGTTTTTTGAGCAATAAAAAAGGCCGCCGAAGCGACCTTTACCATTAAGTTCACATCTTCTGTCAGGATGTATGGCAATCTCTACAGCACCAGTAACACCCATTTGCTCTTGTGTAGCCCAGATTTTTTGCAGCCCTCACAGCTGGCTCGCATGAGTTAAACTCACCCAGCTCCTTACGATTGTTTGCGTCAGGAAGTCGAAAACAAGTTTCTGTATGAACTTCGTGATCGTTCTGAGCATCTTCAAGAGTGTGAACATAGTACTTCATACGTATTTCTCCAATTGTTGCGTACGCATGGAGAAATTATCACCGGGCACAATCTAACTCATTGATAATGATCATTTATTTTAACGCAGCATCTAACAGCGTCGACAATTTCACAGACCTGAGAGGCTGTATCGAAAAGCTGACGCGCTTTATCCAGGCTGACGCATCCCACCAATAAAAAAGGCACCAGTATCTCTACCAGTGCCCATTTCGCCGCCGTTCGCGGCATTCTGTGCGTCCAGTGTTTTCTGCTCATAACACACCTGGTTATCAGCGTTTCAACTGAAAGTGAGGCCCGTCTTTCAGTGTTTTCCAGTCCCCGCCCCATTCGATGGCAGTCCCCAGCTCTGCAGCAGCCTGCTTAAATGCCTGCGCGATTTTCTCGTACAGAGGCCAGTCCCATGACACCTGGCTGCCAATGTAGGCCACAACATCCACCGCATCACCGGTCAGGTGGCGGCTGTTCATGGTCTGGCTTTTCCCTTCCGCGACCAGCTGTTTCTGGCGATACTTACTGCGCAGGCCTTCCGTAATACCGAAATCAACCTCCGTCAGCTCCAGCGCACGGCGAACGACAGCAACCAGCTGTGGTTTAACGCCCTCCAGATTCTTTTCGCTGCGACGACTAAATCTGAATTTACCCGACATATTCACCTCAACAATGGAAAGATTTTTGTGACGTTCCCGCGTGCGCGTATCACCAGCACGCAGAACAGCAGGTTAAAAAACACTTCCAGCCAGCCCGTTGCTAACGGGCGACCACACAGATAGCTGAGGGGCGCAAAGGCATACAGCAGCATCAGCAGCCAGGCCAGCCATGACATCAGCGGTTTATGTCTGGAATCACGGCGACGATAAAAAAAGAGCGTCAGCACGATAACCGTGCATAACGCCACATTCAGTAATCCGGGAAGGTTACTTAACATTGCCGCCTCCTCCGCCACGCAGACGGGAGAACAGGCCGGACACCAGTGATGCAATATCCTGCTGGTGGATGAATGACAGAATCTTCACCGACACCACTGACACCAGTACTGCACACAGTGCGTCAACAGGTGCACCGTCAAACCCTGTATGCTTTACCAGCCAGGATGCCAGAACCTCTGCGCCCAGCACGCCGATAATGAACGACACCAGAAAATGCGCCGCCACACGCCAGGCTGAAAGCGCCTGCGGCATCGTTGCCACAAATAACGCCCCGGCGAACGCACCAAACACAATCCCGAAATCCGTTCCGGTAAACAGCCCGAATACCGTCGCCCCACCGAGCGCCGCAGCCGTGCCGGAACCGGACAAGGGTTCAGACATACTTTTTTCTCCTGTAAATAAAAAAGGGCCGCCAGCGGCCCGTAATAAAACACCCCGTCGAAGGCATCCACCGATGTCTTTTATGTGATGTATTCAGATTCAATACACGTTGAGTGAAACGCAGATATAAAAAAGGCCCGCCGCAGCGAACCATAAAGAAACGAGATTCTGAATAAAAAAAACCGCCGGATACGGCGGTTGGTCAATGCAAGAAATACATTCTTAATTGTAATAAAACCGAGGTGTCGGGTGCCTCCCGAAGTATTCCGTCCTGTATGAATACTGTGATTTCCCGTTAAACCGACTCTTTTAACCACCCTCGCTCTGAGGAACACCCCGGTGGTGTTATTTACAACACCAGAATGATGCATCACCGACCCTGCCAGGAAATACAAAATCTCCACCAGCAATGCACCATTCTGCTGTCGCAGAAAAATCAGCACTGAGGCTAACCTGGCCTCAAATCATAGCCAGAGAACAGAATGCTTTTTCAAAACAACCTGCTCCCACGTAATAAAAAATACGCCAGTGCTGCAATACAATAAGGCTTATTTCAAATGCTGGAGCGGGTAGCGGGAATCGAACCCGCATCATCAGCTTGGAAGGCTGAGGTAATAGCCATTATACGATACCCGCATATGGTGCCGACTACCGGAATCGAACTGGTGACCTACTGATTACAAGTCAGTTGCTCTACCTACTGAGCTAAGTCGGCATTGGTTCCTCAGGAAAAATAAAAATGACCGCGCTTTACATCCCCCTCGGAACCGAAAAAGAATATTAATGAGGACAGATACTTTTTCAATTAAAAACTGTGTCAATATTCGTAAATATATGTATAAATTTCTATTATTCATAAAATGCAGAAATGATGATACACACATTTAACGATTATTTTTTATTTCAATTACAGTCTGGTTAAATCTCTCTTCTTCCAGTTCCACACCTATTGCACGCCTTCCCAGCGATAATGCTGCTTTTATTGTTGACCCCGACCCCATAAAAAAATCAGCGACCAAATCTCCCGGATGGCTGCTGGCGGTAATTATCTGACGCAACATATCCGCCGGTTTCTCACAGGGATGTTTGCCGGGGTAATACTGCACAGGCTTGTGCGTCCAGACATCCGTATACGGAACGGCAGCCGATACGGAAAAATAACGCCGCAGGGATTTGTACTCCTCCAGCAGACTGGCATATTGCCGGTTCAGTTCACTGTATGTGCTGACCAGCTGGTGATGTGGCTTTTCCAGTTCACCGCGCTGATGTTTTTCTGCTGCAACACGCGCAAACAACGCCTGTAATTTCAGATAATCGCCTTCGTTCGGCAACTGCCACTGACTGATACCAAACCAGTGCGAAGCCATGTTTTTCTTTCCGGTGGCTTCCGCTATCTGTTTTGACGTTATTCCCAGTGATTCACGCGCATCACGAAAGTAAGAAATCAGCGGGGCCATGACGTGCTGTTTTAGTTCACGCCCCTTTGCCGCATAGCCGTCATTTTTGGGCTGGTATGGCCCCTGATAATGTTCTGCAAACAGAATGCGTTCTGTTGCCGGGAAATACACCCGCAGGCTTTCCTTGTTGCATCCGTTCCAGCGCCCGGACGGCTTCGCCCAGATAATGTGGTTCAGCACATTAAAGCGTTCACGCATCATGATTTCGATATCAGATGCCAGGCGATGACCACAGAACAGGTAAAGACTTCCGGCAGGCTTCAGTACCCGCCAGAATTGCGCCAGACACTGGTCCAGCCATTTCAGGTAATCATCGTCGCCCTTCCACTGGTTATCCCAGCCCTCGGGCTTCACTTTAAAGTATGGCGGGTCTGTGACTATCAGATCGACAGAGTTTTCCGGTAAGGTCTGGATAAATTCCAGGCAATCAGCGTTGATTAACTCACAACTGGATATTTTTACAGTATTAGCCATAGATCAATAAGCACTTCTCTGATAGGCTCATTCTGCTTTTGCGCAAAGCAGATGGGCCTGAGGTTTGCTTGTGACCCCAACGCATGAGCAGATGGCTGGCAGGTGCCGCTAACACCCACCAGCCGCCCATTACCACAAATAAAAAAGCCTTCACTGAGGAAGGCGTCTGTAACAACCGAACTGATAATCTGCCAGACCCGCCATAACAAGCTGGGTCAGTATTAACTGGCAGCGTTCGCGTGAAAGGTAAGTATTCTGCGCAATTTCCCCGACGGTCGCTGGTTCGGTGACACTTAATTCATTAAACACCACTCTGGCGGTTTCGGTCATATCCTGCTGTTTTAGCATGTCTTTTTTCCTTTTCTGGTTAACGTGACATACCAATAACTCTTGTCTAAAAAGCCAGCAAGCTGAAAGACCGGTATTCGCAACCACCAGCGCATTTAACGTCCTGTACCGCTTTTCGGGCACAAAAAAACCCGCTCATCGGCGGGTTTAAGCTGTGTGGCGTAGTAACCACTCTTAACAGGATATTCAACTTTTTACGATCGTAAAGCGTTCGGGGAAAATTTTTAAAGCCGCATCAGTCGTTCCACCAGCTGCTCTTTACGGGCAACGATCCAGCCGCGTTGTTCCAGATAAAATTTAAACCGTTCCAGAGTGCATACCATCGCATCGGCGGGTACTTTTTCCGTGAAGTCGACCTGACCGTGTTTATCGAAGTGGATCAGTAATGCGCATCCATCATTTTCGGTGGGGGAGTTTTGTGCTGCTGGTGGCTGTTTCTGGCTGAAATAACAGTCTTCCAGTTTTTCGAACACATCCCACGCCTGATCGGTCTCGAGCATTTTGGCGTGACGGGCTGCGCCTCGTTCTGTCCAGAGAATGAGGGAGCGGGTTTTGGGAGAGATGGGATTTTGTGACTTACTTAAAGTAAGTCGCAATTTTTTTAATTCCTCACCCGCTGCTTTAAAAAAGTGCTTTCCTGCGACAAAACGCTCTTTGTTTCTGGTGAAGTTAACCTGGATATTCAGAATTTCGGTGCCATAAAGCTGCGCCAAAAGTTCAGTGGTAATTACAGGAATCTGGTTATGGGTGATCGGGGAGAGAGTTTCAACAGAGATTTGAGTTGTCATAATGACGCCCTCTAGTGGTTTCTAAACTATCACCACCGTCAGGTTCCTAATCATCGGGTGGTGAGACGTACAGGGTTAGGAACTACCGGGAAACCAACCGGCGAGCCTTTCAGCTCCCCCATACGCCCCACCATAATTCAGATGTGCGCGTGCATACGACAATAAAAAACACGCTCGCGGCGTGTATCTGTCGCGGTCTCTATCCGGGGTTCCTAATCCCGACGCCAGATTTTGCTGGCGCGTGAGGAATATAGCCCCGGACAATGTGTCTGGTCAAGCTCCTACATGATTCGTTCTACGTATCTGTCCATCTCCAGTCGGATATCAAGCATCATCAACATGCCATCAATAACCCCTTCCGCTTTCTGCAGGCGCTTGCCAATACAGGTATCCGAACACCCATGCTTTCGTGCCAGCCCCATAAAAGTCATTCCACCTACGTAATAATCCACCAACAAATCGTGCAAATCCTGATTTTTCTTGTTCAACCGGGCCATACAGCCACAAATTATCATTGCATCATCATCAGAACACTGAGGGCGTGATTTCACTTTCGGCGGGATTAATCCTTTAAAACCAGCAGCTATTGACGCCCATGACACATCTTCGTGATTGTTTGCAGCCCATGCTCCCCACCGCTCCATAACCTGCTGAATATCACGCGCCATCGTTATCACCTGTAATTTCGTAAATCTTCACGCCCAGCCGACCACCAGGAACGAGCTGACCGCGCACAATATTAATTTCATCAAACTGCTCGTCGTCGATAAGCAGTCCCGCATGCGTCAGCGCATCCAGCGGTGCTTTCAGAATATTGTCCAGGTCACGACGGCGCTTATCCGGCGGCTCTGCAATGATCTTTATCGCCAGCCTTCCGGACAGGTTTAATTTCAACCGCTGCTGGCGAACAATAAGTGCCACATCCCGGCGATAACGCTCACCGGCTTTTGATACAAAATATGTGCTGCCACGACGTCGCCAGTAGGTATTCACCGTCGGCGGGTAAGGCAAAACCAAATCTATGAGCATCAGTCACCTCTTTTACCCAAGCACGCCAGTTGCAAAGGCGTGATCAAGAAAACGAAAAATTAAATCAACCTGGGAACCATGCTTTTCTTCGAACGCCAGCGGATCCGCATGAAGTTCGTTGTGATGCTCCCGACACAGCGGTAGCGTGAAAATATCGTGGGATTTTGTTCCCATTCCGCCCTGACCATGACCAATCAGGTGATGGGGATCGTCGGCTGGCTTACCACAACACGCACACGGCTGTGTCTTTACCCAGCGAGTGTATTTCTCATTTATCCAACGGCGACGTTTAGGTCGCCTCATGAAAGATTCCGGAGACTCCGGATCAACAGCAATGCTGACCACCGCCTTTTCCTGCGGTGAGTTCTGTTGCTGGTGGACGTGAGGCGATAGCACAATATTTTTTGTGCGCTGCTTCAGTATGCTGGTGGCTGTCTGCTCTCCCGGTATGATGTCGCTTTCGCGGTACACCGAGCGAATTTTTTCCGCACGTAACCCCAGAGAACGACGTAATACTACCTCCGGTAGTGCGTCCGCCACCTGATTGCAGACAGCCCACCAGGATAATTCAGCCAGCGATAATTCCCGCTCCTGCGCACCGCTTATTGCGTGACGGATGACGTCAATCATCCATGCTGTCAGGTTTTGTTGAGCAAGTTGCTCAAGTGATTCTGAGGTCTGGTCACGCAGCTGGTTGTCGCAGTGCCAGCACAACACAATAGCGCCGGTACCGTAACGATGTATGACGATTTCACTGTGATGATAGTCACCATGAGGCCACTGGCAGGATTTAACATGACGCAAGAGCCAGTCAGACAGTGCACCAGTGCCACTGGCAGCACGAATTACCCGCTCATTGCTGAAAAATGGCAGTAATGATTTATCTTCCGCCAGCGGCTGGCGAACGGCAGGGACGGCTCCGGACGGCAGACCGCGCATACTTTTCGGTTCCGGCTCCACCAGCACTCGAGGGCTATGAAATACCTGCATGGATTCACGGCCCGGCTTTAGCACCACCAGTCCGAGTTCCGGTACCAGGGCAGGTCGAACTAATACCCGCACGTTACCTCCAGATCCGTTGTTGGTATGTGCGGGATGGACGCGGTGGGCGTTCGGAATAAGGGAGCCTGACAGAAATTATCCAGTGTCGGAAGTCAGGGCTGAGGTCTTTCTGAAACTCGTACCCACGCCTGCGGTAGTTCTGAATCAGCCATTCGGCCTGTTCTTCAGTGCATGGGTCATGCTGGTACCAGTCATATTTGAATGTATGAGAACGCCGCCCGTGCCTGCTGGCAAGGTCGGTATCAGAATTGTGATGTTTGGTATTGTGCGCCATCGGTTTTCTCTGCTGGCGCAGCAGGTGCCAGTTGTTCAGGCTGGCCTGTGGATTGTAAACCAGAATACGTAAAACAAAAAGCCCGCCGAAGCGGGTTTTCATTGGAAGCACCTTTAGTTTTGCTGTTCTATTTTAAGCTTGATAGTTTCATACAAAACAATAGTTGCGCCTGTTTTACATAATTCCCGACTGTCATACGCACGAGACCAATAACACAACCAGTTCTCGAGATCTTCTCGAGTATAGGTTTTGCAGGCCAGTCCCTCTGCCATTTCCACGATTTCATCGCCTGGTGCTGTTAACTCATAGCCATTCAACAACAAGAAGACGTAACCAGCCATCATAGCTGTTCGTTTGTTCGCATTAGCAAACGGATGATTCTGAATCAGACTTTCAATCAATACCGATGCCAGTACAAACATGTCATTGATCTGTTCATACCATCGAACCATGCTGGGACGGGCCTGAGAAGAACTTAAGTTATCTGGACTCAGAACACCAACGGGCTCATCTGGCGTCTGTAATTCAATTAGGGAACGATTGATTTCAACAAGATCATCAACCGTAAGGTAATGCACACCTTCAACAATCTCAGCCATGGAGTACAGCCCCCCATCTATTACACTTTAGAGAGGTCTTCCATGGCTTTCTCATAACGAGAAAAACCGAAATCAAAAGCATTTTTCACTTGTTCACGATGTGCGCAGTTTTCATCAATCGCTGGGCGAGGGACTGCCACAACGCTTTTATCGCGAGGCGGAATACTCAACCGCGTGTGTTTTTTGAGTGGGCAGCTCATACTAATGAGTCCTTTTGTTTTCCGATTATTGGCAAAGCCATGCACCAAATTTGATGCAAAATAGATCTGTTTGAGATCCTTAGGATAGTCTAATGGTAGCTAAAATTACAACCTCATAATGCGACGAAAAACCCGCCGAAGCGGGTTAAGTGCGGGTGCGTTGAGGATGCCTGACACATCAGAGGTGGCGAGGGATTTCTCCCCCGCCGGGTCTCTTACTCCTCAGGTTCGTAAGCTGTGAAGACAGCGACCTCCGTCTGGCCGGTTCGGATTCGTACCTCGCAGAGGTCTTTCCTCGTTACCAGTGCCGTCACTATGACGGTTAAACAGATGACGATCAGGGCGATTAACATCGCCTTTTGCTGCTTCATAGCCTGCTTCTCCTTGACCTTTCGGTCCGTAAGAGGCAATCTATATGTGACGAGCATATAGGGGCCTCACTTCGATTTATAGTCGGGTGGGGCTTTTATCTATCTGCCGTTGGTGTTCATGCCCGAGGCAGATAGCCTCAAGCACCCGCTGCAATTCTAACTATCCAATACATCACTGCCAACACTTTAAACTCTTACCCTTTAAAACAAGAACAAAATTCAACCAATCAGCATTGGACGCATACTCATATCCTGGAGAAAACAACTCTTTCTGTACTATTTATATCCATATGATTTATAAGCATTTGCCACTTACCATAGCCGCACAATGACAGTTTGCCATTTGATGTCAATAGATAAAAACGATCGTTTTCAATAAGTTACATACTTGCAAGGCGTTGCACATCAGGCCCGATTGCGTCAGTATCAAAAGATAACTGATGGTGCATTACTGCCACCTCGCCTTAATGTTCCAGAACTCTCCAACTTGAGGAATTTTCAATGACATCCTTTCAATTATCTTTGATTTCTCGTGAAATTGACGGCGAAATAATACATTTACGTGCCAAAGATGGTTACATAAACGCCACATCAATGTGTAGAACTGCGGGCAAACTGCTCTCTGATTACACTAGACTCAAAACTACTCAAGAGTTTTTTGACGAATTATCACGCGATATGGGAATTCCCATATCGGAGTTAATTCAATCATTTAAAGGTGGAAGACCTGAAAACCAAGGGACATGGGTGCATCCTGACATCGCTATTAATCTGGCGCAGTGGCTATCGCCCAAATTTGCAGTCCAAGTTTCAAGATGGGTTCGTGAATGGATGTCAGGGGAAAGAACTACAGCAGAAATGCCTGTACATTTAAAACGGTACATGGTTAATCGTAGTAGAATTCCTCACACGCACTTTTCTATTCTTAATGAACTGACATTCAACTTAGTTGCACCTCTCGAACAAGCAGGGTACACACTCCCAGAAAAAATGGTTCCTGACATTTCACAAGGAAGAGTATTTTCACAATGGTTAAGAGATAATAGAAACGTAGAACCCAAAACATTCCCTACCTATGACCATGAATATCCCGATGGTCGCGTATATCCTGCAAGGCTGTACCCAAATGAATATTTAGCAGATTTCAAAGAACATTTTAACAATATTTGGTTGCCGCAATATGCCCCGAAATACTTCGCTGACCGGGACAAAAAGGCTCTCGCCTTGATTGAAAAAATTATGCTACCTAACCTCGATGGCAATGAACAGTTCTAAATGATTAGCCAGCCCCATAAGGGCTGGTTATTTAGTATTATCATCCCCAGCGGCAAATCGAATACACCACCAGCGCCACCGCCATCGCCATCGCCATCGCAATTCCTACCGTTGTGAATGCTTCAGGCCAGGTCATCGCAAAACATCCTCCGCACTTATCAGTTCGTTCCGCTTCAGGTAGTCCATCGCCTTATCCGGCAATTTACAGTCCGGCTTCACTTTCTTCAGTTGACTGACCAATTGCTTAACCAGCATGGTTAATTCGTCAGTCTGTTTGCCTGGTACTGGTGGATTGTCGGTTGTACCATGACTGGCAGTACAGTTGGCACTTCCTCCCTTCTCCTCCCGCAGCGGTTCAGGCAACGCATCCAGTGAAGCTTTCACAAACCACGCTGCCTGTACTATAACGCCATGAATCCAGCGCAAATCAGCATCGCGATCGTTCTTTTTCATCTTTTCACCACTTAAAGCCTGGCTTATGTGGCTGCGAACCAGGTCTTCATGTAACTCCTTCGCATCCTCAATGGTGAAACCACCAGGCAGGCGAGCCGGAGTTACCGGAGAGTTGCCAGCCTTACGCATGGCCATTTCCACGATTTCAACCATATCTCCTGGTGGAATTTTACAAAGTTGCCCAATACATTTCTGCTGCCTGGCATATTCGAGAATGTGTTCCAGTTTGGTTCGATTAATCATTATTTATCTCCCTTAAGCATGGCGGCGCGGCAGGCGTTCCAGCCATCAGCATATGTTTCAGTTACGCCGTCGAGATGGCAGGTAAGCAAATCCATTTCATCAGGCACTATCAGCACCGGCTGGACGGTGACATTGGCAAAGGCAGCACGCAACCCGGTTTTAATTTCTTCGATTTCATCAGAGCCAGGCGATGAGTCAGAAAGCGCATGGTGGAATGCGTAAGCCATGTCGTCGTTGATTTCTACAGGCACACTATCAGCCTTGCGGCGCTCCTGTAGCTCGCGCAGAGCCGCTACAACATAATGGCTATTGTGCTGGTCAGCCCACAGAATGAGCCGAATCAACGTTGCATTTGAAACGTATTCGTCTGTTAGTTTGCTATTGGTAAAAGTGGTCATGCCGTAGCCCCTTCTTGATATTTTTCAAACCAGAACACAACCGGGTCAGATTTCATTTCAACCAACCCCATACGAACCAGCGCTTTGCCTTTCCCGGACGCAAGGAATTCACGACGACCATCACTGATAATTCGCCGATAATCTTCCAGGCTACTGCAATGCTTGTGCAGATTGCATGGGTGGCATGCCGGAACCATGTTGGATATATCGTCACGCTCCTGGTGAAGCATATTTCCAGCAAAACGAATGACCGGTTTTACATGGTCTGCATGCCACTTTTCGCCAAGTTCACAGCCGCAATAAGCACAGCGACCACCGAACTTCATGCGCAGTTCTGCGCGTTGTTTTTTCGTCAGTGCCATATCAGCTTTCCTTATACGGATTAATTTTATTGTGCAGTGTGTTGAATGACGCCCATACCACGTCGTTATACAATTCAATAACTGGCTCAATTATTTTCCCGATTGCCCAGACAAAAATTAGCGGGGATATCGGTGTCATCAACACGATAAACAGAATGAGAAACAAAAATTCTGTCGCTCTACTTTTTCGCGGATATTCTTTTCTGAATAATGTAGGCACATCACTCTCCTTTGTTGCCAATGTTTACAGCCTGGCAGGCCTCCTTGAGTACCCAGTCAACAGCGTCTTTCCATGCTCCGGTTTCAGCTGGCGGATTCTCACACTTTACCTGTTCATAGAAGCGTACAGCCTTAACCAGTCCGTCCGGCACTGCCTGCACCATCTGTGCCCTGACCCACGCCGCCCGCGCCGGATTCATATGGCACATGTTGTTCCCTTTTTCTTCATAGTAATGCCCTTTACTCTCGTTAAATGGCAACACCTCATTCAGCCCGGTACTTCTGAAATCCGTGTGTAATTGTTCCAGTGCCGCTTCGCTGGGGGCACCAATTAATGTGAGATAATCAAAAAGATTGGCGCATAAACCATAACTTTGAGAAAACACCCCGCCGGGTTTCGCCCCATTACTCAGCCACAAATCATAAGCAATATAAAACCCGTAAAGCTGTTGTCTGATATTTTCTTTGATTTCTTGCATTATTTATTACCGCCCTTTCGGGCGGCCTCCTGATGTTCTGAGGGTGCAGGAATCCCTCCGGTTAAGGATTAAATTGTATTTACAGCGCTAAATTTATTTATTCAGTTCTGGATTTTGTCGCCCTGCGTATCCGCGCTTTCGCGTTACGCTCAATCTGAATTAACTTTTCTATATTTTTCCGCCTTTCCTGTTCCTCCTGGCGCAATAGCCTTACATCATCTGCCAGTCTGGTTTCTCTTTTCGCCACTGAGAGCATCCAGTCAAACGGCTCCACAACTGCACCGCAGATTTTACAGCGGACCTGACGCTCTTTTTCGTCAACCCGGACAGAAGCGTGATGGCAGTATGGTCTTTCCGATGGCTCATAAAGAAAATTAACTTGATTACGTGGGTCATCCTCTTTTGCCGGAAATAAAATAATATTACTTAACTCATCTTCTGGTTTTATTTCCATGCTCCTCTCCTTTGATGCGAATGCCAAGGGCGCGTGGCACATTAACTTCCACGATGCGCACTGTTGGTTTGTACATCTCAATCGCTGTCAGCCAGTCAGCTCCTGTCATGCGCTTTTCCGCATCGCCATTAGTCCACTGAACCGGTACACCAATAGCCTTCATCGCGATTTCTATTTCCCCGGCAATAGCGCTTTTTCCGCAACCAGTAAAACCAGATACAACGACAAGAACTTCGCCTTTGGCTGGTTTTATTTCCCGTGCTTCCAGTTCTGCTATGCGCTTACTTCCATCCGAGATAACACCTTCGTAATACTTACGCTGCTCGTTGAGTTTTGATTTTGTCTCCTCAAGCTCAACACGCAGCTTCCCTACCGTTAGCGCAATGTCCTCGTTCTCCTGGTCGCGGCGTTTGATATATTGCTGGTTTCTTTCCCGTTCATCCAGCAGTGCCTGCACTACTTTAGGGTTGAAAGCTGCGATAAATTCTGCGTTGTTCTCTGCATTTTTCTGGTCGTCAAAGCCAGGCCATTTGACAATGTCTCCGCAACGTTCATCCCCCGGCGTATGCACCGCATATGTATCAGTGCCCGGCGAAATGAATGCGACCCATTCGCCCTGTGTTGCCAGTTTTGCTATCTCACGTAGCGCCTGATAATTAATTTTTCTCACTGATTACCTCCTGAAATACAACCTCATGCCCCAGTTTCGCCGCCAGCGCCAGTTCTGCCTTAGCGCCTGCTGACCGCTGCCAGCCTTTCAGCATGTAAATCGCATCCACACAACGAATCATTGCCATGCAAATATCCATGTAGTGTGGCTGTGTCAGCCCGTCTGGAAGTACTGCCGGGTTTAAGACGGTATGCCCTTCCCGTTTCAGCTTCTCTTCTGCCTTGTGAAACGCCTCACGATTGAAATTTTTATACCCGGTCATCGGCCCTGCGATATAAACCCTCATATCGTTGCTCCGTTATTACCCCTGTAAAACATCAAAACTCGCTGCATAACTTCACTTCTCCGGCACTCGCGACAGATTATGTTCTGACGCCTGTCGTAGCGGCGTATTTCTCCGTCTGGTAACGACCAGATAAGGTCCGGATCAACCACAGATGTTTTCTTCAGCTTTGCTCTCGAGAGTTTTTTGCGGGCGTTTTGCCAGTCCTTACGAGCCTGTTCAGACGGGAATAACCCGTAACCAGAGTTGTATACATCGCCACTGGCAACCAGCTCTCTTGCGAGAACGCTCATCAGATATCTTGTCGCACCTGTCTTGGCTTCCAGTTGCCGTAACGTCTCGCGCCCACTCTGGCGTACAAGTTCAACAACCTGCGCTTTAATTTTTTCTCGCTCTTCCTGTGTAAAAACTTTTGCCACAACTCCTCCTGAAAATTATCTCATGACCTGAAATAAACACTCACCCCCTGAACCCAGGCGGAATTTCGGTGTCCGGTTCAGAAATGTGATTCACACAACGCTGTACAGGTGAACGCCCCAGGCGGATGACCAGTTCGTCCCATTTTTCACGAAGCTTTGACGGACTCATGATATTTTTTACCCAAAAGGGATCCCGCTGTACCCGACCAAACATTTCGCAAATTTGCCTGTGAGTTCTGCCATCAAGCATCCGCATTGTGCGCACGTCATTGGCCCATGCAGTCCAGTTGGGTTCTTTCGGTCGCGTGATCTCACCATCATCGCTGGCAGCCTGTTCGTAAAGACTCACGATTCGTCCCCAGATCCACTGCGCACAAGCTAAATCTTCCTGGCTGCCCCACTGGCGTTTTTTCGCACTGAACACAACCGCGTCAGAGTGTCGGGTTAAAAAATCCTGTTCAGCCGTCTGCGGGTCCGGTTGCGAAGCTTCCGGACGAGAAGTATTTTTATTCTCTGTAGTAATCTCTGTAGTAATCTCTGTTGTATTCTCTGTAAGATCATCGGGCCATTTTGACCCGATGACATTGGGTCGTTTTGAACCAATGGAGCGTTTCATTTTGACCTCTTCCATCGTGTCATTTTGACCTGATGGAGCAGCGCATTTTGACCTGATGGATTCGCTCACTTTGCCACCATCTAAAAGCTCGCTCTCGTAATTAATCGTGTAAAAATTAGTCATATCACGCTTTGATTTGTTGAGCTTTTCGCAACGCAAAAGCCCCAGCGTTTTCAGACTTGCAAATGCGCGTTTTAACGTTGACTCTGACCAGAACGGGAACTGTTCCAGCCATTGTTCTGTTGTGTTATAAATCCAGCGAACACCATCACATTCCATGCCGGAACCGGTATCTCTCAACCAGTAATGCAGCTGCTGCAACACGATGGCTTCGTTCAGGCCAATTTTCATCGCCAGATGCGTGTTAATAACCAGCGGACGTTCAGCAAAAAGAAGACTCATAACTGAATAATTTCACCCGGATCTTTGATGATGTAACCGCTTGATGGCTTTCCGTATTGATATCCATAACTTATTTTATGAATCACTCCCATCTCGATAAGTTTCGCGATAGCCTGCTCAAACTCATCAAACGTACAACAACAAAAACGTCGGAATTCCTGATCTTCAAAACGCTTTTCGCGCCCACCATCACCACTCCCAGAGCAGAAAATTCTTAACATAATCAATCTCTGCAATGGTGTTTCGTACTCAAAATCAAAAACAATTCGACCTTCATTTGTAAATGTCATCCATTTTCTCCTGTACTATTCTTAATGAACGACCACGGCATTTCCCGCCGGGCCACCACGATTCATCTGATTGAAACCAGCGATCGCCACTGCGACAAAATCATCAGCGTCTCTCACCAGTCGTTCCCGCGTCTCCACCAGTTCCCGAAACCAGGCTGAACTGTGGCTGCGCATTCGGGCCACCAGCAGAGGTGGCATTGCTGTTTCGATTGCTGGTAACAACGCCTGAATTTTTTTAACCGCATCAGGAGTGTCTTTCTCCACCCAGCGGAAAATTTTCTGTGTATTACGAGCCAGGGCTTCAGGATGGCTGTCGTCGTACAATTCCGGGAACGTCATACCCAGTTCGAAATACGCTTTGGTAATTTTCGCAGCCGGTACTTTCTCGCCGTCCGGATGCGCCCAGGCATTCATCGCCATGCGGATGTGTTCATGCTTGATTTTCATGAATCAACTCCATCAGATAAGCATGCACTACAATCACCTTCAGCATGAACTACATGTGTTTGCCCCAAACGAATGCCGCTCGCATACTCAGGCCAAATAAGCTCCCAATCATGGGGTCGTAGCTCCGCCCTACTTACTTGGCCTTCCGTCGCAGATTCGATCATAAGGGCGCGGGTTGGAGATATAGCTGCTCGTCCAGACGCCATTTGCGATAAGTAAGATGGCGATACACCAAGTCTGGCCGCGAATTTCTTAGCATCACCAACCCTCAATGATTTAATAAACTCTTTTAATGTCATACCTTCCTCGGTTTAGTGTTTTTTTGCGAGTTTAGTGTTTAATAAACCATTAAGTCAAGTATTTGCTTGTTTAGTGATTACTAAAGATAATTACCACATGCAAAAAAAAGAAATTCGCCGTTTACGTCTCAAGGAGTGGTTTAAAGATAAAACTCTGCCACCCAAAGAGAAGAGCTATCTATCTCAACTAATGAGTGGGAGAGCCTCGTTTGGAGAAAAGGCTGCCAGAAGAATAGAGCAAACATACGGGATGCCGGAAGGGTATCTGGATGCGGAATACGCAGAACAACCGGAGGTTTCTCCACCACATGCAGGGTTAACGTCTAATCAACTGGAATTATTGCAGATTTTTTCAGCCTTCCCTGAGGATGAGCAACGCCAGATAATCAGCGAGTTAAAGCAGAAAAAAGAATCAATGGAAGATCTCATAGCGAGATGGATTGCGGCGCAAAAATGCCGCCGCGCCTGAGTTATAAAACCGGAGGAAACATGAATAGAGCCCTTTCACCAATGGTTTCTGAATTTGAAACCATTGAACAAGAAAACAGTTACAACGAATGGCTGCGTGCGAAAGTAGCAACGAGCCTTGCAGATCCGCGCCCAGCAATTCCCCATGACGAAGTTGAGCGCAGAATGGCAGAACGCTTTGCTAAAATGCGCAAGGAACGGAGCAAGCAGTAAAATGTTACCCGTGTTATGGCTTGAAAGCGCAGATACCGACCTAGATGATATAACTAGTTATATTGCTCGTTTCGACATAGATGCGGCTGAACGCTTATGGCAGCGATTAAGGGGTTGTGTGCTGCCGTTATCCGAACATCCGTATTTATACCCACCAAGCGACAGAGTACCTGGCTTGCGTGAGATTGTAGCCCACCCTAACTATATAATTCTATACCGCGTAACAACATCAAGCGTTGAAGTAGTAAACGTGATCCACGCAAGACGCCAGTTTCCCTAACTTTCACTACCAATAGAAACATAACAACCGCAACGACTTTATCAAAAGCGTTGTGTTTGTTACGCCCCGTGGTTTAGTTTTTACTTGACTTAAGTTTAATGTTTATTAAACTAAAAATACCAACCCACCCCGCCCCACAGAACGCAGGGCAATACTTCGAGTTACCAGGCAGTGGTCAGGGGTTAAGTAGCCAGCCCGAGGCGTAAGAACATGACGGCAGGGTTCAACTTTAATAACTATGCAGCAGGTTTTTGTTCCGCTACCCCGGCGTTAAGGGGAAATGAGGTCAGCATGGATACTATCGTTCTTGGCAACAACGAATCTCTGGTGTACGGCGTGTTTCCCAACCAGGACGGCACATTCACCGCGATGACGTATACCAAAAGCAAAACGTTTAAAACCGAATCTGGAGCGCGTCGCTGGCTGGAAAGAAATTCAGGTGGGTGATATGGATTTCGACACAATCATGGAAAAGGCTTACGAAGAATACTTCGAAGGCCTTGCCGAAGGCGAAGAAACTCTCAGCTTCAGCGAATTTAAACAGGCGCTTTCCAGCTCGGCAAAATCTAGCGGCTGATAAGCGAAACAGCACCGCGAGGAATCAGTATGCAGAAACGAGAACCCGTCATCATCGCGCCAGACTATACCGATGATGAGCTTTATGAGTGGATGCGCCAGAAAATTAATGCAGCGCAGGATCTGAAATGGGCCAATGAAGCCGGGGCTAAGCAGGCTGAAAATCTGTCCGCTCTGGAGCAGGATATCACTAGGCTGGAAAAAGCAGCGGCATTAAGCATTGCCAGAATGATTACATACCCGCGTTAATAGCTAACCAACGAGGCTAATAATGGAATTTAAAGATTTACCAATGCAATTCCAGGAAATGGCAGCGAATATAGTTCGTTCCCAACTGGCGACTCTTGACCTGAGTACCGTAGAAAAAGAAACCATCGATACTATATCCGGTAACGTGCGTCGTGCCTTTATCGGTCTGTACGAAGAGAAGCAGCTCTCTGATAACCAGGATTTACATGAAAAATACTTCCTGGATCTAATGGACATCATTAATAAGGGATTTGGCTTGTTAATGAAACAGAAAGGGATTCGAATGAACCCCCTTGAAAATTACTTCGCAACAAGAAGCATTAATTCCTGTGATTTAAAGCATCCCGCCACAGACGGGAGTGTTACAGTTAGCCATGAGATTTCGATTAATCATTAAAATCAATAGCTATTTCAATAAGTGATGCCATCTCGTTGCATTTTGTTGAATTCATCTTACGTAATACTTCATGTTGATTAGCACCTTTGGCGGCATCAGTTTTCATTGCTGGCTGATGTCCGCCCTTTTTAAAGTGAATTTTGTGATGCGGTGAATGCGGCTGAGCGCACGCGGAACAGTTAAAACCAAAAACAGTGTTATGGGTGGATTCTCTGTATCCGGCGTTAATTGTTAACTGGTTAACGTCACCTGGAGGCACCAGGCACCGCATCACAAAATTCATTGTTGAGGACGCGATAATGGAAACATTATTACCAAACGTTAATACGTCTGAAGGTTGTTTTGAAATTGGTGTCAGTATCAGTAACCCTGCATTTACTGAAGATGCCATTAATAAGAGAAAACACGAACGGGAGTTATTAAATCAAATATGCATTGTTTCAATGCTGGCCCGTTTACGTCTGATGCAAAAAGGATACTGGCAATGAATACCACATTTGCACTTGTTCTGACGGTTTTTCTTGTTTCCGGCGAACCGGTTGACACGGTTACTGGCGTATACAGCTCAATGAAAGAATGCATGGCTGCCGCAGCGGAACAGAAAATTCCCGGTAACTGTTATCCGGTCGATAAAGTTATTCGCATGGATAATAACGAAGTCCCGGCAGGGCTTTAAACCAGCACCGTAATAAATATCCGGTTTTATTTTTATATGCCAGCAATGGCAGGGACTTGTTCACCCTAAAAATGGTTATGAGGTTTATCAATGAGCGCTGATAAAGAAGAAATTGCACTATATTACGAAGCCAAAAATGACAAAGTCAGAAAACGTCTTGGGATTAAAGGCGGTTTTTACTGGCGCACAGCAAAAAAATTATCGGTTGCAATATCACGCGGTGTTGTCGCAATGGACGATGCCGGATTTGACGAAGAGGATTTTAAAAAACCTGTTCGCGTCCATTTACCCGTTGTGAATGACCTTCCTCCGGAAGGCGTGTTTGATACCGAATTCTGCAACCGATACGAAAAAGGCGGGGAAGATGGTATCACAATGGTACTTATCGCGCCCTCGCCCTCTGTTCAGGATAAACCAGCCAGCACTGACAATACCAACGTCAACGGCGAAGACATGGCTGAGATTGAGGAGAACATGCTTCTGCCGGTTTCCGGTCAGGAACTGCCCATTCGCTGGCTTGCTCAACGCGGCAGCGAAAAACCGGTAACGCACGTTTCACGCGACGAACTCCAGGCATTACACATTGCACGGGCTGAAGAACTACCAGCTGTTACTGCCCTCGCTATTTCGCATAAAACCAGTCTGCTCGATCCACTGGAAATTCGCGATCTCCACAAACTGGTGCGTGATACTGACAAAGTTTTCCCTAATCCTGGCAATTCAGGCCTGGGGCTAATGACTGCTTTTTTCGAAGCATACCTGGGCGCTGACTACACCGATCGCGGTCTGCTGACAAAAGAGTGGATGAAAGGAAATCGTGTTTCACGCATCACCCGCACGGCTTCCGGTGCTAATGCCGGTGGAGGGAACAAAACCGATCGCAATCCGAATTTAGTACACACCTTCGATACGCTGGATGTGGAGATTGCAGCGGCCACACTTCCGATGGATTTTAATATTTATGAAATTCCGGGCAGCGTTTATCGTCGCGCAAAAGAAATCGTCCGGAAGAAAGAAAGTCCGTTCAAAGAATGGTCCGCAGCACTTCGCGCAATCCCGGGTATCCTGGATTATTCCCGCGCCGCTATTTTTGCACTTATCCGGAGCGCACACCCTGAGTTTTATCATTACCCGGGACGCCTTCAGGGGTATATCAACGCCTATTTAACGGAGACTGATCACGAGAACCCTACCGAGGAAACTCTCGCTGCTGCACGACATACACCGGAAAAAGATATCCTGGAAGAAGTTAACCGCGAACTGGCTGCTGAACGCGAGACAGAAGAAGAAAAAAATAATGAGGAAAAATCACAACCGTCTGACGCAATGGCAGATGAACAGGCAACGGCTGAAACAATGGAACCGGATACAACTGAACATCGCCAGGACACGCAATCGCTGGATGCTCAGGCACAGATAGATCCAGTTAATCAGGTAAAAGTTACCGCTGACGAAGTAAACAAAATTATGCAGGCAGCCAATATCAGCCAGCCTGACGCCGATAAGTTGCTTGCGGCCTCTCGCGGTGAATTTGTTGCAGGGATTAGCGACCCGAATGATCCGAAATGGGTGAAGGGGATTGAAACCCGCGATTCTGTGAACCAGAACCAGCAAGAAACGGAACAGAACGACCAGAAAGAGGAACAAAACAGCTCAAATGCGTTACAAAACGAGCCAGAAACGAAACAATCCGAACCAGTAGCGCAACAGGAACCGGAAAAAGTCTGCACCGCCTGCGGTCAGAGCGGTGGCGGCAACTGCCCTGATTGTGGCGCGGTGATGGGCGACGCAACATACCAGGAAACATTCAATGAAGAGAATCAGGTTGAAGTTCAGGAAAATGATCCGGAGGAAATGGAAGGCGCTGAACATCCACACAAGGAGAATGCTGGCAGCGCTCAGGACAACGCCAGCGATAGTGAAACTGGCGAGACGGCGGATCCCTTAATTACGGTGAACAGTCATCACGTTATCACATCCACCAGCAGAGTATGGAATCATCTTTCGGTCGACCTTGAAACGATGGGAACAAACCCTGATGCACCAATCAACTCTATTGGCGGTAAATTTTTTGATCCCGAAACCGGAGAGATGGGGCCGGAGTTCAGCAAAACGATTGATGCAAAAACCGGTGGCGGCACTGTCGACATAAGCACAATCGAATGGTGGCTGGTGCAGTCCAGCGAGGTCAGATCTGCAATTTTGGTAAATCAAATCCCATTAGATGATGCGCTGCTGCAATTCAGGGAATTCATCAGCGAGCATTCAGATGAAAAATTCGTGCAGGTATGGGGCAATGGTGCAACTTTCGACAACGCAATTTTACGCCGTTCATATGAACGGCAGGGGATCCCCTGCCCGTGGCGTTACTGCAACGATCGCGACGTGCGCACAATTGTTGAACTGGGAAAAACCATCGGTTTTGATGCCAGAACAGCTATCCCGTTCGAAGGTGTACCCCACAATGCACTGGATGACGCCAATCACCAGGCAAAATACGTTTCAGCAATCTGGCAAAAATTGATCCCGAATCCGGTTGATTTTTAATGTTCAACCCTGATCGCCGCCTCCGAATTATATTGGCGGCGGTCATGCTGTAAGGCACGTGACCACATGTACGAATTAACTCTATCGCCAGCAGAGATTCAAGAGATCACAAGATACGAGCGATACACAAGACAGCAACACCAGCTAAGGCTGCACGGCATCCCGTTTGTAATCGGACCTAAAAACGAACCAATAGTTCTTCGCCGGGATGTTCCGCACGGGCTGACAGCAATGTCGAAAGTATCTGAACTGGTTTCTGCTGAACCCGATTTTGAGGCGCTGAACAATGGGAAGACCAAGAAAAAACAAAAAAGATAATGCACTACCACCGCGTGTTAGATCGAATGGTTACAGTTACGTATGGAAACCCGAAGGAAGCACAAGAACTATAGGTCTCGGAAGAGTGCGGGAAACCAGCGTAGCTAAAGTCTGGCAAAATTATGAGCTGGAAAAAGCAAAACTCCACAACATAATGACAGTAGCTAAATTATGGCACATGTTTATGGACTCCCCTGCATTTACAGAACTGGCCCCCCGAACCCAAAAAGATTATCGGCAACATCAAAGGGCATTGTTGGCAGTATTCGGAAAAGTGCTTGCTGATAATGTAAAAATTGAACAGGTAAGAATTTTCATGGATAAGCGAGGACTTGAGAGCAAGACCCAGGCAAACCATGAACTGGCAAGTCTGAGCCGTGTATACGGATGGGGATATGAGCGTGGGTATGTGAAAAATAATCCATGCAAAGGAGTCAGAAAATTCACACTTAAAGCCCGTACTGTTTACATCACCGATAAACAGTATGCTGCAATATATGCGGAAGCAATTCCACAGTTACGTATTGCAATGGAGATATCCTATCTTTGTGCGGCAAGGCTCGGTGATGTACTCGAGCTGAAATGGCAGGATATTATGGATAAAGGGATTTACATTGAGCAAAACAAGACCGGCACTAAACAAATCAAGGAATGGTCTCCGCGATTACGTACGGCGATCCAGTTAGCCCGAAATGTATCTTCCGGCACATGCGAGTATGTGATCAACACAACCAAAGGCGGGAAGGTAATAGCCAAGACGCTGAACAACTGGTGGAATCAGGCTAAACGTGCAGCCGAGCAAAAAGCCGGCGTTCCGTTTGGGTGCAACTTCCATGACATAAAAGCCAAAGGGATTTCAGATTACGAAGGCAGCAGTCGCGACAAACAAATTTTCAGTGGACACAAAACAGAAAATCAGGTGTTGATTTACGATCGTAAAACCAAAATCACCCCAACACTGGATTTACCGCTTGTGGTCAGTAAGTAGGCAATCCAGAAAATTTTCTGGCAAAAAGACCTGGTATATTAACTCTGAATAGCTCCCTAATATCTTGATTTTTCTTGGTGTTAAGTCTGATTAACTTTTCAGCCATTTTGCGTATTGTACTGATTTTTCTTTATTTTTCTTCGGTCTTGAAAACCGGCGACCCGAAAGGGTTCCAGAGTTCGAATCTCTGCGCTTCCGCCAAATAAGATAAGGGGTTAGCTAAATGCTAACCCCTTTTTCTTTTGCCTGTCGAAATTCTCAGGGCGTTATATTTGCTTAATGACCTGATAATCCGCTGTTAAACCTGTTCCAGATCAAATGCGTAAAGATGGGTAAAACTTCTGGGTGCCCTTACGCATTATCATTATGCTGCTTAATTAATTACATCTGTCATAGAGAGTGACTCAATGGATCGTATTGTTAGTTCTTCACATGACCGTACATCACTGCTTAGCACCCATAAGGTGCTGCGTAATACCTATTTTCTGCTGAGCCTGACGCTGGCCTTTTCGGCGATTACCGCAACTGCCAGTACGGTGCTGATGCTGCCATCTCCGGGTCTGATTCTGACGCTGGTGGGTATGTATGGTTTGATGTTCCTGACCTATAAAACGGCGAATAAGCCGACCGGGATTATCTCCGCATTCGCCTTTACCGGTTTTCTGGGTTATATCCTCGGACCTATTCTGAACACCTATCTGTCTGCCGGAATGGGTGACGTAATCGCTATGGCACTGGGCGGAACGGCGTTAGTGTTCTTCTGCTGCTCTGCATATGTGCTGACCACCCGCAAAGATATGTCGTTCCTCGGCGGTATGCTGATGGCGGGTATTGTGGTGGTGCTGATTGGTATGGTTGCGAATATCTTCCTGCAGCTGCCTGCTCTGCATCTGGCGATCAGCGCGGTCTTCATTCTGATCTCCTCTGGCGCTATCTTGTTTGAAACCAGCAACATCATTCATGGCGGTGAGACGAACTATATTCGTGCCACGGTTAGCCTGTATGTTTCGCTGTACAACATCTTCGTCAGCCTGCTGAGCATTCTGGGCTTCGCTAGCCGCGATTAATCTCACCCGCTAACACTTTCATAGCCTCGCTTTATGCGGGGCTTTGTTTTTTGTTACACTGCCGCCAGTCTGATTAAGGTAGTAATAATTATGCTGATCTTCGAAGGTAAAGAGATAGAAACGGATACCGAAGGCTATCTCAAAGAAAGCAGCCAGTGGAGTGAGCCGCTGGCTGTGGTGATTGCAGAGAACGAAGGGATTTCGCTGTCACCGGAACACTGGGAAGTGGTGCGTTTTGTGCGTGATTTCTATCTGGAATTCAATACTTCTCCGGCGATTCGTATGCTGGTAAAAGCGATGGCGAATAAATTTAGCGAAGAAAAAGGTAACAGCCGCTATTTATACCGACTGTTTCCGAAAGGTCCGGCTAAGCAAGCCACCAAAATTGCTGGCCTGCCAAAACCGGTAAAATGTATTTAACGGATACGAAAATCGGTTAATTCCCCCGAGGGATGATGCGGCTCGCTGAGCACCCGTTCTACACGCGCAGAACGCGGGCCGCCACTCTTTAACCACTGCATTAATTTTTCCACCTGCCCTTCTTCACCGCAAGCAACCACTTCCACGCTGCCATCGTCAAGATTTTTGGCGTACCCGGTTAAACCCAGTCTTTTCGCTTCGTACTGTGTGGTGTAGCGAAATCCTACGCCCTGAACTCGCCCGTAAACCCAGGCAATTATGCAGACTTTCGACATTGCTGCTCTCCTTATCCTTAATGGACGCGTTGCAAATCCATGGAAAACTCCGGACAATGACGCCCATTTCTTTGCATCGACAGAAAAGTAAATTATGAGTGTACGTTTAGTGTTAGCCAAAGGGCGCGAAAAATCATTACTTCGTCGCCATCCGTGGGTCTTTTCCGGGGCCGTTGCCCGCATGGAAGGTAAAGCCAGCCTCGGTGAAACCATCGATATTGTTGATCATCAGGGAAAATGGTTAGCACGCGGCGCTTATTCGCCAGCTTCGCAAATCCGGGCGCGCGTCTGGACGTTTGACCCGTCTGAGTCTATCGACATTGCTTTTTTTTCCCGCCGTTTGCAACAAGCACAAAAATGGCGTGACTGGCTGGCGCAAAAAGATGGCCTCGACAGCTATCGTTTAATCGCCGGAGAATCTGATGGCCTGCCGGGTATTACTATCGATCGTTTCGGTAATTTTCTGGTGCTGCAACTGCTGAGTGCTGGGGCAGAATATCAGCGCGCGGCATTAATTAGTGCCCTGCAAACGCTGTACCCGGAATGTTCGATTTACGATCGCAGCGACGTCGCGGTACGTAAAAAAGAAGGAATGGAGCTGACCCAGGGCCCCGTCACCGGCGAGTTGCCACCTGCCCTGCTGCCGATTGAAGAACACGGAATGAAACTGCTGGTGGATATTCAGCACGGACACAAAACGGGCTACTACCTGGACCAGCGTGATAGCCGCCTGGCTACCCGCCGCTACGTTGAAAATAAACGTGTGCTGAACTGTTTCTCCTATACCGGTGGTTTCGCCGTATCGGCACTGATGGGCGGTTGCAGCCAGGTTGTCAGCGTTGATACCTCCCAGGAAGCGCTGGATATTGCACGGCAGAACGTTGAGCTGAACAAACTGGATCTGAGCAAGGCTGAGTTTGTCCGTGATGATGTCTTTAAATTGCTGCGTACTTATCGCGATCGCGGTGAAAAATTTGACGTTATCGTGATGGACCCGCCGAAGTTTGTTGAGAATAAAAGCCAGTTGATGGGCGCGTGTCGTGGCTATAAAGATATCAACATGCTGGCGATTCAGTTGCTGAATGAAGGCGGTATTCTCCTGACTTTCTCCTGTTCCGGTCTGATGACCAGCGATTTATTTCAGAAAATCATCGCGGATGCCGCAATTGATGCCGGCCGTGATGTACAATTTATAGAGCAGTTCCGTCAGGCAGCCGATCATCCGGTGATCGCTACCTACCCGGAAGGGCTATATCTGAAAGGGTTTGCCTGTCGCGTCATGTAACTTGAAATGTGGAATTTTACCCTTATATCAAAGGTAAAGATTTCCCGGGAGGTGACTATGATTGCCAGCAAATTCGGTATCGGCCAGCAGGTCCGCCATTCCCTGTTAGGTTATCTCGGAGTGGTCGTGGATATCGACCCGGTTTATTCGCTCTCTGAACCGTCGCCTGATGAGCTGGCGGTGAATGACGAGCTTCGCGCCGCTCCGTGGTATCACGTAGTGATGGAGGACGATAACGGCCTACCGGTTCATACCTACCTGGCTGAAGCCCAGCTAAGTAGCGAATTGCAGGATGAACATCCTGAACAGCCATCCATGGATGAGCTGGCGCAGACCATCCGCAAACAACTCCAGGCCCCGCGTCTGCGTAACTAATCCCTGAACAAATCCCCGGAAGGTTTTTGCCTTCCGGGGATTTTTTATTTGGCCAGGCCCAGGCGAGGGATCTCAATAGCCGGGCAGCGATCCATCACCACATTTAACCCGGCATCCCGTGCCAGTACTGCCGCTTGCTCATTAATCACCCCCAGTTGCATCCAGAGGGTTTTCGCGCCAATGGCAATAGCTTCCTGTGCCACGCCCCACGCCGCTTCTGAATTACGGAAAACATCGACCATATCGACTTTTTCCGGAACGTCTGCCAGCGTGCCATACCCCTGCTGGCCCAGCAGCGTTTTGCCGGCAACTTTTGGCGAAACCGGAATGACGTGATACCCCTGGTCGAGTAGATATTTCATCACGCGATAGCTGGGACGATCGGGTTTGTCGCTTGCCCCCACCAGCGCAATGGTGTGAGTGGACGTTAAAATGCCTGCAATATCGGTTTCTTTCATTATTTCCTCCAGACTGTTTAACAAAGTGTACGACAAAGCCGACATGCCAACCATGCAGCTAATACGAATGAATGAGAGCAAAAGCGGGAAATATGTCTATATGTTAGTAAGTATGATTAAAGAAAAATTTTGACACATTATTATTCGGGCGGTCTTTTGACAGGAGCTACCTATGAAAACCGGCATCGTGACCACCTTGATTGCATTATGTTTGCCGGTATCCGTTTTTGCCACCACGCTGCGGCTTTCAACCGATGTCGATCTTCTGGTACTCGACGGCAAGAAGGTTTCCAGCTCTCTGCTGCGCGGTGCGGACAGCATTGAACTGGATAATGGACCGCATCAGTTAGTGTTTCGCGTTGAGAAGACGATTCATCTTTCCAATAGTGAAGAACGGCTGTATATCTCCCCACCGCTGGTGGTCAGTTTTAATACCCAGCTCATCAACCAGGTCAATTTTCGCCTGCCTCGCCTGGAGAATGAGCGGGAAGCTAACCATTTTGATGCCGCGCCGCGCCTTGAATTGTTGGATGGCGATGCGACGCCGATTCCGGTAAAGCTGGATATTCTCGCCATTACCTCAACGGCAAAAACGATTGATTATGAGGTCGAGGTTGAACGCTATAACAAATCCGCGAAACGCGCTTCACTACCGCAATTTGCCACGATGATGGCAGATGACAGTACGCTGCTTTCGGGTGTTTCCGAGCTGGATGCTATTCCACCGCAGTCTCAGGTGCTCACAGAACAACGGCTGAAGTATTGGTTTAAACTGGCTGACCCACAAACGCGAAATACTTTCCTGCAGTGGGCGGAAAAACAACCATCTTCCTGAGATTTTTGTGCCTGTGCGCAGGCTTTTTCGGTCTTTATCTTGCAGCGATAAGTGCTTACAGTAATCTGTAGGAAAGTTAACTACGGATGTACATTATGGAACTGACGACTCGCACTTTACCTGCGCGGAAACATATTGCGCTGGTGGCACACGATCACTGCAAACAAATGCTGATGAGCTGGGTGGAACGGCATCAACCGTTACTGGAACAACACGTACTGTATGCAACAGGCACTACCGGTAACTTAATTTCCCGCGCGACCGGCATGAACGTCAACGCGATGTTGAGTGGCCCAATGGGGGGTGACCAGCAGGTTGGCGCATTGATCTCAGAAGGGAAAATTGATGTATTGATTTTCTTCTGGGATCCACTAAATGCCGTGCCGCACGATCCTGACGTGAAAGCCTTGCTGCGTCTGGCGACGGTATGGAACATTCCGGTCGCCACCAACGTGGCAACGGCAGACTTCATAATCCAGTCGCCGCATTTCAACGACGCGGTCGATATTCTGATCCCCGATTATCAGCGTTATCTCGCGGACCGTCTGAAGTAATATTGCACAGGTGGCAAACGCCACCTGTTTCTTACGGTTTTCTCGCCACCGGCACATCCAGATTTTTCAGTATTTCCACAAAGGGAGAGGGATTCTCTTTGTTAAACAGTGCCCATACCCGATGGCGTGCCCGGGTCAGCGCCACGTACATTAACCGCCGTTCTTCAGCGTCCGGGAAATCCTCAACCGGTGGCAGTAGCGCCTCTTCCATAATCGACTCCCGCGCCGCAGCCGGAAAACCATCACTTCCCTCCTGCAAGCCAACGATGATGACGTAATCCGCCTGTTGCCCTTTGCTGGCATGAATGGTCATAAAGTCGATTTGCAACTTCGGCCAGCGTGTTGCCGCTTTTTCCAGGCTGGCAGGCCTCATGTGATGGTAACGCGCCAGGATAAGAATGCGCTCTTCCGGTTTGGCATAACCAGAGAGCTTATCCAGCAAAGCGTCAAGTTGACTCTCATCCATTAACGTGACGGCTTTTTTGTCTCCATTGGTTAAGCTGTTTAGCGGCTTTTTCAGCTGGCCTGGGTTCTGCTGAATAAACCGGTTTGCCACCTCACCGATACGACTGTTAAAACGGTAAGTCGTGTCTAAATCACAGCGATCGCCTTCACCAAAGTTTTCATGGAAAGCGGTGGTGAGCGACATTTGCGCACCGCTGAATCGGTAAATCGCCTGCCAGTCATCACCAACGGCGAACAACGTCGTCTGACTGTTTTGCTTGCGTAATGCCGCTAACAACGCTGCCCGCTGCGGCGAGATATCCTGAAATTCATCAACCAGAATATGCTTCCACGGGCTGATAAAGCGACCTTTCTCCAGAATCACAATCGCCTGATGAATAAGGCCCGAAAAATCGACAGCGTTTTCTGCCTTCAGCGCACCTTTCCAGGCTTTTAATAACGGGGCCATCAACTTGATACGTTTACTGAACAGATCGCGAATCTCTTCGGGTGCACTGGCAATCATTTCTGCCTGTGCACCACCGTGCATCCGCATCAGACTTACCCAACGATCGAGGCGTGAGGCAAGACGACGCTGTAATTTTTCATCATCCCAGAAGTTACCTTCTGGCACTGACCACTGCATTTCTTCCGTCAGCCATTGCCGCCAGCCCTTCGCCTGCGCTTTCTTTTCGCTGCATTGCTTGCGCCACTCAGCAATAAAGAGTTCATGACGGGCAGCGGTATCATTTTCCAGTTTGCTGACTATCGGAACTTTTTTGCTGCCCTGCTGAATAATATGCAGCGCCAGCGCATGAAACGTGCGTGCGGTAATGTCTTCGGTATGTAGCCGTTCGCGAATACGCTCGTCCATCTCTTCAGCGGCTTTGCGACCAAACGCCAGCAATAAAATTTGCTCAGGGGACGCTTCACCACGCGCCAGCAACCAGCCTGCACGGGCCACCAGCACCGACGTTTTTCCGCTTCCTGCACCTGCCAGCACTAACAGAGAATGCTCGCCATTAACGACTGCCCGGGCCTGCGCCGGATTCAGCGGTGAAGACTCGACCTGGCGGAAAAAATCCGCATACTCGGTAAGCATGGCTTCGGTATACGCCTGGTTATGCTGCAACCGAGCGCTTTCAATATCTTTCAACCAGGCCTGACATTTACGCCACGCCTCACGGCAGTTATCGAATTCTTCCAGTCGGTTAACCGGCAACGGCAACGCCGACAAAGCCTGGCGGATTTGTTGCTGAACGCCAGAGGTTTGCTCACGCGTCAGCCATTTATTTTCTCCAGTGCGCGTGGCAATCAAATCCAGTTGCTGGCGTAAAACACCAGACGCAATTTCGCTCATCTCGCCACTCCACCGCCGCCAGTGAGCATCAAGATGATGGTAAAAACGCTGCGTCTCGCCCCATTCGGTGCCGTGCAGACGCACCACTTTTTCGTCCGGCAGTACAAATTCCAGCTCGCCCCATACCAAACCGCGCTTACAGTGAATCGCCAGTAATTGATTGAAAGGAATAAGGTATTCGTGGCGATCGCCGGAGACTTTAATCCCGGCATTGAGGATCACCGCCCGATCGTAAGGGTGCTGTGCCAGACGTTTTCCAAGCGTTGTCGCTTTCAGTTCCATGACTCTGTAGATCCACACGAAATTATTTCTTATCAGTGTAACCGTCAGAGAAAACGTGCTCCAGCCCAAAAAAACGTTACAATTGCCGCCCATTACTGAAAACCACAGTAAAGCGAGGTTTTATGCGTACCGTTTTGAACATTCTGAACTTTGTGCTTGGCGGATTTGCCACCACTCTGGGCTGGCTGTTGGCGACTCTGGTCAGTATTGTGCTGATTTTTACCTTACCGCTGACACGATCCTGCTGGGAGATCACTAAACTGTCTCTGGTGCCTTATGGCAATGAAGCTATTCATGTCGATGAACTGAACCCGGCTGGCAAAAATGTGCTGCTGAATACTGGCGGTACGGTATTGAATATTTTCTGGCTGATTTTCTTTGGCTGGTGGTTATGCCTGATGCACATTGCAACGGGCATCGCACAATGTATTTCAATCATTGGCATTCCTGTCGGCATTGCGAACTTTAAAATTGCCGCTATTGCACTATGGCCGGTTGGTCGTCGCGTGGTATCGGTAGAAACAGCGCAAGCTGCGCGTGAAGCCAATGCACGTCGTCGTTTTGAATAATCCACTAATATGGCCTTTATGCTAAGTCCTTTGCTCAAACGCTATACCTGGAACAGCGCCTGGCTGTATTACGCGCGTATTTTTATTGCGCTTTGTGGAACCACAGCGTTTCCGTGGTGGCTGGGTGATGTAAAACTGACGATTCCGCTAACGCTGGGGATGGTGGCAGCGGCGCTGACCGATCTCGATGACCGACTGGCGGGACGTTTGCGTAACCTCATCATTACGCTGTTCTGCTTTTTTATCGCCTCGGCCTCAGTAGAATTGCTGTTTCCCTGGCCCTGGCTATTTGCGATTGGCTTAACGCTCTCTACCAGCGGCTTCATTTTGCTCGGCGGTCTGGGTCAACGCTATGCAACAATTGCCTTCGGTGCATTGCTGATCGCCATTTACACTATGTTGGGAACATCACTGTATGAGCACTGGTATCAGCAGCCGATGTATCTGCTGGCCGGTGCCGTCTGGTACAACGTCCTGACACTTATTGGTCATCTGCTGTTCCCGGTCCGCCCGCTGCAGGACAACCTGGCGCGTTGCTATGAACAACTGGCGCGTTATCTTGAGCTCAAGTCGCGCATGTTTGATCCTGATATTGAAGATCAAAGCCAGGCACCGCTGTACGATTTGGCTCTCGCCAACGGTCTGCTGATGGCGACATTGAATCAGACGAAACTCTCGCTGCTGACCCGCTTACGTGGCGATCGTGGTCAACGGGGAACGCGTCGCACGCTGCATTATTACTTTGTCGCACAGGATATTCACGAGCGTGCCAGCTCTTCTCATATTCAGTATCAAACATTGCGTGAACATTTTCGCCACAGCGACGTGCTGTTCCGTTTTCAGCGGCTGATGTCGATGCAGGGCCAGGCGTGCCAGCAACTGTCACGCTGTATTTTGTTGCGTCAGCCTTATCAACATGATCCGCATTTTGAGCGCGCTTTTACGCATATTGATGCTGCGCTGGAGCGGATGCGCGATAACGGCGCACCCGCCGATTTACTCAAAACACTGGGATTTTTGCTGAACAATTTACGCGCCATTGATGCCCAACTGGCAACAATTGAATCAGAACAGGCCCAGGCACTACCCCATAATAATGACGAAAATGAGCTCGCTGATGACAGCCCGCACGGGTTGAGTGATATCTGGCTGCGTCTTAGCCGTCACTTCACGCCGGAATCCGCCCTCTTCCGTCATGCGGTAAGAATGTCGCTGGTGTTGTGCTTCGGCTACGCCATCATTCAGATAACCGGAATGCATCACGGGTATTGGATCTTGCTGACAAGTTTGTTTGTCTGCCAGCCAAACTATAACGCCACGCGCCACCGCCTGAAGTTAAGGATTATTGGTACGCTGGTAGGTATCGCCATTGGCATTCCTGTGCTGTGGTTTGTGCCATCACTGGAAGGGCAGCTGGTGCTGCTGGTTATTACCGGCGTGCTCTTTTTTGCCTTCCGTAACGTGCAATACGCTCATGCAACGATGTTCATCACACTTTTGGTGCTACTGTGTTTTAACTTACTGGGTGAAGGTTTTGAAGTAGCGTTACCTCGCGTAATCGATACGCTGATTGGTTGTGCCATTGCGTGGGCGGCAGTGAGCTACATCTGGCCTGACTGGCAGTTTCGCAATCTGCCGCGCATGCTCGAACGCGCCACAGAGGCCAACTGTCGGTATCTCGATGCCATACTGGAGCAATACCATCAGGGGCGTGATAACCGTCTGGCGTATCGTATTGCCCGCCGCGATGCACACAACCGTGATGCTGAGCTGGCGTCGGTGGTATCAAATATGTCCAGCGAGCCGAACGTTACCCCGCAAATTCGCGAAGCCGCGTTTCGGTTGCTGTGCCTTAACCATACGTTTACCAGCTATATCTCAGCCCTCGGTGCTCACCGGGAGCAGTTAACTAATCCTGAAATTCTGGCGTTTCTTGATGACGCAGTTTGCTATGTTGATGACGCGTTACATCATCAACCTGCTGATGAAGAACGCGTCAATCAGGCATTAGCTGGCCTGAAACAGCGGATGCAGCAACTTGAACCACGGGCAGACAGCAAAGAACCTCTGGTCGTACAACAAGTTGGGTTATTGATTGCATTACTGCCTGAGATTGGTCGTCTGCAACGCCAGATTACTCAAGTTCCGCAGGAAACTCCTGTTTCGGCGTAAGAGAGTCAGCCCATTCTGCTAGCTCCTGGCGGCGTGCCACCGGGAGCGCAGCTTCATGAATCCCGATAATGGCGCCTTCAAGCATAAACAGAATCTTTTCTGTCACCAGACTGTTTTGCTGCCGCAGTCGCAACCAACACATTTTTGCCCCAAGTATACGTAACGCCCGTACATCCTTAATCCCCACCTCCCCGAGAATCGCTTCCAGATGAAAAGACATATTGGGCAAATCTTTCAGTCTTTCCCGGGTATTGCGCGTGCTTTTCTCTTTCAGCGCTGCATCGAGAGAATATTTCGACAGACGCACCAGCTTCAGTTGATTTCGCCATAGACTTTCATCAACCCGATAGTAATTGAGGGTAACGGATCGGCCACACTTTTTATATGTCAGCCAGACAGGCGGATGTTTTACACAGTACTGTGCACTTTGCTCACAAGCCCGAAGATACAACTCACCATCAGAAACCATCGCAAACACCGTGTCGTCAACGGTCAGGCTGTAACTACCAAACAATGATCGGTATTCAATTGTGCCCAACGTTGCCAGGTATTCTTGTGATTTATAGATCCGCTTATAGGAGAGGCTTTTCATAAAATTCCTTTTAAAATCATAACATAAAAGAATGATTCACATTAACGGATCCGTTAAATACGAAAATAGGCAACTTATTCTTTAGGGGCAAGATTAATTTATGTTTTCCCGTCACCAACGACAAAATTTGCGAGGCTCTTTCCGAAAATAGGGTTGATCTTTGTCGTCACTGGATGTACTGTACATCCATACAGTAACTCACAGGGGCTGGATTGATTATGTACACTTCAGGCTATGCACATCGTTCTTCGTCGTTCTCATCTGCAGCAAGTAAAATTGCGCGTGTCTCTACGGAAAACACTACAGCCGGGCTTATCAGTGAAGTTGTCTATCGCGAAGATCAGCCCATGATGACGCAACTTCTACTGTTGCCATTGTTACAGCAACTCGGTCAGCAATCGCGCTGGCAACTCTGGTTAACACCGCAACAAAAACTGAGTCGGGAATGGGTTCAGGCATCTGGGCTACCCTTAACGAAAGTAATGCAGATTAGCCAGCTCTCCCCTTGCCACACCGTGGAGTCAATGGTTCGTGCTTTACGTACGGGCAATTACAGTGTGGTGATCGGTTGGTTGGCAGATGATTTAACTGAAGAAGAGCATGCTGAACTTGTTGATGCGGCAAATGAAGGTAACGCTATGGGATTTATTATGCGTCCGGTAAGTGCGTCCTCTCACGCCACGAGACAACTTTCCGGGCTAAAAATTCACTCTAATTTGTATCATTAAGTAAATTTAGGATTAATCCTGGAACTTTTTTTGTCGTCCAGCCAATGCTTTCAGTCGTGATTAATTTTCCTTGCGGAGGCTTGTCTGAAGCGGTTTCCGCGATTTTCTTCTGTAAATTGTCGCTGACAAAAAAGATTAAACATACCTTATACAAGACTTTTTTTTCATATGCCTGACGGAGTTCACACTTGTAAGTTTTCAACTACGTTGTAGACTTTACATCGCTAGGGGTGCTCGGCATAAGCCGAAGATATCGGTAGAGTTAATATTGAGCAGATCCCCCGGTGAAGGATTTAACCGTGTTATCTCGTTGGAGATATTCATGGCGTATTTTGGATGATAACGAGGCGCAAAAAATGAAAAAGACAGCTATCGCGATTGCAGTGGCACTGGCTGGTTTCGCTACCGTAGCGCAGGCCGCTCCGAAAGATAACACCTGGTACACTGGTGCTAAACTGGGCTGGTCCCAGTACCATGACACTGGTTTTATTCCTAACAATGGTCCGACCCACGAAAACCAACTGGGTGCAGGTGCTTTTGGTGGTTACCAGGTTAACCCGTATGTTGGCTTTGAAATGGGTTACGACTGGTTAGGTCGTATGCCGTACAAAGGCGACAACATCAACGGCGCATACAAAGCTCAGGGCGTTCAGCTGACCGCTAAACTGGGTTACCCAATCACTGACGATCTGGACATCTACACTCGTCTGGGTGGTATGGTATGGCGTGCAGACACCAAGGCTAACGTACCTGGTGGCGCATCCTTTAAAGACCACGACACTGGCGTTTCTCCGGTTTTCGCAGGTGGTGTTGAGTACGCGATCACTCCTGAAATCGCTACCCGTCTGGAATACCAGTGGACCAACAACATCGGTGACGCAAACACCATTGGTACTCGTCCGGACAACGGTCTGCTGAGCCTGGGTGTTTCCTACCGTTTCGGTCAGGGCGAAGCAGCTCCGGTAGTTGCTCCGGCTCCAGCTCCGGCACCGGAAGTACAGACCAAGCACTTCACTCTGAAGTCTGACGTTCTGTTCAACTTCAACAAAGCAACCCTGAAACCGGAAGGTCAGGCTGCTCTGGATCAGCTGTACAGCCAGCTGAGCAACCTGGATCCGAAAGACGGTTCCGTAGTTGTTCTGGGTTACACTGACCGCATCGGTTCTGACGCTTACAACCAGGGTCTGTCCGAGCGCCGTGCTCAGTCTGTTGTTGATTACCTGATCTCCAAAGGTATCCCGGCAGACAAGATCTCCGCACGTGGTATGGGCGAATCCAACCCGGTTACTGGCAACACCTGTGACAACGTGAAACAGCGTGCTGCACTGATCGACTGCCTGGCTCCGGATCGTCGCGTAGAGATCGAAGTTAAAGGCATCAAAGACGTTGTAACTCAGCCGCAGGCTTAAGTTCTCGTCTGGTAGAAAAACCCCGCAGCTGCGGGGTTTTTTTTCGCCTTTAGTAAATTGAACTGACTTCGTCAGTTATTTCTTACCCAGCAATGCCTGCAGATCCTGCTTCAAAGAAGACATTTTATTCGCGTATTTCTCTTTGTTTTCCGCATCTTCAATCAGCTGAACAATCGTTTCAGAAAGCGTTTTACCGCGACGCTGTGCAAGACCAGCCAGACGTTGCCAGACAATAAATTCCAGATCGATCGATTTTTTGCGCGTATGCTGGTGTTCCGCATTAAAATGGCGCTTCCGTCTGGCCCGAATGGTTTGCTTCATGCGATTGACCAGTTCCGGATTCATATGCTTGTCAATCCAGCCATTTACCAGCACGGGTTCATTTTCCAGCGAGAGCAACACATCGACGGCTTCCTGGGCGGCACTGGCTTCTATGTAACGGGTGATTAACTCCCCTTCGCGATGCTTCTTCACCAGATACTTCCATTTCCAACCGCTTTCAAGATTTTCAAGTTGTTGATATTTCATAGCGATCTCAATGTTACCGTGTAACTCTTTACAGAATATCAGCTTTTTAGGCCAGTGAAGAAAAGAATCTCCATCCTGTGAGCTTTAACGCCCATGCCAGGAGTATTGTCGGTGCTTTCTACGTGTGCTGCAGTGCCGGTTACGGTATAATCGCGGCTTTGACAACAGACTAAAAAACATCAACTTTGACCATTACGAAACTTGCATGGCGTGACCTGGTTCCTGATACCGATAGCTATCAGGAAATATTTGCTCAGCCACATTTGATTGACGAAAACGATCCTTTATTCAGTGATACTCAACCACGACTGCAATTTGCGCTGGAGCAGTTGCTGCATCCGCGAGCATCCTCCTCTTTTATGCTGGCGAAGGCCCCGGAAGAGTCTGAGTATCTGAATCTTATTGCCGATGCCGCGCGTACGCTACAAAGCGATGCAGATCAACTGGTGGGCGGTCACTATGAGGTTTCCGGCCACACCATCCGCTTACGTCACGCAGTGAGTGCAGATGATAATTTTGCGACTTTAACGCAAGTTGTCGCTGCCGACTGGGTAGAAGCGGAGCAACTCTTTGGCTGCCTGCGCCAGTTTAATGGTGACATTACCCTGCAGCCTGGTCTGGTGCATCAGGCAAATGGCGGTATTCTCATCATCTCTTTGCGTACACTGCTGGCGCAACCTCTGCTGTGGATGCGGCTGAAAAATATCGTTAACCGCGGGCGTTTTGACTGGGTTGCGTTTGATGAGTCCCGCCCTCTCCCCGTCTCTGTGCCTTCGATGCCATTGAAGCTGAAAGTCATTCTGGTAGGCGAACGCGAATCATTGGCTGATTTCCAGGAGATGGAGCCAGAGCTTTCAGAGCAGGCTATTTATAGCGAATTTGAAGATACTCTGCAGATTGTCGATGCGGAGTCAGTAAGCCAGTGGTGTCGCTGGGTGACATTTACCGCCAGACATAATCACTTACCTGCACCGGGAGCGGATGCCTGGCCGGTACTTATCCGCGAAGCAGTACGCTACACCGGTGAACAAGAAACACTTCCGCTTAGCCCGCAGTGGATCCTCCGCCAGTGTAAAGAGGTCGCCTCCCTGTGTGATGGCGACACCTTCTCCGGCGAGCAGCTAAACTTAATGCTGCAGCAGCGTGAATGGCGCGAAGGTTTCCTCGCTGAACGTATGCAGGATGAGATCCTTCAGGAGCAAATCCTGATTGAAACCGAAGGCGAACGCATCGGGCAAATTAACGCCCTGTCGGTCATTGAATTTCCGGGTCATCCACGCGCTTTTGGCGAACCTTCTCGCATTAGCTGCGTTGTGCATATTGGCGATGGTGAATTCACCGACATCGAGCGCAAAGCGGAGCTTGGCGGCAATATCCATGCGAAAGGGATGATGATCATGCAGGCGTTCCTGATGTCGGAACTACAGCTTGAGCAACAGATCCCCTTCTCAGCATCGCTGACATTTGAGCAGTCATACAGTGAAGTGGATGGCGATAGTGCCTCGATGGCTGAGCTCTGCGCCCTGATAAGCGCCCTCGCCGATGTGCCGGTGAATCAGAGTATCGCTATCACAGGTTCAGTCGATCAGTTCGGCCGCGTCCAGCCGGTCGGTGGTTTAAATGAGAAAATCGAAGGCTTCTTTGCTATTTGCCAGCAACGTGAGTTAACGGGGAAACAAGGTGTCATTATCCCCACTGCTAACGTTCGCCATTTAAGTCTTCACAGTGAACTGGTGAAAGCGGTAGAAGAAGGCAAATTCACCATCTGGGCAGTAGACGATGTGACTGACGCACTGCCGTTATTATTAAATCTGGTGTGGGATGGCGAAGGCCAAACGACGCTGATGCAAACCATCCAGGAACGTATCGCGCAAGCATCGCAACAGGAAGGACGTCACCGTTTTCCATGGCCATTACGTTGGCTGAACTGGTTTATTCCGAACTGATCGGACTTGTTCAGCGTACACGTGTTAGCTATCCTGCGTGCTTCAATAAAATAAGGCTTACAGAGAACATGGTAGATAAACGCGAATCCTATACAAAAGAAGACCTTCTTGCCTCTGGTCGCGGTGAACTGTTTGGCGCTAAAGGCCCGCAATTGCCAGCACCGAACATGCTGATGATGGACCGTGTGGTCAAAATGACCGAAACGGGTGGTAACTTCGACAAAGGGTATGTTGAAGCAGAACTGGATATCAATCCGGATCTGTGGTTCTTCGGATGCCACTTTATTGGCGATCCGGTTATGCCGGGATGCCTGGGCCTGGACGCAATGTGGCAGCTGGTAGGGTTCTACCTCGGCTGGCTGGGCGGCGAAGGTAAAGGCCGCGCGCTGGGCGTTGGCGAAGTGAAATTCACTGGTCAGGTACTGCCGACAGCGAAAAAAGTGACCTACCGTATTCACTTTAAACGCATTGTTAATCGTCGTCTGATTATGGGTCTGGCAGATGGCGAAGTGCTGGTTGATGGTCGTCTGATCTATACCGCCAGCGACCTGAAAGTCGGTCTGTTCCAGGATACGTCTGCCTTCTGATTATAATCAGACAGAGTATCAAAAGGCGAAACCTCCGCAATGCGGAGGTTTCTTTTTAAAGAGACAGAATCAGGCCATTACTACCCTGTCCGCCATGGCTTCTCGCCAGCCTCCCAGCCATTGTGACCTTTGATTCAGCGTCTGATAGGGACACATTTCTTTTGAGCGTCCGGCGATGCCGGCCTGATAACCACGTTGATGTGCCCGTTCCAGGCGATCTCGTTTTTGTCTCTTCATGCCTCGTTTCCCTCATACTGGTTTCTGGTGGAAAAGAAAACAGTGATTACTAAATGTGCAATCACAGTTAAGCAATACAGCGAATCATAACTGCCGTCAATGCGCAAAATTCACACCACTGTCATATTTGTGAGCTACACGGGCATGTCGGTTGTACAAAAAATGTGAAGAGGAACAACTTTTTCCGCATGTTAGAGACAAAAAAACCGCCTCAGGCAACATACCGGAGGCGGTTATATTTACAAATCTTTATAATTAAGGTAGACGCTTTATCTCTTGTGCAATAGAAGCGGCTTCCTGACTCCAGACACCGGCCAGCACTTTAACCATCTCATCGTAACCATCCTGCGTTTGCACCCCTTCCAGACGGAACGGACGTTTGATCAGTTGTCCCTGGTGGTTCAACAGCCACTCCCCACTGACAATGACCTTGCCATCATAGCGACCGTTAAACTCCGTTACGGTAACATTGAGCGTGTCCTGGGCGCTTCCCAGAGGCTGGGAGGCAACCACCCAGCCGGGCAGTTGCGTACTCAGGTTGGCAACCAGGGTGTTGCGCAACTGTTGATCCAACGGGCTGGCCCACAAGTTGTTGTTGGCAATCACATACTTCACATCACTGGTTTGATAAACCACACCATTCCCCGCCAGATAGTCAGGAACAGTGACCTGCTCTACCCATAACAGACGATTGCCCTGGCTGGCGGTACTTTGTGTACCGCTCTGCACCACAGGTAACTGGTAATAGTTTTTATTAATTTCGCCGGAGCTGCATCCGGCCAGCCACAGTGCTGCAATCGTCACTAGCCACTTTTTCATTGTTTCGCCCTCTTCGGCTCTGGATCTTTTTTGTCCTTCGCTTCAAATACCAGCGCGTTACTCTTCTCATTGAGCGTTTTCAGCACCGGTTGCAGTTCTCGCAACACCTGATCAAGGCGCTGCATATCCGCCACCATCTTGTTGTAGGCTGCGGAGCCAGGCTGGAAGCCCTGCATGCTGCGATTCAATTCACGCAACGTTGACTGCATATCCGTCGGCAACTGCTGCATCGACTGGCTGGCGAGGATCTTGTTCATGCTATCCAGCGTCGTTTGCAGGTTTTTCATTGTGCGCTGACTTTCAGAAAGCGTACTGGTTGCCTGTTCAATCATCGGATTCAATGGCAGTTTGTTGATCTTATCCAACGCTTCCATCAGTCGTTGCTGGATTTGCGCCAGGCCGCCGCTAACAGTCGGGATAATCTGATAACCATTAAATTCACGAATACCGGTTATTGCAGGCGTATTTGGATAGAAATCGAGATCAACATACAGTGCGCCAGTGACCAGGTTTCCGGTTTTCAGCGATCCGCGTAAACCACGTTTCAACAATTCGCCAAGGTGCTCAACAACATCCGCATTTTCGCCAAGCTGCATTTTCAGCCGCTCTGGCTCGATACGAATCAGTACCGGAATACGGTAATCATCGTTAAATGTCTGACGCATATTCGGCGCAAAGAATGGCACTTTGCTTACGGTACCCAGGCGAATACCCCGGAATTCTACCGGAGCTCCCGGTTGCAGACCGCGTACCGAATCTTTAAAGAACATCAGATAATCAATGTGATCGGTGTACAACGAATCCTGAATGCTCTTCTGATCATCATACAAAACGAAAGCTGTTTTCGGTGCCACTGGCTGCCCTAAATCCAGACCTTCCGGCACATCAAAGCTGACACCGCCACTCAGCAGCGTTGTCAATGAGCCCATCTCCACACGCATTCCCGCTGACGTCAGATCAACCGCAATGCCACTATCTTTCCAGAAGCGAACATTGCTGGTCACCAGTCGGTCATAAGGTGCATTGATGAACAGTTGATAGCTGATATTGCGTTTTTGCGTATCGAAGGTGCTGGTTTCAACCGAACCTACCCGATAGCCACGGAACAGCACCGGATCTCCTGGCGAGAGCTGCCCGGCTTTTTTGCTATCGAGAATCACACGGATACCTTTCGCATCAGGCGGGGCCAACGGTGGCGAGTCCAGCAAATCGTATTTATCCATTTTGCTGCCTTTCGCGCCTGGCTGCAGTTCGATATAAACTCCAGACAGCAGCGTTCCCAGGCCGCTAATCCCTTCGCGACCAATCTGCGGTTTCACCACCCAAAAGACGGTATCTTTATGCAGCAATTTTTCCATACCGGAATTCAGCCGCGCTTTGATTTCAACGTGTGTCAAATCATCAGCCAGTGTGGCACTTTCAACCACGCCGACGTCAACGCTACGGCTTTTAATGGTGGTTTTGCCACCTTCAATTCCTTCCGCATTCGCGGTGATCAGGGTCACTTCCGGTCCCTGATGGCTGTAATGATAAAAAAGAACCCAGGCCCCAATGAGCGCCGTGACGATAGGAAATATCCACACGGGAGACCAGTTCTTCACTTTCTGGATTTTGGCTTCCCCATTATTAGATTCCATACTGTCAGGACTCCTCATGCTCTGATTCAGGTTGACGATCCCACGACAAACGCGGGTCAAACGTCATAGCAGAAAACATTGTCATTATGACGACTAAAGCAAACATTAATGCACCCATTGCCGGATAAATACTCATTAAACCTCCCATACGCACCAGCGCCGAGAGCACCGCGATAACGAAAACGTCAATCATCGACCAGCGGCCTACAAACTCAACAACTTCATAAATCAAATGCATTCTTTCACTGTCGCGCTTGCCATGCCCTTTGGCATCCCAACACAGCCACGCGATGGCGATCATCTTTAACGTTGGCACCATAATACTGGCCAGAAAGATCACCGCAGCGACGGGATAAGAGCCTTCGCTCCATAACAGGATGACCCCAGCGAGAATCGTCGATGGCATCTTCGAGCCTAATAAATCCGTCACCATGATGGGCAAAATATTAGCCGGAAGATACAGCATGATGGACGTAACAAGCAGCGCGAGTGTCCATTGCAGGCTGTTTCTACGCCGAACGTACCCTTTGGTACTACAACGCGGGCACACGGGTTCATCAGCAGGAAGGATTGCCGTACAACAGGAGCATGAACGCAGCCCCTGACGTATCCCCGTGACGCCTGGTTTTAGCGGCTGGCGCAGTTCTGGCATCGGGGCGATATCGTCCCATAACCAGCGACGATCAACGCACTGAAAAGCACGCAGTTGCAGGACACAAAATAAACACCAGGGGAGAAAGCTGCTGCCTACGCCAATGCTGCCGTAAGCCATCAGTTTAACGAAACTGACCAGCACACCCGCGAGGAAAATCTCCGCCATTCCCCAGGTTTTGAGTTGAAAAAGCACCCGTGCCAGTTGCTCTTTTAAACGGACCGGTAATTCCGCGCGATTCACCAGTAACAGAATGGTTATCAGACAAAACGCTGGAACCAGTTGCACAAACAACAGGAAAAAGGTGCCGAGGCTGGCGTAGTCCTCAGAAAAAAGCACGCCGGGAATTTCCAGTAATGTTATTTCACTGGTAACTCCTGCAACGTTCATATTCACAAAAGGAAACAAGTTGGACAGCAACAGCATGAACAGTGCAGCCAACGCATAGGCGGTCGGACGCTGCCGAGGGGCATCCCACGCCACGGTTAACGTTGTGCCACACCGGGGACATGCCGCTTTCTGACCATGCTCAAGGCGCGGTAACGCCACCAGCATGTCACACTGCGAGCACAGGATGTGCTTCGCGGCATGATGATGTTCGCACATTGGTACTCCTTAATGATGCGCTATTTTACAGATGACTAACAAAGTGTTGTTTTTCATGCCTGATAAACCCAGTTCATCAGGCAATTTTACCGTTGTCAGCTGTCTCTGTTTAAATCGACTATTTTGCGATCAGCCACCATTTTTTAACGCTTCAAGATACTCCCAGCGTTCAAAGGCTTGCTCCAACTCCTGCTCTGCAGCAGCCATATCGGCGAGCACTTTTTGTGTCTGCTCATGTGGCTGACTGAAGAAGGAAGCATCCGCCACCTGCGTCTGTAGGGCTTCCAGCTTCGCCTCCAGATCTTCGAGCAATTGCGGTAGCTGCTCCAGTTCGCGCTGCAATTTATAGCTTAGTTTGCTACTGCTGCGTTTTACAGTTTCTGCTTTTGCCGCGGCGGCTTCTTCGGTTTTTTTCACCGCAGGCTGTTTGAGCGCCACATACTGCTCTTGCTGACCACGGGCATCATGATAACCGCCGACATAACGACCAATTTTACCGCCGCCTTCGAAGATCCAGCATTCTGTAACGGTGTTATCGACAAACTGACGATCGTGGCTAACCAGCAATACCGTGCCCTGATAGCTGTCGATCAGTTCTTCCAGCAGTTCCAGCGTTTCGACATCAAGATCGTTGGTCGGTTCGTCAAGAATCAATAAGTTGCTTGGTTTGAGGAACAAACGCGCCAACAACAAGCGGTTACGCTCACCGCCAGAAAGCGCACGTACCGGCGTCATCGCCCGTTTTGGATGGAACAGGAAGTCCTGCAAATAGCCCAATACGTGGCGTGGCTTGCCGTTAACCATCACCTCTTGCTTACCTTCGGCAAGGTTATCCATCACCGTTTTATCGGGATCCAGTTCCGCGCGGTGCTGATCGAAATAAGCCACTTCCAGTTTGGTGCCAACGTGAATACGCCCGCTGTCTGCTTGAAGCTGACCGAGCATCAGTTTCAGCAGCGTGGTTTTGCCGCACCCATTCGGACCAATCAGGGCAATTTTGTCGCCACGTAGAACCTGGGCAGAAAAATCTTTCACCAGTTGCTTACCGTCAACCTGATAGCAAACGTCTTCCATTTCGAAAACGATCTTACCGGAGCGGCTGGCCTCTTCCACCTGCATCTTTGCGGTACCCATCACTTCGCGACGTTCGCCCCGCTCGCGACGCATCGCTTTCAGGGCGCGTACGCGGCCTTCATTACGGGTACGGCGTGCTTTGATCCCCTGGCGAATCCACACTTCTTCCTGCGCCAGTTTGCGATCGAACTCGGCATTTTGTAGTTCTTCCACGCGCAGGGCTTCTTCTTTTTCCAGCAGGTACTGATCGTAATTGCCCGGATAGGTCACCAGCTTGCCGCGATCGAGATCAACAATGCGCGTCGCCATATTGCGGATAAACGAACGGTCGTGGGAGATGAAAATAATCGTCCCATTGAAGGTTTTGAGGAACCCTTCCAGCCAGTCGATGGTTTCGATATCCAGGTGGTTAGTCGGTTCGTCCAGCAGCAATACGCGCGGATTGCTCACCAGCGCGCGTCCTAATGCCGCTTTACGCAACCAGCCGCCGGAAAGCGACGACAGCGCAACGTTAGGATCTAACCCCAGTTGCGCCAGCACTTCGTTGATGCGGTTTTCCAGCTGCCACAGGTTGTGGTGATCCAGCTGTTCCTGAACCTTTGCCAGTTCGTTGAGATTTTTCTCGCTCGGGTCGTTCATCACCAGGCGAGAAATATCGTGATAGCGTTTCAGATATTCCGCTTGTTCTTCAATGCCTTCGGCAACGAAATCATAAACACTACCCTCAACGTTACGCGGCGGATCCTGTTGCAGACGCGCTACAATCAAATCCTGCTCGTAAATAATGCGACCGTCATCCAGCCCTTGTTCACGGTTGAGGATTTTCATTAACGTCGATTTGCCTGCGCCGTTGCGGCCCACCAGACAAACACGTTCGTTATCTTCGATATGCAGTTCTGCGTTATCGAGAAGCGGCGCGTCGCTGAACGACAGCCATGCGCCATGCATACTGATTAATGACATTACTATTCCTTTCAGGCTGCGGTAATCAGCCAGCAGTTGTGGATCTGGCGGTTACGGGCGAAATCCTGGGAGAGCGTTTTTTGCGTAATTTCTTGTGCTTTCAGTCCCAGTTTTGCCAGGCCGTCGAGATCCATACGGAAGCCACGTTTGTTGTTCGAGAACATGATCGTCCCACCAGCACGCAGCAGACGTTTCAAATCTTTCATCAGCGCCAGATGATCGCGCTGAACATCAAACGCATCTTCCATTCGTTTTGAGTTAGAGAAGGTTGGCGGATCGATAAAGATCAGATCGAACTGTTCATTTGCCTCACGCAGCCACGCCAGGCAATCGGCCTGAATCAGGCGATGCGCACGCCCGGTTAGGCCATTCAGACGCAGGTTGCGTTCTGCCCACTCCAGATAAGTACGCGACATATCCACGGTGGTGGTGCTGCGTGCACCGCCTAATCCCGCGTGCACGGTGGCGCTGCCGGTATAAGAGAACAGGTTGAGGAAATCTTTGCCTTTGCTCATCTGACCGAGCATACGACGGGCGATACGGTGATCGAGGAACAGACCGGTATCGAGGTAATCCGTCAGGTTCACCCACAAGTGAGCGTTATATTCGGTGACTTCGAGAAACTCGCCCTTCTCGCCCAGTTTCTGGTACTGATTTTTGCCCTTCTGGCGTTCACGGGTTTTCAGCACCAGTTTGTTTGGCGCAATCCCCAGTACCGAAATGGTTGCAGCGATAATATCGAACAGACGCTGACGCGCTTTGTGCGCATCAATAGTTTTTGGCGGCGCATACTCCTGCACCACCACCCAGTCGGCATAACGGTCAACGGCAACGTTATATTCCGGCAGATCGGCGTCATACAGGCGGTAACATTCAATCCCTTCCTGGCGAGCCCACTTCTCGAATTTTTTGAGGTTCTTACGCAGGCGGTTAGCGTAGTCTTCCGCTACCATCGCCGGTTTGCTGTCTGGAGTGCTTTCGGCAACGTGGTAATTTTTCTGTACGCAGTCCAGCGGGCCGTTTTTCGCCTTGTACTGTTTGTCTGCACGCAGCTGCAGGCAGCTGAGCAGATCCGGCGAGGCACTAAACAAAGAGAGATTCCAGCCACCGAACTGGTTTTTCATGATTCGGCCCAGCAGACTATGCAGCGCTATCAGCGCCGGTTCGCTGTCCAGACGTTCACCGTATGGCGGGTTGCTCAACACTGTACCGTACGGCCCTTTCGGCAGCGGATTGGTCAGTTGCGCGACATCTTTCACCTCAAAGGTGATCAGTTCACCAATCCCCGCAAGACGGGCGTTAGTGCGCGCACGTTGAATCACCCGTGCGTCGCTGTCCGAACCGTAAAAATGAGAGCTATACTCAGCCAGGCCTTTACGGGCGCGAGTTTGCGCTTCCGCTTTCACTTCCTGCCAGATAGCTTCATCATGCTGCGCCCAGCCGCTAAAGCCCCAACGCCCACGGTGCAAGCCAGGTGCGCGATCGGTCGCCAGCATCGCTGCTTCAATCAGCAACGTACCGGAACCACACATCGGATCGAGCAGCGGTGTTCCTGGCTGCCAGCCGGATCGCATCACAATAGCGGCTGCCAGGGTTTCTTTGATCGGCGCAATACCAGCACGATCGCGATAGCCACGCAGATGTAAACCATCACCACTGAGATCAAGGGCGATACTGGCGGTTTCTTTATGCAGCCAGACGTTAACGCGGATATCCGGCGCATCGCGATCAACATTTGGACGCGGCAGATTTTTCCGCGTGAAAGCATCGACGATCGCGTCTTTCACTTTCATCGCGCCGTACTGACTGTTGCGGATGGTGTCATTCAAACCACTGAAGTGGACAGCGAAGGTCGCGCCAGGATTAAACATCTCTGTCCAGTTGATCGCCTGAACACCGAGATAGAGGTCTAAATCGCTGTAAACCTTACACTCGCCCAGCGGCAACATAATACGCGAGGCCAGGCGGCTCCACATCAGGCTCTGGTAAACAAGCCGTGTGTCGCCCTTGAAATGGACCCCACCCTGAACCACCTGGCATTCAACGGCCCCCAGGTTTTCCAGTTCAGTTTTTAACAGCTCTTCCAGCCCACGGGCCGTACTGGCAAACAGAGAATTCATATCGTCACTTTTACTCTAAGAGCCTACCGCAGTAGGCGTAATTGTTGCAGTCAGTCTGGACATGGACAGCGCGGAGAAACCGGAGCGTACACAAGTACGTGAGGATTTCGAGCATAACCCAGGGCCAAACTGACAAATAAAATAGCCTAATGGGACAGGCGCTAAGAAAATTGTTGCGCATTATAGCTAATAAGCGCGTCATGTCATAAAGTTGAGGGCTTATTTTCATTTGAGGACCGCACCGTGGCGACATTAATCCGGCTTTTTATTCATCCTGTTAAATCGATGCGCGGCATTGGTCTTACACATGCTCTGGCAGATGTCAGTGGTCTGGCCTTCGATCGCATCTTTATGATCACGGAACCTGACGGTACGTTTATTACCGCTCGCCAGTTTCCCCAGATGGTACGGTTTACTCCTTCACCTGTGCATGATGGCTTGCATCTCACCGCACCAGATGGCAGTAGCGCATATGTTCGTTTTGCTGATTTCGCCACACAAGACGCACCAACCGAAGTTTGGGGCACACATTTTACCGCGCGAATTGCGCCAGACGCGATCAACAAATGGCTAAGTGGATTTTTCTCCCGCGAAGTGCAATTACGCTGGGTGGGGCCACAAATGACCCGGCGCGTGAAACGCCACAACACTGTACCTCTGTCATTTGCTGATGGCTATCCTTACCTTCTTGCTAACGAAGCCTCGTTACGTGATCTCCAACAACGTTGTCCGGCCAGTGTAAAAATGGAGCAATTCCGCCCCAATCTGGTGGTTTCCGGCGCGTCAGCCTGGGAAGAAGATCGCTGGAAAGTGATTCGCATTGGTGATGTGGTGTTTGATGTGGTTAAACCTTGTAGCCGCTGTATTTTCACCACCGTCAGCCCAGAAAAAGGGCAAAAACATCCGGCAGGCGAACCATTAAAAACATTGCAATCTTTCCGCACTGCCCAGGATAACGGCGATGTCGATTTTGGTCAGAATTTAATTGCCCGTAATAGCGGCGTGATTCGCGTTGGCGATGAGGTGGAAATTCTGGCAACGGCTCCGGCAAAAATTTACGGCGCAGCTGCCGCTGATGATACCGCCAACATCACGCAACAACCGGACGCAAATGTAGATATTGACTGGCAGGGACAGGCATTTCGTGGAAATAACCAACAGGTGTTGCTGGAGCAATTAGAAAATCAGGGAATTCGTATCCCTTATTCTTGCCGCGCGGGCATTTGTGGAAGTTGCCGTGTTCAGCTTTTAGAAGGCGAAGTCACGCCGCTGAAAAAATCAGCAATGGGCGATGATGGCACCATTCTTTGCTGTAGCTGTGTACCGAAGACTGCACTTAAGTTGGCGCGTTAGACTGCCTGTTCGAGGCTGAAGCTGTCAACATTAACCTGCGGTTTCAGCCTGTCGTTCATGATTTTAATGGCGTCGCCCAACTGCATCGCGCGACCCTCAATAACAACGCAGGGTTGTGCCAGCAGGCATAGTGCGGCATTTTCGCCAGATTCAACGACCAGCAAATTGACCTGCTCGTGAGTATCGCTCAACCAAACGCAGGCCGCATCGCCCGGCATGGGCACCCACATTTCACCATGGGAAACAAAATGCCAGCTTTTCGGCATTTGCGGTTTGAGATAGCGAATTGCTACCAGTGCATTCAGCACCAGTTCGGCTTTTTGTTCTTTAGATAAATTAAAATCGCGGCACTTTTCTTCAAAAGAGAAATAGAGCGCGGCGTCGTCAACGCAAAAGCCTGCGGGAGAAAAGGCATCTGGAGTCAACATCTTGCGCGCAAAACGTGAGCGAAATAGCATACCATTGGCTAAATCGAGCATCATTCGATCGTGCTCTTCATCGTAATACCAACGCCAGTTATCGTCTGGTTTAATTCGCATCTGCCTCTCCCCTACCCTATAAAACCGCAGCAACACAATCCATTGTCGCTTCGCTTAATAACCTCAACAATAAAAGTACAAAATGTCTAAATAAGCAACAGAGATGAATATAAAACAACCAGGGCTGAAAATAAAGCCCTGATTATCTTATAAAGAGGAATTCGAAGAAATAATTAGATATGGGTAACGATTTCTTTAATCAGCGGCGGACCTTTAAAAATAAAACCAGAATAAATTTGCACCAGTGAGGCACCCGCAGCAATCTTTTCACGCGCAGCGATAACCGAGTCGATGCCGCCAACACCGATGATCGGTAAGCGACCGTTTAATTCCAGTGACAAGCGGCGAATAATTTCGGTGCTTTTTAACTGAAGCGGACGACCACTTAAGCCACCGGTTTGATCGCAATTTTTCATTCCCTGAACAAGAGAACGATCGAGTGTGGTATTGGTTGCAATAACGCCATCAATATTATGGCGAACTAAACTATCGGCAACCTGGATCAATTCTTCTTCAGAAAGATCCGGCGCGATCTTCACTGCGATCGGCACATATTTATGGTGCATCGCTTGCAAATCATTTTGCTTATTTTTAATCGCGGTTAAGAGATCATCCAGCGCTTCACCATATTGCAGCGTGCGTAATCCTGGGGTATTCGGCGATGAAATATTGATGGCGATATATCCCGCATAGGCATAGATTTTTTCCATACAAATCAGATAGTCATCTTTGCCCTGCTCCACTGGCGTATCTTTATTTTTGCCGATGTTAATACCCAGGACGCCGTCATAATGGGCCTTTTTTACGTTCTCTACGAGGTTATCAACGCCAAGATTATTAAAGCCCATACGGTTGATCAAACCTTCGGCATCTACCAGACGAAAGAGACGCGGCTTGTCATTACCTGGCTGTGGACGTGGCGTGACGGTACCGATCTCGATCGATCCAAATCCCATCGCGCCTAACGCGTCAATGCACTCCCCGTCTTTATCAAGACCGGCTGCCAGACCAAGCGGATTTTTAAACGTCAGGCCCATGCAGTTAACAGGTTTCGCAGGCACTTTCTGCCGCACCAGTGCTTCAAACGGCGTTCCTGTAATACGGCGTAATTGCTGAAAAGTAAACTCATGAGCGCGCTCTGGATCGAGCTGGAAAAGGGCTTTACGAACGAAGGGGTAGTACATGAACTCTCCTGGATTCCCGGTGTGCAAACCGGGGGCGTATTATGTGCGAGTTCGGACCAAAAGGGAATTGACCTGCGGCAAAAAAAACGCAAACGTTTTCCGAACCTGTTTCAGGGCAGATTTTGCTCCTTCTTTGCACTCAACCCGCCGTAATCATTTATCGCCCGCCAGGCGACATGACACGGTGCGATTGCCTGACACCAGCTTGTCTGACGCTGGCTTTTAGGCGGCACAACTCCCGCATTACTTAACGCTTTACCATTTACGCTCACCTGAATCAGGTTAATGTAGTAAGGCGTTGGGTTAGTGAGTTGTACACCCTGCGAATTCCGTGTCCAGCGTAATTGTTGATAAGCTTCCAGCGGGTCGCCCGGCAAACCTTCGGGTCGCCAGAACAGTTTAAATACCGAGCGCATCGCCACTTTTACGCTCTGATTTTCAACTTTGCCGGATGGCACGCTGGCAATGCTTAACTCAAATAGCGTTTCGCGATCCACAGGCAAGATGTCGCTTTCCGTTCTCAGCAAGCGCAACGTGCCTGTAGTACCGGGCTTCAGGAGAATAAGTGGCGGAGCGGCCAGTAATGGTGCTGGCACTGTCGACGCTTCCCCCCCGGCCCAACGCGTTGGGCGGTTGATTTTACTGTTAATAAGCCAGGATTCCTGACTGGTATTAGTCAGTAAAATAGATATCGATTCTCTGTCTGCCGGAAAGATAAATCGCGTTCCGCCGACCACCACTCCTGCCCGCAATTCACCCGCCACCAGCAGCGATAAAACGGCGAAAATCAAGAGCGCCAATCTGTTCCACGTATTAGTCATAATGAAGTACAAATGTCGCGCTGGCATTCACTTTACCCGACTGCACATCGCTATTGACAGGTCGCAATTGCGCATAAAAAGTTAATGGCACCTTACCGCTATGTAGGCTGTAGTCTTTACTCGCCTGGTTAAGCGGAATCAATATCTTCGCATCATCCAGAATCGCAATTGCCAGCCCGCTGGCTGCATCCGTACCACTTTCAATGGACAGCATTTCGCTCTGCACTCCGTCGGGGGTTCCTGAAAAGGTGACGTCAACCGTGCTGACATCTGTTCCGCAATCCTGCAAATTAATGATGAAAGATTTCTCCGGGCCATAATTCCCATGAAAAAAACGTGTCAGCGAGACATCGCCTAACTGCACATTGATTTGCTTGCTATCCTGTGCCAGCACGCATGTATTACGGCGAAACGATCCGCTAATGTTGACCGTGCCATCATGGGCAAATAGCTCACAGCCCCCCGTTAATCCCAGTAAGAACAGAATCCAGATTATCCGTTTCAACATCACTCCTTCACTGGTAAACCAGATCAAAATAGAGAACCGCCGTCGCATTACCGCCCGTTGCTCCCGCCTTTGTGGACTTATAACGAAGTTGATATTTGAGTGTGTTATCCCCGGCTTTTAAGGGCGTAAGAGGCTGGACCTGATTGAGCGGGATTTCTTGCTGACTTTGCGCATCAAGAATTTGCACGGCAATCCCCGTTGCCATACCACCGCTTCCGCCTGTGTCAGTTAGTTTGAGCAGTGTCGGCGCAAGGGTGTCAGCCTCGCCGCTAAAAAGGACGTCCGCGCCAGTAATACCAGCGGCACAACCGGTGATATCGATATTCAAATCAGCAGCAGTGCTTACGGTATTCGCAGCCTGAAAATCACTGATATTAAAATCACCAATACGAATATTTTGTAATGCACTTTTGGTGGCGACATCACAGCCCTGATCGACCACATTCCCATAAATATGCATACTAACTTGTTCAGGCCCAGCCATCCCGACATGGATGTTAAGAATGCTAAAGAACAAGATAACGCACTGAAATATCGTTTTTTTCTTCATACGTTCACGCGTTAATCAAAATTTATTCTCACCGTTGCCGTGGCTTCAAATCGCCCGGTTTCTGGTGGTACACCTGTCGTGCTGACTGGATAGACATTCATTCGCGCGATACTGTCTGCATCATCAGGAATAGAGAGCGGTAATGTTCCACCAGCAGGGGAAATAATGTTGTTCTGGCTATCGGTCACCACCACGCCCACGCCAGGACGTGACGTCTTAATCGCCTGGGGATAGCTGGGGTCTGTGGTTGCCGTCAGACTCAGGTTGACGTTAACTAACCCCGCGTTTCCCGTGTTACACCTGACTGGAATTGCAAGTTCTGCCGTTCTGGCCCCAAGAGGCTTATGCCCTACAACACGAAAGTTAGCCGCAAATACGTCGCCCAGATCGACCTCGATTGTTTCTCCGGCATTGACGGAACATGAGCCAAGTGAATTGATCGTACCAGACAGGTAATACACTAAAACCGGTGTACCTGTAGTCGTGCAGGAATCACCTGCGGGTATGTTGTAGCATTCATATAATCGCGCCAGCGCCATAGGAGGAATGACGACCGAGCCAACGAACGGCTGCAATATTTTCAGGGAAAAGCTACCGCTATTACCGCTTGCCCCCTGCCCACCTAAACGTTGACCGCCAGGGTCGCAAATATGCCATCGGGTATCCCCCCCTGTGCCCACGTTTTCGAAAGGAACCGCAGTAGGAGAACTGCCTTTAACCTGCAATAAAACTTTGGCGGCAAGATAGTCATTAATTTTGTACCAGTTGTCGCCTAAATAGACTAACGGTGAATCCGCGGCGAATGCCCATCGGCCACTTCTGACATTGTCTTTATCGCAATCACAGGAAACATAATAATCATTCGATTCGTTCCACTGATAAAATTTGTCTTTAACTACCCCTGCCGTATTTGCTTCTTCCTCCAGGGTTTTAACGCCAAAATTGACGCCAATATACGGATTCCCCTGAGTAGTATGACACTGCCCGCTATAAGCAGCGGTTTGAGCGCACCATAGCATTAAGACGGCGGCAAAAAATAGTCGTAGTAATGACACGCATTTTTCTCCAAAGATTATCTGCATATGGCATCCATTCGCGTAATCGCAGAGTTAATTTGTTGTTCGGTAAGCTCGTAATTGATATGACAAATTTGATCGGGAGCTTCGCCCCAGCGCACGCTTATTGTTCCCTTCGCCGGTAAACCCGCCATATAGAGCGAGCCATCATCATCAATTATGCCGCTATTAGCCTGTACGCCGTCGAGCGTCGCTATCGCGCCAAAACGCAGCGGTATACCCTGCTTTGATGTTTTCATTAATACCCTTGCACCCGCATGGGCATTGAACTCCGCCAGAACCAACGCCCCTTTGGTGGGAACCACGTTGACTACTGCATTTTCAAGATCCACGTTACGTTTTAACGACGCCGCATCAAGTGCGATTCGATTTTCCCGATAAGAAGTGGCATAAGGAACAACGGTATATCCGCGCCAGTCAGTTTTCAGCCCGGTGCTGTTCGCCACACGAGTATTCTCTGCGCCTGGTGCTGCAATCAGCACGTTAGTTTCCCCCAGCGATTGCCCCAGGGTAATGCCCTGTGAATGGGCAACTAAACTGCCTGAAAGAGCGTAGTTCAGTTGTTGTTGACTGCCGTTATCGCTGTAGTTGTAGCCCACTCGGGCATCTGCAAACGCCCCTTTGTAGTCCATGCTGGCGCTACCATTAGCCGTTTTCCCCTCGCTGTTATATCCCTGTTGCACGCTGTAGCTCAGGTTACCGTCATCGAGTAGTGTCTCCGTTAAACCCAGGTTTTGTGTAATGTGCCCTTCGTTATCGATACTGGTGTTAGAGGTCATCCAGGCGTAATTTTTTTTCCTGGTATAGCTATCATTACTTCTGGGGAGCAACAGATTGAGCGGCAGGGAAAAATTTAGTGCAAACACCTGATCAGCATCAGGTTGACCACGGGACTTACTGTAGTTCCAGGAACCCCCCAGCGAGAGATCTTTAATTTGCGTGTTGTAGCCAAACTGTAATAGCCGATCCTGTTGATCGGTATGCCAGTAAGTTTGCTGGCTACCACTTAAATAAAACGAACCGTACTCGCCTAATTGCTGGGAGATATTGACCTGCAGTTTGCCACGTTTGGTGTAAAACAAATTGTAATAACGCGACCACATCGGCGTATCTTCATCATCACCGTCATTAAATTCGTAGCCATCCATATGTTTATACATGGTGTCGGAAAGGGTGTAGAAACCCGACGTCGAATAGCGATAGCCCATCAATTGAAAATTAGTGCCCAATTGGTTGAGCGTTTTGGCATACAGAAAACGATATGACTGACCTTTATGTTCGCTTTGGTCTGCCAGCGTACTCTTCGCCTGGGTCGCATCGAACGAAATTGCTCCGAAATCGCCAAGGTTAAATCCCAGACCAAACATGGCGGCACGGTAATATTCAGCATATTGTCCACCACCATACCATGTCGTTCCCCACGGTCCGCCCCACTGCAACGTGGCCTGGGCAAATTTGCTCTCCTGCTGTTCATTACTATTGGTTCTGTATTTCGCCAGTGTCACCGCGTATTTGATTCGCCCCTGACGCTGGAGTAATGGCACGCTGGAAAACGGTACGCTGTAGCTATTGACGCTGCCGTCCGCTTCTTTGATTTCAACTAACAAATCACCGCTCGACGACGTGGAATAGAGATCACTAATTTCAAAAGCACCAGGCGATACATAAGTTTGGTAAATGGTGTAACCATTTTGCTTAATCGTTATCTGGGCATTGCTTTTGGCGATACCACGCACCACAGGCGCAAACCCTTTCAGGCTGTCTGGCAGCATGTTGTCATCTGACGCCAGCTGCACACCACGAAAGCTGACACTATCGAAAAAATCGCCTGCAGTATAATCATCACCTACGGTCAGTTCGCCTTTTAGTGGAATAACCGCCCGCTGCAAATAGCTGCTGAGATTCTTCCATTCTGCGGTTTGGCCACTACTGCGACTCCATGTTGAATTGTTGCGCAATCTCCATGGGCCTAAATTAACGCCACTGTTTAAATTCAGAAAATAACTGTCGCCAGAATCACTGTCTGCGCTGCTATGAATACTGTTAGCCCCGCTAAATGAATATCCCAGTAATAGCGCGTTGATCCCTTCATCCCAACGTTCAGGGGGGACATAACCACGAGCGTTACTTTTTATAGCAATTTGCGGTACTGAAATTTCCAGACGGAGTTTATTCACATTAAAAGTTACGCTGGCATCCGGAATAATCTCCGCCAATAGCGCACACGCTTGTTTGTCCAGTTGTTTAAAAGCCGGAAACGCATCAGTATTCACACCCATTGCATCCAGGCTTTCAGTCGTCAAACAGGCGGCAATCCCCTTCTCTGGCGTTAACTCAACAAAATTGACGTTGCGCGTATCTACAATTGTCTGATTCAGAACAATATCGACACGATAAACCCCTGGCGTTATTTTTTGTCCTTTTTCGAAACGAGACAAATCGGCCACCATTGAGGGATCATCTTTGAAAAAGGCAGGATCGAACCAGGTTTCAGCTTGTGCATTGAACGCTGCCGACACAAACACCACCAGCCCACCAATAAACGATGGCACTCCACCAGAGCTTAACAGGCTGTGTTGTCGGTGAGTTCTATACATCTCGCTCTCTTAACTGAAGACGAATTACGATTTACAGTTGAGTTGCGGCGTTTCCGCCCCGTAGTCATTGATGGTTCGATACGTTACGCTGCTATTTTTGGCACCCTTTGGCAGAGAGAATTGGTATTTATCAAAGGGGGAAATCATTTGATTTTTAACTACCTTTCCACCTATTTTCAGGTCTGTCAGGGTAATGAAATAAGGTGTTGGGTTACTGACCGTAACCATGTCAGCTGACGAAGTGCAACGCAGTTTCGCCGGAGCCTCGGCTAAGGGATACGCTAAACCTTTTGGTCGCCAGAAAAGTTTGATGACGCTTTGTGTGGCAATCTTCAGGGTATTTCCCTCTTCCCGCTTCGTTGTTGAAGGGACTGCCCGTACGCTAGTGAAGAAAAGGGTTTCTCTGTCTTTCGCCAACGGCGCTCCAATGTACATAATGCGTAACAGATTCTCATTTGCCGGATTCAGCACAAATAGCGGTGGTGTAATAATAAAGTCTGCTGATTTTTTATTATCTGGGGTCATCACCCATGACTGAATAAGATAAGGAACATCCGGACTGGTGTTACGTACACCCAGTGAAATTTGCTCTTCACCTTCTGAATAAACAAGACGTGTTGCTGCAAGTCCAATCCCGCCTTTACCTGCCGCCCATGCGGATGAGCAGCTGAGTAATATTGCCGTTAAACTTACGGTCACAATTCCCTTTGTTATGCAAGTTTTCATAAATAGTCACTCTTAAAAAATATGAATATCCCCTCCAGAACACTGGAGGGGTACTAATTAATAAAACAATTAATGAGTTCTATTAATAATAGTTAATATGGAAATTTGTTACCGCATTCACATTACCTGAAGTCGCTTTCCCCGTAGCGATATAATCAACTTTAAAAGTCAACGTCTGATCTCCATCCTGCAACAAAATGTTCCCGGTTTCTGTGTCTGGCGTGATGGCCGTTGTACCATCATTCATATACATTTGCAGGGCCACGTTTGTAGCAGCATCAGATGAGGCCTGGTTAGCAAACGCTGTAATCTGAGTAGTATCCGCAGTGCCATTAAAGGTGAACGTTGCATTTTTTGTTACGGTAGTATCACAATCTTTTAATTCAATTGGCACATCAGTTTGCACGCCAGAAACCTGACCATTGGTTTGCAACTTCGTGGCACTAACATCTGGCAAAGTCACCACGGAATCTTTCGTCGCAGCTACCAGGGTACAAGCTGGAGCAATAACTTTACCATTAAATGTTACTGAGCCATCCGTGATAGCATTATCATCAGCAGCCATAACGCTGGACGTTACACATACCACAGTTATAAACGCCGTCAATACACTTTTTTTCATCGTTATCATCCTGATCTCTTCGTAAATATGATAATGCCTTTAAATGACATTAGACTTAATAATAACAATAATTGTCCGCCATTTAAATCAAGCATACTAAATCCAATAAGTGACAAATCTTTAATTTATAGATTTCATGAATATTTAAATATTAACTGAACGAGTAATTCATTGATTCAACATCTAATGACTATCCAACAAATAAATATGCGTGATATATAAAGCCCTTTCTTTAGTTTATTTTCAGAAAAAGATACACAAAATTTATATTTGGCATTTTCTTGTCTCTCCGACAGACTGACCGAATTGTTATCAATGTTAACAAAAAAAGAACAATTGGTTATAAGGAGAGAGTATGCGTGTCATCACCCTGGCGGGTAGTCCTCGCTTTCCTTCTCGCTCCAGCTCCTTGCTGGAATATGCGCGGGAAAAACTAAATGGCCTGGATGTAGAGGTTTATCACTGGAATCTGCAAAACTTCGCCCCGGAAGATCTGCTTTATGCTCGTTTCGATAGTCCGGCACTCAAGACCTTCACCGAACAGCTGCAACAGGCTGATGGACTGATAGTCGCTACACCTGTGTATAAAGCCGCCTATTCCGGCGCGCTGAAAACCCTGCTCGACCTGCTGCCAGAGCGCGCTTTGCAAGGCAAAGTGGTGCTACCGCTGGCGACGGGCGGTACCGTGGCCCATCTGCTGGCGGTCGATTATGCCCTTAAACCAGTTTTAAGCGCACTGAAAGCTCAGGAGATCCTGCACGGCGTGTTTGCCGATGACTCACAAGTAATTGATTACCATCACAGACCCCAGTTCACGCCAAATCTGCAAACCCGTCTTGATACCGCGCTAGAAACTTTCTGGCAGGCATTGCACCGCCGCGATGTTCAGGTTCCTGACCTTCTGTCTCTGCGAGGTAATGCCCATGCGTAACATCATTAAACTGGCGCTGGTGGGATTGCTTAGCGTCTCTACGATTGCGGTTGCTGCAGAATCCTCGCCTGAAGCGTTACGTATAGGCTATCAGAAAGGCAGTATTGGTATGGTACTGGCAAAAAGCCACCAGTTACTGGAAAAACGCTATCCGCAATCAAAAATCTCCTGGGTGGAGTTCCCCGCGGGTCCGCAAATGTTGGAAGCGTTAAACGTTGGCAGTATTGATCTCGGCAGTACCGGGGATATTCCGCCAATCTTTGCCCAGGCTGCCGGGGCTGATTTGGTATATGTGGGCGTCGAGCCACCGAAGCCCAAAGCCGAAGTGATTCTGGTGGCAGAAAACAGCCCGATCAAAACCGTAGCCGATCTTAAAGGTCACAAAGTTGCCTTTCAGAAAGGTTCCAGTTCACACAACCTTTTACTGCGTGCACTGCGTCAGGCCGGACTTAAGTTTACCGATATCCAACCCACTTACCTGACGCCCGCTGATGCCCGCGCCGCGTTCCAGCAAGGTAACGTTGACGCCTGGGCTATCTGGGATCCCTACTACTCTGCTGCATTATTACAGGGCGGCGTGCGGGTGCTGAAAGACGGCACCGATCTCAATCAAACTGGATCGTTTTATCTGGCAGCTCGTCCCTATGCAGAAAAAAACGGCGCTTTTATTCAGGGCGTACTGGCAACCTTTAGTGAGGCCGATGCGTTAACCCGCAGCCAGCGCGAGCAAAGCATCGCTTTACTGGCAAAAACGATGGGCTTACCGGCACCGGTGATTGCCTCTTACTTAGATCATCGCCCTCCTACCACCATCAAACCGGTTAACGCCGAGGTTGCCGCCTTACAGCAGCAAACGGCAGATCTGTTTTATGAAAATCGTCTGGTGCCGAAAAAAGTCGATATTCGCCAGCGCATCTGGCAGCCCACTCAACTGGAAGGAAAACAATTATGAGTCTGAATATGTTCTGGTTTTTACCGACCCACGGTGACGGGCATTATCTGGGAACGGAAGAAGGTTCACGCCCGGTTGATCACGGTTATCTGCAACAAATTGCGCAAGCGGCGGATCGTCTTGGCTATACCGGTGTGCTAATTCCAACGGGGCGCTCCTGCGAAGATGCGTGGCTGGTTGCCGCATCGATGATCCCGGTGACGCAGCGGCTGAAGTTTCTTGTCGCCCTGCGTCCCAGCGTAACCTCACCTACCGTTGCCGCCCGCCAGGCCGCCACGCTTGACCGTCTCTCAAATGGACGTGCGTTGTTTAACCTGGTCACAGGCAGCGATCCACAAGAGCTGGCAGGCGACGGAGTGTTCCTTGATCATAGCGAGCGCTACGAAGCCTCGGCGGAATTTACCCAGGTCTGGCGGCGTTTATTGCAGAGAGAAACCGTCGATTTCAACGGTAAACATATTCATGTGCGCGGAGCAAAACTGCTCTTCCCGGCGATTCAACAGCCGTATCCGCCACTTTACTTTGGCGGATCGTCAGATGTCGCCCAGGAGCTGGCGGCAGAACAGGTTGATCTCTACCTCACCTGGGGCGAACCGCCGGAACTGGTTAAAGAGAAAATCGAACAAGTGCGGGCGAAAGCTGCCGCGCATGGACGCAAAATTCGTTTCGGTATTCGTCTGCATGTGATTGTTCGTGAAACTAACGACGAAGCGTGGCAGGCCGCCGAGCGGTTAATCTCGCATCTTGATGATGAAACTATCGCCAAAGCACAGGCCGCATTCGCCCGGACGGATTCCGTAGGGCAACAGCGAATGGCGGCGTTACATAACGGCAAGCGCGACAATCTGGAGATCAGCCCCAATTTATGGGCGGGCGTTGGCTTAGTGCGCGGCGGTGCCGGGACGGCGCTGGTGGGCGATGGTCCTACGGTCGCTGCGCGAATCAACGAATATGCCGCGCTTGGCATCGACAGTTTTGTGCTTTCGGGCTATCCGCATCTGGAAGAAGCGTATCGGGTTGGCGAGTTGCTGTTCCCGCTTCTGGATGTCGCCATCCCGGAAATTCCCCAGCCGCAGCCGCTGAATCCGCAAGGCGAAGCGGTGGCGAATGATTTTATCCCCCGTAAAGTCGCGCAAAGCTAAGGAAGAAATAATGGCAACGCCAGTGAAGAAGTGGTTATTGCGCGTTGCCCCCTGGTTTTTACCGGTGGGCATCGTGGCGGTGTGGCAACTGGCCTCCTCGGTTGGCTGGCTGTCGACGCGTATTTTGCCTTCACCGGAAGGAGTGGTGACGGCGTTCTGGACGCTCTCCGCCAGCGGCGAACTGTGGCAGCATCTGGCGATCAGCTCCTGGCGGGCGCTGATTGGCTTTTCAATTGGCGGATCGCTGGGGTTGATTTTGGGACTGATTAGCGGGCTATCTCGCTGGGGAGAACGGCTGCTGGATACCTCAATTCAGATGTTGCGCAACGTGCCGCATCTGGCGCTGATCCCGCTGGTGATTTTGTGGTTTGGCATTGATGAATCCGCAAAAATCTTTCTGGTGGCGCTCGGTACGCTATTCCCCATTTATATCAACACCTGGCATGGCATCCGTAATATCGATCGCGGGTTGGTGGAGATGGCGCGTAGCTATGGATTATCCGGCATACCGCTGTTTATCCATGTGATCCTGCCTGGTGCCCTGCCCTCAATTATGGTCGGCGTGCGTTTTGCGTTGGGCCTGATGTGGCTGACGCTGATTGTTGCCGAAACCATTTCTGCCAATTCAGGCATTGGTTATCTGGCGATGAATGCGCGGGAGTTTTTGCAAACGGACGTGGTGGTAGTCGCTATTATTCTTTACGCCCTGCTCGGCAAACTGGCTGACGTCAGCGCGCAGCTGTTAGAGCGCCTCTGGTTGCGCTGGAACCCGGCTTATCATTTGAAGGAGGCCACGGTATGAATACTGCTCGTCTGAACCAGGGCACGCCATTGTTGCTCAATGCAGTAAGCAAACATTACGCGGAAAATATCGTCCTGAACCAACTGGATTTACATATTCCGGCAGGTCAGTTTGTGGCGGTGGTGGGCCGCAGCGGTGGTGGCAAAAGTACCCTGCTGCGCCTGCTGGCAGGTCTGGAAACGCCAACCGCAGGCGATGTGTTAGCGGGCACCACACCGCTGGCTGAAATTCAGGAAGACACGCGAATGATGTTTCAGGATGCGCGTCTGCTACCGTGGAAATCGGTGATTGATAACGTTGGGTTAGGCCTTAAAGGCCAGTGGCGCGATGCCGCACGTCGAGCGTTGGCTGCGGTAGGACTGGAGAATCGCGCAGGGGAATGGCCTGCCGCACTTTCTGGCGGGCAGAAACAGCGAGTGGCGCTGGCAAGAGCGTTGATTCATCGACCGGGATTATTGTTGCTTGATGAACCGCTCGGGGCGCTGGACGCCTTAACGCGACTCGAGATGCAGGATTTGATTGTGTCACTTTGGCAGGAGCACGGCTTTACCGTACTGTTGGTGACGCATGATGTGAGCGAAGCGGTAGCGATGGCTGACCGGGTGCTGTTAATTGAAGAGGGAAAAATTGGTCTGGATTTGACAGTGGATATCCCCCGTCCGCGTCGATTAGGGTCGGTGCGATTAGCGGAGCTGGAAGCGGAGGTGTTGCAACGGGTGATGCAACGTGGTGAATCTGAAACTCGCCTGAGAAAACAGGGGTAAATTCCCCGAATGGCGGCGCTATTGCCGCCATTCGGTTATTTATCAAGCCAGTGCTTTAGTTATCTTCTCGTACAGATCGCCAGAGAGATTTTCCAGCCCTTTCAACTGTTCCAGCGCCGCGCGCATTTTCTCCTGACGTTTGGCATCGTAACGTTTCAGGCGAATCAGCGGTTCAATCAGACGTGAAGCCACCTGCGGGTTACGGCTGTTGAGGTCGGTAAGCATTTCCACCAGGAACAGGTAACCGCTGCCATCTTCGGCATGGAACGCTGCCGGATTGCTGCCCGCAAACGCGCCAATCAACGAACGAATACGGTTCGGGTTGCTCATGGTAAATGAGCGATGCTGCAACAGGCCGCGCACCGTCTCCAGCACATTCGCCGCCGGGCTGGTGGCTTGCAGGATAAACCATTTATCCATCACCAGACCGTTCTGATGCCACTTGTCGTCGTACTCCTGCATCAGCGCGTCACGGCAAGGCAGCTGTGCGGCAACCGCCGCAGAAAGCGCCGCCAGCGCATCAGTCATATTGTTTGCTTCGTGGAACTGCTTGCTCACCAGCACATCAGCCAGATGCGTTTCACCAAAAGCGAGGAAACGCAGGCAGGCATTACGCAGAGTGCGTTTTGCAATATCTTCATGCTCAACACGGTACTCGCTCTGGTAATTCGCGTTGTAAATAGCCAGTAGCTCATCCGCCAGTTCAGTCGCCAGAGTACGAGTGAGTGCTTCGCGTACTTCGGCAATAGCAATCGGGTCGATGATATCGAACAATTCAGCCATTTCATTGACAGAAGGCAGCGTCAGGATTTCTGCCGCCAGCGCTGGATCAATCTTCTCATCAAGCAGTACCGCGCGGAAAGCATCAGCCACATGCACCGGCAGAGACAGCGGCTGACCTTGCTGATGACGCGCGACGTTCAGCTTGATGTAGGTTGCCAGCAAACTTTGCGCCGCATCCCAGCGGGAGAAATCATTACGCGCATGACGCATCAGGAAGGTCAGTTGCTGATCGCTCCACTTATATTCCAGTTTCACTGGCGCAGAGAATTCGCACAGCAGCGCAGGCACCGGCTGGAAGTAGACATTATCAAAAACAAAGGTCTGTTCCGCCTGAGTGACGTTCAGCACGGAATTCACCGGATGACCGCCTTTCTGCAACGGGATCACTTTGCCTTCGTTATCATACAGTTCGATGGCAAACGGAATATGCAGCGGCTGTTTTTCTGCCTGATCCGGCGTAGCTGGCGTGCGCTGGCTGATGGTCAGGGTGTACTGCTCAGTTTCTGGATTGTAGTCGTCTTTGACGGTCACAATCGGTGTACCGGACTGGCTGTACCAACGGCGGAAATGGGAGAGATCGACATTCGACGCATCTTCCATCGCCTGCACAAAGTCGTCACAGGTCGCTGCACTACCATCATGACGCTCGAAATAAAGCTGCATCCCTTTCTGGAAGTTTTCTTCGCCAAGCAGGGTGTGGATCATGCGAATCACTTCCGCGCCCTTCTCGTAAACGGTCAAGGTGTAGAAGTTGTTCATCTCAATGACCATATCCGGGCGGATCGGGTGCGCCATCGGGCTGGCGTCTTCTGCAAACTGCAATCCGCGCATGGTGCGTACATTATTGATGCGGTTAACTGCGCGGGAACCAAGGTCAGAGCTGAACTCCTGATCGCGGAAGACGGTTAAACCTTCTTTCAGGCTGAGCTGGAACCAGTCGCGGCAGGTCACTCGGTTACCGGTCCAGTTATGGAAATATTCATGGCCGATAACGCGTTCAATATCGAGGTAATCTTTGTCGGTGGCGGTGTCGGTGCGGGCCAGCACATATTTGGAGTTAAAGATATTCAGACCCTTATTCTCCATTGCGCCCATATTGAAGAAATCCACCGCGACGATCATATAGATGTCGAGGTCATACTCCAGGCCAAAGCGTTCTTCATCCCATTTCATGGAGTTTTTCAGCGAGGTCATCGCCCACGGCGCGCGATCAAGGTTGCCGCGATCGACGTACAGCTCCAGTGCTACTTCGCGACCAGAACGCGTGGTAAAGGTATCGCGCAGTACATCAAAGTCGCCTGCCACCAGCGCAAACAGGTAGCACGGTTTCGGGAACGGGTCCTGCCACTGTACCCAATGGCGTCCGTTTTCCAGTTCGCCTTGCGCAACGCGGTTACCGTTGGAAAGCAGGAAGGGATATTTAATTTTATCGGCAATAATTTTGGTGGTAAAACGCGCCAGCACGTCCGGGCGGTCGAGATAATACGTAATATGGCGGAAACCTTCGGCTTCACACTGGGTGCAAAGCGCATCGCCTGACTGATAAAGCCCTTCCAGCGCCGTATTCGCCGCCGGGCTTATTTCATTAATGATCTTAAGCGTAAAACGCTCCGGCAAATTACTGATGACCAGTGCGCCCTCTTCTTCTTTCCAGGCGGTCCACGGCTCATCATTAATATGAACAGAAACCAGTTTGAGGTCTTCGCCGTTGAGACGAAGGGGAGCATCTGATGCACCATGACGGACAGCCTGGCTGACCGCGGTAACGACCGTCTTTTGCGCGTCGAGGTCAAAGGTCAAGTCAATATCAGTAATCTGGTAATCCGGCGCACGATAATCGTGACGGTATTTGGCTTGTGGCTGTTGAGTCATAAATAACCTTTAGCATCTTTTATAGAGTCTGGTGTTCAGTCTATTCCTGTTGCGTAAATCGCGCTATGCAGAATCTTCATCTTTTCAGGTACAAACGCCTTTATTGCTACATTTTTATAACATACACCGCGTAATGCCATCGACCAGAAAGGTGGCATATGGTGTGATCGGGGTTCAATAAATTGCGAAACAAGGTATACTCCAGCAGTTCCTGAAGATGTTTATTGTACTAAACGCTCCTGTACGAGGACGCTACTGCGCACCTATGACACAATTCGCTTCTCCTGTTCTGCACTCGTTGCTGGATACAGATGCTTATAAGTTGCATATGCAGCAAGCCGTGTTTCATCACTATTACGATGTGCATGTCGCGGCGGAGTTTCGTTGCCGAGGTGACGATCTGCTGGGTATTTATGCCGATGCTATTCGTGAACAGGTTCAGGCGATGCAGCACCTGCGCCTGCAGGATGATGAATATCAGTGGCTTTCTGCCCTGCCTTTCTTTAAGGCCGACTATCTTAACTGGTTACGCGAGTTCCGCTTTAACCCGGAACAAGTCACCGTGTCCAACGATAATGGCAAGCTGGATATTCGTTTAAGCGGCCCGTGGCGTGAAGTCATCCTCTGGGAAGTTCCTTTGCTGGCGGTTATCAGTGAAATGGTACATCGCTATCGCTCACCGCAGGCCGACGTTGCGCAAGCCCTCGACACGCTGGAAAGCAAATTAGTCGACTTCTCGGCGTTAACCGCCGGTCTTGATATGTCGCGCTTCCATCTGATGGATTTTGGCACCCGTCGCCGTTTTTCTCGCGAAGTACAAGAAACCATCGTTAAGCGTCTGCAACAGGAATCCTGGTTTGTGGGCACCAGCAACTACGATCTGGCGCGTCGGCTTTCCCTCACGCCGATGGGAACACAGGCACACGAATGGTTCCAGGCACATCAGCAAATCAGCCCGGATCTAGCGAACAGCCAGCGAGCTGCACTTGCTGCCTGGCTGGAAGAGTATCCCGACCAACTTGGCATTGCATTAACCGACTGCATCACTATGGATGCTTTCCTGCGTGATTTCGGTGTCGAGTTCGCTAGTCGGTATCAGGGCCTGCGTCATGACTCTGGCGACCCGGTTGAATGGGGTGAAAAAGCCATTGCACATTATGAAAAGCTGGGAATTGATCCACAGAGTAAAACGCTGGTTTTCTCTGACAATCTGGATTTACGCAAAGCGGTTGAGCTATACCGCCACTTCTCTTCCCGCGTGCAATTAAGTTTTGGTATTGGGACTCGCCTGACCTGCGATATCCCCCAGGTAAAACCCCTGAATATTGTGATTAAGTTGGTAGAGTGTAACGGTAAACCGGTGGCGAAACTTTCTGACAGCCCTGGCAAAACTATCTGCCACGATAAAGCGTTTGTTCGGGCGCTGCGCAAAGCGTTCGACCTTCCGCATATTAAAAAAGCCAGTTAATATCATCAGGGAGCTAATCGGCTCCCTTTTTTTACCTTTAATTCCGAAATCTTTCGCTGCATTTGCGAATTCTGCTTGTCTGATTGCAGATGCCAGGTAACATAGGTATCCCCCCATTTACGGGTGGACAAGTGTTTATTTTTTCCGACTATTAACAGAGAGAATATTATGAGCGTTGTGCCTGTAGCCGACGTACTCCAGGGCCGCGTAGCCGTTGACAGCGAAGTCACCGTACGCGGATGGGTACGTACCCGCCGAGATTCAAAAGCTGGCATCTCCTTCCTCGCCGTTTATGACGGTTCCTGCTTTGATCCTGTACAGGCTGTCATCAATAATTCTCTGCCCAATTACAATGAAGACGTCCTGCGTCTGACCACCGGTTGCTCGGTCATTGTGACGGGTAAAGTCGTGGCGTCGCCGGGCCAGGGGCAACAATTTGAAATTCAGGCCAGCAAGGTTGAAGTTGCTGGTTGGGTTGAAGATCCAGACACTTACCCGATGGCGGCAAAACGCCACAGCATTGAGTATCTGCGTGAAGTCGCTCACCTGCGTCCGCGCACAAACCTGATTGGTGCCGTCGCGCGCGTTCGCCATACGCTGGCGCAGGCGCTGCATCGCTTCTTTAACGAGCAGGGATTCTTCTGGGTTTCAACGCCACTGATTACTGCGTCTGATACCGAAGGGGCTGGCGAAATGTTCCGCGTTTCTACGCTGGATCTGGAAAATCTGCCGCGTAACGATCAGGGCAAAGTGGATTTCGACAAAGACTTCTTTGGTAAAGAGTCTTTCCTGACCGTATCTGGCCAGTTGAACGGCGAAACCTACGCTTGCGCATTATCCAAAATTTATACCTTCGGCCCGACTTTCCGTGCTGAAAACTCCAACACCAGCCGTCACCTGGCGGAGTTCTGGATGCTGGAGCCGGAAGTGGCGTTTGCTAACCTGAACGATATCGCGGGTCTGGCTGAAGCCATGCTGAAATATGTCTTCAAAGCGGTTCTCGAAGAACGCGCAGACGACATGAAATTCTTCGCTGAACGCGTAGATAAAGATGCCGTTTCACGTCTGGAACGCTTCATTGAGGCCGATTTCGCGCAGGTGGATTACACCGACGCAGTGACCATTCTCGAAAACTGCGGCAGGAAGTTTGAAAACCCGGTTTACTGGGGCGTCGATCTCTCTTCTGAGCATGAGCGTTATCTGGCGGAAGAACACTTTAAAGCACCGGTAGTGGTTAAAAACTATCCGAAAGATATTAAAGCGTTCTATATGCGCCTCAACGAAGACGGTAAAACCGTTGCGGCTATGGACGTTCTGGCTCCGGGCATCGGTGAGATCATTGGTGGCTCCCAGCGTGAAGAACGTCTGGACGTTCTGGACGAGCGTATGCTGGAAATGGGCCTGAATAAAGAAGATTACTGGTGGTATCGCGATCTGCGTCGCTACGGTACTGTTCCGCATTCAGGTTTCGGTCTTGGTTTTGAACGCCTGATTGCTTACGTAACTGGCGTGCAAAACGTGCGTGATGTGATTCCGTTCCCACGTACTCCGCGCAACGCCAGCTTCTGATTTTCTTCCTCAAAGAGCCAGCGCCTGCTGGCTCTTTTTTATCCTTTCTGTCAAGTTATCTGTTTGTTAAGTCAAGCAATCTTTTTGCACCCCCGCCATAACGATCATCCTGTTACGGAATATTACATTGCAACATTTACGCACAAAAAATAACCTGGATTCTTATTGCGGATTAGTTTTTTCTTAGCTGATAGCACAATTTTCATACTATTTTTTGGCATTCTGGATGTCTGAACGAGGATTTAGTGCCAGGTCGATAAAGTTTCCATCAGAAACAAAATTTCCGTTTAGTTAATTTAAATATAAGGAAATCATATAAATAGATAAAAATTGCTGTAAATATCATCACGGTTCTATGGAAATATGACGGTGTTCACAAAGTTCCTTAAATTTTACTTTTGGTTACATATTTTTTCTTTTTGAAACCAAATCTTTATCTTTGTAGCACTTTCACGGTAGCGAAACGTTAGTTTGAATGGAAAGATGCCTGCAGACACATAAAGACACCAAACTCTCATCAATAGTTCCGTAAATTTTTATTGACAGAACTTATTGACGGCAGTGGCAGGTGTCATAAAAAAAACCATGAGGGTAATAAATAATGATGAAGCGCAATATTCTGGCAGTGATCGTCCCTGCTCTGTTAGTAGCAGGTACTGCAAACGCTGCAGAAATCTATAACAAAGATGGCAACAAAGTAGATCTGTACGGTAAAGCTGTCGGTCTGCATTATTTTTCTAAAGACAATGGTGTAAACAGTTACGGCGGAAACGGCGACAAAACTTATGCCCGTCTTGGTTTTAAAGGGGAAACACAAATCAATTCCGATCTGACCGGTTATGGTCAGTGGGAATATAACTTCCAGGGTAACAACTCTGAAGGCGCTGACGCTCAAACTGGTAACAAAACGCGTCTGGCATTCGCGGGTCTTAAATACGCTGACATTGGTTCTTTCGATTACGGCCGTAACTACGGTGTGGTTTATGATGCACTGGGTTACACCGATATGCTGCCAGAATTTGGTGGTGATACTGCATACAGCGATGACTTCTTCGTTGGTCGTGTTGGCGGCGTTGCTACCTATCGTAACTCCAACTTCTTTGGTCTGGTTGATGGCCTGAACTTCGCTGTTCAGTACCTGGGTAAAAACGAGCGTGACACTGCACGCCGCTCTAACGGCGACGGTGTTGGCGGTTCTATCAGCTACGAATACGAAGGCTTTGGTATCGTTGGTGCTTATGGTGCAGCTGACCGTACCAACCTGCAAGAAGCTCAACCTCTTGGCAACGGTAAAAAAGCTGAACAGTGGGCTACTGGTCTGAAGTACGACGCGAACAACATCTACCTGGCAGCGAACTACGGTGAAACCCGTAACGCTACGCCGATCACTAATAAATTTACAAACACCAGCGGCTTCGCCAACAAAACGCAAGACGTTCTGTTAGTTGCGCAATACCAGTTCGATTTCGGTCTGCGTCCGTCCATCGCTTACACCAAATCTAAAGCGAAAGACGTAGAAGGTATCGGTGATGTTGATCTGGTGAACTACTTTGAAGTGGGCGCAACCTACTACTTCAACAAAAACATGTCCACCTATGTTGACTACATCATCAACCAGATCGATTCTGACAACAAACTGGGCGTAGGTTCAGACGACACCGTTGCTGTGGGTATCGTTTACCAGTTCTAATAGCACACCTCTTTGTTAAATGCCGAAAAAACAGGACTTTGGTCCTGTTTTTTTTATACCTTCCAGAGCAATCTCACGTCTTGCAAAAACAGCCTGAGTTTTCATCAGTAATAGTTGGAATTTTGTAAATCTCCCGTTACCCTGATAGCGGACTTCCCTTCTGTAACCATAATGGAACCTCGTCATGTTTGAGAACATTACCGCCGCTCCTGCCGACCCGATTCTGGGCCTGGCCGATCTGTTTTGTGCCGATGAACGTCCCGGCAAAATTAACCTCGGGATTGGTGTCTATAAAGATGAGACGGGCAAAACCCCGGTACTGACCAGCGTGAAAAAGGCTGAACAGTATCTGCTCGAAAATGAAACCACCAAAAATTACCTCGGCATTGACGGCATCCCTGAATTTGGTCGCTGCACTCAGGAACTGCTGTTTGGTAAAGGTAGCGCCCTGATCAATGACAAACGTGCTCGCACGGCACAGACTCCGGGGGGCACTGGCGCACTACGCGTGGCTGCCGATTTCCTGGCAAAAAATACCAGCGTTAAGCGTGTGTGGGTGAGCAACCCAAGCTGGCCGAACCATAAGAGCGTCTTTAACTCTGCAGGTCTGGAAGTTCGTGAATACGCTTATTATGATGCGGAAAATCACACTCTTGACTTCGATGCACTGATTAACAGCCTGAATGAAGCTCAGGCTGGCGACGTAGTGCTGTTCCATGGCTGCTGCCATAACCCAACCGGTATCGACCCTACGCTGGAACAATGGCAAACACTGGCACAACTCTCCGTTGAGAAAAGCTGGTTACCGCTGTTTGACTTCGCTTACCAGGGTTTTGCCCGTGGTCTGGAAGAAGATGCTGAAGGACTGCGCGCTTTCGCGGCTATGCATAAAGAGCTGATTGTTGCCAGTTCCTACTCTAAAAACTTTGGCCTGTACAACGAGCGTGTTGGCGCTTGTACTCTGGTTGCTGCCGACAGTGAAACCGTTGATCGCGCATTCAGCCAAATGAAAGCGGCGATTCGCGCTAACTACTCTAACCCACCAGCACACGGCGCTTCTGTTGTTGCCACCATCCTGAGCAACGATGCGTTACGTGCGATTTGGGAACAAGAGCTGACTGATATGCGCCAGCGTATTCAGCGTATGCGTCAGTTGTTCGTCAATACGCTGCAGGAAAAAGGCGCAAACCGCGACTTCAGCTTTATCATCAAACAGAACGGCATGTTCTCCTTCAGTGGCCTGACAAAAGAACAAGTGCTGCGTCTGCGCGAAGAGTTTGGCGTATATGCGGTTGCTTCTGGTCGCGTAAATGTGGCCGGGATGACACCAGATAACATGGCTCCGCTGTGCGAAGCGATTGTGGCAGTGCTGTAAGCATTAAAAACAATGAAGCCCGCTGAAAAGCGGGCTGAGACTGATGACAAACGCAACATTGCCTGATGCGCTACGCTTATCAGGCCTACGCGTCCCCTGCAATATTTTGAATTTGCACGATTTTGTAGGCCGGATAAGGCGCTCGTGCCGCATCCGGCATAAACAAAGCGCACTTTGCCAGAAATCCAGGCCCGCATTAAAAGCGGGCTTTTTTATGTGCCTTACCAGACGGGCATTTCGTCTTGCAGGAAGGGATTATGCAGGCGTTCATAACCAAGTGTGGATAATGGTCCGTGACCCGGAATAAATATCACGTCATCCCCCAGTGGCAGCAATTTATCTTTGATTGAAGAAATCAGTTGATTATGATCGCCACGCGGGAAGTCACTGCGCCCTACTCCGCCTTTGAAAATAACATCGCCAGAAATCAGCAGCTTTGCCCGATCATCAAAAAACACGACATGACCCGGCGTATGCCCAGGGCAATGTAACACCTGTAAAGTCACATTCCCTATGCTGATGGTATCGCCTTCGTTCAGCCAACGATCTGGCGTCAGCGGCTGGCACTCTTCCAGACCAAACATACGACTTTGCGCAGGCAAGCCTTGCAGCCAGAACTCATCTTCTTTTTCCGGGCCGAAAACCGGCACGCCGTAATGTTGCGCCAGTTCCGCCGCTGCGCCAACGTGGTCCAGATGACCATGCGTCAGCAGGATCTGCATCAGTGTCAGGCCGCTGTCATCAACTTCCTGTTTGATTTTTTCCGCATCGCCGCCAGGATCGACCAGTGCGGCCAGACGGGTTTGTTCACACCAGATTAATGAACAGTTCTGGGAGAATGCGGTGACCGGAATAATACGATAGTTCATACTGCCCCTGTTTCGTTAAGCAATTACTACCAGTGCCGTGCTGGCCCGGTATCAATATGCACAAAGTTACTACGTGGATAATATCCTACACCACCTGCGCGCATAGATAACGCGGCTTTGCGAATATTGCTTAACGCGATACCTTCAATATGGAAATCCATCGCCTGGCCTTTAGTGTGATAGCTTTTCTTCGCTACTCCACGGCTGCGGGCGCGTAGTTCATTGTTGGTATCAATAGAACGATAACCGGAAATGAGTTGCACCGGTTTGCGCGTGCCTAACAACCCTTGCAGGCGATACAACTGGTCGAATAATCCTGGGTCGATGGACTTTATTTTGTTCGCGCGGTAATCGCGGAAAAAATGGTTAAGTTTTGCCAATTCTTCCTGAATATAGCCTCTGCCATCGAAAAACTCCGCTTTGATTGACTCTCCGGTATGAAGATTATTGAGTGTCAAAATGCGCGGGCGTGGGGTAGAGAGTGTTGCAAACGCAGGGGTCGGCAGGATGGCGGCACCGAGTGCAACGCCACCAAGCGCCAGCAATTTGCGGCGATTAGCGTCGAATTTGTCCATGATAATCAAGTCTACAGGTCAATGTTATCGTTTATATGCACTTCTGGCGCACAAGAGGCACCTTAACCGCCCGTAAAGCAGACGTCAAGATGACTCAACCCCAGCAGTGACGGGGGCTGCAGAGAATCGCCCCCAATCATGCTAATTATTACGACAACTGATTTCCCCGAACTACTTCATTTACCTGATTAATTGTTCCGCTTTCGATACGATTTGCGAGCTGGATCGCGCAGGCAGATCATAATTGTAAATATCTGTACGATACTGGGTACGACCATCTGCACCAACAAAGGCCGTCAGGTAGTAGAGATTCACCGGAATCGACTGCCGAATATTGACGTAACGTGTATCACCCTGCTTCAGCGCATCAGAAATACGTTTGTCATTCCAGCCTGCATCCTGCAACAGCATATTCGCCAGATCGGAAGCTTTATTCACTCGTACACAGCCTGAGCTCAATGCGCGTGTATCACGCTTGAACAGATTGTGGTTCGGCGTGTCATGCAAATAAATGGCCTCTGAACTCGGCATATTGAATTTATAGCGCCCCAGCGAGTTCCGTGGGCCTGGAGCCTGCTGGAAGCGGAACGGTAAATTCGAGGCCGTGATTGTAGACCAGTCAACCTGCCATGGGTCAATCGCTTCTCTGCTGTTCCAGCCGCGCATCACCGTATAGCCATGGCTTTCGAGATATCCCGGATCGTTGCGCACTTTTGGCAGAATATCTTTGCGTGCCAGAGTTGGAGGTACGTTCCACGGCGGGTTTACCACTACGTTGTTAAGGGCACTGCTCATCATCGGCGTTTTGCGATCGGGGCGACCGACAATGACTCGCGAATCCAGCACCTGATTGCCGTTCTGATAGTAGACCAGCGAATAGGCCGGAATGTTAACCATGATCCCGGTAGAAAGCTCTGTTGGCAGCAAGCGCAATCGCTGGATGTTGAGAGCCAACACGCCAGCACGCTGGGCGGGCGTTACGTTTAACCAGTCACGTGTTGCCGGGCCAATAGCACCATCTGCCCCCAATCCTTGCCATGCCTGAAAACGTTTAACGGCTTCCACCAGTTCATTATCGTAGGCGGCGCGAACGGCAGGCGCAGGTTTACTACGAGACGTCGTTTGCTTATCCATCGGCTTAGTTTCTGCTGTTTCAACAGTAACAGCGGATGGGCTGACTACCGCGTCAGTTGGCGTGTCATCGCCAGGTAGAGTAATTTTCGGCCCCCCGTCCAACATGCCTGTGCGTTGCAATATTTCGCGCAACGCCGGTACGTCGTTACTCCACTGCCCTGGGCGCAACGTTGCTTTGCCGGTCAGTTGGGGCCACGGTTTGGTGTCACTGAGTAAGGCCAGTAACGATTCATGCATCGCCGCATATTGCGGATGCTGCGGTGCCAGTCCTGCAACAAACGTAGGCAATTGACCTTTATCCAGCGCCAGCTGCCATTGGTTAATCACCGAGAGCGGCGGCGTTGCAAGTGCATAAGGTTTACTGCTATATAGCCAGCGAGTGCCTTTGACCGGAATATTTGCAATGAAATGGAGATAGCCCATCATCGCATCAGAGAGCACCACGTCGCGTGCCATCCCGTTAACACCAGGATCGGTCAGTAACTCTACCCATTTATTAAACTGCGGCTGGAAACCGGCAATCGCCACCTCTGCCAGCTGTTGCTGGAAGGCTTTAACAGCATCACGGTTTTCCCACATGGGTTGCATATCGCGTGCGGCATACAACAGTTGAAGCTGGTTAAGATAAACCGGCTTGTAACCTGCGGGTAATTGAGATTCGATTTGCGTGCGGGCTTTTTCTGCCGCACCTTCAGGCAATGGCTGGATCCCCGCCATTATTGCCGTGGCTTGCGCCTGCGGCAGTGCCTCGCCCTGTTCACTGACAGCCACCGGGCTGTCGCCAGGGATTACTTCAGGCTCATCGGCCTGCGCATTGAACAGTGGAGCGAATGTTACGGCCAGGCACAAACTGATTGCCGACAGCCGACGACCACACATCATATTAAGCAACATCCCTTGCCCCCTGTTTTTATCATACTCTGAATAGCCAGGCTGTTATTTTACGACTTGCCTGTACAACGCCAATACTCACGAAAGTATGACGAGCAAGCCTGTTACTCATCAGGCTTATCTTCAGTATATAAACGCCGATACGTTTTTACATAACCTAATGTAAAGAAGTTTAAAGAAAAGCGCGCCGTAATGTGCCACTTTTTTAGTGCAGAAACGGAGTTTTCGGAAAAAGAAAAGGCGGCATTGCTGCCGCCTTAATTTTAACTCGCCTGAGAAGGCGCTTCGTCAGTTCCTGGAAGCGTTTCAGGGAGTTGCGGCGCAAATCCTCGCAGGCCGACGACATGAACGTGTTCGGTATTCTGGAAGACTTTACGCACCAGTTTATAGGTGGTGCCTTTCTCCGGGCTGATATTTTCCGGCGCTGCGATGATGAGTTGCATTTGCAAACGCTCACACAATTCAAACAGCGTGGCGATAGAACGAGCATCCAGTCGCGCTGCTTCATCGAGGAACAGCAGGCGGCAAGGAGAGATATCTTTACCGCGCAGGCGGCGAGATTCATCTTCCCAGCTTTGTACCACCATCACCAGAATCGACATACCGGTACCAATCGCCTCACCGGTCGACAATGCACCAGACTCTGCGCGCAGCCAGCCATCGGAACCACGGTTAACCTCAACTTCCATTTCCAGATAGTTGCGGTAATCCAGCAGTTCTTCACCGATGGTCTGCGGCGTGCGCTGCCCCATATCAATCTGCGGGTTAAGACGTTGATACAGTTTCGCCAGCGCTTCCGAGAAGGTCAAACGGTTGCTGTTAAACAGATCCTGATGCTGCTCGTGCTGTTCAGAGAGCACATCCAGTAGCATGGCGTGCGTTTCACGCACGTTCACGTTGAGACGCACGCTGTTCACCTGACCAAACGATACGTTCTGCAACCCCTGGTTGAGCATACGGATACGGTTCTGCTCGCGCTGAATGGTTTTGCGAATGATGTTCGCCACGCTGCGGGAACTGATCGCCAGTTTCTGTTCACGGGAGGTTAATTCTTCGGTCAGACGGCTAAGTTCAATCTCCATCTGTTCGATAGCTTCCACCGGATCATCGGTACGAATAATATCCTGACGAATACGTTCACGCAGATGCTGATAAACCGCCACGAAGAACTGAATTTTACGCTCCGGACGTTTCGGATCTTCCGACATGCGCAGCACGTCGCGCAGATGTTCGTTATCCGCCACCGCCAGACGCAGCGCACCTAACGCCTTATCCGACATGGAACGCAAATCATCAGCGGAGAGATAAGCCAGCTCACGACGGTGTAAGCGGCGCTCAACGCCGTTATCTTTCACCATGCGCATCACCGCACACCAGCCCGCTTTGGCGGTCACTACCTGCTCGCGCATCTCAAAGTAATCCCGCTCCAGCTTGCGCAGTTTGCGGGTCAGGTTGTCCATCTCCGCTTCGCAGAAGGTAAGCGCTTTTTCCAGTTGATTGCGGCGTGAACGGTTATTGCTCAGTTGCGCATGCAGCTCGTCACGGCGAATACGCGCCCGCTCTTCTGCCCCGCTATCAGCACGCACGCCGATATCCTGCAATTCACGTTGCAGATCGTTGAGTAGCTCTTTTTTGGTGTCGTAAGAACTTTTCAGCGAAGCCAGCACCTGGTTGTACTGACTCAACTGCGCTGCGTGACCGCGCAACGCTTCGCGAGCGCGGGTACGCTCCGCTTCCGCCTGTTCCAGACGTTCACGCAGTTTTTCGTTGAGATCGCTGTTACCGCTAAGCATTTCTGCCGAGTCAGAATAGCTAAAGTGCGCACGACGCTGCACCACTTCCGTCAGGGCAAACGCCTGCTGACGGGCATCGCGCTGCATCTGCTGAGAGTACGCGTAATCTTCTTTTAACTGTTCGAACTGTTCCGGGTCGCTCTGCAATACCGAAACAATCGGTTCCAGTTTCGCCAGTTGATTGCCAAACTGCTGAACAAAACGCGCGGCTTCCTGGGCTTCATCCAGACGTTCGCGGATTTCATCGACGCGATCCGCCAGGCTGTCATCAGCCAACAGGTTGAGACGCGGCAGAATGCGGTTCAGCGCCGTAACGCCCTCTTTCGCCTGCTCAAACTGAATACGCTGCTGCTGGTTATCATTTTCATGATTACTTAACGCCCGCTCCAGTTCGACGCGACGGCTGTTCAGTTGACGGATTTCTGCTTCCGGGTCAGACTCAAACGCAACCGCCAGATGACTGCCGATAAAGCGGCTGAACGCCTGATGCAGACGCTGAGTTTTCTGTACATCAAAGGAGAGCGTGGCGAAGCGTTCGGAAAGCACTTCACGCTCGGCATGGAGGCTTTCAATACGGCTTTCACGCGCAGCACGACCAAACAGCGGCACTTCCGGGAAACGTGAATAACGCCACTGACGATCGGCGATTTTCACCACTACCGCTTTTTCCAGCTCATCAACGCTGAACACGCTGTCATCGAATGACTGCGGATCTCCTTCGATCAGATAGAGATCTTCCGGGCAATCGGTCAAGCCTTCCAGGTGTTCAGTTACCTGTGACAGATCTGGCACCACGATGGCGTGGCGTGACGGGCCATACAGCGCTGAGAAGTACGGCGCATCTTCCAGGCTAACGTCGTCATAAATTTCTGACAGCAGCACACCACCAAAACGCTCCGCCAGCGCGTTCAGACGCTGATCTTCAGAGCCGCCAGGCTGGCTTAAACGTTCGATCTCTTCATCGACGGCGTTTTTGCGCGCGCCCACTTCATCGCGTTCAACAATCGCCTCTCGCTCACGCTCCAGCAACTGTTGCAGATATTCGGTGACGTCCTGGCTGGAGGTAAACTCTTCGCCGCACTGTTCGCTCAACTGGTTGAGACTGTTTTGCGCTGCCAGCCAAACCGGCGCACGCTGCATCAAACTCTGAATGCGAGACTGCAGCTGTTCCTGCTCCTGGCGCAGTGCCATGCGCTCTTCACGGGCGTTAGACACGCTATCGGAAAGAGAGGCAATGCGTGCTTCCAGTTCCTGATGCAGGGCTTCCAGTTCGTCGATATCAAAATTCTTGCCCTGACGTTTGCAGAAATCTGCCAGCAGACGCTCAGCTTCTTGCTGCTCGCGTAGACGCTGTTCCAGTTCGCTTAATCGCATCCGCAGCGGCTGAACCTGCTCTGCCAGGTGACGCTGATCGACCCCTTCGCGCAATAGTTCGCGAGCGACATCCCACGCCTCGTTACGCGCCAGTGGGCCGTTGATTGCCACCACCAGCTGATAAGCCTGCTCAAACTGGCTGTGCGCGGTTTGCGCCATGCTCATTTTCTGCTCAAGAGAGAGCATTTTTTCAGTCGCTTCCAGCTCTTTCGCCTGGAAGGTTTCCAGCCATTCGGCGGCGCTGTCGGCGGTTAAGTCCGGCAGATGGCACAGTTCTTTGGCACGATTAAGTGCAGCAATCGCCTGGTTATACTGGATCGCGCGCGTTTGCTGGACGTCCAGCGCCTGCTGGTAGTCAGCAAGCTGGCTTTTCAGCTCGTCCACTTCCAGTTCGGCAGCTTCCGCGCGAGCCTCGTTCTCTTCCTGGCGTTCGATGGCTTCTGCCACCACTTCGTTTTGCTCTTCCAGACGGATCTGCAGCTCATCGAGATCCGCTTCGTAGCGTTCGATCTTCTCCTGCTGACGCAGTGCGGTTTGCACCAGGTTCAGGTGATCGCTGGCCGCCTGATAATCCGCTTCCAGATCGCCTTCGGCACCGTTGTGCTCTGCCAGCTCACGCGCCATATCGACGTGTTTGTACTGCTCAGCCGCCAGTTGCTGACGCGAAGTATGTAACTCGCGACGAAACTCCAGGGCTTTGTCGAGATGGACACGGCGCTCGTTGGCGTGACGCATGTAGTCCGCCGCCACGTAGTTGGTAGCTTCGCTGATCAGATGCTTAAACAGGTCACGGTCCGACTGGGTGACACGAATCGCTTCCAGCGTCATGCGGTTTTCACGCAGCGCCGCTTCCATGTCCTGGAACGCTTTACGCACGCCGCTGTTTTCCGGCAACAGGTAGTCGCGCAGAGAACGGGTAATGGCACTGGAGATCCCGCCATACAGCGAAGCTTCGATCAGACGATAGAATTTGCTACGGTCAGATGCGGAGCGCAGACGACGCGCGATGATGCCCAGATCGAACATCAGCGAGTGGTAATCGGTAATGGAGTTGAACTGTTTAAACTGCACGCCTTCCATCGCCTCGAGCTTGTCTTTCAGCTCGTTAAGCGGCAGCACGCGCGCCTGGCGTTCGTTCAGGGTTTCGGTCACCAGCTGTGTCGGCTGCACCGACATCGGCAGTCCCTGAATGGCAAATGGTTTGATATCCACTTTACGATCGCGTCCGGCAACCTGTTGCAGACGCACACCGACCACCACGCGCTGGTGGCGCGAGTTAATGGTGTCGAGCATCGAATAACAGACACCCGCTTTCAGCTTACCGTGCAGACCTTTATCGCGCGAACCGCTGGTGGCCCCGGCTTCCGTAGTGTTACGGAAATGCAGCAGGGTCAGGTCGGGGATCAGCGCCGTAACGAACGCCGCCATGGTGGTGGATTTACCCGCCCCGTTACCGCCAGAAAGCGTCGTGACCAGCTCGTCAAGGTCAAAAGTTCGGGCAAAAAAGCCGTTCCAGTTAATCAGCGTCAGTGAGCGAAATTTACCGCGTTCAATCATTATTCTTCCTCTCCGCTATCTGGCTGATTCTCTTCGGTTTCATCGTTGAGTTGCAGATGATTTTCAATCGGCATTGCTTCGCCATCACGAATCAGGCGACGCTGTGCTTCACGGGGATCGTCGCCAGCACGCACATCGGCTCCGAAGCGGAACACCGATTCGGTAATGCGAAACTTGCTGCTGTCGTGGCCCATAAACCACACCATGCCTAAACGACGCAGACGGTTGAGCGAAGAACGTACTTTCTCCTGCAACTTCTGACGGTCAACGTCTGAACCGGTTGAACGGTTGTTCACCAGTTTCAGCAGTTTTGCTTCATCGGCCAGGGTGAGCAGTTCGTCGTACAGTTCCTGCTGGGTGAAAATCCCCTCATTCGCCAGCCGTTCCGGGCTGAGATAGAGATAACAGAGGATTTTCCCGACCATCATATCCAGTTCCGACAAGACGGAACGCGGGATAAGAGTGGTGGAACGTGGGCGTAAATAGAAGAACCCTTCCGGTGCGCGAATAAGCTCAACGTTATAACGCGCGTAAAACTCTTCCAGATATTCCTGAAAATCCATCAGGAATGCATGATTATCCAGTTCGTCGAGGCCAATATGGCGGCCTGAACGTAAGGCGCTGTCCAGCGCCGGAAATAACGGATTCGCCAGCGCCTGCGCCAGCTTAACCGGCATCACTTGTTCAATATTTGTCGATGACATGCGCCTGTACCTTGGCTCCGTAATCATTAATCGGCTGCCATTTCGCTGGCAGTCCGGTGAAATCTGCTTGCGCTACGCCAAGACGTACCGCCTGATCAATAACAATACGCGCAACGTCAAAGTGACGTGCACGCGGATACTGTGACAGATATTCGCGTACCACCAGACCAAGATCCAGCGGCACTTGTCTGGTTTTGTACACGGCAAGTTGTTCTTCGATGATCGCCGCCAGCTGTTCGCGGATCTCGTTAAACTCTTCGTATTCCAGATCCTCAGGAAGTTCCCCAGTCACTTCTTCATCGCGCAGTGCCATCTCTTCGTCACGCATATCCAGCAGACGATCGGCATTGGCATAAGTTAGCGCCCACGGCTCATCAAAATAGGTTTGTACCGACTGACGTAACCGCTGAGCAAAGACGCGGTTTTTATCCATATCGATCGCGGTACGAATAAATTTGTGTACGTGGCGGTCGTAGCCAATCCACAAGTCGATGGATTGCTGGCCCCAACTGATAATACGATCGAGTTTGCTCTGCAGATCGAACACCAGACGATCGACGAAATGCAGATCGTCATGGGTCATCGTCGCATCCTGAATGCGCAACAGATTAGCCTGCAATTTGTCGCCTGCCGCTTCCAGCGTATCCTGCAATTCACGCAGCGTTCCGGAAGTTTCCGAAAGCAACAATTCACAGCTGGAAATCGCCGCCCGCCAGTCTTTGTTCAGCAACTGGGCGATATCGTCCTTCACCTGCTGCTGCTGTTCGTCCATCAGACGTTGCGTCAGGTCGATACTGTCGAAAATTTCTGCTACCGAATATTTCAGTGGCGCATAGACATTACGGTGCCAGTGAAATTCATCACCGCCCTCTTCGGCGGCATCTGCTGCGCGTTTGAGCTCACCCGCCACAATCGACAACTGCATAGAAAGACGCAGCGTAGAAAACTCGCGCTGACGGATGTAGTAGTCAGTAATGCCGATGCCGAGCGGCGTCAGACGGTAAATTGCGTTCCCTTCCGCCTGCTCGCTGGTAAAGCGGTTCAGCAGACGTTGACGCACCATGTCGTTGATCGCGTTATTGGCGCGCACGCCGATGGTTTCGCTGGTTTGCTCAAACGCATCACTCACATGGCGGAATGCATCCACCAGCTCGCCTTCACTCATCTCACCATCCAGACGCTCGCCGTTCAGCGTGGCAACCGCCAGCAGAAAAGAGAGTCGGTCTACCGGCAGCGAGATGGAGAAGTCATTTTTTCTGGCCCAGGCAACCAGTTCGGGGACTGTCTGGGAAAATTCACTCATACTTTATCCTTGCTCTGCGGTTTGCGCGCGGTGACATGAATATAACGCCCCAGGGTAATATACGGTTCCTGACGGCAATAACGCGTTTCTAATTCAAGTAATGCTTCATAGCAGTCGCGCTGCTGGTGTTTCTCGCGCAGATAATCATGAAACACGCGAACGCCTGTCTTACCCATAATTTGCCAACCAGCTTCTTCCAGCCACAGATAAACCTGCGCCGGGTCGCGTGGATAATCTGGCGAAAGCGTCCGTTTTTTCTTTTTCGGCATTCCCGCCTGCACGTAATCAAAATTCCCGGCGACCATGTTATGCATCAACAAACCATGCGCATTGTAGAACATTAACGACAACACGCCGCCTGGACGCAACACTGACCACAGGGTCTGCAATACACTGCGGGGATCGGCCACCCACTCGAGCACCGCATGGAACAATATCAGATCAACGGGCGTTTCCAAATGCGAAGCAACATCCTGAGCGGCGCAATGTATAAATTGCATGTTGTCGCTCACACCTTTTGCTTCTGCCGCCTGTTTTGCGCGGTCGATCATCTGCGCAGAAAGATCGCATAAAATGACCTGATGCCCACGCTCGGCCATTTTGATTGCGGTCTGCCCTTCTCCACCGCCAGCATCCAGCACACGCAGTTTTTGCGGGCCCATTTCCGCCAGCACGCGATCGAGATCCTGCCACAGAATAGCCTGTCGAAGCTGCCCTTTGGTGGTGCCGTAAATGTTACGGGAAAACTTTTCCGCAATATCATCAAAATTGCGATCCTGCATTGCTTTCTCCACCGGTTGGCTAAGACGTTTTCTGATAAAGACGCTATTTTGTCACAGCCACGGCGAGAATGAACCCGTCTGGTGTAATATCGCTGGCGATCCCTTGCTATATGGTTAAAAAAGGAACCAGAAAGGATGCTTTTTACACTGAAAAAAGTGATTGGCAATATGTTGCTGCCACTTCCGCTGATGTTGTTGATTATTGGCGCTGGCCTGGCGCTGCTGTGGTTTAGCCGTTTTCAAAAAACCGGGAAGATTTTTATTAGCATTGGGTGGCTGGCACTCTTGTTATTGAGTTTGCAACCGGTAGCCGACCGCCTGCTGCGTCCCATCGAAAGCACCTATCCGACATGGAATAATTCGCAAAAAGTGGACTATATCGTGGTGCTCGGAGGTGGTTATACCTGGAACCCGCAGTGGGCACCGAGCTCTAATTTAATCAATAACAGTCTGCCACGCCTGAATGAAGGTATTCGCTTATGGCGCGAAAATCCGGGATCAAAACTGATCTTCACGGGAGGCGTAGCAAAAACCAATACGGTGAGTACAGCGGAAGTAGGTGCCAGAGTTGCGCAATCGCTGGGCGTGCCGCGCGAGCAAATTATCACCCTGGATTTGCCAAAAGATACCGAAGAAGAAGCTGCAGCAATGAAACAGGCGATTGGTGACGCCCCTTTCCTGCTGGTGACCTCCGCATCACATCTGCCGCGGGCGATGATCTTTTTTCAGCAGGAAGGGTTAAATCCGCTACCAGCCCCGGCGAATCAGTTGGCCATCGACTCGCCGCTTAACCCGTGGGAACGGGCAATCCCTTCTCCGGTCTGGTTGATGCATAGCGATCGTGTTGGCTATGAAACGCTTGGCCGTATCTGGCAGTGGCTAAAAGGTTCGTCAGGCGAGCCACGGCAAGAGTGATTTTGATGCCAGATCGAAGTTGCGCCGACTAAATCGTCCGGTATTAACCAGTTGCGCAACTTCATCCCATAACACATACAACCAACGCCGCCAGATGAACGACTCCGCCACTGGCGCGCGTTGCAGGTAACTCCAGAGCAAATCTTCCGCCAGAGAATTATCCATTAGTCGGAACAGTTCGTATTCTCGCGGTGCCCAAAGCATTAGTCCCGGCCCGACCATCGCCAGTAACTGATCGCTGCGCGAATCTTTCAACATGCTGCGTAAACAGAAGTTACCGTGAATCAGCACACAATTGTCGTTAAAGCCTTCAAATAATGCCGGGAGACATTCGCGAGTGCGAAACAGGATCCGCTTATCCTGCATCGTCAGACCGGTGTTATTGAACTGATTGAGCGTGGTCCATAGCACTTCAACATGTTGCCGGTACCATGAGGGCCAGAAATTTTCCTGAGTATTGTCGACCGCGCCGACGCAACCGCGACTGTCCTGACGGTGCCAGGCCAGTAAGGCTTCAACGATTTGGTCTTTGAGTTGTTCCCAGCGTTCTGGTGTTCGGGCTGGTGCCTCCACCGAAACACCACGCATCCGCTCCAGTAGCAGGACATCGGGGCCGGGGTGTTCTTCATGCGTCATCACACCATAAATAGTCGGCATACGGACAGTCCCACTTCTTGCCAGCATGGTGGTTTTCCATGCCAGTTGTCGGGCTTTTCCGGGCGTACTAAAGCTTCTTGCCATTAACGGCATTGGGTTTCCCTGGCTGTCATACAAAGCCCACAACGCCGTATCCGCTTTTTCATTGACGCACTCAATACGACTGAGTTTTTCGCCCAGTAAATGGCTTAATTCGGCACGCAGCTGTTCCATTCAGATTACCCTCATAAAAGCTACTGCTTTCATAATGGGCGCCAATATAAAAGATGTCACCTGAATGAGATCAATTGTTGAAAAGAAAAATTGAGGAAAATCGTAACGGTACGACACTCCTCCCAAAATTGGCTGAAGTGTCGTGAAGTGAAATTAGCGCATTTCAGCGCGAACGCGCTCAAGATCTTCAGGGGTATCCACACCTGTGCCAGGAACTTCCTGAGCAACAGCAACATGGATTTTTTCGCCGTACCACAGAACACGAAGCTGCTCTAACATTTCGATGTGTTCTAACGGACTTGGCTGCCAGTTGACGTAACGACGGATAAAGCCTGCACGGTAGCCATAAATACCAAGATGACGCAGGAAGTTATCGCCAACGGTTTCAAGGCCTTCTGCAAAACGATCACGATCCCAAGGAATGGTGGCGCGAGAGAAGTACAGTGCATACCCTTCAGCGTCGAGAACCACTTTCACCGCATTCGGGTTAAACGCTTCTTCCGCATTGTGGATTGGCACCGCCAGAGTCGCCATACCCACCTGACGCTGAGCGAGGTTATCAGCAACCTGACGAATGATTGTCGCAGGGATCATCGGTTCATCACCCTGCACATTAACGATCACCGTGTCGTCGCTGAATGCGCATTTTTCGACAACTTCCGCCAGACGTTCTGTTCCTGACTGATGATCGGCGCGCGTCATACATACTTCACCGCCAGCGGCTTCAACGGCGCGGGCAACATCCTCATGATCGGTTGCCACGATGATGCGCTCGGCACCTGATTCACGCGCGCGTTCAAGAACATGAACAATCATGGGTTTGCCGTTAATATCAACCAATGGTTTACCGGGCAGACGCGTGGACGCGTAGCGCGCGGGAATAATGACCACAAAACTCATGATTTACTCTCATCAGCAGTCAGCACGCGGGCTTCCGTTTCCAGCAACACTGGAATGCCATCACGCAGCGGGAAAGCGAGGTTGTCCAGTTTGCAAATAAGCTCTTGTTTTTCCTGGTTATACCAAAGTTTTCCGTTGCAAACCGGGCAGGCAATGATTTCAAGCAGACGATGATCCATAGTTCCTCCAGATGGATCGGGTTATGAATGCATAAATCTTATCATAATCATTTATGCGACGGGGTCTATTTCCCAGCCGGTGCGGCAATCAGTAAAGAGGCCTTGCGGGCAGCATCCTAATGTCACCCGCGTTGCCTGCTGCCAGTTAGCGAAATCAGTAATCGCCTGACGTAGCCCTTTTTGCAGCGTTGTCGTTGGTTTAATACCTTCCTGTAACCACAGAGAGATAACTTCAAGGATGCCTGTCTGGCGATGCATTTTGGCATCCATTCGCCCAACTAATTGCCCACGATGTAATAACGGCAGAACAAAATAGCCATACTGGCGTTTCGGCGCTGGGGTATAGCACTCCAGCCGGTAGCTAAAATCAAAAAGCTGCTCTGCGCGTTTGCGATCCCAGACAACAGGATCAAAAGGCGAAAGTACCGCGCTGTGCGTTGCAGTGAGCTTTCCGGCCAGCGCTCGCTCGAGTAGCGGCAGCAAATCATCATGCAGCCAAAGATTGCCCAATTTTTCAACATGCACAGCAATGATTTGCTGCTGTTCAGCCCTCGCTTCGCGCCACGCCGCCAGTGCCGGACGTTTCAGCCGATAGTAATCTGCCAGCCACTGTTCGCGGAATATTCCCAGGCTACGCGCACTGTTATCCAGCATGATGATTTCTGCTTCTGTTTGCGAAACGAGATCGCGCTCATCATCCCAGTCAGGCATGACACGGTGGGTTAAATCATAAACGCGCTGGAAGTTGCGCCGTTCAATCACCATCACCTTTCCGGCAGTAAATAAACCTTCCAGATGCCGTTTATGCGGCTTCCATTCCCACCAGCCGCTTGCACCTTTACGAGGATGCTCAAAATCGGCTGAACGTACCGGCCCCTTATCATGAATATGCTGAATTAACTGTGCAATTTCCGCCTCATGTTCCTGCATCCAGGCGTCTTTGTATTTCCAGCCCATTTTTTCAGGTGCCAGCATGCGGTGGCGAATAAGACGAAAGTCGCTACGCGGCATAAAGCAGGCTTCATGCGCCCAGTATTCCATTAATTCGCCACGCGCCAGAGACTCATCCAGCCACTGGGCAGGATAATTTCCCAGACGACTGAAAAGCACCAGATATGGACTACGGGCAACAATATTGATGGTATCGATTTGCAGCAAGGACATGCGGGAGATCGTTGCCGGAATATCCTCCAACGACGCTCGACGGCGGGGTTTGTTTAACAGGCCTTGTGCGGCAAGGTGAAGATTACGCGCATCAGCAAGGGAGAGGTGCGGCAGCGACATTCATGACTCCATCAATCGAACGCTGCCGCGGCGTAACTAGTTGCCAGAAGCCAGCGAGGTTAGTTGCGTAAGCAGTTTCGCTGGTTCATCACCTGAAAGCTGTGCGTCTACAGGCAAATACCACCAATTTTCTTCTGCAAAGGCCCGGCATTTCACCGCATCTTTTTCAGTCATTACCAGCGTTTGCCCGGCGCTTACCAACGCACTGACATCCGCATGGTTCAAAGACTGATGATCGGCCAGCGGTACACATTTTTCCGGTTGTACGCCACACATCTTCAGCGTGGCAAAAAAGCGCGGCGGATGCCCAATCCCCGCCATCGCCACTACATGTTCAAGCTGAGCAACGTCACAACGCGTACCGGTACGTAAATTCACCGCCTGACCCGGCAGCAGATGCATGGGGATTTCACCGCTGCGAGGGACACCGCCGTTGACGATTACCGCATCAACCGACTTTAAGCGCCCCGCTCGCTCACGCATTGGCCCCGCCGGCAACCACCAGCCATTGCCAAAGCGACGCACACCATCAATAACGACAATTTCCACATCACGCGCCAGACGGTAATGCTGTAAACCGTCGTCGGTTACGATGATCTGCACATCAGGGTGTTGCGCCAGAATGGCTTTTACCGCATCAGAACGAACGGGAGAAACCGCAACAGGCGCATCAGTGCGTTGATAAATCAACACAGGTTCATCACCCGCCTGTGCTGTTGTGGTATCTGCCGACAATAACAGCGGATAAGATTCAGCCTTACCACCATATCCCCGCGATACGACCCCCACGCGAATACCGCGCTGTTGCAACTGTTCCACCAGCCAGACAACGACCGGGGTTTTTCCGTTGCCGCCTGCGGTGAGATTACCAACCACGACAACCGGTACGGGGGCACGCCAGGCGCGCTTCAGTTTTAGTTTATAGCAAAGACGGATCGCGCCACTCACCAGGCCATACAACCAGGAGAGTGGCAGCAATAGCCGCCACAAAGGGGATTCACCAGACCAGATTTTTTCGATCATTGGCCAAACTGCATTTTGTGAAGTTGCGCGTAAACGCCGCGGTGCTCAAGCAAATCGTTATGCGTACCGCGTTCCACAATGACACCATCCTCGACGACCACGATTTCGTCTGCCTTTTCAATGGTAGACAAGCGGTGGGCAATCACCAGAGAGGTACGGTTTTTCTGCAACTCATCCAGTGCCGCCTGAATCGCACGTTCGGATTCGGTATCCAGAGCCGAGGTAGCTTCGTCCAGAATCAGAATCGGGCTATCACGCAACAAGGCTCGAGCGATAGCAATACGCTGACGCTGACCGCCAGAGAGCAGCACGCCGTTTTCACCAATCACTGTATCGAGACCGTTATCCATCTTATTGATGAAGTCCATGGCGTAGGCCATACGCGCCGCTTCTTCAATTTGCTCACGGCTGTACTGTTCAGTCCGTGCGTAAGCAATGTTGTTAGCAACCGTATCGTTAAACAGATGGACATTCTGCGACACCAGAGCAACCTGGTTACGTAACGACGCCAGGGTATACTCGCGCAGATCGTGACCATCCATCAGGATTTCGCCTTCATCAATATCGTAAAAACGCGTGATCAGGCTGGCGATGGTTGATTTACCCGAACCAGAGCGTCCAACCAGAGCAACCGTCTTCCCTGCCGGAATTTTCAGGTTGATGTTACGCAATGCAGGTACGTCACGTCCCGGATAAGTAAAGGTGACATTGCGGAATTCCACGTCGCCAGTCGCACGCTCGATCACGCGCTTACCTTCATCTTTCTCCTGCTCACTGTCCAGAATGGTAAACAGCGTCTGACAAGCCGCCATACCGCGCTGGAACTGGGCGTTAACGTTGGTCAGCGATTTCAGCGGACGCATCAGTGCAATCATTGAAGAGAAAACAACGGTAATCGTACCGGCAGTCAGGCTATCCATGACACTTGGGAAGCTCGCCGCATACAGAACAAACGCCAGCGCCAAAGAGGCGATCAGCTGAATGATCGGATCAGAGATGGAAGAGGCTGAAACCATTTTCAGCCCCTGAAGACGCATTCGGTTGCTGACTTTATCAAAGCGTTTCGTTTCCACTTCCTGACCACCGAAAATCAATACTTCTTTGTGGCCCTTCAGCATTTGTTCTGCGCTGGTGGTCACCTGCCCCATGGTGTTCTGCATGTTTTTACTGATGTTGCGAAAACGCTTCGATACAACGCGAATCGCAATCGAAACAATCGGTGCCAGCACAATCAAAATGATCGACAGTTGCCAACTGTAATAGAACATCATGATGAACAGGCCGATGATCGACGCACCTTCACGCACAACAGTAATCAGTGCGCCGGAAGAAGAAGAAGCAACCTGTTCGGAATCGTAGGTAATACGTGACAACAGCGTACCCGTTGACTGTTTGTCAAAGAATGAAACTGGCATTCCCATCATGTGACCAAACAGGCGGCGACGCATGGTCATTACCACCTTTCCTGATACCCAGGAGATACAGTAGCTGGAGACATAGCTGGTGATACCACGTAAAATCATCAGCCCGATCACCACCAGCGGCATCCACACCAGCACGGAGCGATCTGTTTTACCAAAGCCATCATCAAGAAGTGGCTTAAGGAGCGATAACATGAAGGTATCGCTGGCTGCGTTGAGGATTAACGCTACGCCCGCCACGATCAGACCCGCTTTGAAAGGCGCAATGGTTGGCCACAGTCGGCGGAATGTCTGCCACGTAGAGAGATCTTTGTCGTTATGCATTCAAAAAACCAGCATTTGTTGAAATAGCCGCATATTCTACCCGTTATCCACTGGCACGCCAAACCACTGATGATACCAACGAGGTAAAATTTGCTCCCTGAGGCTGCTAATCCGCCAGCCTTGCGCTGAAAGCTGCTAATCCGCCAGCCTTGCGCTGAAAAATTGACCGTTGTTTGACCTTGATGTGGAGTATCAATCCATTGATATCCTTGCAGTTGATAGCGATGCTTAACTTTGTTAGAGGGCAGTCGCCATGCGTTATAGCGCGATGCCGATGCGAGTGCCACTTTTCCATTCACTCGCTGAATTAATGGCAACGATGATGAGGTATTACTGCCATGGTGAGGTACCTGAAGCAATGTTGCCTGCACTTGCTGCCAGTAACGGCTTAGCATCTTTTGTTCAGCTGGGGCTTCAATATCACCGGTTAGAAGAATGCTATTCGTCCCGTCATCAACCTTAACCACACAGGAATGGTTATTTCCTTTATCGTTGCTACCTTGTAAAGGCCAGTGCGCGCTGAAACGCAATCCTTGCCATTGCCACGCTTCGCCACGCACACAGGGCTGATGATGTTCCCAGTTTAACGGACTTCTGATCCATAACATCGGCCATATATGCAATATTGAATCCAGCCCTCCCCGGTGATCCAGATGTTCATGGCTCAGAATAACGCCTTCCGGTTCAAGATTATGCCAGTGGAGCCAGGGGATAATCAGTTGTTGCCCACTATCCCCTTCGGGCCAGGCCAGTCCTGTGTCATAGAGAATCGCTTTGCCGTTTCTGGCTATCACCATTGCCAGCCCTTGCCCGACATCAAGCATGTACAGCTGCCACTCGTCAGGTCGAGGTTTTTGCCACAGCGGCCAGCACATCAGCAAGCCTCCAGCCACACACATTGCTGGCAACGTTCGCCAGGCGTTTAATCGCCATACCACCAGTAAGAACCATGGGGAAAATGATAGCCATTGCCAACATTCAGCAATGTTGATCCACCCTTCCGGCAAACTCTTTAACCCCCAGAAAAGTAAAGCCAAAGACCGGTCGGCAAGAAACCATAACCCTTGCTCCAGGATTAACGGCCCGCTTAAATGCACAACCATCGCGGCGAGGATCAACGGAACCGTGATAAATGTCACCAAGGGAATTGCTAATAGATTTGCAATAAACGAGGTCAGACTAATGCCATGAAATATGACGATTTGCACGGGCATAAGCAGAAGTGTGATTCCCAGTTGCAGATGGATGAGGGAAACAACTGCACGCAATACCGGCGGCAGTTGCCACTCAGGACAGGGAAACCACTGATACCAAAATATCAATGCCGCGACCGCAGCGGCAGAGAGCCATAAACTTTGCGAGAGAATGGCAACAGGATCCATCAGCAAAATTGCCGCCAGACAACATATCCATACATCCCAGCCACTCCACTGTCGCCCACTTAACTTAAGCATTCCCCACGTAGCAAGCGCCACCATGGTACGCAATGCAGGAGGTTGCATTCCCGTCAACCAGGCATAAAAAGCAGCACAGCAGATTCCGCCAATTAATGGTATTTGCCAGTGGATCCAGCGCCCAGGCAGAAAAATTTGTCCACTGCGAATGAGTCCGGCAGCCAGCAACGCCGCAAAAGCGATGTGCAATCCCGATATCGCCATTAAATGCGCCGTTCCAGTATCGCGCATGATATTTTTGATTTCTTTGGGGACGGATAACCGTTCCCCCATACCTAAACCAAGAATAACCGCATTCCACGGATAGGGTTGCAGCGTTGTTTGTAGTGACGCCAGATACTGTGCACGCAGGCTACAATTCGGTTCAATGACACTTGCCTGCAGAAAACGGCCGGTGAGCGGCTGATGCTGGGCAATGGCATAACGCTGGCTATCAAAGCCGCCATCATTAAGTTGGCCATGAACTGCACGAACTTTGAGTTTCATTGACCATTGTTGTCCAGCACAAACCGCTTGCGGAAGATATTCGCCATACATCACGAGACCTGACGCAGGGAATATACGTCGACCTTGTAGATGAGTAATTTGACCGTAATGAGTGGTCATGCCGTCAGTTGCAGTGATCTCAACAATTGCATCCTGCGTCGCGCCAGTTAAGGTTTCTCCTGCCCACAAAATTTGCTTTGCTGATAATATGCCCCAAACGAAAAACAGCAACGTCAGCGCGATATAACGGACGGTTTTAACAGGGATAAATGCCAGTACGCAGGCGAAGAGAGTCAGAAACGCAAGGGTTAATGTCCCAGGCAATTGGGGCAAAATCAGCAACGGAAAAATTCCGCTAATTATGCATACACCGACTGTCGTTATTTTCATGCACCCCTCCCTGTTTATGGAAAGTGTGCAACTTTGTTGAGCGGTTGTCTGGTGGGAATTTTGCGTTCCCCGAGGCATATTCAGAAGAATTTAACGAAAGGGTGAAAACTGTTCAAAACTCTGCGAGGCAGCTTCCAGTTCCAGATTAGAGAAATGAAAAAAGCACCCGACAGGTGCTTTTCTCTCGTTCAAGTTTGAGTAAAAAACTTAACCGTAAATATTGGCGCGATCGCGCAGTTCTTTACCAGGTTTAAAGTGAGGAACGTATTTTCCTTCCAGTTCTACTTTATCGCCAGTCTTCGGATTACGTCCGGTACGTGGTGCGCGGTAGTGCAAAGAGAAACTGCCGAAACCGCGGATTTCAATACGCTCGCCCTGCGCAAGAGTCGAGGCCATATGCTCCAGCATCTCTTTTACTGCATCTTCAACCGTCTTGGCGGGAATGTGCGATTGCTGGGTGGCAAGTCTTTCTATCAATTCTGACTTGGTCATGATTCCTCCGGTTCCTTAAAGGCAAATTAAGCGGCTGCTGTTGCTGCATTGATTAAGGGCGGCCGTAGCCGCCCTTAGTGCTTGATTACAGGACGAAACCTGCAATCTGTCAAGTAAACTCAACAAACTTCGGAATAAAAATCCCGAAGAGTCAGAGAATTACTCGCCTTTAGCTGCTTTGAAAGCTTCAGCCATTGCGTTGTTGGAGAAGTTTGCATCTTCCTGTTTGTTAACAGTTGCGATTGCATCTTTCTCGTCAGCTTCGTCTTTCGCACGAACAGACAGGCTGATTGCGCGGTTTTTACGATCAACGCCGGTGAATTTAGCTTCAACTTCGTCGCCAACGCTCAGAACCAGGGTAGCGTCTTCAACGCGGTCACGGGATGCTTCAGAAGCACGCAGGTAACCTTCAACGCCGTCAGCCAGTTCTACGGTTGCGCCTTTAGCGTCAACTGCAGTTACTTTACCGGTTACGATAGCGCCTTTCTTGTTCAGAGCAACCCAGTTGTTGAACGGATCTTCTGCGAGCTGTTTAACGCCCAGGGAGATACGTTCACGTTCTGCGTCAACCAGCAGAACAACTGCAGCGATTTCGTCGCCTTTTTTGTATTCACGAACTGCTTCTTCGCCTGCAACGTTCCAGGAGATGTCAGACAGGTGAACCAGGCCGTCGATGCCGCCGTCCAGGCCGATGAAGATACCGAAGTCAGTGATAGACTTGATTTTACCTTCAACACGGTCGCCCTTGTTGTGGGTTTCCGCGAACTGCTGCCACGGGTTAGCTTTGCACTGTTTCAGACCCAGGGAGATACGACGACGTTCTTCGTCGATATCCAGAACCATAACTTCCACTACATCGCCAACGTTAACAACTTTGGACGGGTGGATGTTTTTGTTGGTCCAATCCATTTCGGAAACGTGTACCAGGCCTTCAACGCCTTCTTCGATTTCAACGAAGCAGCCGTAGTCGGTCAGGTTGGTCACGCGACCAGTCAGTTTGGTACCTTCCGGATAACGTTTAGCGATAGCTACCCACGGATCTTCGCCCAGCTGTTTCAGGCCCAGGGATACACGGGTACGTTCGCGGTCGAACTTCAGCACTTTAACAGTGATTTCGTCGCCCACGTTGACGATTTCGCTCGGATGCTTAACGCGTTTCCAGGCCATGTCAGTGATGTGCAGCAGGCCGTCAACGCCGCCCAGATCAACGAATGCACCGTAGTCAGTGAGGTTCTTAACGATACCTTTAACTTCCATGCCTTCCTGCAGGTTTTCCAGCAGCTGATCGCGCTCTGCGCTGTTTTCGGATTCGATAACGGCACGACGAGAAACAACAACGTTGTTGCGCTTCTGATCCAGCTTGATTACTTTAAATTCAAGCTCTTTGCCTTCCAGGTGCAGAGTGTCACGCACCGGACGAACGTCTACCAGAGAACCTGGCAGGAACGCACGAATACCGTTCAGCTCAACAGTGAAGCCGCCCTTAACTTTGCCGTTGATAACACCGGTAACAGTTTCAGCATCTTCGTAAGCTTTTTCCAGCGTGATCCAGGCTTCGTGACGTTTAGCTTTCTCACGGGACAGCAGAGTTTCACCGAAGCCGTCTTCTACTGCGTCCAGAGCAACGTCAACTTCGTCACCTACCTGGATTTCCAGCTCGCCCTGGGCGTTTTTGAACTGCTCAGCCGGGATGGCGGACTCAGATTTCAGACCAGCGTCAACCAGTACTACGTCTTTGTCGATAGCAACAACAACGCCACGAACGATAGAACCCGGGCGGGTTTCGATTTCTTTTAAGGACTCTTCAAAGAGTTGAGCAAAAGATTCAGTCATGTTTAATCTTCAGGTTTATATTTAACGTCCACCTGGCTCCATGCCGGATGGGGTTGTTTAACATACCCGCTGTCATTCCATTGCAACGGGGGTACTGCAAATTCGGTCGCTTATGCGAGAGCCAATTTCTGGCGCGCGTATTGTAGCGCTTTTTCAATCACTTGCTCAATGCTTAAGGTGGTGGAATCCAACACTAAAGCATCGGCTGCCGGAACCAGTGGCGCTACCGCTCGGTTACGATCGCGGTCGTCGCGTTCTTTGATCTCGGCCAAAAGGCGCTCAAAGTTAACACTAAAGCCCTTCTCCTGCAACTGTAGCATGCGGCGATGCGCACGTTCTTCCGAGGAGGCGTCAAGGAAAATTTTCACTGGTGCATCAGGGAATACCACCGTTCCCATGTCGCGGCCATCGGCAATCAGACCTGGTAATTCGCGAAACGCGCGTTGGCGACGCAATAATGCTTCACGAACGCGTGGGAATGCCGCGACTTGTGAAGCTGCATTCGCCACTTCCTGAGTACGAATTTCGCCGCTGACATCTTCCCCTTCGAGGATCACTTCCAGATTGCCATTGGTCGACACAAAACGTACATCCAGATGGGATGCCAGCGGTACCAGCGCATCTTCCGACGCAACATCAACATGGTGATGTAATGCCGCCAATGCCAGTACGCGATAAATTGCACCCGAGTCCAGCAGATGCCATTGCAACGCTTCCGCCATAGCCTTACACAAGGTGCCTTTCCCTGCACCGCTTGGGCCATCAATGGTAATAACCGGGGCAATTGCCGTCATCTTTATCTCCTTAAAACAGGCGTACCGTTAACATAACCGCGCGCATTATACGCGCCGACGCCACAAATCGTTAACGTTGTGTGCAAAAACCAGTTTTGTCTGTATTCAGATGGGGATTTATTGCGCAATTATAGCGGGCTGGCAGAAGACCAGCCCGAAAGATGACAATGATTTACTTACCAGAGGCGATACGATCACGGATGTGTTGCGCACGCTCTGTTGATGGTGGGTGAGAGTCAAACATGGACTGGGTGCGACCGCCATCCAGGCTAGCCAGTTTTTCAAAGCTGCCAACCAGCCCCTGGGTGCTGATGCCACGTTTCTTCAACAGATCAAAGGAGAAATCATCTGCTTCGGACTCTTTATCACGGGAGTATTTAGCATTGATAGCGCCTTCTGCGATATCACCTAATTGTGAGCGGGAAAGCTGGGAAGCCACACCGCTGGTAGCTGAAATGGCATCGCGTGCGGCAACGATCGCATAAGAAGCTTTCATTTCAGCCAGCGAGTGACCCAACGCGACGTGGCCCAGTTCATGGCCCAGAACGCCTTCAATTTCGTTGTCATTCATCATGTCCATCAGGCCACTGTAGACACGAACACAGCCGTTCGCCATCGCCCATGCGTTGACGTCGCTGGTCATATAAACCTTATAGTTGACCGGCGTGCCATTAATATTGTTACCCAATGCTTTGGCGATTTTTGCCAGACGTTTACCGTACTTGCTGGATTTACTTGCGACTTGATTGCCGCTGTCCATTTCGGCACAGCCCTGATTGGCAATCGCTTTTGCATCGGCATCGCTTAATGTTGCTGCTTTATAGGCATTTAAACCGGAGCTGATAGCCATATTGGTATCAATACCGTGGGTATTTTGACACCCTGTCAGTAATGCTGCAGAGGTCGCAATCGCCAGCAGTAATTTAGTATTCTTCATGTGAATCATCCGTTGATTAATCATATATAAATATTATGTATCAATAACTTACATTGACAAGCGACGCTACCATTAATCAAAATGACTCACAAGGTCCGAAAAAAAACGCCGACAATGTGCCGACGTTTTGATAAAGAAAGATTTGGCTATTTATTGCCCGTTGTTCATTCAGGCTGCCTGGCTAATCCGCGCCAGCTGCTCGAAATAATCCGGAAATGTTTTGGCCGTGCATTTGGGATCAAGAATCGTCACTGGTGTATCTGACAACGCCACCAGCGAGAAACACATCGCCATCCGGTGATCATTGTATGTCGCGATCTCGGCAAAGTTCAGTTTTTCCGGAGGAGTGATACGAATGTAATCGTGCCCCTCTTCCACTTCCGCGCCGACTTTACGCAGTTCTGTTGCCATCGCAAACAGGCGATCGGTCTCTTTAACACGCCAGTTATAGATATTGCGCAGCGTGGTGGTGCCTTTTGCAAATAACGCCGCCGTGGCAATGGTCATCGCCGCATCAGGAATATGGTTCATATCCATATCAATAGCGTTCAGTTCACCACGCGTGCAGGAAATATAATCATCGCCCCAGCAAATGGTCGCGCCCATTTTTTCCAGCACATCAGCAAAGCGAATATCACCCTGCATACTGTTACGTCCAATACCGGTCACTTTTACAGTGCCGCCTTTGATTGCTGCTGCTGCCAGAAAGTAAGAAGCCGAAGATGCATCGCCTTCGACCAAATAAGTACCCGGAGACTGATAAGACTGCCCGCCTTTTACGACAAATTGTTGATAGTGCTGATTTTCAATTTCAACACCAAACGTCTTCATCAGATTGAGTGTGATGTCGATATAAGGTTTAGAAACCAGATCGCCTTTAATACGAATCACCGTATCTTCCGGCGCAAGAGGCGCAGTCATTAACAGTGCGGTGAGGAATTGGCTGGAAACGGAGCCATCAACGTCAACGTTGCCGCCAGTAAAGCCGCCCTGTAAACGCAACGGCGGATAATTTTCTTGTTCCAGGTAAGTGATCTTCGCCCCGCCCAGGCGCAGCGCATCCACCAGATGACCAATCGGGCGTTCTTTCATACGCGGCTCACCGGTCAGCACAATATCATTGCTACCCAGACAAAGAGCTGCCGCCAGCGGACGCATTGCCGTTCCGGCGTTACCGAGGAACAACTCCAGGGCACCTTCTGCGTGTAATGGACCGCCGTTACCGATAATTTCGCAACGCGTACGATCGGCTGAAAGCGTATAGCTTACCCCTAACGCTGTTAATGCATTCAGCATATGGCGCACGTCATCGCTATCCAGCAGATTGGTTAATACTGTTTTGCCGTGTGCTAATGCCGCCAGCAATAAAGCGCGGTTAGAAACGCTCTTGGAACCGGGCAGATTAATAGTGCCATCGACACGAGCGATGGGTTGTAACGTCAGGGATTCCATGAACTCAACTCTCTACAACAGAAATAAAAACCCCACAGGCTGGCTGTGGGGATTAAGCAAAATTTCGGCATTAACCGTGACGGCGTTCGAACTCAACCATGAAGTCTGTCAGCGCTTTAACGCCTTCCAGCGGCATGGCGTTATAAATAGAAGCGCGCATTCCGCCGACCACACGGTGACCTTTCAGTGCATGAAGGCCAGCAGCAAAAGACTCTTCAAGGAACAATTTGTCAAGCGCACTGTCCGCCAACTGGAACGGCACGTTCATCCGCGAACGGTTAGCTTTCGCCACGTCATTGCGGTAGAAATCGCTGTTATCAATCACCCCATATAGCAGTTCTGCTTTTTGCTGATTGATTTTATCCATTTCAGCTACACCGCCGTTCGCTTTCAGCCATTTAAAGACCAGACCAGATAGATACCAGGCAAATGTCGGCGGCGTGTTAAACATGGAGCCGTTATCGTTGAGGATGGAATAATCCAGAATCGACGGACACGCGATATTCGCTTTGCCCAGCAAATCTTCACGAACGATGACGATTGTCAGGCCAGCCGGGCCGATATTTTTCTGCGCGCCAGCGTAAATTACACCATAACGGCTGACGTCAATCGGACGGGAAAGAATGGTTGAAGAGAAGTCAGCGGCGACCACCACATCTGCGCCGAAGTCTGGCGTTTCGTCGATGGCGATACCATCGATGGTTTCATTCGGGCAATAATGCATATAAGCAGCATTATCAGAGAGTTGCCATTCACGCATTGGCTTAACCGCGCGCAGACCATCAACAGTCACTTTGGCGTCAAAGACATTAGGCGTGCAGTATTTTTTCGCTTCTTTAATGGCACTTGCCGCCCAGTAACCGGCATCAACATAATCTGCGGTGGTTTTATCACCGAGAATATTCAGCGGTACCGCAGCAAACTGACCGCGACCACCGCCATGGCAGAATAATACCTTGTAGTTGGAGGGGACATTAAGAAGATCGCGAAAATCCTTCTCGGCTTCCTCTGCAACCTGAATGAACTCTTTGCCACGGTGACTCACTTCCATCACCGACGTACCAAGACCGTTCCAGTCGCGCAGTTCCTGTTGAGCCTGTTTAAGCACCTCTGCCGGTAGCATTGCCGGACCAGAACTAAAATTGAAGATTTGAGCCATTTCCCCTCACCACGTTGCGTTGCTATTAACCCGCGGTCAATCGATTGCGACCACAGGTAATACATTATTCCTGTGGCTATCGGTTTTATCATTCAGTGACACACATCGCAATGAGTAAAACCGTTGAGGGCAAAAATGTGGCTTGCATCACACAAAAGAATCTCTCGGATTATTAGCAAAAAGCCGATGTTTTTACTGTCAGGTCACCCGTTTTGCCCGACTTGCCTTCGTCCATTCTGGATTTGCACAGCGCGGACATAATTGTTTTTCCCCCGCTTTCATATGAATGATTTCACTACAACGAATACAGGCATAGTCCGCCGACTCCGGCACCACTTTGTAACGCTGCGTACAATCACTGGGTAAAATAAGTAAACCCGGTTTCACCTTGTCATCTTCAAAGAAATAGACACTGATTTGCCCGTTGGTTTCGAGAATCGCCAGACGTACCTGCCCCAGCTGCTCCACGCCACGCAATCGTAGCTCCATAAAGAACTCAAATTCCGTCATGTTGGAGTTATTGAGTTTCGACCAGGCCAGCTCGCCATCTTCAATAATGACAACTGGCTTGCCTTCCAGAAGATCTTCCAGTTTTTCACTGTGCGCCATCAACCACATTACCAGGCGGTATAACAACGCCAGAGTAATAAAGACGATAAGTACCGGGACCATCGGCACATCATCATAAAACGCCACATCTCCCGCCGCTGATCCCAGCGTCAGAATGATTAAAACTTCAAACAGCGACATCTGCCGCACACCGCGTCTTCCGGTCATTTTGAGGAACAAAAAGACCAGTACAAAGGTATAAAGACTACGTAGTGCAACTTCGCCAAGGAAATCAAAAGGCACTTTATCAAATGCCATACGGTGGAGATCGAACGCCTTCATTTTTATGCTCTTAACGTGGTTTATCCGCTAAAAGCATAGTCAACAGTTCATCGGCATGGCGGCGGTGATAGCGCCTTTGAGATAAAACCCGTATTATTGCGCGCTTTCCGTACGACTAAAGTGATTTTCATGACGCAAACATTTATCCCCGGCAAAGATGCCGCTCTGGAAGATTCCATCGCTCGCTTCCAGCAAAAACTTTCAGACCTCGGCTTTCAGATTGAAGAGGCCTCCTGGCTGAATCCCGTGCCTAACGTCTGGTCTGTACATATTCGCGACAAAGAATGCGCACTGTGTTTTACCAACGGTAAAGGCGCAACCAAGAAAGCGGCGCTGGCTTCTGCACTCGGTGAATATTTCGAGCGTCTCTCAACCAACTACTTTTTTGCGGACTTCTGGCTGGGCGAAACCATCGCCAACGGTCCATTCGTGCATTATCCCAACGAAAAATGGTTCCCACTGACCGAAAATGACGATGTGCCAGAAGGGCTGCTCGATGACCGTCTGCGCGCGTTTTATGATCCGGAGAATGAACTGACCGGCAGCATGCTGATTGACCTACAATCCGGTAACGAAGATCGTGGTATTTGCGGCCTGCCGTTTACGCGTCAGTCCGACAATCAGACCGTTTATATTCCGATGAATATCATTGGTAACCTGTACGTCTCCAACGGTATGTCCGCAGGTAATACCCGCAACGAAGCACGCGTTCAGGGATTGTCTGAAGTTTTCGAACGCTACGTGAAAAACCGCATTATTGCTGAAAGCATCAGCCTGCCAGAGATCCCGGCAGACGTGCTGGCGCGTTACCCAGCAGTAGTTGAAGCCATCGAAACGCTGGAAGCGGAGGGTTTCCCAATCTTCGCTTATGACGGTTCGCTTGGCGGCCAGTATCCGGTGATTTGCGTGGTACTGTTCAATCCTGCTAACGGTACCTGCTTTGCCTCTTTCGGTGCGCATCCTGATTTTGGCGTAGCACTGGAACGTACCGTGACCGAGCTGCTGCAAGGTCGTGGCCTGAAAGATTTGGATGTGTTTACTCCGCCAACCTTCGATGATGAAGAAGTCGCTGAACATACCAACCTCGAAACGCACTTTATCGATTCCAGCGGTTTAATCTCCTGGGACCTGTTCAAGCAGGATGCCGATTATCCGTTTGTGGACTGGAATTTCTCCGGCACCACGGAAGAAGAGTTCGCCACACTGATGGCTATCTTCAACAAAGAAGATAAAGAAGTTTATATTGCCGATTACGAGCATCTGGGCGTTTATGCTTGCCGTATTATCGTGCCTGGCATGTCCGATATTTATCCGGCTGAAGATCTGTGGCTCGCGAATAACAGTATGGGCAGCCATTTACGTGAAACGATTCTTTCGCTACCAGGCAGCGAGTGGGAAAAAGAAGATTACCTGAACCTCATCGAGCAACTGGATGAAGAAGGTTTTGATGACTTTACCCGCGTGCGTGAGCTGTTGGGTCTGGCGACCGGGTCGGATAACGGTTGGTACACCCTGCGTATCGGTGAATTAAAAGCCATGCTGGCGCTGGCTGGTGGCGATCTGGAACAGGCTCTGGTCTGGACCGAATGGACGATGGAGTTTAACTCATCAGTATTTAGTCCGGAACGCGCCAACTATTATCGCTGCCTGCAAACGTTGTTATTACTGGCACAGGAAGAAGATCGCCAGCCGCTGCAATATCTGAATGCGTTTGTTCGCATGTACGGCGCAGATGCCGTAGAAGCCGCCAGTGCGGCAATGAGCGGCGAAGCGGCGTTTTACGGCCTGCAACCGGTAGATAGCGATCTGCACGCGTTTGCTGCACATCAGTCGTTGTTGAAGGCCTACGAAAAGCTGCAGCGCGCCAAAGCAGCATTCTGGGCAAAATAAAATCAAATAGCCTACGCAATGTAGGCTTAATGATTAGTCTGAGTTATATTACGGGGCGTTTTTTTAATGCCCCGCTTTACATATATTTGCATTAATAAAATAATTGTAATTATAAGGTTAAATATCGGTAATTTGTATTTAATAAATACGATCGATATTGTTACTTTATTCGCCTGATGCTCCCTTTTAATTAACTGTTTTAGCGGAGGATGCGGAAAAAATTCAACTCATTTGTTAATTTTTAAAATTTATTTTTATTTGGATAATCAAATATTTACTCCGTATTTGCATAAAAACCATGCGAGTTACGGGCCTATAAGCCAGGCGAGATATGATCTATATCAATTTCTCATCTATAATGCTTTGTTAGTATCTCGTCGCCGACTTAATAAAGAGAGAGTTAGTGTGAAAGCTGACAACCCTTTTGATCTTTTACTTCCTGCTGCAATGGCCAAAGTGGCCGAAGAGGCGGGTGTCTATAAAGCAACGAAACATCCGCTTAAGACTTTCTATCTGGCGATTACCGCCGGTGTTTTCATCTCAATCGCATTCGTCTTCTATATCACAGCAACCACTGGCACAGGCACAATGCCCTTCGGCATGGCAAAACTGGTTGGCGGCATTTGCTTCTCTCTGGGGCTGATTCTTTGTGTTGTCTGCGGAGCCGATCTCTTTACTTCCACCGTGTTGATTGTTGTTGCTAAGGCGAGTGGGCGCATCACCTGGGGTCAGTTGGCGAAAAACTGGCTAAATGTCTATTTTGGCAACCTGGTCGGCGCACTGCTGTTTGTACTTTTAATGTGGCTTTCCGGCGAGTATATGACCGCAAATGGTCAATGGGGACTAAACGTCCTACAAACCGCCGACCACAAAGTGCACCATACTTTTATTGAGGCCGTCTGTCTTGGTATCCTGGCAAACCTGATGGTATGTCTGGCAGTATGGATGAGTTATTCTGGCCGCAGCCTGATGGACAAAGCGTTCATTATGGTGCTGCCGGTCGCGATGTTTGTTGCCAGCGGTTTTGAGCACAGTATCGCAAACATGTTTATGATCCCGATGGGTATTGTAATCCGCGACTTCGCATCCCCGGAATTTTGGACCGCAGTCGGTTCTGCACCGGAAAATTTTTCTCACCTGACCGTGATGAATTTCATCACTGATAACCTGATTCCGGTTACGATCGGCAACATTATCGGTGGTGGTTTGTTGGTTGGGTTGACATACTGGGTCATTTACCTGCGTGAAAACGACCACCATTAATGGTTGTCGAAGTACGCAGTAAATAAAAAATCCACTTAAGAAGGTAGGTGTTACATGTCCGAGCTTAATGAAAAGTTAGCCACAGCCTGGGAAGGTTTTACCAAAGGTGACTGGCAGAATGAAGTAAACGTCCGTGACTTCATTCAGAAAAACTACACTCCGTACGAGGGTGACGAGTCCTTCCTGGCTGGCGCTACTGAAGCGACCACCACCCTGTGGAACAAAGTAATGGAAGGCGTTAAACTGGAAAACCGCACTCACGCGCCAGTTGACTTTGACACCGCTGTTGCTTCCACCATCACCTCTCACGACGCTGGCTACATCAACAAGCAGCTTGAGAAAATCGTTGGTCTGCAGACTGAAGCTCCGCTGAAACGTGCTCTTATCCCGTTCGGTGGTATCAAAATGATCGAAGGTTCCTGCAAAGCGTACAACCGCGAACTGGATCCGATGATCAAAAAAATCTTCACTGAATACCGTAAAACTCACAACCAGGGCGTGTTCGACGTTTACACTCCGGACATCCTGCGTTGCCGTAAATCTGGTGTTCTGACCGGTCTGCCAGATGCATATGGCCGTGGCCGTATCATCGGTGACTACCGTCGCGTTGCGCTGTACGGTATCGACTACCTGATGAAAGACAAACTGGCACAGTTCACTTCTCTGCAGGCTGATCTGGAAAACGGCGTAAACCTGGAACAGACTATCCGTCTGCGCGAAGAAATCGCTGAACAGCACCGCGCTCTGGGTCAGATGAAAGAAATGGCTGCGAAATACGGCTACGACATCTCTGGTCCGGCTACCAACGCTCAGGAAGCTATCCAGTGGACTTACTTCGGCTACCTGGCTGCTGTTAAGTCTCAGAACGGTGCTGCAATGTCCTTCGGTCGTACCTCCACCTTCCTGGATGTGTACATCGAACGTGACCTGAAAGCTGGCAAGATCACCGAACAAGAAGCGCAGGAAATGGTTGACCACCTGGTCATGAAACTGCGTATGGTTCGCTTCCTGCGTACTCCGGAATACGATGAACTGTTCTCTGGCGACCCGATCTGGGCAACCGAATCTATCGGTGGTATGGGCCTCGACGGTCGTACCCTGGTTACCAAAAACAGCTTCCGTTTCCTGAACACCCTGTACACCATGGGTCCGTCTCCGGAACCGAACATGACCATTCTGTGGTCTGAAAAACTGCCGCTGAACTTCAAGAAATTCGCCGCTAAAGTGTCCATCGACACCTCTTCTCTGCAGTATGAGAACGATGACCTGATGCGTCCGGACTTCAACAACGATGACTACGCTATTGCTTGCTGCGTAAGCCCGATGATCGTTGGTAAACAAATGCAGTTCTTCGGTGCGCGTGCAAACCTGGCGAAAACCATGCTGTACGCAATCAACGGCGGCGTTGACGAAAAACTGAAAATGCAGGTTGGTCCGAAGTCTGAACCGATCAAAGGCGATGTCCTGAACTATGATGAAGTGATGGAGCGCATGGATCACTTCATGGACTGGCTGGCTAAACAGTACATCACTGCACTGAACATCATCCACTACATGCACGACAAGTACAGCTACGAAGCCTCTCTGATGGCGCTGCACGACCGTGACGTTATCCGCACCATGGCGTGTGGTATCGCTGGTCTGTCCGTTGCTGCTGACTCCCTGTCTGCAATCAAATATGCGAAAGTTAAACCGATTCGTGACGAAGACGGTCTGGCTATCGACTTCGAAATCGAAGGCGAATACCCGCAGTTTGGTAACAATGATCCGCGTGTAGATGACCTGGCTGTTGACCTGGTAGAACGTTTCATGAAGAAAATTCAGAAACTGCACACCTACCGTGACGCTATCCCGACTCAGTCTGTTCTGACCATCACTTCTAACGTTGTGTATGGTAAGAAAACGGGTAACACCCCAGACGGTCGTCGTGCTGGCGCGCCGTTCGGACCGGGTGCTAACCCGATGCACGGTCGTGACCAGAAAGGTGCAGTAGCCTCTCTGACTTCCGTTGCTAAACTGCCGTTTGCTTACGCTAAAGATGGTATCTCCTACACCTTCTCTATCGTTCCGAACGCACTGGGTAAAGACGACGAAGTTCGTAAGACCAACCTGGCTGGTCTGATGGATGGTTACTTCCACCACGAAGCATCCATCGAAGGTGGTCAGCACCTGAACGTTAACGTGATGAACCGTGAAATGCTGCTCGACGCGATGGAAAACCCGGAAAAATATCCGCAGCTGACCATCCGTGTATCTGGCTACGCAGTACGTTTCAACTCGCTGACTAAAGAACAGCAGCAGGACGTTATTACTCGTACCTTCACTCAATCTATGTAATTAGATTTGACTGAAATCGTACAGTAAAAAGCGTACAATAAAGGCTCCACGAAAGTGGGGCCTTTTTTAGCGCGAGAGCCTTTTTTGTCAGCTATCTATACTTTAAGGTGACTGCCAAAACAGACTCGACGTAGCCTTCGAGCTGCGCACCAACACGGCCTCAGATGGGCCACATCTGGAGAAACACCGCAATGTCAGTTATTGGTCGCATTCACTCCTTTGAATCCTGTGGAACCGTAGACGGCCCAGGTATTCGCTTTATCACCTTTTTCCAGGGCTGCCTGATGCGCTGCCTGTATTGTCATAACCGCGACACCTGGGACACGCATGGCGGTAAAGAAGTTACCGTTGAAGATTTGATGAAGGAAGTGGTGACCTATCGCCACTTTATGAACGCTTCCGGCGGCGGCGTTACCGCATCCGGCGGTGAAGCAATCCTGCAAGCTGAGTTTGTTCGTGACTGGTTCCGCGCCTGCAAAAAAGAAAGCATTCATACCTGTCTGGACACCAACGGTTTTGTTCGTCGTTACGATCCGGTGATTGATGAACTGCTGGAAGTAACCGACCTGGTAATGCTCGATCTCAAACAGATGAACGACGAGATCCACCAAAATCTGGTTGGAGTTTCCAACCACCGCACGCTGGAGTTCGCTAAATATCTGGCGAACAAAAATGTGAAGGTGTGGATCCGCTACGTTGTTGTCCCAGGCTGGTCTGACGATGACGATTCAGCGCATCGCCTCGGTGAATTTACCCGTGATATGGGCAACGTTGAGAAAATCGAGCTTCTCCCCTACCACGAGCTGGGCAAACACAAATGGGTGGCAATGGGTGAAGAGTACAAACTCGACGGTGTTAAACCACCGAAGAAAGAGACCATGGAACGCGTGAAAGGCATTCTTGAGCAGTACGGTCATAAGGTAATGTTCTAATTTCCCCGTAAAGCGGCAACTTTATTGAGTTGCCGCTTTTTTATTCCGCGCTTCATTCTGCTACAGCGTTTTTAACACATCTTATAGTGCATCTACCATATCCCGTACCTGAGATAATAACGACTGATAATAGCTCGCGTGAAGTTCTTCCCCATCGAATACCACTGTATTACACAAGAAAGTGACATCGGCATCTTCAATACCAAGATAACTGCACATATTTTTTAAATAATCGCTTATATTTTTTTCCCAGCCCATCTGGACAAATGATTCTTTGTCTCCTCCAACCAGCGCCACCCAACGAACTTTATTGAATGGTAATTTGTGCCCATCTCCATAAGCCAGCCCATTATTCCATACTCTGTCAATATATCCTTTTAGCATTGCCGGGAAGCTGTACCACCAGAGAGGAAAAACCACCACTAACGTGTCATGTTCAAGCAGCTCTGAATAAAGCTGATGAACCTCTGGAGAATAACGTTTATCCATATTCTTCCAGTCTGGTTCATCTTCCGGCGTCATCACTGGGTTGAAATTACGCCGATATAAATCGAGTTCCGTCACCTGTATTTTCCGCTCCATTGCCCGCTGATGGATCGCATCAGCAATATGTGCGGTCAATGAATCATGACGAGGATGGGCCCATACCAAATAAATACGTTCAGACTGCATAATTTTACCTCCACGTTAAGTTCTGGAGCGCACTTTACGCAGGCGGCATAATCCTGTAAACGTGATGATTCAGGATGAGTTAATGAAGGATTTTCACTAATGCGGATGAATATGTCTGACTTTGCCACTTTCTTTGCCGTGGCCCGTAATCAAAGCTTTCGTGCAGCGGGCGATGAGTTAGGCTTATCCTCGTCCGCCATTAGCCATAGTATTAAAACACTGGAACAACGTCTTAAAATTCGCTTATTCAATCGGACAACCCGAAGCGTATCGTTAACGGAAGCGGGTTCTAATCTCTATGAACGATTGCGCCCAGCTTTCGACGAAATTCAGATCATGTTAGATGAGATGAATGATTTTCGTCTAACACCGACAGGAACGCTCAAAATCAATGCCGCCCGGGTAGCTGCACGTATATTTTTAATGCCTTTACTGGTTGGTTTCACACGTGAATATCCTGATATTAAAGTCGAGCTCACAACTGACGACTCTCTTGTCGATATCGTCCAACAGGGCTTTGACGCTGGCGTTCGACTTAGTTGCATCGTCGAAAAAGATATGATCAGCGTGGCGATCGGCCCGCCAGTGAAATTATGTGTAGCAGCAACGCCAGAGTACTTTGCAAGATATGGCAAACCCCGCCATCCTCATGATCTGCTTAATCATCAATGTGTTGTTTTTCGTTATCCCAGCGGCAAACCTTTCCACTGGCAATTTGCAAAGGAGCTGGAAATTGCTGTCGCAGGAAATATCATTCTGGATGATGTTGATGCTGAACTGGAGGCCGTTTTGATGGGTGCTGGTATCGGGTATCTGCTCTATGAACAGATCAAGGAGTACCTTGATACTGGTCGTTTAGAATGTGTACTGGAAGACTGGAGCACAGAGCGTCCAGGCTTCCAGATCTATTATCCAAACCGCCAGTATATGTCCTGCGGCTTGCGCGCATTTCTCGATTATGTAAAAACGGGTCAGATCTGCCAGAGTCAGCGTCACCGACCACAATAATTATTTACTATTCGCTTTACGCGCCAGCAGCGGGAATATCAGTCCTAATCCTACCAGCACAAACGGCGTTGCAACATTCAGCGCCAACTGGAAGGTCCACTCTGCAGTGAAGGCTTCCATTTTCGGGAAGATCCCCGTCAAACAGGCAAAGGCGGTAAAGGCAAAACACCAAATCCCGACGGTCATTGCCAGAGGCTTATTACGAATAAAGACATATTCTGGTTTATATTTCTGCGCCAAGCGAACGACTGCAATAAATGCAACAAATACCCATAAATAACGCAGCGGCATCACTACCGAATTAAGGTTCAACAGCCATTTATAGAGATTGTTCATATCACCAATGCCGAGAGTCGGCAGCATAATCAGAATCGCCACCAGTACCAGGGTCAGAAAATAGCCATTAACGGGCGTACCAGAAGCGTTGGTACGACATAAACTGGCTGGAATATATTTGCTGTCAGCATCACCTAATAGCACTTTAAGCGGGGCATCAATCGAGAATACCAGCGCCGCTACTTGTCCCAAGGTATTCGCAATGGCGTAAATCACCATTAAAGTATTACCCATGTTGTAATACTCGCCCAGCTTCTGAAAGGCGTAATACTGACCGTTGGTCATTAAGTCATCCGGGATATTACGCGAATCAAACATCATCCCCATCGCCAGCGAGCCCAGAATGGCACAAACCGCAACCATCACCGCCAGGCATAACATCCCTTTTGGAAATTCTTTTCCTGGGTTGCGCGTTTGATTAACGTAAGGAGAAATCTTCTCTGCTCCGCCAACCGCGAAAACCAGCATTGAAATAGTGGTAATGTAGGTAAAGTCGATATGAGGAATGAACGTTTCCCAGGTAATGTTTGTGGTCGCAATATGCACTTCAGTAATTGCAGGCGCGGTTACCGCCATCGCCACATACAGGAGCGACATAACAAACATAGCAATCCCTGCCACAGAACCGACGATTTTCAGCGATTTCATACCGCGTGAAGCAACCCACATAAAGAAGATAAACAGCACCAGCGTTAACCCCTGTAACGCTACGACTGAATATTCTTTGATTAGCGAACCGTCGCCTTTCATCGCCCAACCGAGCGCAATCAGAATTGCCTGGGGTTTTTGTGCCAGATAGGGAATATGCACCACCCAGTAGGTCCACGCGGCGAGATAAGCCAGTCCGGGTCCCATCGTGTGTTTAATCCAGGTACTGACCCCGCCCTTCCCATCTTTGAAGGTCGAGCCTAACTGACCAACAATTAGCGCATAAGGTGTGAAATAGAGTGCAAAGATAAACACCCATGAAAAAACAACCACCAGCCCCTGGTTGGCATAGTTATTAACAACGTTGCCAAAACCCCAGACAGTGATAAAAGACATCAGCGCAATGTTGTACCATCGCAACTGTTTTTCCTGAACATTCCCAGCCATAGACAAATCCTTCGCCAAAATTAAAGGGGCATCTGTAAAACGAGGGATTATGCGCGGCAAATAAGAAGTGCGGAAATAGCGAAATGCAAAATTATAACCTGCTGCACATTTTATTTTTAAACGAATAAAATTTGGAATAAAGCAAGTCAGATAGAAGAAACAAAAAAGCAGAGTGTGAAACAGTAAGTTCACACTCTGCTTGAATTCATTTACACGTGAGCAACGGGTTTCGGCGTATGACCGGCGTTGCGCAGCAGCATCAGCAAATAGATAAACGATACGCTGGCGATCATGATAAACAATAAATTATCGGAGAAATTCTGCATTAGCATAGCGGTAAATGACGGGCCAAGCAGACTTCCCACAGTATAGCTCAACAGTAAGGCCTGGTTCATCGCCACCAGTTGATGATGTTCAACTTTCTCGCAAGCCCATGCCATCGCCACCGGATATAGCGTAAAGCCAGCGGCACCGAGGATGAATAACGCTGGGGCCATCGCCGCCTGGCTAAGCATCGCGATACTGCCGAGAATGACGACAAAGACCTGAACACGCAACACCAGCAGTCGACCAAACTTATCCGCCAGACGTCCAATCGGCCATTGTCCAAGGATACCCGCACTGACCAGTACCGCCATCCAGAAACCAATGCTGGCATTGCTCACCCCTTTGTGATTGAGGTACAGCGGCATCAGGCCATATAGAGATCCCAGAACGATTCCTGAGATAATGCAGCCATTCACGCCAAGCCGCGCCTGACGGAGTTTTAGCATTGACGTAATTGACGTCGAATCATGGTTTTCAGCCTGCTGATTCAGCACACGCGTAAACAACAGCGGTAAGATCCCTGCCAACGTCAAACCTGTAACCCACGGCAATACGGACATCAGCTCGGTTGAAACTTTGCTGACCAGTAACTGGCCTAAAAACGTTCCCACGTAATAAACCATCATATACGCAGCAAGCAAACGCCCACGGTTACGTGACGTCCCACTGCACATCAGCGCGCTCTCAACAACCACCCAAATCATGGCACAACCGACGCCCGCGACAAAACGCCAAGCCAACCAGCTCCAGAATCCAATCATCAGGCCAAGGCCGGCACAGCCAGCGGCAAAAATGAAGGAGGCCAGATAATAGCTGCGGTTAAAGCCAATGCGCTTAATGACATACCCTGTCAGCAATGTACCGACAAGGTTGCCGGTAAAATAGGATGAGCTGACAACGCCTACCTGCCATGTGGACATGTGTTCCTGGGCGAGCCAAAGCGGCACGAGTGTATTTAACACCGCAATCGCCAGAGTCAACAAAAGCAGGCCAGACAGCAAAAGCATGACAGGCCGGGTATACGTGGACATGAATTAAAACCGTGAGGAAGTTCAAATTTCATGCGCATCATGCCACCGCCAAAAACATTGTCAATGGGTGAAAATACGCGATATCCCAGCGGCGGTATTATCGATTTATATTACTCATTCATAACGCTAATGCTGAAGAGATGATTAGTCTCATCTGATTGTTTTTATTGAACTAACACAAATTTCATACGCTTCGTTCAGTCGAAAAATTTCATGGTCACAGCAAACTCATATTTCCCGTCTATGCTTTCAGAGCAATGCATCGCGTCTGATCGATTTCAGACGTACCACTGACTCTCGAAAGGAGAAGAGGATGACCAAACCGTATGTTCGTCTTGATAAAAATGATGCTGCCGTTTTGCTTGTTGATCACCAGGCTGGTTTACTTTCCCTTGTACGGGATATCGAACCCGATAAGTTTAAAAATAACGTGCTGGCGCTGGGTGACCTGGCTAAGTATTTCAACTTACCAACTATTCTTACCACCAGTTTTGAAACCGGTCCTAACGGCCCATTAGTTCCAGAACTGAAAGCACAATTCCCCGATACACCTTACATTGCTCGCCCGGGAAATATTAACGCCTGGGATAACGAAGATTTTGTAAAAGCTGTCAAAGCGACAGGTAAAAAACAGTTAATTATTGCCGGTGTGGTAACCGAAGTTTGCGTGGCATTCCCGGCGCTTTCAGCCATTGAAGAAGGGTTTGACGTCTTTGTCGTGACTGACGCGTCAGGGACCTTTAATGAAATTACCCGGCATTCGGCATGGGATCGCTTGTCGCAAGCTGGTGCGCAATTGATGACATGGTTCGGCGTGGCGTGCGAGCTGCATCGCGACTGGCGTAATGATATTGAAGGACTGGCGACGTTGTTCTCTAACCACATTCCTGATTATCGTAATTTGATGACCAGTTATGACACGTTAACGAAGCAGAAATAAAAGAGAACCGGGGCCGAAACCCCGGTTGTTATGATTAGCTTGCGACGGCCATCCCCACGGTCATATGCAAACCATAGAATACGCCGCGACCGATTAATTCCCCTGCCAGAAGCAGAATGAATGATACAGAAAGTAGCGGAACTGCAGGCTGATAACCTTTTAGCTGTGGTGCAATCCACAAGCACAGGGCAACGGCCAAAAGCACGATCCGCCAGGACATCAGCGCACCATAGTCCGGCACCAGCGCTGCGGCCTGCTGCACAGAACTATGAATAGTCGCCAGCTCTGCGCCCTGCATCACTGACACCACGCCACTCACTACCAGTGCCAGTACAGAAATTGCTGGCAGCAGACGCATCGCCCAGCCATCGACGCCAGCCAGACTCAACAACAGGTAACCCAGTAACGGGCCGCCCATAAACATCGTCAGGAAGAAGCCCATCGGCGTCCAGATGCTGTACCAGGTCGGAACGGTATCAATGCTGTTATACACACGCACCATCATCCAGACAAAGATGACGCCAAGAACCATCGTCACTATCAGCCACAGCGTACGCAATGCCGGTGACAGCTTTTTCAGCATTGCCAGCAACCAGCCGATGCCGCCTACGGCAAAAAAGATCGAACCGCTGGCGATTTCGTTACTGAGTGCTGAAGCCCCTACCCGGTTGAGCGAGTTAAAAGCGCGCATTGGTGAACCAAGATGGAGCATAGAGGCGATAAAGCCAATGCCCATCAGCACCCATAAACCAAACATGCAGGCGATAACACGCTGCTGGGCTTCTGCTCGCAGGTCGCCTTTGAGCAGCGCCAAAGCCAGAACGATAAAACCACCTGCTACACATTGCCCGAAGACCGTGAAGATCATCAGCGGCCATTCATGCCATCCACTTCCCATCTCACACCTCCTTCGGGTTTGCCAGATAGCCAGTGGTATCCCCGGTCGGGCGGCTATTGGCATTGGGTTTGATCACAATATTCGGTTTGGTAAAGTGAGCTCGCGGCAACGGCGCAACGGCCGCCAGATCGCCATGTTTTTTACGCAGCTCGTCGATAGGGCCGAAATCCAGCGCCCGCAGCGGACAAGATTCAACACAGATCGGCTTTTTACCCTCCGCAACACGGTCATAACAACCATCGCATTTGGTCATATGGCCTTTCGTTTCGTTATATTGCGGTGCGCCATACGGGCAAGCCATATGGCAGTAGCGGCAGCCAATGCACACATCTTCATCGACCACAACAAAACCATCTTCACGTTTATGCATCGCACCGCTCGGGCAGACTTTAGTACAAGCCGGATCTTCGCAGTGGTTACATGAAATCGACAGATAGTAGGCAAACACGTTCTGGTGCCAGACACCGTTATCTTCCTGCCAGTCGCCGCCAGCATATTCATAAATGCGGCGGAAGCTGACTTCTGGCGTCAAATCTTTGTAGTCTTTACAGGCCAGCTCGCAGGTTTTGCAACCGGTGCAACGGCTGGAATCAATAAAAAATCCATACTGGGTTGTCATCGGTTACTCCTTACACCTTTTCAACCTGAACAAGGTTTGTATGTGACGGATTCCCCTTAGCGAGAGGAGACGGACGTTGAGTGGTCAGTACGTTAATACAACCACCCTTATCGACACGTTTTGCATCCGGGTCATACCAGGCACCTTCACCCAGTGCGACCACACCCGGCATCATTCGTGGCGTCACTTTCGCCTCAATATGAACCTCACCACGATCGTTAAAGATCCTGACTTTATCGCCGTTGTGGATACCGCGTTTTTGGGCATCAAGCGGGTTGATCCACATTTCCTGACGGCAAGCCGCTTTCAGCACATCAACGTTGCCGTAAGTTGAGTGAACGCGAGATTTATAGTGGAAACCTGTAAGCTGCAGCGGATACTGTTTGTTCAGCGGATCCTGATAACTTTCAAAGCCCGGCGTGTAGATCGGCAGTGGATCGATCACATCGCCTTCAGGCAATTCCCAGGTAGCGGCAATGTCAGCCAGCGCCTGCGAATAAATCTCAATTTTGCCCGATGGCGTAGTCAGTGGGTTTGCCTGCGGATCTTCACGGAAGGCTTTATAAGCAACGTGATGCCCTTGTGGGTCGCGCTTTTTAAAGATCCCCTGCTTGCGGAACTCTTCAAACGTTGGCAGTTCAGGAATCGCTTCCCGCGACTGGGCATACAGATGCCGCATCCACTCTTCCTGGGTACGGCCTTCAGTAAACTGTTGCTCAACGCCAAGACGTTTTGCCAGTTCGCTGGTCATTTCATAGATGGTCTTACATTCAAAGCGCGGTTTAATCACCTGATCGTTGAAAATCACGTAAGACATATTCCCGCAGGATGCATCCAGCGCAAAGTCCATCTGTTCGGAAGCGGTGCAGTCAGGCAGCAGGATGTCAGCATATTTCGCCGATGAGGTCATGTGGCAGTCGATAACCACAATCAGCTCGCACTTCTTATCATCCTGAAGGATTTCATGGGTACGGTTGATTTCAGAATGCTGGTTAATCAGGCAGTTACCGGCATAGTTCCAGATCATTTTGATCGGCACATCCAGCTTATCTTTCCCGCGTACACCATCACGCAGCGCCGTCATTTCCGGGCCACGTTCAATGGCATCGGTCCACATAAACATCGAAATGCTGGTCTGGATCGGGTTTTCCAAGGTCGGCATACGGACAAACGGTAAGCTGTATGAACCTTCACGCGCGCCGCTGTTGCCTCCGTTAATACCAACGTTACCGGTCAGAATCGCCAGCATCGAGATAGCACGGGTTGCGATTTCACCGTTAGCGTGACGCTGCGGGCCCCATCCCTGGCTGATAAACGCCGGTTTGGTACTACCGATTTCACGAGCCAATTTGATGATTTTGTCTGCCGGAACACCAGTGATTTGCGAGGCCCATTCCGGCGTTTTAGCCACGCCATCTGGCCCTTCACCCAGAATATAAGCTTTATAGTGGCCATTTTTCGGCGCACTGGCTGGCAGGGTTTTCTCATCGTAGCCAACGCAATATTTATCGAGGAATGCCTGATCCACCAGGTTTTCAGTGATCATGACGTACGCCAGACCGTTAACCAGTGCGGCATCTGTTCCCGGACGAATAGGGATCCACTCATCTTCGCGCCCGGCACCGGTGTCGGTATAGCGCGGATCGATGATGATCATGCGGGCATTAGATTTCTGGCGTGCCTGTTCAAGATAGTAAGTCACCCCACCGCCACTCATTCGCGTTTCGCCAGGGTTATTACCAAACAGCACTACCAGCTTACTGTTTTCGATATCCGACGGGCTGTTGCCATCTGCCCAGCCGCCGTAGGTATAGTTCAAACCTTCCGCAATTTGCGCGGAGGAGTAGTCGCCGTAATGGTTCAGATAGCCGCCGCAGCAGTTCATCAGCCGCGCGACCAGGGTATTTCCCGGCGGCCAGGAGCGGGTCATGGTGCCGCCCAGCGTACCGGTGCCATAGTTCAGATAGATAGACTCGTTGCCGTACTCTTTGATCAGGCGCTGCATATTGGTCGCGATGATGTCGTAGGCTTCTTCCCAGCTAATGCGCTCGAATTTGCCTTCACCGCGCGCCCCGACTCGTTTCATCGGATATTTCAGGCGGTCCGGATTGTAGACACGGCGACGCATGGAACGCCCACGCAGGCAGGCGCGAACCTGGTGCAGGCCGTCGTAATTGTCATCGCCGGTATTGTCCGTTTCGACATATTTGATTTCACCGTCCACGACGTGCATACGTAGCGGGCAGCGACTACCACAGTTAACTGTACAGGCGCTCCAGATAACCTTTTCGTCTGATTTTGTTGGAATGGCGCTATCGACAGCGTGCGCAATCCGACTAAAAGGTAATGTTAATGCGCTGCTGGCCATTGCCAGGCCGCCGATCGCTGTCGTTTTTACCAAACCACGGCGACTCACCTCAGCAGCCAATACCGCATCAGGGATTTTCGTTTTCATAATGGCTCACTCAAGCTTGCTCACGATTGATTCCAGTAACAAACCGTATTGTGTAATTATTTCTATAGCAGCTCGCTATATAGGCTTGTATACATCGAATAATTTGAAAATCAAAGAGATAGGTAGATTTTCACTCGAAAGTAGTATTACGTGTAAGTGAGGAGTAATTATTGTTCGGTATCAAAGGGAGACAAAAAAAGCGCCCGCAGGCGCTTTTTAGATTCAGAAAAATTGGGTATTAGCCAATATATTCCAGTCCGTTCATATACGGACGCAGAACTTCTGGTACTTCAATACGACCATCAGCCTGCTGATAGTTTTCCATTACTGCAACCAGCGTACGACCAACAGCCAGTCCAGAACCGTTCAGGGTATGAACCAGACGGGTTTTCTTGTCCGACTTGCTGCGGCAGCGTGCCTGCATACGACGCGCCTGGAAATCCCAAACGTTGGAGCAGGAAGAGATCTCACGGTAGGTGTTCTGTGCCGGGATCCATACTTCCAGGTCGTAAGTTTTGCAAGCGCCAAAGCCCATGTCGCCAGTGCAAAGGATGATTTTACGGTACGGCAGGCCCAACAACTGCAGGACTTTTTCCGCATGACCGGTCATCTCTTCCAGCGCCGCCATTGAGTCTTCCGGGCGCACGATCTGCACCATTTCAACTTTGTCGAACTGGTGCATACGGATCAGACCACGGGTGTCACGACCATATGAACCGGCTTCAGAACGGAAGCATGGTGTGTGGGCGGTCATCTTAATTGGCAGATCATCTTCATCGATGATTTCACCGCGCACCAGGTTAGTCAGCGGAACTTCTGCCGTTGGGATCAGCGCATAGTTACTGGTGTCTGCTTCTTCTTCCAGCGGACGAGTATGGAACAGATCGCCAGCAAATTTCGGCAGCTGACCCGTACCGTACAGCGTGTCCTGGTTAACCAGGTACGGAACATAGTTCTCACTGTAGCCATGCTGTTCGGTATGCAGATCCAGCATAAACTGCGACAGTGCGCGGTGCATGCGAGCAATCTGCCCTTTCATTACCACAAAGCGGGAACCAGTCAGCTTAACTGCAGCTGCAAAGTCGAGGCCAGAGTGCATTTCACCCAGCGTCACGTGGTCACGAACTTCAAAGTCAAACTCACGCGGGGTACCCCAGCGGCTGACTTCAACGTTGTCATTTTCGTCTTTACCTACCGGCACTTCATCTGCAGGCAAGTTAGGGATGGTTAGCGCGATATCGCGAATTTCAGCCTGTAAAGCATCCAGCTCGGCTTTTGCTGCATCCAGCTCTTCGCCCAGTTTGTTCACTTCCAGACGTAAAGGCTCGATATCTTCCCCGCGCGCTTTCGCCTGGCCAATGGATTTCGATCGGGAGTTACGCTCCGCTTGCAGGTTTTCCGTTTTGACCTGCAATACTTTACGACGCTCTTCAAGAGCGCCCAGCTTATCTACATCCAGCTTAAAGCCCCGGCGTGCCAGTTTTTCAGCGACTGCGTCTGGCTCATTACGCAGCAGATTGGGATCGAGCATGCTTATCCTGTGCTTATCGAATTAAATGGGAGATGTGGCCACAGCCTGCGACCACAGGGATACAGTAACAACATTACCGCAACGATAACATTAACGGTAGCGTTTTATGGGGCTATTTTGATCCTGTTCAGCCAGCCAGGCGAGCTTTTCGCCAATCTTGCCTTCAAGGCCCCTGTTTGTCGGGAAATAATAGCGTGTTTGTGCTATTTCCGGCGGGAAGTAAACCTCACCGGCAGCATAAGCGTTTGCTTCATCATGAGCGTAACGATATTCCTGCCCATAGCCCATTTCCTTCATTAATTTCGTCGGCGCATCACGCAAATGAACCGGTACGTCATAATCCGGGCGTTCGCGAGCATCGGCCAGCGCGGCTTTAAACGCAGTGTAGACAGCATTGCTTTTTGGCGCGCAGGCCAGGTAAACAATCGCCTGAGCAATGGCGCGTTCACCTTCCGCCGGGCCAACGCGAGTAAAGCAATCCCAGGCCGCAATTGCCACCTGCATCGCCCGTGGATCGGCATTACCGACGTCTTCAGACGCAATCGCCAGACAGCGACGCGCGACATATAACGGATCGCCACCAGCGGTAATAATTCGCGCATACCAGTACAGCGCCGCATCGGGTGCGCTACCACGTACCGACTTATGCAGTGCGGAAATCAGATCGTAAAAGCGATCGCCTTTGTTATCAAAGCGGGCGCTACGTTCACCGGCGATTTCGGTCAGTAATTCAGGCTTCAGGACCCGCTTACCGCTATCATCGACTTCGGCCATATCCGCCATCATTTCCAGCGTATTTAACGCCCGGCGCGCGTCGCCATTCACCAGTTCAGCAATGGCGCGTCGTGTTTCATCTGGCAGAACAATATCCTGACCACCATAGCCACGGGTTTTGTCTTCCATCGCCTGAGTTAGTACTTGCTCAATATCCTCTGTACTCAGGGATTTCAACAGATAGACACGGGCACGGGAAAGCAGTGCCGAATTAAGCTCAAACGACGGGTTTTCAGTGGTTGCGCCAATAAAAGTGATGGTGCCGTCTTCAATATGTGGCAGAAATGCATCCTGCTGGCTTTTGTTGAAACGGTGAACTTCGTCAACAAAAAGAATAGTGCGGCGACCTGCATTGCGGTTTTGCCGGGCGCGCTCGATCGCCTCGCGAATCTCTTTCACGCCAGAGGTGACGGCAGAAATACGTTCCACATCAGCGTTCGCATAGCGGGCAATCACTTCAGCGAGGGTTGTTTTGCCGGTACCCGGTGGCCCCCAGAGGATCATCGAATGCAAATGCCCGGCTTCGATAGCGCGCGGCAGCGGCTTCCCCGCAGCCAGCAAATGTTGCTGGCCGATATACTGTGCTAAATTTTCTGGCCGCATACGCGCGGCCAGAGGTTGAAAAGTATTATCCGAAAAATCGAGCGACAGATTGCTCACTCAGGTGCCTCTACTTACGTTGATCATCTACCGTGACGCCTTGCGGCGGGGTGAAGGTAAATTTCGCTGCATCCACAGCCCCATTTTGCTGGGATTTCAGTTGATAACTGCTGCGCTGATCGTCCTGCTCCACCGCGCTAAACTGATGGATTGTGCCATCACGTCCCACGTTAATGGTGAACTGCTTCAGATTGCCATTGCTGGCTTTCGGCGTCAGGACAAAGTCATCGCCATTCTGTTTGATATTGTACTGCTGCCAGTCGCTGGACTGGTTGCGGGCAATCAGCATAAACGGCGTATTACCGGTGGCATCTTTCAGCCAGGTTGCCGTAGCTTGCTCAACGAACGGGTTATAGAACCACAGTGTTTTACCGTCAGAAACCAGAATGCTTTCATCAGGTTGTGTCATATGCCAGTTGAATAAGTTTGGACGTTTCACCCACAGATCGCCCTGACCTTCCTGCACCGCCGCGCCGCTACCATCAGTCACTTTTTGTGTGAAGCTGGCGTGGAAGCTGCTGACTTTATCCAGGCGGCTTTTCAGATCGCTTGCGGCATCAGCCCAAACGCTGCTTGCTACTAAGCTTGAGAGTAATGCACAGGTGATGGCAATTTTTTTCATCATTATTCCTCAAATTACGTCACTCCCGATCGGGAGTTCCCTCTACTCTCTATTCCAGGCTAATAATCAGCTTGAGGAAAGAAGAAAATACTGAATTTTCAGTTGATAGAGTGCCGGATGCGACGCTACCGCGCCTTATCCGGCAATGCATTAATTAGTCAAACGGCGGTGGGGCCAGCACTTCACGATTACCGTTGTGCCCCTGTTCGCTGACAATCCCCTGCGCTTCCATCTGTTCGATAATACGCGCTGCACGGTTATAACCAATGCGGAACTGACGCTGTACGCCAGAAATTGACGCTTTGCGTTTTTCAGTGACAAACTGCACCGCCTGATCGAACAACGGATCCAGTTCTTCAGCGCCATCGAAACCACCCGCACCACCTTCGCTTTCGCTGTCGGAGGTGATGCCATCAACATACTGTGGGCGACCACGCGCTTTCCAGTCCTGCACCACGGCATGAACTTCCTGATCGCGAACAAAAGCACCATGGACACGTACCGGCAACGTGGAGTTCGGCCCAGAGTAGAGCATATCCCCCATACCCAGCAGTGATTCCGCGCCAGCCTGATCAAGAATGGTACGTGAGTCAATCTTACTGGATACGGTAAAGGCGATACGGGTCGGAATATTCGCTTTAATCAGACCAGTAATAACATCAACCGATGGACGCTGAGTTGCCAGTACGAGGTGGATACCCGCGGCACGGGCTTTTTGCGCCAGACGTGCTATCAGCTCTTCCACTTTTTTACCTACCGTCATCATCAGGTCGGCAAATTCGTCAACCAACACCACAATGTATGGTTCTTTTTTCAGCACCGGATGCTGGGCATCCATACTGTCACCCGGCTTCCAGTACGGGTCTGGAATCGGACGCATCATGCGATCGGCTTCAGCAATTTTTTCGTTATAACCCGCCAGATTACGCACACCCAGCGCAGACATCAGTTTATACCGACGCTCCATCTCGTTAACACACCAGCGCAGCGCGTTGGCGGCATCTTTCATATCAGTAACGACTTCCGTTAACAGGTGCGGAATGCCTTCATACACCGAAAGCTCCAGCATTTTCGGGTCGATCATGATGAAACGCACATCTTCTGGCTGTGCTTTATAAAGCATGCTCAGGATCATCGCGTTCACACCGACAGATTTACCGGAACCGGTAGTCCCCGCAACCAACAAGTGCGGCATTTTCGCCAGATCGGCAACCACCGGCTCACCGGCGATATCTTTACCCAGCACCACGGTTAATGGCGACGGATTATCGCGGAATTTGGCGTTATCCAAAACTTCGCGCAGATAAACGGTTTGTCGTTTTTTATTTGGTAACTCCAGACCTACATAGGGTTTGCCAGGAATAACTTCAACGACACGCACCGCCACCGTCGAAAGTGAACGGGCAAGGTCCCGTGACAAGTTAGAAATGCGCGCCGCTTTTACGCCAGGAGCCAGGTTAAGTTCAAAGCGAGTGATAACCGGCCCCGGAGAGTAATTGACGACATCGGCTTTAATACGGAAATCAGCCAGACGCGCTTCCACCAGACGAGCCATTTGTTCAAGCGCAAAGGTATCTACCGGCTCCACTTCGCTCGGCGGCGGTGTCAGCAAATCCAGAGAAGGCAGCGGCGTCGTCGGTTTATGCAACGGACGGCTGTCGCCATTACGCATCAACAGCGGATGAAGCAGGGTATCCTGCGGTTGTGGCGCAACTGGCTGTTGTGGCTGCTGATACTGCTGCTGCGGCGCAACCGGTTGTTGCGGCTGCTGATATTGCTGCTGTGGCGCAACCGGTTGTTGCGGCTGCTGTACAGGTTCAACAATTGGCGTAAACAACGGTTCGTGTGGACCATCATCCAGCAACGCTTTCATTGGCGAAAATTCAAAATCATCCAGCGAGAACGGATTCGCCCCAGCCGGTTGTTCGCCGGAATAACGTTGTTGTTGAGTTTGCGCAAACTGACGAGCCAGTTCAGCCTCTGCCGCAGCATCTGCATCTTCTGCGTTTACGGGCACATCATGTTGATACTGTTCGCCATAGCGTTGCTGCTGTGTCTGGGCGAACTGACGTGCCAGATCATCCTGCTGCATCGCATCGATTTCATCATCGTTGTACTGATCGCCAGAATCGTACTGATTGCGCTGGGCTTCACGGGCTTTTTCTTCCGCCGCACGCTGTGAGGGCAGCTTAATACCGTAAGACGCCAGTTCACGACGAGTTGGCACGCGGATACGTTTCGGTCGTGGCAACTGCGGACCAATCCCCTCTTTGACCTGAGGACGCGGTCCACCGCTATTTGCCAGACTGAAGACTGGCGCGGCAACGGTTGCGGCAGCCCCCGTCGCCAGTGTCGCTTTTTTCACGCCAGATGCCAGCGGGGAAACAGCGGCAGCGGCTTCTACTGGAGGTACTGCTGCAACAGAAGGTGCTTTCAGCGAAGATTTGATCGGTTCTGGTTCTTTAACCGGTTCTGGAATCGGTTGATACCAGGCCGCAAGTTGTTCACGTTCACGGGCTCGCTTCTCTTCAACTTCTTCAAAGTAGTAAAGCGGCGGACGCGCGGGTTTTGTCTCTTCTACAACGGGTTCAGGCTCCACAACAGGCTGCTGTTCAACGGGTTGCGGCTGTTGGTACAACGGCTCCTGAGCGGCTGGCTGCTGATAAGTTTGCTCAGTCTGGTATGTAGACTGTGGAGCAAAAGTGGATTGCTGCTCTTCGGCTTGCCAGGCGTTACCTGCCACCGGTTGTTCTGGCGCAGGGGCATAATACGGCTGTTGCGCAGGTTGTTCAGCTGCAGGTGCATAATACGGCTGCTGCGGCTGTACTGGTTGTTGCAGCGGCTCATTATATTGCACTGCAGGCTGCGCATATTGTGACTGCTGTGGGTAACCTTCCGGTGCAGGAGCAATAACCGGCTCTCCCGTTTGTGGACCCGGTACAGGCTGCCAGACTACTGTAGGTTGCGCAGGTGGAACATCAACAGAGGCAACAGGCGGCGTCTGAGTCACAGGTTCAACCGGCGCAGCCCAGCTTTGTGTCGCCGTGGTAGCAGCAGCTGCTACAGCGACAGGTTCGGTAATTGGCGCACCGTTTAATAATGGATCGTATTCGTCATATTCTGGCTGCGTTGCACGATTGCCCGAAAATAGGACGTCGTCCGGGTCGGCAGCCACACCGCGTGCAGTGTAGGTAATCTCTTCGTCATCATCCATCCGCTTACCGGAGAACAACGCAGCGTCTGTTTGCCGCCCCATCGGATTAATGAATTTTTCCGCCAACCGTTTACGACGCGCTAGCGCGCCGCGAAGAATACGGGCACGGCGTGATTCATGCTGTTTGCCGTGATTTTCATCTTCATACTCTTCGTCGTCTTCATACTCATCTTCATCGACCCAGGTATCATCGCGACGGGTACGATTACTGGCGAAGGTGAGAATGTTTAAAATCCAGCCGCCGAGTTTTTCAGCAATGGTCACCCATGACCAACCGGTGAACAACGTCAGGCCCGCTGCCCAAACGCAGAGCAGCGCAATAGTTCCCCCGCTACTGTGTAGCAGTGGTTGTAGCGTAGTGCTTAGTAAGCTGCCAATGACGCCACCGGAGGCAAAATACCAGATATCGTCAGCGTTGATTGCCGCCAGACCACAGGAGGTAAGGATGAGCGCCAAAACGCCAATGATGCGTAGCGAAACGGCAAAATAATCAATGTATTCGTCGCTGGACTGATGACGCCAGGCAAACCAACAACCGCCGACAATAATGACGGGAATGGTGTAAGCCATCACGCCAAAAATAAAGAACAGCGTATCTGCCAACCACGCACCGGGCATCCCACCTAAATTATGGATAGGTTCATGCCAGGCCGTTTGCGACCAGCTGGGGTCCGAAGGGTTAAAGCTTAGTAAGGCAGCCATCAACCAGACGGCAAACAGGACAATAAGGATCAGCAACGCCTCCAGAAGGCGGCGGCCGCTACTTAACTTTGTCAATGTGACTTCTTTGTCTTCAGTGTATTCCTGGCTCAAGAAAGGCTCTCCAGGTTACAGGCTTTTCCTGCCCGATGCTAAAACGGACAACAGTACCAGGTTACCCCAGTACTGTTGCTGTATGGATTAACAGGAGTGTAATCAAAATACGCCGATTTTGCACCTGTTCCGTGTTAGCGCGTCTTAATAACCAGACGATTACTCTGCTTGACTTCTTCCATAACAACGTATGTCCGTGTGTCATTGACGCCAGGCAGACGCAGCAGGGTTTCCCCCAGCAACTTACGGTAGGCTGACATATCCGGCACGCGTGTTTTCAACAGGTAGTCGAAATCACCGGATACTAAATGACACTCCTGAATTTCTTCAAGTTTTTGTACAGCGGTATTGAATTGTTCAAACACATCCGGTGCGCCACGATTCAGAGTAATCTCAACGAATACCAGAAGTGATGCATCCAGATAATGGGGGTTAAGCAGCGCCGTATAGCCCTGAATAAACCCTTGTCTTTCCAGCCGACGCACACGCTCAAGGCACGGCGTTGGGGAAAGTCCCACACGTTTAGAAAGCTCGACGTTAGAAATACGCCCATCCTTTTGCAACTCATTAAGAATGTTACGATCGATACGGTCGAGATCTTTGCCAGGGCGCTTCTTGCTATCTACCATTATTATTGTCTCTCTGTATTCCTTCCCTACTCCTGTCTGACCCTGAAACATCACTGTTCAGAGTCGCTACCCGTCACGATAGACCGAAATCATGAAGATTCACGGCGCGCAATGCCTGGGTCTACGGTGAGAAGACCGTTGCCTTGTGGCAGCTATCGACATCACGAATGGCGTCTGTCCACGCCATACGTAGATTTCACTAGCACGGTAAACATGGTATTTACATGCATGGTTATGCGCATATAAGAATACTGTTTTTTTTCTTCCTCGAATGTTTTCGCAAAACACCAGGGGATTGTCAAAGCAAAACATCGATTTTTAGTACAACATGCCAGATATTCATTAACAGGGGCGTTTATTCATCATTTAATCGGCTTATAAAGCGGGAAATTTAAGTAGCAGAGGTGATAATGACGGGAGAATTTGACCTGCTTATCGATGCTGCCGATTGCACAAATTGTTAACAAAATCGTCATACTCTTTTTTTACGTCTGTAAATTCCCTACAATCCTGCCCATTGTCTGCCAACAACTATGGGGATCTCATGGGCACGACCAAACACAGTAAACTGCTTATCCTGGGTTCAGGCCCGGCGGGATACACCGCTGCTGTCTACGCGGCGCGCGCCAACCTGCAACCTGTGCTGATTACCGGCATGGAAAAAGGCGGCCAACTGACCACCACCACGGAAGTGGAAAACTGGCCTGGCGATCCAAACGATCTGACCGGTCCGTTATTAATGGAGCGCATGCACGAACATGCCACCAAGTTTGAAACTGAGATCATTTTTGATCATATCAACAAGGTGGATCTGCAAAACCGTCCGTTCCGTCTGAATGGCGATAACGGCGAATACACTTGCGACGCGCTGATTATTGCCACCGGAGCTTCTGCACGCTATCTCGGCCTGCCCTCTGAAGAAGCCTTTAAAGGCCGTGGGGTTTCTGCTTGTGCAACCTGCGACGGTTTCTTCTATCGCAACCAGAAAGTTGCGGTCATCGGCGGCGGCAATACCGCGGTTGAAGAGGCGCTGTATCTGTCTAACATCGCTTCGGAAGTGCATCTGATTCACCGCCGTGACGGTTTCCGCGCGGAAAAAATCCTCATTAAGCGCCTGATGGATAAAGTGGAGAACGGCAACATCATTCTGCACACCAACCGTACGCTGGAAGAAGTGACCGGCGATCAAATGGGTGTCACTGGCGTTCGTCTGCGCGATACGCAAAACAGCGATAACATCGAGTCACTCGACGTTGCCGGTCTGTTTGTTGCTATCGGTCACAGCCCGAATACTGCGATTTTCGAAGGGCAGCTGGAACTGGAAAACGGCTACATCAAAGTACAGTCGGGTATTCATGGTAATGCCACCCAGACCAGCATTCCTGGCGTCTTTGCCGCAGGCGACGTGATGGATCACATTTATCGCCAGGCCATTACTTCGGCCGGTACAGGCTGCATGGCAGCACTTGATGCGGAACGCTACCTCGATGGTTTAGCTGACGCAAAATAATTTTACAAATCAGTAACAAAAGTAAAGAAGGCGACACCATGCGACTATGGGTCGCCTTTATTTTTTCCCCGTTGTAACATTGCTCTGCAAATAATTCTGATAACTCACCTGCTAAGCGTGCAATGAATAAATCTCGTCAAAAAGAGTTAACCCGCTGGTTAAAACAGCAAAGCGTCATCTCCCAACGTTGGCTGAATATTTCTCGTCTGCTGGGCTTTGTGAGCGGCATATTGATCATTGCCCAGGCCTGGTTCATGGCGCGAATTCTGCAACATATGATTATGGAGAATATTCCCCGTGAAGCCCTGCTGCTTCCCTTTACGTTACTGGTTCTGACCTTTGTACTGCGCGCATGGGTGGTCTGGTTACGCGAACGGGTGGGTTATCACGCCGGGCAGCATATCCGCTTTGCCATCCGCCGTCAGGTTCTCGACCGTCTGCAACAAGCAGGGCCAGCGTGGATTCAGGGTAAACCTGCGGGGAGCTGGGCGACGCTGGTACTCGAGCAAATTGACGATATGCATGATTACTATGCACGCTATCTGCCGCAAATGGCGCTGGCAGTGTCGGTGCCGTTGCTGATTGTGGTGGCGATCTTCCCCTCTAACTGGGCTGCGGCGCTCATTCTGCTGGGCACAGCACCGCTAATTCCGTTGTTTATGGCGCTGGTTGGAATGGGGGCTGCCGATGCTAACCGACGTAACTTTCTCGCTCTTGCTCGCTTAAGTGGGCATTTCCTCGATCGCCTGCGCGGCATGGAAACATTGCGTATTTTTGGTCGTGGTGAAGCTGAAATTGAAAGTATTCGTTCTGCTTCGGAAGATTTCCGCCAACGGACAATGGAAGTGCTACGACTGGCGTTTTTATCCTCCGGCATTCTCGAATTTTTTACCTCGCTGTCAATTGCTCTGGTGGCGGTCTACTTTGGTTTTTCCTATCTCGGCGAGCTGGATTTTGGTCACTACGATACTGGCGTGACGCTGGCTGCGGGTTTTCTGGCCCTGATCCTTGCGCCAGAGTTTTTCCAGCCATTACGCGATCTCGGTACGTTTTATCATGCTAAAGCCCAGGCTGTTGGTGCAGCTGACAGTCTGAAAACGTTTATGGAAACCCCGCTCGCCCATCCGCAGCGCGGTGAGGCGGAATTAGCATTGACCGATCCGCTGACCATTGAGGCCGAGGATCTGTTTATCACGTCGCCGGAAGGTAAAACGCTGGCCGGACCGCTGAACTTTACTTTGCCAGCAGGCCAACGTGCAGTGTTGGTTGGTCGCAGCGGTTCAGGTAAAAGCTCACTGCTGAACGCGCTTTCTGGTTTTCTCTCATATCAGGGATCATTACGAATCAACGGGATAGAATTACGCGATTTATCACCAGAATCATGGCGTAAACATCTCTCCTGGGTTGGGCAAAACCCACAATTACCGGCAGCAACATTACGGGATAACGTACTACTGGCGCGACCTGATGCCAGCGAACAAGAATTACAAGCAGCGCTGGATAACGCCTGGGTCAGCGAGTTTCTACCGCTCCTGCCACAAGGCGTTGATACGCCTGTTGGCGACCAGGCTGCCCGCCTTTCCGTGGGGCAGGCGCAGCGCGTGGCGGTGGCCCGTGCGTTACTAAATCCCTGTTCGCTATTACTGTTGGATGAACCCGCTGCCAGCCTTGATGCTCACAGTGAACAGCGCGTAATGGAGGCGCTGAATGCCGCCTCTCTGCGCCAGACAACGTTAATGGTCACCCACCAGTTAGAAGATCTTGCTGACTGGGATGTCATTTGGGTTATGCAGGATGGCCGGATTATTGAGCAAGGACGTTACGCGGAATTAAGTGTGGCTGGTGGCCCATTCGCCACATTACTGGCCCATCGTCAGGAGGAGATTTAAATGCGCGCTTTGCTACCCTATCTGGCACTGTATAAACGTCATAAATGGATGTTAAGTCTTGGTATTGTGCTGGCAATTGTGACGCTGCTCGCCAGTATCGGTCTGTTGACACTTTCCGGCTGGTTCCTCTCGGCCTCAGCGGTTGCGGGGGTTGCCGGACTGTACAGCTTCAACTATATGCTACCCGCTGCGGGCGTGCGTGGCGCAGCAATCACCCGTACTGCCGGGCGCTATTTTGAACGTCTGGTAAGTCACGACGCGACTTTCCGCGTGTTGCAGCATCTGCGCATTTACACCTTCAGCAAATTGCTGCCCCTCTCCCCTGCCGGACTGGCGCGCTATCGTCAGGGCGAATTGCTCAATCGCGTGGTGGCGGATGTTGATACGCTCGATCATCTTTACCTGCGCGTTATCTCGCCGCTGGTGGGCGCTTTTGTGGTGATTATGGTGGTGACAATCGGGTTAAGTTTCCTTGATTTCACCCTCGCCTTTACGCTGGGCGGCATTATGTTACTGACGCTTTTCCTGATGCCACCGCTGTTTTATCGTGCGGGAAAAAGCACCGGGCAAAATCTGACTCATCTTCGCGGACAGTATCGCCAACAACTGACGGCCTGGCTGCAAGGGCAAGCTGAGCTGACCATTTTTGGTGCCAGCGATCGTTATCGCACGCAACTAGAGAATACAGAAATTCAATGGCTGGAAGCGCAACGCCGTCAATCTGAACTGACCGCATTGTCGCAAGCGATAATGCTGCTCATTGGCGCGTTAGCGGTGATCCTGATGCTGTGGATGGCGTCTGGCGGCGTTGGCGGCAATGCTCAACCCGGCGCGTTAATTGCCCTGTTTGTCTTCTGCGCGTTAGCCGCGTTTGAAGCACTGGCACCAGTAACGGGTGCATTTCAGCATCTGGGGCAAGTCATTGCCTCTGCCGTTCGGATCACTGATTTAACGGATCAAAAACCGGAAGTCACCTTCCCTGATACCCAAACTCGTGTTGCCGATCGCGTTTCGCTGACATTACGGGATGTTCAGTTCACTTATCCGGAGCAATCCCAACAGGCACTTAAAGGGATTTCTCTTCAGGTAAACGCCGGGGAACATATTGCGATTCTCGGGCGAACCGGATGCGGCAAATCAACACTGTTACAACTGCTGACCCGCGCTTGGGACCCGCAACAGGGCGAGATTTTGCTTAACGATAGCCCCATAGCCAGCCTGAATGAAGCGGCTCTACGACAGACCATCAGCGTTGTTCCTCAGCGAGTGCATCTGTTTAGCGCCACGCTGCGTGATAATCTGTTACTCGCCTCGCCTGGCAGTAGTGATGAGGCTCTGTCGGAGATCTTGCGTCGCGTTGGTCTGGAGAAGCTGCTCGAGGATGCAGGTCTCAACAGTTGGTTAGGTGAAGGCGGACGCCAGCTCTCCGGTGGTGAACTGCGCCGTCTGGCTATCGCCCGTGCGCTGTTACATGATGCGCCACTGGTGTTGCTGGATGAACCTACCGAAGGCTTAGATGCCACAACCGAAAGCCAGATCCTTGAATTGCTTGCAGAAATGATGCGTGAGAAAACGGTGTTAATGGTCACCCATCGACTTCGCGGACTCTCTCGTTTCCAACAAATAATAGTGATGGACAACGGGCAAATTATTGAGCAAGGTACTCACGCAGAACTGCTTGCCAGACAGGGGCGTTATTACCAGTTCAAGCAGGGTTTGTAAGCTATTATTGAACGATCCGACTTGCGTGGAGTTTTGCGGTCATGCGCCTGGTTCAGCTTTCTCGCCATTCAATAGCCTTCCCTTCCCCGGAAGGCGCATTACGTGAGCCTAACGGCCTGCTGGCACTTGGGGGCGATCTTAGCCCTGCGCGCCTGTTAATGGCTTACCAGCGTGGTATTTTTCCGTGGTTTTCTCCAGGCGACCCCATCCTCTGGTGGTCGCCCGATCCCCGCGCGGTGCTATGGCCAGAATCACTGCATATCAGCCGTAGTATGAAGCGATTTCATAAACGCTCGCCCTATCGTGTCACGATGAATTACGCTTTTGGTCAGGTCATTGAAGGCTGTGCCAGCGATCGCGAAGAAGGAACCTGGATCACGCGTGGCGTGGTCGAAGCCTACCATCGCCTTCACGAACTCGGTCATGCCCACTCCATTGAAGTCTGGCGTGAAGATGAGCTTGTCGGCGGTATGTACGGCGTGGCCCAGGGAACACTATTTTGTGGCGAGTCCATGTTCAGCCGGATGGAAAATGCGTCTAAAACGGCGCTTCTGGTATTCTGTGAGGAATTTATCGGTCATGGCGGTAAGCTTATCGACTGCCAGGTCCTTAACGATCACACAGCATCGCTTGGTGCCTGCGAAATTCCCCGCCGGGATTACCTTAATTATCTCAATCAAATGCGCCTCGGACGATTGCCGAATAATTTCTGGGTACCACGGTGCTTGTTTTCACCACAAGAATGAATGTTTTCGGCACATTTCTCCCCAGAGTGTTATAATTGCGGTCGCAGAGTTGGTTACGCTCATTACCCCGCTGCCGATAAGGAATTTTTCGCGTCAGGTAACGCCCATCGTTTATCTCACCGCTCCCTTATACGTTGCGCTTTTGGTGCGGCTTAGCCGTGTGTTTTCGGAGTAATGTGCCGAACCTGTTTGTTGCGATTTAGCGCGCAAATCTTTACTTATTTACAGAACTTCGGCATTATCTTGCCGGTTCAAATTACGGTAGTGATACCCCAGAGGATTAGATGGCCAAAGAAGACAATATTGAAATGCAAGGTACCGTTCTTGAAACGTTGCCTAATACCATGTTCCGCGTAGAGTTAGAAAACGGTCACGTGGTTACTGCACACATCTCCGGTAAAATGCGCAAAAACTACATCCGCATCCTGACGGGCGACAAAGTGACTGTTGAACTGACCCCGTACGACCTGAGCAAAGGCCGCATTGTCTTCCGTAGTCGCTGATTGTTTTACCGCCTGATGGGCGAAGAGAAAGAACGAGTAAAAGGTCGGTTTAACCGGCCTTTTTATTTTGTGATATGTATGAAGTACTTTGGAAGTATAAGTCCATAACTTGTCTCGATGTAGATATACTGCACAAGTTGTTTACAGTATGAGCAAACAATAATTATCATTAAAATTCTTCTTGACCGTTTTACTCCAACTCCCTATAGTAGCGCCCCGTTGCCACCCATGAGGTTTGGCAGCAAAACAATTTGGTGAGGTGTCCGAGTGGCTGAAGGAGCACGCCTGGAAAGTGTGTATACGGCAACGTATCGGGGGTTCGAATCCCCCCCTCACCGCCATATTTAAAGAAGAGCTCGTACGAAAGTGCGAGCTTTTTTTTCGCATTTTATCTGTCTGTACGGCAGTGAACATGGTGGGTGGAGTATGTTACCTGTGAATTTCTAAGCTGCCTGTACGGCAGTGAACGCCAACTTTCACAGCCTTTGCAAGATTGTTCCTTTCTAAGCTGCCTGTACGGCAGTGAACGTTCGCTGCAACCGCTAGCCAAGACGGTAGGTTTTTCTAAGCTGCCTGTACGGCAGTGAACTCAAATACTACACGTTTAGCCCGTTGTTAATAAAGCAAAACCATCCCATTCTCCTGCAGCACCCTTTTTTATCCTTACCTTCCCGCAGCACTAATTATCAACAACTTACCATCATCATTAAAAAAAGGGTCTGAACCTCCACCCCATAAATAAAAAGTCCGCAACCTCTTTCGAGATTACGGACTTGACCAACCTACCTGACAATCAGATTAATGCGCTGCTTCCGCCTTGTGCTTTTGTGCACTCTGGAATCCGTAAGTCAGCTCATTTTTCTCTTTATCCAGCGCGACGGTGACCTGACCGCCGTCCACCAGCGAACCAAACAGCAGTTCGTTGGCGAGCGGTTTTTTCAGGTTGTCCTGGATGACACGCGCCATCGGACGTGCGCCCATTGCCCGGTCGTAACCTTTCTCGGCCAGCCAGTTACGCGCTTCCTGGCTCACTTCCAGAGAAACACCTTTCTGATCCAGCTGAACCTGCAACTCGACGATGAATTTATCCACCACCTGATGGATCACGTCGGTTGACAGATGATCAAACCAGATAATGTTGTCGAGACGGTTACGGAATTCCGGTGTAAAGATCTTCTTAATCTCTTCCATCGCATCGGTGCTGTTATCCTGGTGGATAAGACCAATGGATTTACGCTCAGTTTCACGTACCCCGGCGTTGGTGGTCATCACCAGCACCACGTTACGGAAGTCCGCTTTGCGTCCGTTGTTATCGGTCAGCGTACCGTTATCCATCACCTGCAACAGAATATTGAACACGTCCGGGTGCGCTTTCTCGATTTCGTCCAGCAGCAGCACCGCATGTGGATGCTTGATGACCGCATCAGTCAGCAAACCGCCCTGATCAAAACCAACGTATCCCGGAGGCGCACCAATAAGACGGCTGACGGTATGGCGTTCCATATACTCGGACATATCAAAGCGCAGAAGCTCAATGCCCAAAGCTTTCGAAAGCTGTACCGTCACCTCTGTTTTCCCGACCCCGGTAGGGCCGGCAAACAGGAACGAACCAACCGGTTTATGTTCGTGACCTAAACCTGCACGCGCCATCTTAATGGCTTCAGTCAGCGCCTCAATGGCTTTATCCTGACCGAAGACCAGCATTTTCAAGCGATCGCCGAGGTTTTTCAGGGTATCACGATCACTCTGAGAAACACTCTTCTCTGGAATGCGTGCAATACGGGCCACCACGGACTCAATATCCGCCACATTAACGGTTTTCTTGCGTTTGCTTACCGGCATCAGGCGTGCGCGAGCGCCCGCTTCGTCGATAACATCAATGGCTTTATCCGGCAGATGACGATCGTTAATGTATTTCACCGCCAGCTCTACCGCCGCACGCACCGCTTTTGCGGTATAACGCACGTCGTGGTGCGCTTCATACTTCGGTTTCAGGCCATTGATGATTTGAACAGTTTCTTCGATCGACGGTTCAGTAATATCAATTTTCTGGAAGCGACGTGCCAGAGCACGGTCTTTCTCGAAAATGTTGCTGAACTCCTGATAGGTTGTCGAACCAATTACACGAATTTTACCGCTGGAGAGCAACGGTTTGATTAGGTTAGCCGCATCGACCTGACCACCAGACGCTGCACCCGCACCGATAATGGTGTGGATCTCATCAATAAACAGGATGCTGTTAGTGTCCTGCTCCAGCTGCTTGAGCAACGCTTTAAAACGTTTTTCAAAGTCGCCGCGATATTTTGTGCCCGCTAACAGAGAACCGATATCGAGAGAGTAAATCGTACAGTCAGCCATCACTTCCGGCACATCGCCCTGAACAATTCGCCAGGCAAGACCTTCCGCAATCGCGGTTTTACCGACACCAGATTCCCCCACCAGCAGCGGGTTGTTTTTACGGCGACGGCAGAGAACCTGAATAGCACGCTCCAGCTCCTTCTCACGACCAATCAGTGGGTCGATTCCGCCCACGCGCGCAAGCTGATTCAGGTTCGTCGTGAAATTCTCCATACGTTCCTCCCCACCAGCTTGTTCTTCGCTGTTTGGCTGGCTGCCAGGATCAGAAGACTGTGTCGGCTCGTCTTTACGCGTGCCATGAGAGATAAAGTTCACCACATCGAGACGGCTGACTTCATGTTTACGCAACAGATATGCCGCCTGCGACTCCTGTTCGCTAAAGATAGCGACCAGAACGTTTGCACCGGTAACCTCATTGCGACCGGAGGACTGGACATGGAAGACCGCACGTTGCAGTACACGCTGAAAACTCAGCGTCGGCTGTGTGTCGCGCTCCTCTTCACTGGCAGGCAGAACGGGTGTGGTTTGTTCAATAAAGGCTTCCAGTTCCTGACGGAGCGCAACCAAATCCACAGAACACGCTTCCAGCGCCTCCCGGGCAGATGGGTTACTGAGCAGCGCCAGTAACAAGTGCTCGACGGTCATAAACTCATGACGGTGCTCGCGCGCTCTGGCGAAAGCCATATTTAAACTGAGTTCCAGTTCTTGATTGAGCATAGGCACCTCCCCCAATTTTTATGCCTGCATTCAGGCTTTTTCTAGCGTACACAGCAATGGATGCTCATTCTCCCTCGCGTACTTGTTCACCATCGCCACTTTGGTTTCTGCAACCTCGGCGGTAAAGACTCCGCAAATGGCCTTCCCCTGGTAGTGAACAGCGAGCATCAATTGCGTTGCACGTTCTACATCATAAGAAAAGAATTTTTGTAACACGTCAATAACAAACTCCATCGGAGTGTAATCATCATTGACTAATATCACTTTATACATAGATGGCGGTTTTAGCGCGTCGCGAACTTTTTCTTCCGCCAGTTGATCAAAGTCCAGCCAGTCGTTCGTTTTACCCATTGTCAGTTATCATCTTCGGTTACGGTTATCGGCAGAACGCCCTGCCGCTGACAAGAGCTTATTTGCCTGACCAATCTACTCCACATGATAGATAACTATCATCTATCGTTGGCATCAGCGACATCTGTCACATTCCTGTCAATAGCGTTAACTGCTTCAAATTTTTGATTCATACCTGCCCCCTGTCCCCTGTCAAATGCTTGACGGCTCGCCCTAATTCTCTAAATTGTATTTCTAGAGTTGGCGAGGTTTTGAACAGCCCCCTCTCTGACCCCGGTTTATTCCATCTTACTTGTATAAGATTTGCGAAGGATGTCGAAGCATGGAAAAGGGTACTGTTAAGTGGTTCAACAATGCCAAAGGGTTTGGTTTCATCTGCCCTGAAGGCGGCGGCGAAGATATTTTCGCTCATTATTCCACCATTCAGATGGATGGTTACAGAACGCTAAAAGCTGGACAATCCGTTCAGTTTGATGTCCACCAGGGGCCAAAAGGCAATCACGCCAGTGTTATTGTGCCCGTCGAAGTAGAAGCGGCAGTCGCATAGCTCTTCTGTCTCATTGTGTACATCCTAAAGGCAAAATGCCAGCCCGATCGGCTGGCATTTTTATCTCAAAAATTACTCTCGTGCCAGAGCATCTACTGGATCCAGTCGTGCCGCATTTCGTGCGGGTAACCAGCCAAATAAAATCCCGGTGACCGTCGAGCAGAGAAACGCCAGCAGCAGCGCCAACGGTGAAAAACCAATCTCCCAGCCGGGTAAGAAAAGCTGCAAGGTGAAAGCAATTAACAGTGACAGTGTTATTCCCAACGCGCCACCGACCAGGCAAACCAGTACGGCTTCGATCAGGAACTGTTGCAAAACATCGCTTGCTCGCGCACCTACAGCCATGCGAATGCCAATTTCCCGCGTCCGCTCGGTCACTGACACCAGCATAATATTCATTACACCAATACCGCCCACCACCAGCGAAATCACCGCCACCAGCGTCAGAAACAGTTGTAAAGTACGTGTGGTCTTTTCAACAGTTTTCAAGACGCCGTCCATGTTCCAGGTAAAGAAATCCTTCTTTCCGTGGCGCAGTGAAAGTAAACGCGTGAGTTGCTGTTCCGCCTCGGCGCTGTCAAATCCTTCTTTCACCCTGACAGTAATGGAGTTAAGCCACGACTGGCCCATAACTCGCCCGGACATCGTGCTGTAAGGTAGCCAGACACGCAGCACTTTACTGCTACCAAACATCGACTGTTTTTCTTCCGCCACACCAATGACTCTGGCGGGCATATTGCCGACCAGAATCACCTCGCCAACCACATCTGCTTTATGGGGGAAAAGCTGGCGGCGAGTATTACTGTCGAGAACCACGACCTGCGCACGACCGTTCAGCTGCTCCTGATTAAAGGTGTTCCCTTCACTGAAGGTCATGCCATAGACATTAAAATAATCGCCGCTCACGCCATTGGCACTGGCAGCAACATCAACATTGTTATAACGCAGGCGCAGGTTTTGCGAGACGGCAGGTGTGGCTGAGGCGACCCACGGTTGTTTTTGGATGGCGATTAAATCGTCGTACTTCAGCGCCTGTTGATATTGCGGATCGTCATCGCCAAAATCTTTCCCGGGATAGACATCAATAGTATTCGTACCAATAGAACGAATATCCGCCAGCACCATTTGTTTGGCGGCGTCACCCACCACGACAATGGAAACCACCGACGCAATACCGATAATAATCCCCAGCATGGTCAGTAAAGTACGCATTTTATTCGCTGCCAGCGCCCGCCATGCCATCGTCAGCGCCTCGTTAAAACCGCTGACAAACTGCCGCCAGCCAGACACCGTGTTGACAACAGGCTCCGTCCCGCCAGCAACATTCACTTTTTCAATGGCGGGAGGATTGCGCACAATTTCGCCGTCGCGAATTTCGATCACCCGCTCGGCCTGAGCAGCGACCTGCGGATCGTGGGTGACGATAATCACCGTATGCCCGCGATCGCGCAGCTGATGCAGGATCGCCATCACCTCTTCGCCAGAATGGCTGTCCAGTGCGCCGGTTGGTTCATCGGCAAGAATTACCTGACCGCCGTTCATCAATGCCCGCGCGATGCTGACGCGCTGTTGCTGACCACCCGAAAGCTGTGCCGGATAATACTCTGTACGGTCTTCCAGCCCCAGCCGTTGCAGCAACTCCTGGGCGCGAAGCAGCCGCTGTTTCCGCTCAAGACCAGCATAGACGGCGGGAACTTCAACGTTCTGCTCGGCGGTTAAATGCGAAAGCAAATGGTAACGCTGGAAAATAAAGCCGAAATGCTCGCGGCGCAGTTGCGCCAGCGCATCGGCGTCCAGCGTGGCAACATCCTGACCGGCGACGCGATAGGTGCCGCTGGTGGCCTTATCCAGACAGCCGAGAATATTCATCAGGGTCGATTTACCGGAACCCGAAGCGCCAACAATCGCCACCATCTCACCAGCATAAATATCGAGGGTGATGCCCTTCAACACCTCAACCTGCTCATCACCGGCAGGATAGCTGCGACGAATATCCTTTAATTCGAGCAAAGGCGTCATTGTGCAGCTCCTGGTTTGGCCTCACCAATCACCACTTCATCGCCCGCTTCCAGCCCTTTGACAATCTCAACATCGGTATCGTTACGTGCGCCAATCGTCACTTCACGCTCGCGTGTTTCACCATTACGCAACAATTTGACTTTATAACGATTATCGCCAACCGGATCGCCTAACGCCGACAGAGGGATCGTCAGCACATTTTTCACATCGGTGAGCTGAATATGCACTTGCGCAGTCATATCCAGCCGCAGCAAACCATTGGGGTTGGGGACTTCAAAACGGGCGTAATAGAAAATAGCGTCGTTAACCTTTTCCGGCGTCGGTAGTACATCCTTGATTTGCCCCTCGTAGCGCGTCAGTGGATCGCCAAGTACCGTAAACCAGGCTTTTTGCCCCGGCTTCAGGTGGATTACATCCGCTTCAGAAACCTGCGCTTTTACCAGCATGGTGCTCATATCTGCCAGCGTCAGAATGTTCGGTGCTTGTTGTGCGGCAATCACCGTCTGGCCTTGCAGAGTGGTGATTTGCGTGACTTCCCCGGCCATCGGGGCAACGATGCGAGTGTAATCGAGATTGGTTTTAGCCGTATCGAGAGAAGCCTGATTGCGCTTGATTTGCGCGTCAATGGTGCCAATTTGCGCCTGTTTCACAGCCATCTCCGTCGCGGCGGTGTCGAGATCCTGCTGTGAAACCGCCTGCGTTTGTGCCAGACGTTGCTGACGGGAATACGTCACCCGCGCCAGTTTCAGCTCCGCTTCCGCCTGCTGCCGCTGCGCGCGTAGCTCCATCAGCGTTGCTTCGACCTCCTTGATCTGGTTTTCAGCCTGTTCAGGATCAATGACCCCTAAAAGCTGGTCTTTTTTTACTTTATCGCCAATCGCCACCGACAGCGTTTTCAACTGACCGCTGACCTGCGCGCCCACGTCAACCTTACGCAGCGCGTCCAGCTTTCCGGTCGCCAGCACGCTTTGCTGTAAATCACCGGGGCGCACAATCAGTGTCTGATAAGTCGGCACGGGTGCGTTAAGAATTCTCCATAACGTAATCAGTCCGGCGATGACTATCACCAGCGCAATAACGTAACGCTTCTTCACGGTTTTCCGCTTTTTCATAAATATTCTGAATACTCCATATGCCAATCCGGGTCATTAACTTCAACGAAATATCAACAAACCCCTAAAATTTACGTTAGTAATCACACTATTGATGTTTGGTTAAGATACGCAATGGTGAAATCGACGTCATGTATAACCATTGATTTCATGAATATGTCGCAGCTAACTGAACGGACCTTTACGCCATCTGAATCTCTCAGCAGCCTGTCACTTTTTCTTAGTCTGGCACGTGGACAGTGTCGGCCGGGTAAATTCTGGCATCGCCGTAGTTTTCGCCAGAAATTTTTGCTGCGCTCGTTGATTATGCCGCGTTTAAGCGTTGAGTGGATGAACGAACTTTCCCACTGGCCTAATCTCAATGTATTGTTAACGCGCCAGCCGCGACTGCCTGTGCGTCTGCATCGCCCTTACCTTGCGGCGAATCTTAGCCGTAAGCAATTGCTGGAGGCGTTACGTTACCATTATGCGTTACTCCGCGAATGTATGTCGGCGGAAGAATTCAGCTTATATTTGAATACCCCCGGGCTGCAACTGGCGAAGCTGGAAGGCAAAAACGGCGAGCAGTTCACGCTTGAGCTGACCATGATGATCTCAATGGATAAAGAAGGTGACAGCACAATCCTGTTCCGCAACAGCGAAGGTATTCCTCTGGCAGAGATCACGTTTACCCTGTGTGAATATCAGGGGAAAAGAACGATGTTTATTGGCGGACTGCAAGGCGCAAAATGGGAAATTCCACATCAGGAAATCCAGAATGCGACGAAAGCCTGCCACGGGCTATTTCCCAAACGCCTCGTGATGGAAGCGGCCTGTCTGTTTGCCCAACGTTTGCAGGTAGAGCAGATTATTGCCGTCAGCAATGAAACGCATATTTACCGCAGCCTGCGTTATCGCGATAAAGAAGGCAAGATCCACGCTGATTACAACGCTTTCTGGGAATCGGTTGGCGGCGTATGTGATGCTGAACGCCATTACCGCCTTCCAGCACAGATAGCACGAAAAGAGATTGCCGAAATCGCCAGTAAAAAACGGGCTGAATACCGTCGGCGCTATGAGATGCTCGACGCTATTCAGCCACAAATGGCCACGATGTTTCGCGGTTAATCCGCGCGACCGCGCGCCAGCCACAGCACGCGTGAGAACATTTTTTTCAGCAGCGTCGGTACGGAGTCCACACCACGACGTCCTGCCTCCATTGCCACTTCAATGGCAAGATCGGGTTTGGAAGAGCGATGGATCGCTTTCGAGATAATTTTGCGTAGATTCATCGGTACATTTTCCGGGATTTGCGCCATGCGGTGGAACACATCGGAAAATCCCTGGCGATACATAAAATGTTCCATATCCAGCGCCGGTAACGCCGTTAAATGTTCTCGTTCGGCTTCCCGATCGTTATTCAACAGGCTGCGTACCGTAGCGGCATATTTCTTCCCTGCTTCATCGCCATCGACCAGTACATGCCATTCAATCCCCATTCGGCGGGCAAATTTAACCAGTGGCTTTAGCCCGGACTGGGCAAACTCAATGACCTTGATCCCTTCGGCATCAAAATGATGTCCGCACTGACGCGCCAGTTCATTGATAACCCAGGTTTCCGTTTCCCCTTCCACCAGCAACCAGCAGCGTGCAAACAGCGATGACGGACGGTTAAAACGAATGTGAAAGGATATGCGTCGGCTATCTTCGGTACTCAAGCCACTCGGCCCCAGACGCCAGGCGGCAACGCGCGAGGACTCACGTACCAGTCGGCAAACATGCTCTACCGGCGTTAACGAAAGCAACTCACCCGAGTTGGTGGTGGCAATGCGCTGCAATGGCAGAAGATTCAACAGATGCCAGGCAACTGAAAGCATAATGGGGTGTAAACGGGTTTCTGGATCTTCGATCAGCAACAATGGACGGGCGTCTTTATCCAGTCGCAATGTGCCTTTTGCCTGCAACAAAGTAGCAAACAGGCCGAGCAAAATAACCCGATACGAGCGCCCACCAGGTCGGTCAATCATCCGGTTGATGATATCCAGATAGCGCCAGCTTCGTTGCTCATTGCTGGCTCGCCGCCGCATTAAACGATATCGCGCCTGTCCGGCCCCCTGCTCAGAGAAATAATGCTCAAGCAGCTGTACCATTGCGGAAAGTCCCTGACGAATCTGCCCATCAGAGAGATTTTGCGGATGTGAGGATAACTCACGGGCGAGGAAATCGAGCTGGCGCGCGGTGACTTCCACATTAGGGACATTTGGCACCGTGCCGTTACGAATACGGCGCATAAAACGGGCATCACGCAAGCGCAGCACCGGCATTAAACGCACCAGATGGCGTGCCTGATCGTTAATATCCTCGACATCAATCGGATGTCCGTCTTTATCGAGAAAACTGCGCAGTGTCATCACGCTGCCGTCTTCCGCACTCTCCCCTTCCAGACGATAAAAAATACGGTGATAGCCATCGGTGCATGGCGTCCAGCACGCTTCCAGCGGCCGATAACGGCGAACCCGATGTCGGCCTGGCAGCGATTCGCGGAAGGTCAAAATAATATGCAGATGATGTTCTCGCCCGTTGATATCTCCCGGCGGGAACCAGAAATCGTCGCGCTCAAAATGGTAGAGATCTGATTCTGGCGATAGCAGCAGAGTTAAGGCGTCCAGCAAGCTGGATTTACCCCACGCGTTCTCCCCAATCAGGACGTTGTTTTGTTCCAGCATCAACGACAAACGGTTGATACCGCGAAAACCCACAATTTCAACGCGCTCAAGAATCATATCCCCTCCAGAAATATGTGACTTATCCTTTACGCTGGCAGTATAACGGGAAAGGCCTTGCTAATACGTGATGACATCACATTTAAGCATGGCAAATGTCTGAAAAATGAGCGAATAATCGCGTTATACTCCCTCTTGCTGATAAGTCTGCAAAAACAACAAAATCAAATAATTAGCATGATAAATTATTTTTTATTACGCCTAAAGGATTAAATCTTTTGCTTGCACTACACTGTCAATCAGACAAACGACTATATGGGGCAACCCGCTGTTGCCCTAAATCAAATTTACTGGATTTATTTATCTGGTGAATGACTCGCCTTCGTTTTTAAAATAGCCGCGCATTATTTCCGTCGTCACTTTTTACGACGGCCCTATAAAACGACCATATTTTTCACAGGGTCAATTTTTAATTGAGGTGGATATGTTCAGAAAATTAGCAGCTGAATGTTTTGGTACTTTCTGGCTTGTTTTTGGTGGCTGTGGTAGTGCTGTACTGGCCGCAGGCTTCCCGGAATTAGGCATTGGTTTTGCCGGCGTGGCGTTGGCGTTCGGTCTGACCGTTCTGACGATGGCCTTTGCTGTTGGTCATATTTCTGGTGGTCATTTTAACCCGGCGGTCACTATTGGTTTATGGGCTGGCGGACGTTTTCCGGCAAAAGAAGTCGTTGGCTACGTAATTGCCCAGGTTGTCGGCGGTATTGTTGCGGCAGCGCTGCTGTATTTAATTGCCAGTGGTAAAACGGGTTTTGACGCGGCAGCCAGCGGTTTTGCTTCTAACGGTTATGGCGAGCATTCACCAGGCGGTTATTCCATGCTTTCCGCGCTGGTAGTTGAACTGGTATTGAGTGCAGGTTTCCTGTTGGTGATCCACGGCGCAACCGACAAATTCGCTCCGGCAGGTTTTGCGCCGATCGCTATTGGTCTGGCCTTAACCCTGATTCACTTAATCAGTATTCCGGTGACTAACACTTCTGTTAACCCGGCGCGCAGCACCGCGGTTGCTATCTTCCAGGGCGGCTGGGCATTAGAACAACTGTGGTTCTTCTGGGTGGTGCCAATTGTCGGCGGCATTATCGGTGGTCTGATTTACCGGACCCTGCTGGAAAAGCGTGATTAATTAACGCAGAAGGCCTGGCGTAATGTCAGGCCTTTTTTTAAGATGTTGTTATATGTTGATTCATCATCTTGTTGCGCTCCTTTCATGAGCTAAGCCACATATTGCCACTGGCGCAAGGAGCGCGCAGGGGGCGGCCAATCGCCGCCGCCCCCTGCACCCCCGGGCTCTGGCGAACAAAATCGCCGCTGCGCGGTGCCCTCGACTTATCCCTTACGGCTACCGGGTCGGGCGCGAGGTAACATCCCTGTAAAACGCGCCCTCAGCCCACATCCATGTGGGCTGCCCCGGCCTTCAGGGAACGCCTCGGCGATTTTGACGCCACCAACATCGGTGCAGTTTGTAATTAAAGCGCAAGAATATCTTTAAATGAAAACGAATACTCTACTGCTCCTTATGCATAACATTTCCTTTTAATTGCAACTTTACTCGTCCTTCCGCTTTCAGTAGTGTGTCATCGCGCATTTCGACTTCATCTTTGCAAGGACTGGGTTTTCATGTTTTCTGGGCTGTTAATCATTCTGGTTCCCCTGATTGTGGGTTACCTCATTCCGCTTCGCCAAAAAGCTGCATTAAAAGTTATTAATCAGCTATTAAGCTGGATGGTTTACCTTATTCTCTTTTTTATGGGTATCAGTCTGGCGTTTCTCGATAACCTCGCCAGTAACCTGTTGGCGATTCTGCATTATTCTGCTGTCAGTATTACCGTTATTTTACTATGTAATATTGCCGCCCTGATGTGGCTGGAGCGAGGCCTGCCATGGCGCAATCACCATCAGCAAGAAAAACTCCCGTCGCGTATTGCGATGGCGCTGGAGTCGCTAAAACTGTGCGGCGTAGTAGTGATTGGTTTTGCCATTGGTCTGAGTGGACTGGCTTTCTTACAACACGCGACCGAAGCCAGCGAATACACGTTAATTCTGCTACTTTTCCTCGTCGGTATTCAGTTGCGCAATAATGGCATGACCTTAAAGCAGATTGTCCTTAATCGCCGGGGAATGATTGTCGCCGTGGTGGTGGTTGCCAGTTCATTAATTGGTGGTTTAATTAACGCCTTTATTCTTGATCTCCCCATCAATACCGCGCTGGCAATGGCCTCCGGTTTCGGCTGGTATTCTCTTTCCGGTATTTTATTGACCGAATCTTTTGGCCCGGTAATCGGGAGCGCGGCGTTTTTTAATGATCTGGCCCGTGAACTGATTGCTATTATGTTGATCCCTGGGCTGATTCGCCGCAGCCGCTCTACTGCACTGGGCTTATGCGGTGCCACATCAATGGATTTCGCCCTGCCCGTTCTTCAACGTACTGGCGGGCTGGATATGGTCCCGGCGGCAATTGTTCACGGTTTTATTCTTAGCCTGTTAGTGCCGATCCTCATCGCCTTTTTCTCTGCGTAATACCTCTCTGGCGGTAGATCCCTGCCGCCAAAATTGCGCTAAATCAATCTCCCTTAAAGTTGCATGAAAAATCCCTTTTATCCCCGCGTTAAGCGTCTTAACCTTAAACATGTATATTAAATATAACTTTAAAAGGTGTGATCATGTTTTGTGTGCAATGTGAACAAACTATCCGTACTCCGGCAGGAAACGGCTGCTCATACGCGCAGGGGATGTGTGGTAAAACGGCGGAAACTTCTGACCTTCAGGATTTACTCATCGCGGCGCTGCAAGGGCTTTCTGCCTGGGCGGTAAAAGCGCGTGAATACGGCATCATCAACCACGATGTTGACAGCTTCGCGCCACGTGCCTTTTTCTCAACCCTGACCAACGTTAACTTCGATTCTCCGCGTATTGTCGGCTACGCTCGTGAAGCGATTGCCCTGCGCGAGGCGCTGAAAGCGCAATGCCTGGCTGTAGATGCCAACGCGCGCGTCGATAACCCGATGGCTGACCTGCAACTGGTGAGCGACGATCTCGGCGAGCTGCAACGTCAGGCAGCAGAATTTACCCCTAACAAAGATAAAGCGGCGATTGACGAAAACATTCTCGGCCTGCGTCTGCTGTGCCTGTATGGCCTGAAAGGTGCGGCGGCCTATATGGAACACGCGCATGTTCTCGGTCAATACGACAACGATATTTATGCCCAGTATCATAAAATCATGGCGTGGCTGGGGACCTGGCCTGCCGATATGAACGCGCTTCTTGAGTGTTCAATGGAAATCGGCCAGATGAACTTCAAAGTGATGAGCATTCTGGATGCAGGCGAAACCGGTAAATACGGTCACCCGACGCCAACCCAGGTCAACGTCAAAGCGACGGCGGGTAAATGCATCCTGATTTCCGGTCACGATCTCAAAGATCTCTACAACCTGCTGGAACAGACCGAAGGCACGGGCGTTAATGTCTACACCCACGGCGAAATGCTGCCTGCGCATGGCTACCCGGAGCTGCGTAAATTCAAGCATCTGGTCGGTAACTACGGCAGCGGCTGGCAGAATCAGCAAGTGGAGTTCGCTCGTTTCCCTGGCCCCATCGTGATGACCTCGAACTGCATCATCGACCCAACCGTAGGCGCTTATGACGATCGTATCTGGACCCGCAGCATTGTTGGCTGGCCTGGCGTGCGTCATCTGGACGGTGATGATTTCTCTGCGGTTATCACCCAGGCGCAACAGATGGCAGGCTTCCCGTACAGCGAAATTCCGCACCTTATCACCGTGGGTTTTGGTCGCCAGACGCTGCTTGGCGCTGCTGATACGCTGATTGATCTGGTGAGCCGTGAAAAACTGCGTCATATCTTCCTGCTTGGTGGCTGTGACGGCGCACGCGGCGAGCGCCACTACTTCACCGATTTCGCCACCAGCGTGCCGGATGACTGCCTGATCCTGACCCTCGCCTGTGGTAAATATCGCTTTAACAAACTTGAGTTTGGCGATATCGAAGGTCTGCCGCGTCTGGTAGATGCAGGTCAATGTAACGATGCTTACTCAGCGATTATTCTGGCTGTCACTCTGGCAGAGAAACTGGGCTGTGGTGTGAACGATCTGCCGCTGTCGCTGGTGCTCTCCTGGTTTGAACAGAAAGCGATCGTCATTCTGCTGACGCTGCTTTCTCTGGGCGTGAAAAATATCGTCACCGGCCCGACTGCACCTGGTTTCCTGACACCAGACCTGCTGGCGGTGCTGAACGAGAAATTCGGCCTGCGTTCTATCACCACTGTTGAAGAAGACATGAAGCAACTGTTGAGCGCGTAAGGAGTTTGTCGATGACGATGCCAACGAATCAATGCCCGTGGCGGATGCAGGTTCATCACATTACGCAAGAAACGCCGGATGTGTGGACGATTTCCCTGATTTGCCACGATTACTACCCATATCGCGCCGGGCAATATGCACTGGTCAGCGTGCGAAACTCAGCGGAAACGCTGCGTGCTTACACCATTTCCTCCACGCCAGGCGTGAGTGAATATATCACCCTGACCGTGCGGCGGATTGATGACGGTGTCGGCTCCCAGTGGCTGACGCGCGATGTAAAACGCGGTGATTATCTCTGGCTTTCGGACGCGATGGGGGAATTTACCTGCGACGATAAAGCAGAAGATAAATTCCTGTTGCTGGCGGCAGGCTGCGGCGTCACGCCGATTATGTCGATGCGTCGCTGGCTGGCGAAGAACTGTCCACAGGCCGATGTACAGGTGATCTACAACGTGCGCACGCCGCAGGATGTTATTTTCGCCGATGAGTGGCGTAACTATCCGGTAACGCTGGTGGCGGAAAATAACGTTACCGAAGGCTTTATCGCTGGTCGTCTCACTCGCGAACTGCTGACTCGCGTTCCTGACTTAGCTTCACGTACCGTGATGACCTGCGGCCCGGCTCCGTATATGGATTGGGTAGAGCAGGAAGTGAAAGCGCTCGGCGTGACGCGTTTCTTTAAAGAGAAATTCTTCACCCCAGTAGCGGAAGCAGCGACCAGCGGTCTGAAATTTACCAAACTGCAACCGGCACGAGAATTTTACGCCCCGGTTGGCACCACGCTACTGGAGGCGCTGGAAAGCAATAACGTTCCGGTTGTCGCCGCCTGCCGTGCGGGTGTTTGCGGCTGCTGTAAGACAAAAGTGGTTTCCGGTGAATATACGGTGAGCAGCACAATGACGCTGACCGACGCCGAAATCGCTGAAGGTTACGTACTGGCCTGCTCCTGCCATCCGCAGGGGGATTTGGTTCTCGCATAATCGCCTTATGCCCGATGATATTCCTTTCATCGGGCTATTTAACCGTTAGTGCCTCCTTTCTCTCCCATCCCTTCCCCCTCCGTCAGATGAACTAAACTTGTTACCGTTATCACATTCAGGAGATGGAGAACCATGAAACAAACGGTTGCAGCTTATATCGCCAAAACACTCGAATCGGCAGGGGTGAAACGCATCTGGGGAGTCACAGGCGACTCTCTGAACGGTCTTAGTGACAGTCTTAATCGCATGGGCACCATCGAGTGGATGTCCACCCGCCACGAAGAAGTGGCGGCCTTTGCCGCTGGCGCTGAAGCACAACTTAGCGGAGAACTGGCGGTCTGCGCCGGATCGTGCGGCCCCGGCAACCTGCACTTAATCAACGGCCTGTTCGATTGCCACCGCAATCACGTTCCGGTACTGGCGATTGCCGCTCATATTCCCTCCAGCGAAATTGGCAGCGGCTATTTCCAGGAAACCCACCCACAAGAGCTATTCCGCGAATGTAGTCACTATTGCGAGCTGGTTTCCAGCCCGGAGCAGATCCCACAAGTACTGGCGATTGCCATGCGCAAAGCGGTGCTTAACCGTGGCGTTTCGGTTGTCGTGTTACCAGGCGACGTGGCGTTAAAACCTGCGCCAGAAGGGGCAACCACGCACTGGTATCATGCGCCACAACCAGTCGTGACGCCGGAAGAAGAGGAGTTACGCAAACTGGCGCAACTGCTGCGTTATTCCAGCAATATCGCCCTGATGTGTGGCAGCGGCTGCGCGGGGGCGCATAAAGAGTTAGTTGAGTTTGCCGGGAAAATTAAAGCGCCTATTGTTCATGCCCTGCGCGGTAAAGAACATGTCGAATACGATAATCCGTATGATGTTGGAATGACCGGGTTAATCGGCTTCTCGTCAGGTTTCCATACCATGATGAACGCCGACACGTTAGTGCTACTCGGCACGCAATTTCCCTACCGCGCCTTCTACCCGACCGATGCCAAAATCATTCAGATTGATATCAACCCAGCCAGCATCGGCGCTCACAGCAAGGTGGATATGGCACTGGTCGGCGATATCAAGTCGACTCTGCGTGCATTGCTTCCATTGGTGGAAGAAAAAGCCGATCGCAAGTTTCTGGATAAAGCGCTGGAAGATTACCGCGACGCCCGCAAAGGGCTGGACGATTTAGCTAAACCGAGCGAGAAAGCCATTCACCCGCAATATCTGGCGCAGCAAATTAGTCATTTTGCCGCCGATGACGCTATTTTCACCTGTGACGTTGGTACGCCAACGGTGTGGGCGGCACGTTATCTAAAAATGAACGGCAAGCGTCGCCTGTTAGGTTCGTTTAACCACGGTTCGATGGCTAACGCCATGCCGCAGGCGCTGGGTGCGCAGGCGACAGAGCCAGAACGTCAGGTGGTCGCCATGTGCGGCGATGGCGGTTTTAGCATGTTGATGGGCGATTTCCTCTCAGTAGTGCAGATGAAACTGCCAGTGAAAATTGTCGTCTTTAACAACAGCGTGCTGGGCTTTGTGGCGATGGAGATGAAAGCTGGTGGCTATTTGACTGACGGCACCGAACTACACGACACAAACTTTGCCCGCATTGCCGAAGCGTGCGGCATTACGGGTATCCGTGTAGAAAAAGCGTCTGAAGTTGATGAAGCCCTGCAACGCGCCTTCTCCATCGACGGTCCGGTGCTGGTGGATGTGGTGGTCGCCAAAGAAGAGTTAGCCATTCCACCGCAGATCAAACTCGAACAGGCCAAAGGATTTAGCTTGTATATGTTGCGCGCAATCATCAGCGGACGCGGCGATGAAGTGATCGAACTGGCGAAAACGAACTGGCTAAGGTAAAAAGGGTGGCATTTCCCGTCATAATAAGGACATGCCATGATTGATTTACGCAGTGATACCGTTACCCGACCGAGCCGCGCCATGCTCGAAGCGATGATGGCCGCCCCGGTTGGGGACGACGTTTACGGAGACGACCCTACCGTTAATGCTCTGCAGGACTATGCAGCAGAGCTTTCCGGTAAAGAAGCCGCCATTTTTCTGCCTACCGGCACTCAGGCCAACCTGGTCGCTCTGCTCAGTCACTGCGAACGTGGCGAAGAGTATATTGTCGGTCAGGCCGCGCATAACTATCTGTTTGAAGCCGGTGGCGCAGCGGTGCTGGGCAGTATTCAGCCGCAACCCATCGACGCGGCTGCCGACGGCACGCTACCGCTGGATAAAGTGGCGATGAAAATCAAACCCGACGATATCCATTTCGCCCGCACCAAATTACTCAGTCTGGAAAACACCCACAACGGCAAAGTGCTGCCGCGTGAATACCTGAAAGAAGCATGGGAATTTACCCGCGAGCGCAATCTGGCGCTGCATGTTGACGGTGCGCGCATCTTTAATGCCGTGGTGGCTTACGGCTGCGAACTGAAAGAGATCACGCAATATTGTGATTCGTTCACCATTTGCCTGTCGAAAGGTCTTGGGACGCCAGTCGGTTCATTACTCGTCGGTAATCGTGATTACATTAAACGTGCCATCCGCTGGCGGAAAATGGCCGGTGGCGGGATGCGTCAGTCCGGGATTCTGGCTGCCGCCGGGATGTATGCCCTGAAAAATAACGTCGCACGGTTGCAGGAAGATCACGACAACGCCGCCTGGATGGCGGAGCAACTGCGTGAAGCAGGCACGGATGTGATGCGTCAGGACACTAATATGCTGTTTGTTCGCGTCGGGGAAGAAAATGCTGCCGCGTTAGGCGAATACATGAAAGCGAGAAACGTGCTGATTAACGCCTCGCCGATTGTCCGCCTGGTGACGCATCTTGACGTCTCGCGCGAACAACTGGCGGAAGTCGCCGCCCACTGGCGCGCATTCCTGGCGCGTTAAGGAGAGAGACGTGCCGCAACGCATTTTAGTTCTCGGTGCCAGTGGCTACATTGGTCAGCATCTGGTGCGCACACTCAGCCAGCAAGGGCATCAGATCCTGGCGGCGGCACGTCATGTCGACAGGCTTGCAAAGCTGCAACTGGCAAACGTCAGTTGCCATAAAGTCGATCTCAGCTGGCCGGATAACCTTCCGGCCCTGTTGCAGGATATCGATACCGTCTATTTTCTGGTGCACAGCATGGGCGAAGGCGGCGATTTTATCGCTCAGGAGCGCCAGGTGGCTCTCAACGTCCGCGATGCGCTACGTGAAGTACCAGTTAAGCAATTAATCTTTCTCAGTTCGTTGCAGGCCCCGCCACATGAGCAGTCGGATCATCTGCGTGCTCGTCAGGCTACGGCGGACATTCTTCGTGAAGCGAATGTACCTGTGACCGAACTTCGGGCCGGAATTATCGTTGGCGCAGGTTCAGCGGCGTTCGAAGTCATGCGCGATATGGTCTACAACCTGCCAGTGTTAACGCCGCCACGCTGGGTACGTTCACGCACCACGCCCATCGCGCTGGAAAACTTGCTGCACTATCTGGTGGCGTTGTTAGATCATCCGGCCAGCGAACACCGCATCTTCGAAGCCGCCGGACCAGAGGTGCTCAGTTATCAGCAACAGTTTGAACATTTTATGGCGGTGAGCGGTAAGCGCCGCTGGTTGATCCCCATCCCCCTCCCCACCCGCCTGTCTCTTATACACATCTCCGAGCCCACGAGACAGGCAGA